>WNGB01014804.1_pt1 | contig 10377 bp, 5 predicted proteins | sample 5400681 | NCBI WGS metagenome assembly WNGB01 (sample SAMN13153367, study PRJNA577476) | soil metagenome | isolation source: 115 cm soil or saprolite under grassland replicate 2 | place: USA:California | collected 2016-06-15 | reverse complement strand
TGATTGCCGGGATTGTGTGCACCGCATTACCGTCCGCGCCCGCACGCCAGGCGTTTCAACAGCCCACGCTGCCCCTGGTGTTGGCCGCGTTCGGGCTGGGGATGCTCACCGGGGCAGCGATGGGGGTCGACGTGCCGAGGTCCAGTCGCCGGTTCTCGCGACTGGCCTCGGCCGACTGACACACGGAACGAATCCGCTAGCCAATCCCTAGCTGCAGCTTCGCCTTCCCGAGGCTCGCCGACCATCGTGGGGTGACCGAGAAGCCTTGCACCGTTTCCTCAAATCCTCGTTCGCTGCGCGCGACCGTCGAAATCTTCGATCGCCACACCTCGACATTGGGTTCGACGCGCACCGGGACGTCACGGGCCAGCGACAGCTCAGGTGCAAACAGCGCGTTTCCGCTCATCCCCGTAGTCGTCCACGCATATGCCACGTCGAGACAGCCCGTCGCATCGAATTTTACTCGCTTCTCGAGACCATCGCCCTGCAGCACCACCGTCGCCGTGTCGCCGCTCAGAGACACGCGGGCCCGCAGCGGCGCCGCTGCCCACGACCGGATCGCCGTGTACTTCGCGCTGGCGTAATCATCGGCGGACACATCCGTGCTCAGCAGCCGTTCGACGAGGATCGCGCGTGGCTCGGCGTCGACCGGAGGCAGCGCCGTGAGCCGGGATGCCTTTTCGATGTCGTGAATGCTCGCAGTGCCGCCGCCGGTGTCGCCACGGCCCTGTGCCTGTGGGTTGGGAAGCTCGTGATACGATTCCCGCCGCCGGGTGAGGACGTCGGCGAGATTCGTGAGGTCGGGGAAACGGGTCAGCATCTCGATGGCTCCGCCACGATGTGGACTGATGACGGTCGAGAACCGGGCGGAGTGGATCCAGAGCTCGGGGTAGCCGTCGTAATCGAGATCGAGCTCCTCGTACGCGAGGGGCTCGCCCTGACGCAAGACGCGTTCGGCGATCGCGAGCTGGTGCCAGATGGCGTTCCGCAGGTGCGGGAGATAGAGCCCGCCAAACACGCCGTGCCAGTACGCGTCGTTGCATTGCGCGCGCCCGATCGCGCGCCGTGCCTCGGGTGGCTCGCCCCGCGTGCGGCACAGCGTCGACAACGCCACCATCGTCTTGTGCATGCGGTTCGACTCAGGGTACTTGACCAGGAAATGGTGCCAGTGTCCTCCCCGCACGAACGATGCGGACGCCTCCAGATTCTTGGGGCCAAGCTCCTCTTCCAACCTCGCGAGGTCCCGCTGGGCCGCCGGTGGCAGCGCCCACTTCTCCATTTCGCGGTACGAGGCGGTGCCCAGGTAGGCGAGGCCGCCCGACGCGACGTTTCGGAAGGCCTCCTGGCCCGTGGTGAGCGTGATTTCGCCGGCGGCCGTCAGCCGTTCCATAGTCTGCAGAAACGTGTCCAGCCAGCCGGAGCCGTAGACCCAGTCCTTCGTGCCCGGCCAACCACCAAACTTTTCCCCATCGTCGGCGAGGACGGCCAGGCCGTGACCGTCCGTGCGGAGCTGCCGCAGGTAGGACGCCGTCTCCTCCGGTGGGCGGAAGGGAATCAGATAGCGGAGCCGCTCATCGATCGCGAGGAGACCAACGCGGCGGCCGTCCGACTCGGTGTAATGCGGGCGGTGCAGCTCCTCATGCCGGAATCCGCTGACCAGAAAATGGCGGTCATCGACGAGCGCGTATTCAACCCCTGCGTCCGCGAGGTCCGCGGTCAACTCTGGCTGCCACACGCGCTCGGTGAGCCACAACCCGGTCGCCTGCACACCGAACCGCCGTTTCAGGTACTCGCGCATTCGGCCGATTTGCTCGAGCCGATCGGGGCGGGGGAGCGACGCGAGAATCGGCTCGTCGAATCCCGCGAGCAACAACTCCAGCCGGCCATCGGCTGCCAGCCGGCCAATCATGTCGAGCCACGCCGCGTCGTGCTGCTCCAACCACTCGAGCAGCGGACCAGAGACGTGCAGGGTCAACGGGAGGAAGCCGGCCGCGGTCGCGCGCTCGATGATCGGCCGGTAGACGTCGCGCACGTGATCGGCCATGACGTGGTCGAAATTCCCCACCGGCTGATGCAGGTGGAGGCCAAAGACGAACCGCAGCGGCGACGTCAAGAGGGGGTCGGTTGCAGCGTCTGGCGAAACACGTCGACGTTCCGGTCATCGCCCAGCTTCTCGACGAAGCCAGCCTCGAGCCGGCCGCTCTCGGCCCCGGCGAGCGTGATGGCGTGTGCGGCGTAGCGCAGCACCTGCCGAGCTTCGATCCCGGCGATGTCGTCGAAGAACCAGCCGCACGACGACATGGATCGCAGCACATCGCGCTCCATCTCGACGAGCCGGGCGGCATCCTCGTCGCCATTGATCGATCCTGTGGCGCCAGCCGCATCACGAAACGCCCATGGTCCTCCAGGCAAATCGCGCCCCTCGCGCTCATACAGCGCGTGAATCTCGCCGGCGAGCCAGTCGACCGCCGCGCGCAGCGGCGCGCGCCACTCCTGATGCGGCGGCACATCCTGTTTGATCCTGCAGCCGCAATTCGAGCGCCAGCGCTCGACGCCGTGTGGACAGCTCCACGATGTTGGCTCGACGAGATTCACGGTCTCGGCGGGCGGGTGCGCGGCGAACGCGGCAGCGAAGTTGGTCAACTGGACCTTGTCGGATCGCTGTAACCGATACAGGACTGTCGCGAGCGCTTCGTCCCCGCCCTTGTGGTGATGACCGAACGTTTCGCCATCAACCGCGATGCTCGTGATCGCGCCGGGCGGCGTGCCGTTCAGCGCGTCGGTCCAGCGATTGGAATCGGGCCCGCCAAACGCCACGTCGTGCGACAGGCCGCCGTCATAGACGAACACGGCGATCGAGCGCCCGTCGTTGAGCGCGATGTTCACAGGTAAGCCGCGCTCGGATGCCTTCGAGACCTGATGCGGCGCAAGGACGGTGAACGCGATGCCGGCGCGGGCCATCACGTCCAGTGTCTCGCGATCCACCGCCGTCTCCGGCAGCCAGAAGCCCACGGGATCGCGGCCGAAGCGGCGCTTGAAATCGTCGATCCCCCAGCGGACCTCGGTCTCTTTGTCGCGCCTGCTGGCCAGCGGCAGGATGATGTGGTGGAAGGGCATCGCCAGCGCGTTGCCGTAGCCGAGTCGTTTCACACTCGCGCGGTCGGCGTGCATCACCGCCTCATGAATGTCGGGCGCCTCGCGCTCCATCCAGTCGAGCAGTGTCGGGCCGAAATCGAGACTCAGGTATTCGTACACAGGGATTTGGGCTTGCTTGCCGTTGTCGTCGATTTCGACGGACACGAGCGGCAAGTAGCTCTCTCGGGTTACGCGGGCATTCCAATCGTGGTCAGGCGCTGCCGACGGCTCGGCATCCACTTGCCCCGTCCACGGATTCTCGCGCGGGGGTTGGTAGAAGTGCCCGTGGATTATGGCGACTCCTTTCATGCGAGAGCTTCGGCGATACTGCGCAGGATGGGGCTAGCGACGGGCGTTGACGCCTCGTCCCTTGCGGGCCACGGACCGCTTCCGGGGCGTGCGCCCGCCCTTGTTGGTTGCGGACGTGTCGGGAACGGCGCGGGCCGCGGCGGCGCGGCGGTACACTGCCGCGTACGCTTCCGCCGGCTGCCGCCAGGAGAAGTCCTTCTTCATCGCGCCGCGCGCCAACTCCGTGAACCGGGCGCGGTCCTGATAGAGCGTCACGGCACGTTGCACAGCGTGATCGAACGCCTCGGGACTGTAGGCGTCGTACAGAATCCCCGTCACGCCGTTCTCGATCGTGTCGGCAAGCCCGCCGACCCGTCGCGCCACCGGGAGCGCACCGTACAGCTGCGCGCGCATCTGCGTCAGCCCGCACGGCTCGTACAGCGATGGCATCATGAGGAAATCGGCTCCGGCCAACAGGTGATGCTCGAGCGCGTCGGTAAACGCCGTATTCAGGACAACGCGCGTGGGGAAGCGGGCTGCGAGCTCGCGCAAGGCGTTCTCGAACTGAGCCTCGCCGGCGCCGAGGAAAATGAATTGGGCGTCCAGCAGCCGCAGCGACTGCGACGCGATGATCTGATCGAGGCCCTTCTGCGCGACCAGGCGCGCGCTCATGCCAAACAGCGGAACGTCGGCGCGCCGCGGCAGGCCCCACGCTTCCTGCAGCATCGCCTTGCTGCGCGCCTTCCCCGACATGTCGGCGGGCGTGAATCGCGCAGGAATGTCGGGATCGGTCGCCGGGTCCCATTTGTCGACGTCGATCCCGTTGCGAATGCCGACCAGCCGATCGCCGAGCTGCCGGAAGCTGTGTTGCAGGCCGAAGCCGCCGACGTCGGTCAGTAGCTCGAACGCGTGCGTCGGGCTGACCGTCGTCACCATGTCGGCGTACAGCAGTCCGCCTTTGAGGTAATTGAGCCGCCCGTACCACTCCATGAAATCGGGCGACCACATATCGTCGGGCAGACCGATCTTTTTGAGCACGGCATACGGGTAGACGCCTTGGAAACCGCCATTGTGCACGGTCAACACGGATGGCAGCCGTTGCAGCTCGGGCTCATCGCGATAGACACGGCGCAGGAACACCGGCACCAGCGCGGCGTGCCAGTCGTGCGCGTGCAGGATCAGATTGCCTTCGCCGATCCGCCGCGCAATCTCGATCGCCGCGGAGGCGAACAATGCGAAGCGCTGCGGGTTGTCCGGGTAGTCGCCGCTCGAATCGCCGTAAATGCCGGGCCGATCGAATGACGGGTTGTGCTCGAGAAACATGGTCTTCGGATAGTCGTCGCCCACCTGGTGCCAGCAGCGCACCTTCTGGCGCCCGCCGCCGCTCTCCACGGTGAATGGATCGCCGAACGGCTCGAGTCTTCCGGCGTGAGCGCGGGCTTCGCGATAGAGCGGCAGGACGACGTGGCTCTCCGTCCCGGTCGCAGCCTGATAATCGGCGAGGCCGGCGACCGCCTGGCCCAGTCCGCCCGTGCGGGCGTACGGCCACAGTTCGGCGGTGAGATGGAGGACCCGCGTCTTCAACGAAACCTCGTTGCTACAGGGGTGGAGCGCCGGAACTCGCTTCGCCGGCCGCAGCTGGAACGTAGTACCGTGTGACGTATGCCTGAAGCATCCGGCGCGTGGTGAAGCGTTCCACCGCGACCGCCAGCGCTCCTTTCATCATATGTACCCACTCCACGGAGTGCTGGCCAGGGAGTCGGTCGTAGTACATCGGAACTACTTTGTCTTCCAGCAGGCCAAAGAGATGCTCCATGTCCTGTTGGTCCTGGTCACCTTCCCCCGACGCAAGCGGTATCGCCCATCCGTTCTCGCCCGTGTATCCCTCGGCCCACCAGCCATCCAGCGTTCCCAGCTGCGGCACACCGTTCAGCGCCGCCTTCATGCCGCTCGTGCCGCAGGCCTCGAGGGGCACCCGTGGCAAATTGAGCCAGAGGTCAACGCCGGCGACCAGGCGGTGCGCCAGGTGGAGCTCGTAATCCTCCAGGAAGGCGATCCGGCCCTCGAAGCTGGGATCCTGCGCGGCGATGAACACCTGCTGGAGCACGCGCTTCCCCGGGTCGTCGGCTGGATGCGCCTTGCCCGAGAAGATGATCTGGACGGGACGGCGCGGGTCGGTCAACAAGCGCCGCAGCCGGTCCCGATCGCGGAGGAGCAGGTCGGCCCGCTTGTAGGTCGCGAACCGCCGGGCGAATCCGACCGTGAGCACGGCGGGGGAAAGGAGCGCGCCGGATGCGGCCAGTTTCGCCGGATCTTTCCATTTGTCGCGCCAGCGGTGTCGCGCCTCCTCACGGATGTAGTGAAACAGCAGCTGGCGGAGGCTGTCGTGGACGGCCCACAGCCGGTCATCATCGAGCGCGCGTACAGCGGCAGCGACCGCCGCGGGTTCAGCCTCTACTTCCCAATCCGACCCGAGGACTTTGGCCAGCAGATCTCGAATCGGCCGCGCCATCCACGTGCTGAGGTGGACACCATTCGTCACGTGGTCGATGGGGACTTCCGCGGCAGGCTTGTTGCCCCACATCCATCGCCAGATGCGGCGTGATTCTTCGCGGTGTCGAGCCGACACGGCGTTCACACGGCCGCCAAGCCGCAGTGACAAGACGGTCATCTCGAAGCGCCGATCATCCGCACCTGGTTTTCCGAGCGCCATGAATTGGTTGCGGGTGAGACCCATCGTGTTCCAGAACGGCCCGGTGACTTGCTCGAGCTGATCGGTGGTAAAGACGTCGTGCCCTGCGGCAACCGGTGTGTGCGTCGTAAACACGCTCGTGGCGCGGATCTGCTCTGCCGCCTTGACCGCCGTGAGACCATTGCCGGTAAGCTCGCGCATACGCTCGATGAACATGAAGGCCGCATGCCCCTCGTTGGCATGCCAGACCTCCGGCTGAATGCCGAGGGCTCGCAAGAGGCGGACGCCGCCGACGCCCAGCACCCACTCCTGGCGCAGGCGCCATTCCGGAGCGCCCGTGTAGAGTCGCGCCGTCAACTGACGGTCGCCGGCATCATTGGCTTCGAGGTCGGTATCGAGAAGGTAGACCGGAATCCGGCCTACCACGACACGCCACGCGCCGACTTGCACCTCGCGACCGGAGATGGTGACCGCGACCACGCACGGCTTGCCGTCGGAGCCGTTGACACGGACGACGGGGTTCACGGTGGGATCGACGGGATCGTCGGAATCGCGCTGCCATCCATCCGCGCCGATCTGTTGATCGAAATAGCCGCCGTGATAGTAGAGGCCGACGCCAATCAGTGGGACGCCTAGGTCGGACGCTTCCTTGCAATGGTCGCCCGCGAGCACGCCGAGGCCGCCGGAATAGATCGGGAGCGAGCGGTGCAGGGCAAATTCCGCGGAGAAGTACGCGATTGACCGGTTCCGCAGCTCGGGATAACGGCCTGCAAACCAGGTCCCGTTCTTCTGCGTGAGCAACTCGAACCGCCGCACCACGCGATCGTAGCGCTCGAGGGAGATCGGATCCTGGGCGTGTTCCTCGAGACGTTCCGGGGAGACCTGCCGCAGGAACTGCACGGCGTTGTGGCGCGTGCTTTCCCATAACCGGCGGTCGATGCGGTGAAACAGCTCGCGGGCGTCGAGCTGCCAGCTCCACCACAGATTCTGGCTGATGTCGGCCAGCAGCCGAATGCGGTCCGGAAGGTGATTGGGCGGGGCAGCAGGGAGTGGAGGGGAAGGCGCGACGGCGCCCGGCTGAGACGGCTCGGATGTTGGCATCGGGTCAGATATCTAATGGAAGAGATTGTAAGGCTCCAGTCAGAGCCGCAACCTTTTTCCGCCACGGCGCGTCCAAGCTTGTATCCTAGCCCACGTGACCACCATGCCGAGACTCTCCGTCCTGCTCGCCGTGCTGTGTGCCCCTTCCTTAATAGCCCAGAACATCCATCCCACGCCCCCGCCTGAAGTGCGGGCGGTGCCGCTCCAGGGCCAGTTCAAGCTCGACGGCCGGCTGGACGATCCGGTCTGGCAGATCGCGCAGCCGGCGACGGGGTTGCGGCAGAGTCAGCCGCTGCACACCGGCGACTCGGTGGGCCTGCCGGCGATCGAGCGCACCGAGGTGCGGTTCGCCTTTGACGATGCCGCACTCTATGTGGGCGCGCGGATGTACGACGACTCGGGTGCCACCGGCGTCCGCACGCGGCTCGCGCGCCGCGATGCGGACGTCAGCTCGGACTACTTCCAGGTCATCTTCGACACCTATCACGATCACATCGGCCGGCTGTTCTTCTGGGTGAATCCCTCGGGCGTCAAACAGGACGCCAACGGGTTGGGCGGCGGTGGCGACCCGTCGTGGGACCCGGTGTGGGAAGTGCAGACCAATATCGACTCGCTCGGCTGGACCGCGGAGATGCGCATTCCGTTCTCGCAGCTGCGGTATCCCGAGACGTCCGAAGAACAGACGTGGGGCCTGCAGATCTGGCGGCAGGAAAACCGGATCAACGAGCTGTCGCAGTGGGCGTGGTGGAGGCAGGACGAGACCGGCGGTCCGCCGCGGTTCGGTCACTTGCACGGTCTCGTCATTCGCCATGCCCCGGGTCGCGCCGAGGTCGTCCCGTACGTCGTGGGGCGCTCGTCGAACGTTCCGACCTTCCTCGGCGACCAGGACGATCCCTTCTTCGACGCACACCGCATGGACGGACGGGTCGGCGGCGACGCGATGGTACGTGTCACGTCGAACCTCACGCTCAACGCGACGGTGAATCCCGACTTTGGTCAGGTCGAAGTGGACCCCGCCGTCGTCAATCTGTCCGCGTTCGAAACCTTCTTCGATGAAAAGCGGCCGTTCTTCGTAGAGGGCGCGGGCTACTTCGGTTTGGGCGGATTCAATTGCTTTTTCTGCTCGAACGTGTCGAGTTTGTCGATGCTCGCCACTCGCCGCATCGGCCGGCCGCCGCAGATCTCACCGTTCCGGGCCGGGCTGGCCAACCAAGTCGACTATGCGGACATGCCGGAGAACTCCACGATCCTCGGGGCGGGCAAGTTGACAGGGCGGACGCGCACGGGGTGGTCGATTGGCGTGCTCGACGCGATGACCCGCCGCGAGCGCGCGCCCGTGGAGTTCGACGACAGCACGCGCGGCCGGTTCACCGTCGAGCCGTTCACAAATTATTTCGCGGGACGCCTGGCGAAGGATCTCCGCGGCGGGGCGACGCAGATCAAAGCCATGGCGACGTCGGTCTACCGCGACCTGAACGATCCATACATCCGCAGCCGGCTCTCCCATCATGCCGAGGTCTTCGGCGTGTCCGGTGACACGTGGTGGAAAAAGCGGACCTATCGACTGATGACCCAGCTCGTCGGCACGAATATCACCGGCGATACCGCGGCGCTGCGACGGATCCGGTTCGGCTCGGCGCATTTCTTCCAGCGGCCGGATCGCGCCGACACGACCGACGCGCGACGGCCGCGCACCTCGATGCAGGGCCTCGGCGGTTACGCGCGTCTGTCGAAGGAATCGGGGCACGTCCTGTGGGAAATGCAGACCAACTTCCGCACCCCCGCGTATAACAACAACGACATCGCCTTCTTCTCACGTGCCGACTACTGGTGGATGGGCGGCAACATCTTCCCGCTCTGGACCAAGCCGACCAAGTGGTACCGCGCGCTCTACGTCATTGCCGGCGCCCAGCAGCAATACACATTCGACGGCGATCTCAATGACCGGCAGGGGCAGATCTTCGGCCAGGTCCAGACGCTGAGCTATTGGTGGTTCACCGCGTTCTGGATTCATCGGCCCAGCTTGCTGGACGACCGGTTGACGCGCGGGGGACCCGTCGTGCGGCGCCCCGGAATCAACTATTTCAACGTCGGCATCCAGACGGACTCCCGGAAGAAGATCTCCGGGCAGTTCAACGCGGACCGCGGCTGCAACAGCCAGGGCGATTGCGACCACTCGTTCCAGCTCCAGCTGCAGCTGCAGCCGCGCTCGAACGTCTCGGTCTCCCTCGGCCCGTCGATCGGGCATCAGGAGGCAGGCTTCCAGTACGTCGGAGCCTACGCCGATTCCTCGGCGCGCAACTTCTTCGGGACCCGGTACGTCTTCGCGCACCTCACCCAAAACTCTCTTTCGATGGATACCCGTCTGAACGTCACGTTCTCGCCGACGCTCACGCTCGAGCTTTTCATGCAGCCGCTCGTCGCGTCCGGCGCCTTCAGCCGGTATAACGCGTTCGCCGCGCCACGCTCAGGGACCCGGCTCGAGTTTGGCCGCGATTTCGGCATCGATTCCGTCACCCCGGCCGCGAATCCAGCCAGGGATCCCGCGACGATCATGCTCGACGCGGACACGCTCGGCGGCGGGGGACAGACCTACACGTTTACCGACCCCACCTTCACGTTCCGGTCGCTGCGTGGCAATGCGGTGCTGCGGTGGGAATTCCGGCCGGGATCGACGCTGTTCGTGGTGTGGACGCGCAGCAGCCGGATCGACGATCTGCCGCGCGGAAACATCCAGTTCGGCGACGACGCCGGCGCGCTGTTCCAGGGCCCGTCCGAAAACATCTTTCTCGTGAAAATGACCTACTGGCTGGGCTTCTAGGGAAGGGGCGGGGCGGCCGTTGAGGATGAAGGTAGGGGCGCAGCATGCTGCGCCCCTACGTCGTTGTGGGAACCCGTTAGTGTTCTATAGCAAACCAGCTCGATGAGGTCCCATGTCGATCCGCGCCGTTAAATCGATTTCGCAGTCGCAACTCACGCTCGAGGGCGCCGGTGTAAAGCTGCGCCGTGCGTTTGGATTCGGCCGCACCAGCGACTTCGATCCGTTCCTGCTGTTAGATGATTTCCGCAATGAGCATCCCGAGGACTACCTCCCGGGCTTTCCGTGGCATCCCCATCGTGGCATCGAGACGATCACCTATGTGCTGAGTGGCAGCGTCCAG
>WNGB01028240.1_pt1 | contig 10378 bp, 12 predicted proteins | sample 5400681 | NCBI WGS metagenome assembly WNGB01 (sample SAMN13153367, study PRJNA577476) | soil metagenome | isolation source: 115 cm soil or saprolite under grassland replicate 2 | place: USA:California | collected 2016-06-15 | reverse complement strand
GATCTGTCTCAGTCGCCGACCATCCGACTCGTGGACGCCGCGGCGATCGGGGACGCTCTCCAGCGGATGCAGCGTGAGCCCGGTGGCGGCCTCCCGCGGACGATCGCGCGGGAAGTCGCGCAGCGCCTCGGCAGCAAAGCTGTCGTGGCGGGGCAGATCGAGCCGGTCGCCAGTGGGTACGTGCTCACCGCGAGCCTGCTCGCCGCGAGCGACGGGCGGGTCCTAACGGCGGTGCGGGAGACCGCCGACGGCCCGGCGGGGCTGCTTAAAGCGATCGACCGCCTGTCGAGCAAGCTGCGCGAGCCGATCGGCGAGTCGCTCGTGACGATCCGGGCGACTCCGCCGCTGGAACAGGTCACGACCGGCTCGCTAGCCGCGCTGCGGAAATACTCCGAGGCGATGCGGCTCGGCGACACCGCCCGCGAGGAGGAGGGGATCCCGCTCCTAGAAGAAGCGATCGCGCTCGACAGCAACTTCGCGATGGCTTATCGGCGCCTGGGGGTGATCCTCGCAAACATCAGAGGCTCCCAAGCGCGTGCGGTCGTCGCGACGACTAAGGCGTACCTCCACCGAGACCGTCTCACCCAGATCGAGCGGGATCTTGCGACCGCAAACTATCATGACCTCGTGGAGTTCGATCCTGCAAAGGTCGCCTCGGCCTACCGTTCGGTGCTGGCTTCAGACCCAGACAACACCACTGCGCTGAACAATCTGGCCGTCCTGCTCAGAGGGCGGCGGCGCTGGGCGGAGGCCGAAAGCCTCGCCCTCCAGGCAGTCCGGGTCACCAAAGGTGGGTCAAGCTTCTATTTCGACGAAGTTCTAAAGGCTCGAGTCGCCACCGGCCGCTTCGCCAACGCGCGCCTGACGTTCGCGCAGAAGCTCGGCGTTGCGTCGGCGCTTCGCGCAGATCCGGGAGATGATTGGCTCTGGGAGGCAATCGCTGGGCTAAACAGCCTTCGGAACGAACTGACTCACCAGTTGCCTAGCCCGAAATTCCAGGAGCTCCGTCAGCGGTTCATCGCCCTTGTAGAATCGAGTCCTGAGCTACCTGAGCTCGAACCACCAGCCGATATTCACGAGCGCCTGCACCGTGCGATCTTTAGTCTCCACGATGCAGCATCGCGTAGAGTCGACACTTGAGTGGCGCTCCCGCAGGTCGCATCGAATCAGGTCTCGGCCGCCGATGCGACTCGGCTTCCGTCGGGCCGCTGTGGAGGCGTTCAATTGTGTGAGTGCGGCCCCGTGCCCGCAGCTGAAGCGGGGTTCGTTAGGCAGCAGGGCTGCGGAGCCAGGACGCGCCGGCCGAAGCCGGGAGGTGGTACATGAGCGAGCCGCTTGGGCTCGAGGTGCAGATCGCGAGACCCTTCGACCAAGTGCTTGAGACGGTGCGGGCGGCGCTCAAGGTCGAGGGGTTCGGGATCCTCACCGAGATCGACTTTGAACAAGCGTTTCGGGAGAAGCTCGGTCGCGACTTCCGTCCCTACGTGATCCTGGGCGCGTGCAATCCCCCCTTAGCCTACGCGGCCGTGGTCGCCGATGCCCAAGTGGGCTTGCTGCTACCGTGCAACGTCACCGTGGAGGCAGTTGGCCCTCAGACCAGCATGGTGCGCCTGACCGATCCCGAGGTCCTGCTGCGCGCCAGCGCCGCGGCCGGTAGCCCGGCGTTGCGCGAGATCGCGCAGGATGCCCGGGCACGATTAGTACGGGTTGCGGCGGCGCTAAAGCAGGAATCCTGAGCATGACCTACTCGGCGGACGCGGACGCGGCTGGTGGCTCGGCACGATCTCTGGACCTATCTCGAGAACCGTGCGCCGCAGGGGCGGCCGGCGCGGAAGCGGGCAGCGCGGCGGCAGAAGCTGCAGGCCTGACTGTGGACGGAGTGTCGCAAAAGCGCCCCTCCGTGTCGCAAAAGATGCCTCACGGGATGGCTAGCCGCCTCTTAGTTTCAGTGTGCCATTACCTGTCTCATTGCTGCCTGTCCTCTGCCCCCCATGGCGACAGCAGAGGTCTAGCCATGCGGGAAAGCCCGTGGCACTCCATCAAGCGGCATGTCTACCATGTCTGCACTAGCTGCAGCACGGGGAATGCCATCGAGTCCGAAAACCCTGCGCCACGGCACCGGTGGGAAACCGATGTGCAAGAAGTGCCGGGACTGCGTAACCAGGGGCAATTGCTAAGCTGCGCGGCTTCCAACAAATCGTGGAGGCAGTTGATCACCACTCCCAACGGTGAGGCACTCATGGCCACGGCTGTGCCGACCGCGCCACCGCTCCGCCAGGTCACGGCGGAGGTCCTGACTCCTGTCGGCTGGATGAACGGCACCTTCCGGGTGCCGCCGCAACAACCCTTTCTCGATTTCCTCATCCTCGGGACCCTCGGCGCCCAGGTCATCAAGTTCACCCGCGTCCGGGTGCCGAACGAACCAGACCCCATCCCGTTCGTGGCGCTGAGCCGGGAGTCGGTGATCCTCGTGGCGCCGACCTTGAGCAAGGAACTGATCGCGGCCGAGGACGGCGGCTTCACCAGGGCGCGCGAGGTGGCCTGTCTGTTGAGCGTAGGCGTGCTGCGGGGCAGCCTGGACGTGCTCGCCAACCTCCGGCTCTCGGATGATCTGGAGCGCCGGGGACATCTGATCGTCCTGCGCCGCTGTGTGCTGGCGCCCTACGGGGGCACGCTGAACGCGCCGACCGCACGCAGCCTGTCGACCGTGATCGTGAATCTCAGCCAAGCGATCGGCGTTTCGGAGTCGCAGTAACCCGCCGCGGCGCTGGTGCGCGGATGGATGGGCTGGGCCGATGCGGGAGGCTCAAAGTGCGCATTCTGATCGTGGAAGACTCGCCGCTCGTGCAGCAGATGTACGGCTTGGCCTTTCCACGGCGAGAGCACGAGCTCACGACCGCCAGTAATGGGCGCGAGGCGCTGGCGCGGCTCGATGACCCGACCCGGGCCTTCGACGTGGTGCTTCTCGATCTCAGGATGCCCGAGCTGGATGGGGTCGGCTTCCTAAGGGAAGTTCGGCTCCGACCCAGCCTGGCCCAACTGCCCATCGTGCTCACGACCAGCGAGGCGGAGGGGTCCGAGCTTCTGACAGCGGCCCGACAGCTTGGTGTGAGGGCGGTGGTGAAGAAGCCCTGGCACCCCCAGCAGCTGCGGGAGTTGGTGGAGGGGATCGTTCGATAGGCACCGCGGGAGAGTGCAGGGCGCTCCATGCCTGACCCGGCCCCACCGGGCGGGTCGCCCGCAGCTGAAGCGAGGTTCGTTAGGCCGCAACCCTAGACCCGATACTCGTCTAGAGACCAGAGGCGCGGCTCGCAGGCACGGTTGGGGCTCGACCCCTACAATGCTTTCCGTTGCCCGCGCGGGCTCGCGTCACTCCAGCCTCCGCCAGGGCGCAGCGTCTTGACAGCTGTCACAAGAGCTGGCCGGCCAGGCCGATGCGCTCGAGCTCTAAGAGCTGAAGTACGGATTGGTGCCCGTCGCGTGGTCCGTGATGTCCTTGATGCCTTTCAACGAAGGAATCGCGCGCCTAAGCGACGCGTCGATCCCCTGCCTCAGCGTGACGCTCGCCATCCCGCACCCGTGACATCCCCCCGTCATGCGCAACACGACGGTCGCCTCCTGCACATCGATTAACTCGACCTTGCCGCCGTGTTGGGCCACCCACGGATTGATCTGCGTTCGGAAGATGTCGCTCGCTAGGTCGAACATGGCGCCCTCATCCTCAGGCCGGTCGCCCGCTCCCGCTGGCGGCGCGTCGGCCTGCTCCACGGCGGTGCGCACAGCATAGCGCAACTGCGCCGCCAGCGCGCTCCACGGGGGGCTACCCTCTCTCTTGCTGACCGTCAACTGGTCCCCCGCGACGATGACCTCGCAGACCCACGGCACTCCCAGGACCGCCTGGGCAACTGGAGAATGCGCCGCCTCGTCCATGGATGTGTATTTGTGCACGCCCGACTGTCGTACCGACCGACTCAAGACGAGGGTGCAGTGGGTCTCATCAACCGGCTTGGCGATCACCTTCACCGGCACGGTCATGGATCGAAGTCCTAGTGGCCCCATCGCGGATCAAGCACCGGGGCGCGCTCTCGAGGGTGCGGTAGTGGTAGCCGAATAATAAAGAGAAAGACCGCGGCAAACCCGGGGGGTCTGGTCATCCGGAAACGCGTCGGTTCCAGAATGTGGCCCGCCCCGGTTCCGTCTCTTTCAGGTCAACTCTTCCCGGCGGTCGTCAGTCTTTCGTCCGCAACATTGCCGCTGCGGCCGAGGTACTTCAAAAGGAAGGCGGTCGTGGCTCTCTCACGGCGCGACTCTCTTCGGCCTTTTGCCGCCAGTGTCGGCGCGAGAACGGCCCGAGGCTCCCTGCTCGCCCTCGGGGCGAGCGAATTGGGGCCGCTGGTCGTCAACCGTCACCCGTCGAGAAATCAACCCAGGCTCTGGTCTCGGGGAGCCGGTCAGCGGCAGGGCGCGGAGCGGCTTACCCGGCAGTGACGTCCTTAGCCGATGCGCCACTCCGCGAGCGAGGCGTAGGCTTCGCCCCCTCCCTGATCCGGCACGATCGTCAACTCGAGCGCGGTCACTGCGGCTAGCTCGACGCGAAGGTCCTCGATCTCGCTGGTGGCGCCATTGGGGCTGAAGGTGTACTGCTGGCGCACAATGTCGTGGAACAACTGCCCGCCGTCCGGCGACCAGCGCAGCACGAATTCCTGCGTGCGGTGCGCGCTTGCCTCGGCGAAGCGCAGCAAGACCCGCCGAAGCCGCTGGGGCTCGCGGAAGAGCAAGCGGATGCGCTGTTCTCCAGGCTCTGCCGCGCGCCAACCCCGCTCATCGTGCGGGAGCAGCGCACCCTCAATCAGGTGGGCGGCATCCTCCGACGTGAGTTCCACCTGGGCCAGACCTTCCAGCTCCAGCCACGGCCCGTCCTCTGCCCGTTCCGGCTTCGCAACCTCCACAACCCGCTTCTGCATCTCTGATCGCCCCTTCAGCGCTCAACGGACACGCTCACGCTGCGGCGCGTTCATCGAGTTCGTCGAATATGCCCGGTGCAGCGGAGAGCGACGGTGACGCCTGCCCGCAGGTCCCGCCACCCCCTCCACACCGGTGGTATGCAGAACCGGGGCGGACTGATCTAGTGCGGCCCGCCCCTACGTGGGCGAGCGCCGGCTCCCCTGGCTCTCGATTTGGTCACTTCGCGATGATGTGAGATAATGAGGGGCCCAGATCGTCCGGGCCCCTCATTGCTTCGCTGCCGTCGCGCTCCCGCTCCCGCCCGCTTCGCCTTCGCCAGGCGTGAGCACCTTCTGGAGCTGGGGCGGGAGCGGGGACGAGCCCTCGACCTTTATCTGCGGTGGCGCAGGCGTCGCCGCGCCCGCCGCGGCCGCCTGGATGAAGGGGCGGAAGAGCTCGATTGGGATCGGGAAGAGCATCGTCGAGTTGTTCTGCGCGGCGATCTCGGTCACGGTCTGCAGATAGCGAAGCTGGAACGCGCTCGGTTCGATCGCGAGCGTGCGCGCCGCCTGTGCCAGCGTCGCCGAGGCCTGGAGCTCGCCCTGGGCGTTGATCACCTTCGCCCGCCGCTCCCGCTCGGCCTCGGCCTGGCGCGCCATCGCCCGCTTCATACTCTTGGGCAGGTCCAGGTCCTTCACCTCGACGGCGGAGACCTCGATCCCCCAGGGGTGAGTGCGCTCATCCATGATGCGCTTGAGGATCCCGTTGATTTTCTCCCGGTCGGCCAGGAGCTCGTCCAGCTCCACCTCGCCCAGCACCGAGCGGAGGGTGGTCTGCGCGAGCTGACTCGTGGCGTAGAGGTAGTCCTCGATCTCGATGACGGCCTTGGCCGGGTCCATCACGCGCATGTAGAGCACCGCGTTCACCTTGAGCGAGACGTTGTCGCGGGTTATGACGTCCTGGGGGGTGATGTCGAGCGCCACGATCCGGAGCGAGATCCGCTTGGCGTACGCGAAGATCGCGGGAATGAAGATGAGCCCCGGCCCCTTGGTGCCCCAGAAGCGGCCCAGGAAGAACGTGACGGCCCGCTCGTACTGCCGGATGATTCGGAGGCTGCCGAACAGGTAAAGGACGACGACGGCGAGAGCAGCGGTCAGGACTTCCATAGCCCTCTCAGGCAGCCAGCGACTCGACGATGACGGCGATGCCCTGGGCGAGCCCGTAGCGGACTAGCAGACCACGGCGCCGAGGGGACGGATGAGGCCCGGCGCCATCATCTCTGTTCCTCGGTCGCGTCTCGCGGCGCGTCGAGCCACGACCGGACGTGAGGCCGGCACGGTTACGCCAAGAGCCGATGCGAGCAAGCGAATCAGCCGTCATAGACGTTGTGGAGGTGCGAGGCCAATGAGCTCCGTCAACTGTGTCGCAACCAGCGCGGGAGGCCGGAGGTAGAACCTACCGTCGGCGAACCCCCTCTGCCACAAGGCCAGGAAGAACTGGACCAAGACGGGCTCGGCCAAGACCCGGCGCTGCCCAATCTGGTTCTCCAAGTACTCCACCACGCTGAGGTGGAGCAGCAGCCGCTCACTCGGCACGCTCGGCTGAGAGCCGAAATCGGCGATAAGGTGCACGAGGCGGCTCTGGATCCGGGCGCCTTCACCCCCCTCCTGGACCGCGTGAGAGGGTTGTCCGTCCCACCAGCGGCACCGCCCGGATTTCAGGGGCTCGGGACCGGGTACAGCCTAAGCGTTGAGCAGTTTGGCTGCCGGGCGAGCTTCGGTTGGCTCATGGCGCCGCCGGCGGGGTGGGAGCCCCTCGGCGAGTGTGAGCGAGGGGCACGGAGTGGCTCGGAGCCGCCGAAGCGCGCTACGTGCGGCCTCGGACTTCTCGATTGTTTAGGGGGTCAGGCGCACCCGGTGCCGTCGCCAGTCCTTCCGCATCACCTCGGCCCTCGCCTGTTGCTCCTCCAGGCTGCGCCCCGTGGTCCGCCAGAGCGCGTACTGCTGTCCGGTGCCCATGTGGCGGCCCAGCGGGGTGCTCGCATCCCAGAGGTCGGGGCCGGCGGAGAGTGACGGCGGCTGCTGGTACGCGTCCTGCGCGACCAGGAGCTCCGACACGGTGAGCGCAATGACGCCGAGATAGGCGGCGTCCGGAGTGTCGCGCCAGCACGGGGTCGGGTCGAGGATGCGGCCGTCGGTATCCTCCAGCCAGGCATGCCGGACCGCCGTCGGGGCGGCGGGGTTCCAGACCCAGCCTTCCACGTAGCGGAAAGACCGGCCGAGGGCGGGGTCGCCGCAGAGCCGGTAGCAGGTGAGGTAGCAGTGGCCATTACTCGGCCGCCACCCCGCCTGCCGCATCAGCGTGCGGGTCCACTCGGCCGGATACCGCGCGGTCTTGGGCGGGAGGCTCGGATCACGCAGGGTGCCGATGACCCCGTCGCTCATCCCCGCTTCCCCTTTCGCTCGTGTCGGATGAGCAGCGCCGCATCGACCTCCAGTGCCGCCTTTCTTCCCTCCAGCCCTGCCTCGGTCTACCGCCTCTGGGTTCTTCTCCCGCTGCCCTGGTGGCTCGGGGCGCGGCCCCTCCCCAATCAGGGCCTGGACGAGCGCGTAGGCCGTTTCGTTTTCATCCCTGCGGAGACTTGGGCGTTTCTTAGGCATGGGGGAAAGCTACGGGTGGGAGGGGTAGGGTCAACCGGCTTAGGCTACCCATTCCGACTGTTACGTCCAAATTGACCCAGTGCCATCACTGCCCTGCACCCTCCGGGGGCACTAGATTTCACCGTAGTTTGCACGTTGCCGCTCGGACGCGAGCGGCGTTCACACTCAGAGCCCGTGCCCGCGCCACGCGCGGCAGCAGGGCAAGACCCCCGCACTTCTCCAGGCGCTCAGCCCCCGCGAGCGATGACCCGTGAAGCTATCGAAGGTGGAGCGCCTCATCCTTGCCAATCAGTACCGGATTCTTGCCCAGCTTGATGAGAGCAACGCGGGCTGGTGCGAGCGCATGCGAGAGGCACTGGAGAGTGGCTACGAGGGGGCCTACTCCGGCCTCTTCGATGCGATATTCGATGGTCTCTCCGCTGAGCAGTGTAGCTTCGTGATCCGGACCATGGACATGTACAATGCCCTTCAGCGCTCGTACACCGCCCTCGCCGATAAGAGCGGTATCGACGAGCGGAACGGCAAGTTCCCTGGCTTCGACGGGAATAACGAGACCGAGCACATGGGCTACGCGGAGTACGTTCTCGAGCAGGAGGAGCGCTTCACCGGCCTGCAACTCGGCGGGGACCGTTTTAACAGCCATACGCGCTCGATTCCGCGCTATCGCGCAATGCTAGCGGTGTGGCGGGAACTGGGCGAGAGTTACGAGCTAAGCAAAGATCAGATGAGGCACGTTCTGGACGCGCGCCCAAGAAGCGCGCCCGGGGAAGGGCCGGTGGCCTTCTAGTGGCCTTTCCTCCGCCAGCCCCCGGCCCGCCCTGGCAGGACGCCCACTTCTCCACGCCAGTGCCTATCCGCCCAGCATCCACCCGCGATAACCGCAGCCCCGTGCTTCCCATTCCCTGAGCGTCAGGGCCTCGTACTCGCCTGCGATCTTCTCCGGGGCCTCTGCGTGGCGCGACGCGGGCATCTTCAGCCGGCTGGCTCGGCCTGCGGTCCGATAACGACCAGCGGAGCCTCGGCGACTTCCCGCCCGTCGACGAGGAACAGAACGCGGTGGAGGCCAGGCCCCCGGACTGTGACGTTACGTATCGTCGCGATGATCGGTAGTGTCCTAGTTTGACCGGCTAGGTTTGGCGGGTCGCTGCTGGGGTGTTCGGTATCGCACTCATCTCACTCCAGTGGCGATCTCGCCAGTTGTAGACATACGCAGATCCATCCTCGCAAACGACAATCAAGCCTTCCGCCTCTCCCTCTCCGGTTTTCACGACAGCGAGCGGTTTGGTCTGTCTAGGCGGTTTGGTTTGTTTAGGCGGTTTGGTCTGTCTAGTGGGCATCTCGGGTTTCCTCCCCCTCATCTCAGGTCTCGCAAAAGCTACGGCGGGGGCCAGCCACCGCCAGGCCCCGGGGCTGCCCCGACTTCTCTTAGTGCTGGGTGTGTCGCAAAAGCGCCCCTTCCTGACGCAAAGAGGCCCCCTGGTCAGCAAGTGACGTGGAGGATGGCGTTGGTGCCAGCAGGTTGTCGCTCCAGTAGGTCAATAGCGCTCACCGTCGGCACGATGACCAACTCAATCTCGCGACGCTGGGCCTCACGCTTCACCGGCTCCATCACCGGCAGAGCACCTGTGCCGGTGCCGATTACCAAGCGGTGACATTTCCAGGGTATTTCCTCCTCGATCGAAAGCGGCGTATGTCCAAAGGCATCACGGAACTTCTGGGAGGGCTTCTTCTTGCGTTTGCGAACCTCGCCGCGGTCGATCACCACGTCGTGTTCATAGGTAATGCCATCGATCCGAATGGATCCGAAGGAGAATGACTCAAACTGCATAAGCCGCTCCTTGCGTTTTTGCCGGTCGTGTCGTCTCCCGCGTCCCAGTACAATGATGCCCGATCCCGATGATCGATCGCGGCCGAAGGGCGCAGAGGCGGCCCGTTCGCCCAAGTGGTTTTTTCTCAGCCCGGACCAGCATGTAATGCTCCGTGAACCACTGCGCGCCGCCGACCACCGTCTGGGTGGTCGCCACGACGAGCCTATGGTGCGTCGAACATCGCCTTGTCTCGATTGCGGGCCTCGTCGAGGCCTTTGATCTGCGCCCGCCCGACCACGCCCCGGAAGTTCGCCCCGTTCACATCCGCCTTATTGAGTTTGGTGCCAGTGAGGTCGGCGCGGGAGAAGTCGGTCTGCACGAGGTCGCTGTTGCTGAGGTCCGCCCCGCTGAGGCGGGCACCGCCGAGGTTGGCGTAAGAGAAGTCCGCCTTGAACAGGTTCGCGTTGGACAGATCGGCTCCGCTCAGGTCGGCGCCCACGAAGCTCGCGCGCATGACCCCCATCGACTGGTTCCCAGGGTCGGCCCCGATGTTCGCGCCGCTCAAGTTGGCGCGTACCAGCTTCGCGTTCTTCAGGTACCCGATGATCCGGGTGCGAGCCAGATTGGCGCCGCTGAGATCCGCCTGCTCGACAATCGTGGCGAACAGGCTTGCGCCCTCGAGATTCGCCCGCTGAAGATTCGTCCGCCGGAGGACCGTGCCATCGAGATTGGCGCCGCGCAGGTCGGCGTCCGTAAGCACCGCGTCAGTGAGGTCGCAGGTGAAGAGGTTCGCCTTGACCAGCTCGGCGCGGGCCCGCTTGGCTTCTCGAAGCTTGTCTTGCGTGTCGGTCAGCCCAGGATCGGGGGCCTTCCGTCTCTGGCGGGGCTTCACCGACTTCGGCTTCATTGCGCTCCCCCTCGTGTGGGCCACGGGCCCAGAAAAGCTACGGCGGAGGCCAGCCCCCG
>WNGB01014802.1_pt1 | contig 10378 bp, 5 predicted proteins | sample 5400681 | NCBI WGS metagenome assembly WNGB01 (sample SAMN13153367, study PRJNA577476) | soil metagenome | isolation source: 115 cm soil or saprolite under grassland replicate 2 | place: USA:California | collected 2016-06-15 | reverse complement strand
GGCGGCTCCGTCGCTTTCGGCGCATGCTCGCCCATGTCACGCTCCCTGGCTCGCCGGCGCGAGCGCCTCCAGCTCCCGTTGCAGCTCCTGATAGCGTCGCCGCTTGGCCTCGAGCTCCTCGAGCACCTGCTCGAGCCGGTGGCGCTTCTGCTGGACGCGGCCGCGCAGGCGGGCGTTGAGCTCGAGCGCCTCCGCCAGGATCTCCGCACGCCGCCGCGGCGGCCTGCCCGCCAGCCACTCTGCCCGCAGCGTGGCGAGGCGGTCCTCGGCGCTGACCACCTCGAGGATCTCGTCGAGGTTGAAGCCCATCAGCTCCTGCAGCTCGCGGATATGCGCCAGCCGGGCGATGTCCTGCTCCGCGTAGCGCCGCGCGCCGCCAGACGTACGCGCCGACGGGGTGAGCAGGCCCAGCTCCTCGTAGTAGCGCAGCGTGCGGCAGGAGACGCCCACCCGGGCGGCGGCCTCCCCGATCCGGACAGCCTGCCCGCCGGTCGCGTCGGTAGTGTCAATCGCGTCGGTCACGCTGGCATCGACTCCTCGGCGTGGCCGTGGACCGGCGCCTCCGCCTCCTCGAGGTGCACGTAGCGGCCTCCGCGCAGCCAGGAGGCCACCGCGGCGACAAGGCACAGCAACGCCGCCGCTGTGAACACGATACGCAGACCATTCGCGAACGGCCCGGAGATGAGCTGCGGGAAATAGGTCTGGCCCGTGAGGAAGGCCGCCCTGCCCGGTGGCAGCGAGCCGAGCACCTGGGGCCCGAGCAGCGTCTGCACCGGGTTGTAGCCGAGGAAGGCGGCGAACAGGCTGCCCACGGGGGGCAGGTTGGCGACGCGGGAGGCCACCTCCGCCGGCACGCCGTTGGAGGTGAGCCCGCTCTGCAGGGTGTGCGGCAGGGCGCTCGCGAGCCCGGCGATCATCAGCGAGAAGAACAGCCCGATCGACAGCACGAAGCCCGAGTTCTGGAAGGTGGCGCGCATGCCGGAGGCGACGCCGCGCTGGCTGGCCGGGACGCTGTTCATGATCCCGGCGGTGTTCGGCGCGGTGAACAGCCCGGAGCCGATGCCGTTGAGCACGAGCAGCAGGGCGAAGACCGGGTAGGAGAAGTCCGCGGGCAGCAGCTCGAGGAGGCCGAAGGCGAGCGCGGCGATCACCATCCCGCCGGTGGCGAACGGGCGCGCGCCGTAGCGGTCGGAGAGCCAGCCCGACAGCGGCCCGGCCACGAGGAAGCCGACGGTGAGCGGGAGCAGGTAGATGCCGGCCCACAGCGGGGTGCGCTCGAAGCTGTAGCCGTGCAGCGGCAGCCAGATGCCCTGCAGCCAGATGATCATCATGAACTGCAGGCCGCCGCGGGCGATCGAGGCGAGCAGGCCGGCGAGGTTGCCTGCCGAGAAGGCCCGGATGCGGAACAGGCCCAGATGGAACATGGGCTGCGCCACGCGCCGCTCGATCACCATGAAGGCGGCCAGGATCGCCAGCCCGCCGAGCAGCAGCGTCAGCACCATCGGGCTGGTCCAGCCCATGGTGTGCCCGCCGTACGGCTGGATGCCGTAGGTGATGCCGACGAGCAGCATGATCAGCCCGGCGGCGAAGGTGAGGTTGCCCCACCAGTCGACTGTGGCGGTCGCCCGCCGGGTGGCGGTCTCGCGCAGCCCCAGGTAGGCCCCGGCGGTGGCGACCAGCCCGATCGGCACGCTCACCCAGAACACCAGCCGCCAGTCGATCTCGGCCAGCACCCCGCCGAGGATCAGCCCGATGAACGAGCCGGCGATGGCGGCCACCTGGTTGATGCCCATCGCCATGCCGCGCTGGTCGGCCGGGAAGGCGTCGGTGAGGATGGCGGTGGAGTTGGCCATCAGCAGGGCGCCGCCGACGCCCTGCACGATCCGCAGCGCGATCAGCCCGAGCGCGGCCGTGCCGCCGTGGCCGGGAGCCAGTGCGAGGCCGATGGAGGCCACCGTGAAGACCACGCACCCGGCGTTGTACATGCGCACGCGGCCGAGCATGTCGCCGACGCGGCCGAAGGTCACCACCAGCACCGAGGTGGCGACCAGGTAGCCCATGAGCATCCACAGCAGGTAGCCGATGTTGCCCGGCTGCAGCGGCTCGAGCCCGATGCCTCGGAAGATCGCCGGCAGGGAGATGATCACGATCGAGGAGTTCACCGTCGCCATCAGCATGCCGAGCGTGGTGTTGGACAGCGCCACCCACTTGTAGCGGCCCTCGGGACCGGTGGTCCCTGTCCGAACGCCGGGCATGGCAGCACGCATGCGGAAAGCTCCCTCGACCGATGACCCATGACCGATGAAAACTGACGTTCACGTTAACATCAATCTCAGCCAGGGCGCACAGAGCCCGCCCCCTTGAGAGACCTGCGCGCTGGGGTCAGTAGTACTCGCCTGGCCGCACGGCGTTACGGAGCGGCTCGCCGGCGAGGTGGCGGCGGAGGTTGTCGCGGAACAGCTCGACGATGCGCTCGTCCTCGTGTGGCGACAGCGCGCTCGAATGGGGGCTGATCAGCACGTTCGGCAGGTCCCACAGAGGGCTGGAGGGCGGCAGCGGCTCGTGGGCGAACACGTCAAGGACGGCTCCGGCGATGCGGCGCTCGCGCAGGGCCGCCACCAGCGCCTCCTCGTCCACCACCGCGCCGCGGCCCACGTTCACCACGATGCAGCCAGGCCGCATGCGGGCGATCATCTCGGCGTCGACCAGCCCGTGGGTCTGCGGCGTGCTCGGCAGGGTGATCACCAGCGCGTCAGCCTGGTCGATCATGGCGGCCAGCTCGCCGGAGGTGTGGACCTCGTCGGTGAAGGGCAGGGGCGCCGCCGCGGTTCGCTTGAACCCCACCGTGCGCATGCCGAACGCCTTGGCCAGCCGGGCGACCCCCAGGCCGATGTCACCAAGGCCGAGGATGAACAGGGTCTCCCCGATCAGCTCGCGGACCGGGCGGCGCATCGGTGGCCAGGTCCGGGAGCGCTGGTCGGCGGCGAGCCGGGGCAGGTCCCTGGCGATGGCGAGCAGCCCGAGCATGCAGAACTCGGCCAGCGGCACCGCGTACACGCCGCTCGCGGTGGTGACGGTGACCTGCTCGAGCGCCTCGGCGCCCAGGCCGGCCAGACGGACCTGCTCGCCCGCGCCGGCGTTGGTGGCCTGGACCCAGCGGAGCCGCGGGCAGTGGGCGACGGCCGCGGCCAGCCCCTCGGCCGAGTTGGCCGGCACGCCCGCCCTCGGGTCGCCTGGGATGCCGTAGAGCACATCCGCCCGCTGGAGCAGCTCGCGCCAGCGCGCCTCGCCCTCCTCGTCGCGGTGGAAGGCCGGGTCGCCCCGCTGGTCGCCGGGGTAGCGGCGCGGCGGCAGCAGGGCGGGCTCGTAGAGCAGCTCGACCCGGGAGTCCACCGCCGCGATCCTGTGGGCGAGCTCCTCGGCCAGGCGAACCGTGACCAGCACGGCCACACCTGGCGTGGCCGGCCGGGTCATGCGCCGGCCTGCCGGGAGCTCGAGGGCTCAGACACGAGGGCCATCTTCCCACCACGGGTGCGACCCGTCCGGCTGAGCGTCCGTCGCCCGGTCCGTCACGGGCTCGGGCGGCGGGATGGAGGCGCGCGCCATGCTGCCCCGCTCGCTGAGCCTGGTCAGGGTGAAGCGGCCGCCCAGCTCCTCCTCGACCAGGGCGCGGACCAGCTGCAGCCCGAGCCCGCCAGAGCGGGCGACCCGCTCGGTCCCGCCGTCCGGCAGCAGCGGCCCATCTCCGTCGTCGAGCACCTCCAGCTCGAGGGCGCCGTCCGGGTCCCGGTGCAGCCGCACCGTCACCGTGCCGGCGCGGTCGCCGAGGCCGTGCTCGACGGCGTTCTGGACCAGCTCGTTCAGCACGACCGACAGCGGCGTGGCGACGCTGGCGGCGACCCGCACCGACTCGGCCTCGACGGTGATCCGCACGTTCTCGCGGCCCAGCGACGCCTCCAGCATGCGCACCACCCTGCGGGCCACGTCACCCATGTCGACCGCTCCGGTCGGCTCCTCGGTGAGGGTCTCGTGCACCAGCGCGATCGAGGCGATCCGCCGCACGGACTCCTCCAGGGCCTCGACCGCCATCGGCTGGTCGGTGAGACGGCGCGCCTGCAGCCGCAGCAGCGAGGCCACCGTCTGCAGGTTGTTCTTGACCCGGTGGTGGACCTCGCGGATGGTGGCCTCCCGCCGGGAGATGACCCGCTCGCGCCGGCGTAGCTCGGTCATGTCACGGCAGAGCACCAGCGCGCCGCGCCGCTCGGTCAGGCCCCGCAGCAGGGGAACGATGCGCACGTCGGTGACAGCGCCCTCCTCCTCCACCTCGGACTCGATCGGCCGGCGCCCGGCCATCGCCTCCGCCACGAGCACCGCCACCCTGTTGGGCAGCGGCTGGCCCGGCGGCAGCGAGTTGGTCCCCATGCGCCGGAAGGCCGAGGTTGCGTTGGGGCTCGCGAACTCCACCCTGCCGCTGGCGTCGAGCACGATCAGGCCGTCGCCAACCCGCGGCGAGCCGATCAGGTCGTGGGCCGGCTTGAACGGATAGGTGCCGCTGGCGACCATCTCGAGCAGCGCGTCGGCCCCCTGCAGGTAGGCGGCCTCGAGCCGCCCGGTGGCGCGGGCGGGCGCCTCGGCCGCCTCGACGCTCAGCACAGCGATCACCCTGCCGCGCCGGCGCACCGGCACGGCCTCGACCCGCACCGGCTCGGCGTCGATGAACACCGGCTGTGGCGCGAGCAGGCGCCGCTCCTCGCGCCAGGCGCGCTCCACGAAGGGGTGCCAGCCCGGCTCGACAACCTCGCCGACCAGGTCGGCGGGATAGAGGGTGCGGGCGGTGTATGGACGCATCTGGCCGGCGATCCGGAAGCTCTCGGCACCGGCGGGCACGAACAGGAGCAGGTCGGCGAAGGACAGGTCGGCGATGAGCTGCCAGCCGGCCATGAGACGGTGAAGGTGCTCCTCTGCCTTCCCGTCGAGGCCCCGCGCTGGCGGTGGTGTCAGGTCATGCATCACACAAGACTACTTTCTGCAGCGTACGGCAGGATTCTCTCGTTGGTGACGGGCCGGGCGACCGGTCGACATGCTGTTGACGAGATCGTCATGTCTCCGTAACCTGCCTTGAGAGCAACGGCGCTCGCCCGCGGGCGCCGTTCTTCGCGTTCCGAGACAATGTCGTCTCTCGTCCGCCTTCCGGCGTCCCTCCGCAGCAATGCGATCGGAGGCGACTTATGGGCGATCGTCTTGGGTCCCGTGACTCACCATCCCACTGTCGTAGGCCACTGTACGACCCCCGCCGGGACGAGCGTGACGCGTGCGGCATCGGCTTCGTAGCCGACCTGGAGGGCCGCTCGAGCCGTGCCATGGTGGAGCACGCGCTGCACGGGCTGGAGTGCCTGCGCCATCGCGGCGCGGTCGCCGCCGATGCCCGCACCGGCGACGGCGCCGGCCTGCTGCTGCCGCTGCACCGCGAGCTCTTCGCCGAGCCGGGGGACCGGCCCGGCCAGCTCGGTCTGGCCATGGCGTTCCTCCCCGCAGACAAGGTCCAGGCCAAGACCGCGCGCGCCGCCCTGGAGCGGGCGCTGGCGGCCGAGGGCCTGGAGCTGCTGCGCTGGCGCGCCGTGCCGGTCGACCCCGAGGCGCTCGGCGACCAGGCTCGCCGGAGCATGCCCGTGATCGAGCAGGCGGTCTTCGTGGCGCCGGACGAGGACGACGAGGCCGCGGAGCGGCGCTGCTTCCGCGTGGGCCGGCGGGCGACCAGGGACGCGCGCGCCGGCGGCGCCTCGCTGTACCTGGCGTCCTGCTCGCTGCGGACGGTGACCTACAAGGCGCTGTGCGCCGCCGACCAGCTCGCGTCCTTCTACGCCGACCTGGCCGACGAGCGTCTCCAGGCGCCGTTCGTCATCTTCCACCAGCGCTACTCGACCAACACCATGCCCTCGTGGGAGCGGGCGCAGCCGTTCCGCTTTCTGTGCCACAACGGCGAGATCAACACGCTGGAGGGCAACCGCGCGTGGATGCGGGCGCGCGAGGGGAGCCTCGGCGCCGCACACCTCGGCGGACAGGACGGGCTCGACCCGGAGGAGCTGCTGCGGCCAGTGCTCGACCCGGATGGCTCCGACTCCGCCATGCTCGACAACGCGGTGGAGCTGCTGGTCCGCGGCGGCCGTGACATCCGCCACACGCTCGCCATGCTGGTGCCTGCCGCCGTCGAGCAGGACCCAGAGGCCAGCACGGAGCTGCGTGACTTCTACCGCTACCATGCCTGCCTGACCGAGCCCTGGGATGGCCCGGCCGGGCTGGTGTTCACCGACGGGCGCCTGGTCGGCGCCACCCTCGACCGCAACGGCCTGCGCCCGCTGCGCTACGAGGTCTGCGAGGACGGGCTGGTGGTGTGCGCCTCCGAGGTTGGCGCCGTCGACACCAGCGGTCACGGCACGGTGCGGCGCGGCCGCCTCGGGCCGGGCCAGATGCTCTGCGTCGATCCGGACGCCGGGGGCCTGCTCACCGACGTCGACATCAAGCAGGCGCTGGCCTCGAGGCGGCCGTGGAGCGCGTGGCTCGGCGAGCACCTCAGCCCAGGGGCGCCCGGCGACCCGCTGACCAGCCTGCCGGCCACGGACCCGACCGCCTCCCAGGTCACCTTCGGCTTCACGCGCGAGGTGATCTCCATGGTGCTGCGGCCCATGGCCATGGGTGGCAAGGAGCCCACGGCCTCGATGGGCGACGACACCCCGCCAGCGCCGCTCGCCGCCACCGTGCGGCCGGTCAGTCACTTCCTGCGCCAGCGCTTCGCCCAGGTCACCAACCCCCCCATCGACCACCTGCGCGAGCGCCACGTCCTCTCCAAGCGCACCCTGCTCGGTCCGCGCGCCCCGCTGCTGAGCGAGCTGCCCGAGGCTGCCCGCCTGATCGAGCTGCCAACCTTCCTGCTCACGCCCGACGGCCTCGAGCGGCTCCAGGACCCGGGCGGGCGCATGGGCCTCCGGACCCTTGACGCCACCTGGCCGGCGGCCGAGGGCGCAGGCGGCCTGCGCGCCGCCTGCCGGCGCCTCGGGGACGAGGCCGAGGCGGCGGCTGAGGAGGGCGCCGGCCTGCTGGTGATCTCCGACGGCAGCGCCGAGCGCGACCCCGAGCGGGCGCCGGTCCCGGCGTTGATCGCGGTCGGCGCGGTGCAGCATCGCCTGGTCCGCGCCGGTCTCGCCACGCGGCTGAGCCTGCTCGTCGACACCGGCGAGCCGGTCGACGCGCACCACGCCGCCGCCCTGCTCGGCTACGGCGCCGAGGCCATCTCCCCGCGCCTGGCGCTGGCCACCGCGGCGGGCCTCGGCAAGGACGGCGATGCGACCGCCGCCCAGAGCCGCTACCTGCACGCGGTCGAGGAGGGCGTGTTCAAGGTCATGTCCAAGATGGGCATCTCCACGCTGGACTCCTACCGCGGCGCGCAGATCTTCGAGGCGGTCGGGCTCGACGCCGAGGTGATCGAGACCTGCTTCGCCGGGACCTCCTCGCCGCTCGGCGGCGTCGGCTTCGACGAGCTCGGTGAGGACGTGCTCGCCCACCTGCGGGCGGCGACCGCCGAGATGGCCCGGCTCGAGAACCCCGGCTGGTTCAAGCACCGCCCCGGCGGCGAGTACCACGCCACCAACCCCGAGGTGATGCAGGCACTGCACTACACCGTGCGCGGCGACGAGGCCGTGCTGAAGGGCTCCAAGCGCGGTGCCCACCTGCTGCAGCAGGCGGTCAGGGGCGGTGGCTTCGAGCGCTACCAGCACTTCGCGAAGCTGGTCAACGAGCGCCGCGCCGCGGCACTGCGCGACCTGCTCGAGATGGTGCCCGCCGGGCCGCCCGTGCCTGTGGAGGAGGTCGAGCCGGCAGCCGAGATCCTGTGCCGTTTCTCCACAGCGGCCATGAGCCTGGGCTCGCTCTCGCCCGAGGCGCACGAGACGCTCGCCATCGCCCTGAACCGCGTCGGCGGTCGCTCCAACTCTGGCGAGGGCGGCGAGGACCCGGCCCGCTTCGACAGCGAGCGCAGCTCCGCCATCAAGCAGGTCGCGTCCGGGCGCTTCGGGGTCACCCCCGAATACCTGGCCGCAGCGGTCGAGCTGCAGATCAAGATCGCCCAGGGCTCCAAGCCCGGCGAAGGCGGCCAGCTCCCCGGCCACAAGGTCAGCGGCTACATCGCCAGGCTGCGGCACACCCAGCCGGGGGTGGCGCTGATCTCGCCGCCGCCGCACCACGACATCTACTCGATCGAGGATCTGGCGCAGCTCGTCTTCGACCTCAAGCAGGCCAACGCCGGCGCCGACGTCACCGTCAAGCTGGTGGCCGAGGCCGGGGTGGGCACCGTGGCCGCCGGGGTGGTCAAGTCGCTCGCCGACGTGGTCACCATCTCCGGCGCGGACGGCGGCACCGGCGCGAGCCCGCTCTCCTCGATCAAGCACGCGGGCGCGCCGTGGGAGCTGGGCCTGGCCGAGACCCAGCAGGCCCTGCGCGCCAACGGCCTTCGGGCACGCGTGCGGGTGCGGGTCGACGGCGGCCTCAAGACCGGGCGCGACCTGCTGCTCGCCGCCCTGCTTGGCGCCGACGAGTACGGCTTCGGCACGGCCGCGCTGCTCGCCGAGGGCTGCCTGATGGTGCGCACCTGCCACCAGGACAACTGTCCGGTGGGCATCGCCACCCAGCGGGAGGACCTGCGCGCCAAGTTCACCGGCACCCCCGAGATGGTGGTCAACTACCTCGAGTACGTGGCCGAGGAGGCGCGCCACCTGCTCGCCTCGCTCGGCCTGCGCGGCCTGGACGAGGCCATCGGCCGGGTCGACCTGCTGCGCCAGCGGCCGACCGGCGACCCGCGCGCGGACAAGCTCGACCTGTCGCCGCTGCTGGATCTCGGTCCCGGGGTGGACGAGAGCTCGCCGAGGCATTTCGTCGCGCCCGACCCGAGCCAGATCGTCCGCTCGGAGCTGGGCGACCGGGTCGCGGCCGACGCCCTGCCCGGACTGGAGGCGGGCGACCTGGTCAACCTGCACTATCCGATCGCCAACACCGACCGGGCCGTGGGGGCGCGCCTCGGGGTCGGGATCGGCGCCAGGTACGGCTCATGCCCTCCAATGGGACGGGCCCGCATCGAGTTCGAGGGGGTGGCCGGCCAGAGCTTCGGCGCGTTCCTGGCGCCGGGGGTGGAGCTGCGCCTGGTCGGGTCGGCCAACGACTATGTCGGCAAGGGCATGGGCGGTGGCCGCATCGTGATCCGGCCGCCGGACGACGACGCGGGCTCACCGGTGCTGGTCGGCAACACCGTGCTGTACGGCGCGACCCGGGGCGAGCTGTTCTGCGCCGGCTGGGCCGGGGAGCGCTTCGCGGTGCGCAACTCCGGGGCCACCGCCGTGATCGAGGGCACCGGGGACCACTGTTGCGAGTACATGACAGGTGGGACGGTGGTGGTGCTCGGCCCGATGGGACGCAACGTCGGCGCCGGCATGACCGGCGGCGAGCTGTTCGTGTACGACCGGGACGGCAGCGCGCTGGAGCGGTTGAACGACGAGCTGGTGCTGGCGCGCCGGCCCGACGACATCGAGCTGGTCTACCTGCGTGAGCTGATCGTGGCGCATGCTGAGCTGACCGGCTCGGCGGTGGCGGCCGAGGTGCTCGCGGACTGGGAGCAGGCGGTGCGCCGGCTGTGGCGGGTGGCGCCGAGGGACGAGGTGGCGGCGATCGAGCGCGCCCACGAGGGAACCGCATGAAGCGGTAGGGCGGAAGCGGAAAGCGACCTCTCCAGTGGGGAGATGACCGCACCAGTCGTCGTCGATCCCTGCTACCTTGGCTAGTCGCGGTGGGCACGAGAGGAGCGAGATGGCCCGAGTGCTGGTGGCTGAGGACGAGGTCCTGATCCGCGTGGACATCGTCGAGACCCTGGAGGAGGGTGGCCACACCGTGGTCGGCGAGGCCGGCGACGGGGAGCAGGCGGTCAAGCTCGCACGAGAGCTGACCCCCGACCTCGTGGTCATGGACGTGAAGATGCCCAAGATGGACGGCATCGTCGCGGCCCGGCACATCTCCCGGGACGGCCCGGCGGTGCTGGTGCTCACCGCCTTCTCCGACAAGGAGCTGGTCGAGGAGGCCGCCGACGCCGGCACCATCGGCTACCTGGTGAAGCCGTTCCAGCCGGCGCAGCTCCTTGCCGCGGTCGAGGTCGCGCTGGCCCGCGCGGCGGATACCCGCAAGCTGCAGGACACGGTCGAGGACCTGGAGACCAAGCTCGCCAACCGCAAGGTCATCGAGCGCGCCAAGGGCCGCCTCATGGAGCAGTTCGGCCTGACCGAGGACCAGGCGTACACGCGCATGCGCAAGGCTGCCATGGACCGCCAGCTCCCCCTGGTCG
>WNGB01016220.1_pt1 | contig 10379 bp, 5 predicted proteins | sample 5400681 | NCBI WGS metagenome assembly WNGB01 (sample SAMN13153367, study PRJNA577476) | soil metagenome | isolation source: 115 cm soil or saprolite under grassland replicate 2 | place: USA:California | collected 2016-06-15 | reverse complement strand
CACATCGGGGATGTCGAGTGGAATCTCACAAGTCTGGCGCACCGCTGGACTCGCTTCTTAGGATGTTAGAACATCGATATGTTGACATAAGCAGTTGATAATACAATAGTTTTACACTCCGGAGAATACCAGAGAGCCCAACGCATTCGCCAGGCCATCAAGCTGGCGGCGGGGGTGTAAGCATGACTAGCGTGATACAAATCAGCCGTCGTGATTTTCTCGGGAGCATGTTTTCCGCTGGAGCGGTGGTACTGGCTGCGCGGGTGTTGCCCGCACAGGCAATCGAGGCCCCCGCCGCGGCGGATGGCCCCGAGTTGTCATGGTCTCCCAGTGTGTACCTGGGCATTGAACCGACCGGAACAGTGACGATCGTAGCGCACCGCTCGGAGATGGGTACCGGCATCCGTACCGCTCTCCCGATGGTCGTAGCCGATGAATTGGAGGCCGACTGGAAGCTCGTCAAGATCGAGCAGGCACTCGGCGATGCGAAGTATGGCGACCAGAATACCGACGGGTCGAAATCGATCCGCGATTTCTATGACGCCCTGCGCCAGGCAGGCGCGAGCGCCCGACTCATGCTCGAACGCCGCGAGCGCCCGCCTCATGCTCGAACGTGCTGCCGCTGCCAAATGGGGCGTGCCGGTTTCAGAATGCCAGGCGCGGCAGCACCAGGTTGTGCACGCTGCCAGCGGCCGGTATATGGGCTACGGCGAACTGGCAACGTGGGCCGCGCGGCAGCCAGTGCCGCAGAAGGCAGAGCTGCAGTTCAAATCGCCAGCCGAGTTCCGCTACATCGGTAAAGGCGTGCCAAGTGTAGACCTCGAGGACATGTGCACAGGCAAAGCTACATATGGCATCGACGCGCAGATGCCGGGGATGGTCTATGCGTCAATCGAGCGGTCGCCGGTCCTCGGGGGGCAGCTGCAATCCTACGACGACCAGGACACGCGTCAGGTGCGCGGCGTGCAGCGGACAGTCGTGCTCGAAGCTGCCAAACCGCCGTATGCGTTCCAGGCGCTGGGCGGCGTCGCGGTGCTGGCCGACAATACCTGGGCGGCGCTGCAGGGCCGCCGGAAGTTGAAAGTCGAGTGGGGCCCGAGCGAGCACGCCAGCTTCGAATCAGAAGCTTACAAGCAGTCGTTGTTCGAGACCGCACGACAACCACAGAAAGTGGTACGCAACGTCGGTGACGTCGATGCGGCGTTCGCGCGCGCTGGCCAGATTCACGAGGCCGAGTATTATGTGCCCCATCTCGCCCATGCGCCGATGGAGCCACCGGCAGCTGTGGCCGAGTACAAAGATGGCAAGGTCGTGGTGTGGGCGGCGACGCAGAATCCGCAGGCCGTACAGGCGACAGTGGCTAGCGCCCTGGGGATCGAGAAGTCGGACGTTCTCTGCTATGTGACGCTGCTCGGTGGCGGCTTCGGACGCAAATCGAAGCCGGATTATGTAGCTGAAGCAGCGCTCCTGTCGAAACAGGTGGGCAAGCCAGTCAAGGTGGTGTGGAGCCGCGAGGACGATGTCCACTTCGACTATTACCACGCCGTGGCAGCGATGTATATGAAGGCGGCGACAGATGCGCAGGGGCGACCGACGGCGTGGTTGCAACGCAGTGTGTTTCCGCCGATCGGGTCGACCTTCGACGCCTCGGCGCGCTACGGAGGCGCCGGGGAGATGGCCCAGGGTTGGGTCGATCTGCCGTTCGACATCTCGCACCTGCGCGCCGAGAACGGACCGGCGCAGAATCATGTGCGCATTGGCTGGTTTCGCTCCGTGGCCAATATCTACCACACCTTTGCCATCCAGTCATTCCTCGATGAACTTGCCACCGCGGCGGGCCGTGATCGCGTCGAGTATTTTTTGGATGTGCTGGGCCGCCCACGTCAGATCGATTTCAAGACTGAAGGGACGACCAACGCCAACTATGGAAAATCCCTTGACCAGTATCCGGTAGATACAGGCCGCCTGCGGCGCGTAGTCGAAGTGGCGGCGGAGCGCTCCGGCTGGGCACACAAAAAGCCGGGGAAGGGGCGCGCCCTGGGCTTTGCGGCGCATCGGAGTTTCCTCAGCTATGTGGCGGCGGTCGTGGACGTCGAAGTTGACGAGCGCGGGCAGGTGCGGATCCCGCGTGTGGACCTGGTGGTGGACGCGGGCCAGGTGATTCACCCAGAGCGCGTGCAGGCACAGTTTGAAGGCGCCGCAGTGTTTGCCACGAGCGTGGCCCTGATGGGCGAGATCACAGCGGCCAAGGGGCAGATCCAGCAGTCCAACTACCACGACTACCCGGTGGCGCGGATCACCGAGGCGCCCTATGAGACGCATGTGCACCTTCTGCCGAGCCACGACTTGCCGACAGGCGTTGGCGAGCCGGGAGTGCCGCCGACCGTGCCGGCGCTCTGCAACGCCCTGTTCGCTGCCACGGGCAAACGCATTCGCCAGCTCCCGGTCAATAAAACCAAGTTGACCTGACCCCAGCGCCGCCGTGCAGGGATGGAGACAGGTGTGTCGGAGGTTACAGAAGATGGCCTGTGAAAAAAACTTGCGACACCACCGGCCCTGCGCGACAATGGCATCGTCGGCACGCCGGAAATGGTGCCTGACCGTTTGCATACGCGACGAGATCCGAGAGCAAACAGCAAGCAAGGAAGGAGTACCTCATGCTGATCGTCGATGCACAGGTCCATATCTGGGGCAAAGGCCTCCCCACCAATCCGGCCCACCGCCAGATCCCCAGCTTCACACAGGACGATCTGCTGAAAGAGATGGATGCAGCGGGCGTCAATGCGGCCGTGATCCATCCACCAGGCTGGGATCCCGATGCCAATGAGCTGGCGGTCGAGGCCGCCCGCCAGCACCCCAACCGGCTCTCGATTCTGGGGAACTTCCCCCTCGATCGCCCGGAGAGCCGCGCGCTGCTCGATGGCTGGAAGCAGCGGCCAGGGATGCTCGGCATGCGCTTCACGTTCAACCAGCCACAGCAGCGGACCTGGCCGACGGATGGCACAATCGACTGGCTGTGGCCGGCGGCCGAGCGCGCCGGACTGCCCGTAGCGCTGGCCGCGGCCAACTTTCTGCCAGTCGTCGGGCAGGTCGCGGAACGTCATCCAGGGCTGCGACTGATCATCGATCACCTGGGGAGAACTGGAGGGATGAAGGACGACACGGCCTTTGCGAATCTTCCAGAACTCCTGGCGCTAGCGAAGTATCCGAACGTGGCGATCAAGGCCACCGGGGCGCCGAGCTACTCCAGCGCACCCTATCCCTATCGTAACATCCATCCCTATCTCCGCCAGATCTACGATGCCTTCGGCCCTGAGCGGATGTTCTGGGGGACGGACATCACGCGTATGCCGTGCTCATGGCAGCAGTGCGTGACGTTCTTCACGGAGGAGCTATCATGGCTGTCGGAGCGCGACAAGGAGCTGATCATGGGACGCGCCCTCTGTACGTGGCTCGACTGGCAGCTCCCGGGATGAACGCGTAGGCGCCGGTGCATGCAGCGGCGAAAACCTCGGCGGATGCAGGCGACCTGCGGCAGCCTCCCTCCGTCAAGACGGGATGGGCCTCAGGCGGAGAGGCGTGCGGAGGCACCATCCCAGCCAGAGTTGGCCATCACTAATCACTGCTGACGTACCTGCGGCAACACGTCCTTGACACACCGCTCCAGTTGACCAAACTGATCCGGTCCCCCGAAGCGTAGCACCAGCGTCTGTGCTCCAGCCGCGACGAAGGCATTCAGCCAGGCAGCACAGCTCTCGGCCGTGCCGGCACACAGACCCTGCTGACGTGCCATCATGTCGTACGGGGCGCCATAGTAGCCTTCGACAAAAGCTTGCATCTCACGCTGGGCCTGGGCTACGTCGTTGTTGACGTTCAGCGTCGTGTACACACAGCGGGGTAGCGCCTGCGCCTCTTTCCCCATCTCCTGGGCGAACCCTTGCATCTGCGCCCATTGCGCGGCAAAAACCTCTGGCGACTGTGGGTTGGGGAACCAGCCATCGCCGAGACGCAGGACCCGGCGTTGCGCCTGGTCGACTGAGCCAGCGATCCAGATGGGAATGCCTGCAGTTTGTATTGGACGCAGACCCAGGCTGACGTCCTGGAGCTGAAAATGCCGCCCATTAAAAGTCACGCTCGACTCCCTCCACAGGCGGCGCATGAGGGCTACGCATTCTTCAAAGATGCCAATACGGTGACCAAACGACACACCACATGCAGCGAATTCTCGCTCAATTGAGCGATTTTTCGTGGCAATTCCTATACCCAGAATAAGACGACCGTGTGACAGGATATCGACATTCGCCGCTTCGTTCGCCAGCACAACCGGATGACGCAGCGCCGGTAACAGTACGGCCGTCCCCAACTGCACCTGTCGTGTCCGCGAGGCGACGGCAGCGAGCGTTGTCATGGCTTCAAGTCGGGGTCTGGCCAGGATACTGTCACCAACCCAAACAGAGTCAAATCCGCGCTCTTCCGCCCGCACTGCCAGATCGATGATTTTGCTGAGATCAGGTGCTCCTTGAGCCATCACCACCTCACGCGTTGGCAGCAATAGCCCAATGGAAACCGCTGGGTGTGGCATCCGATTCTCCTCTAACTGTCTCTTGCTTTCTGCTCTACCTTCACCTATGCCTTACTGTATATCAGCTGTCTTGGCGAGGGAAGCAAAATTCGTGCGCCATGTGGTCCCCCCATTGCTATGGACGTGTTGCTGCCCTTGGCTGAGGGTGTTACACACTCCCGGTCACCGACGCATAGCCGTTGTGCGTGTGGTGGAGCAAGGGCCCGGGTATGCTGGCTTCCTCCAGGTGGCTGTCCAGGGGCAGGACGCGGCCATTCCGCACGTGGGGGAGCGCCGTGTCAGCCTGGGGCGTCCCAGGGCTCCCGGCGAGTTGAAACATGGCCACGAGGTGCTGGAGTTGCTGCGCCCGGGCGTTCATCTCCTCCGCCGTCGCCGCTAACTCCTCAGCCGCTGACGCATTGTGCTGTGTTGCTTGACTCAACTGACCCATCGCCGTATTGATCTGGGTCACCCCGGTCGCCTGCTCACTCGACGCTGCGGTAATCTCCTCCACCAGGTTGGAGGTCTTCTGAATCGCCGGGACCATCTCGCCGAGCAGCGTACCGGCCTGCTCGGCGCGCTGCACGCTGCTACTCGCCAGACTACCAATCTCCTGCGCTGCCACCTGGCTACGCTCGGCGAGCCTGCGCACCTCCGATGCCACCACTGCAAAGCCCTTCCCGTGGACTCCGGCGCGCGCCGCTTCAATGGCAGCATTGAGCGCCAGCAGGTTGGTCTGATAGGCAATGTCATCAATGATGCGGATCTTCTGGGCAATCTGGTGCATGGCCGCCACGGTCTGACTCACGGCTTTGCCACCCTCGGCGGCCTGCTGCGCGGCCCGGGTGGCCATATGGTTGGTGACCTGGGCGTTTTCGCTGTTCTGACTAATGGAGGCGGTCATCTGCTCCACCGCCGTGCTGCTTTCTTCGACACTTGTGGCCTGGTCATGCGAGGCCTCGCTTACTGCCTGCGCGGTGGCACTGACTTGGGCCGAGGCGCTCGCCAGGGCATCTGCAGTCGTCTGCACCTCGGTGACGGTTTGGGTGAGCTGCTTGACCATCGTGTGCATGGCGTAGAGGAGGCTACTGGTGTCCTTGGTTTTGGTGGTAATGTGTACGGTGAAGTCTCCCGCAGCGACGCGCTGGGCGATGGTGGCCGCATACGCCGGCTCCCCGCCCAATTGTTTGGTGAGACCACGGGTGATGAGGATCGTAAGGCTCAGTCCAACCAGGACACTCGCCCCCAGCACCGCCAGCATCCACTGGCGTGAGGCGGTATAGCTGCGATCACTCGTGGCCTTATCGCGGAGCATATCCTGCTGGTTGGTGTCAAGCAGAGCGTTGAGAGCCGCCGTGGCGGTATTGAAGGCTTGCAGACCTTCATGGTCCGCCAGAGCCTTCGCAGCACCTTTAACATGCTCCCGTGCCAACGTATGCACCTGCTGGTTCGTCGCCCGCCATTGCTCGTAGATTGCCGTGAACGTTCCCATCTTCTGCTTCTCTTCCTCGCCGGCACCAATGAGGAGCGGGCCCATATTCCGTCGTAGTGACACGTGCAAGGAGTCAATCTGTTTGAGATATTTGTCCATTTCCTCGGGGGACGTGGCCATGAGGAAATTGGCTTCGGTCTGTTGCTGGTTGACGAGATCTTGCAAGCAACGCACTGCCTGCATGGCTCGCCTGGTTACCCGATTAGCACTGATCACTGCCGTGTTTTTGGCCGTATCGCCAACGTCGATCAGAGCCTGCACGGCCGCTGCAGCCTTGTCTAAGGCCGTCTGACCTGCACCGGTCGAGAGCTGCCGTGCTTCCCCAGCTTCACCAACCGCCTCTGGGGTGTTCGCCACAAGCGCGAGGGTGGCTACCTGGTCGCTAATGGTGCGAAAGCTTGCCAAGGCCTCCTGGAAAGCAGTCAGGGCTGTCTGCTCTTCTGCCGTGGCATCGGGTTCCAGTTTGGTGATCCCTTCTTGGAGACCGGTGAGCGCGGCCTGGCGCGCGTCTTCATAGGGCTGCGCGGCCGTTGGAGTCGCTGCCAGCATGAGGTTTTGTTCTGCACCCTGCACACGCAGAAGATCCTGCCCGAGGTTCGCCGCGAGGAGCATGCGGGTGCCGGCATCGGCAGCCAGTTTAGTTAAACGGATAATGTCTTGATTGGTACTGTCCACCACGCTTTGCAACGCCGCTTCAGCCTTGCTATACAGGGGATGCCCGGTCCCCGCTGCGAGGTCAAGAACCTGCTGAGTTCCACCCTTACGGACGATGGCGCCGATCTCGTGCGTAATCGCGTGCAAGTTCGCGAAGGCTGTCTCAAAGGTGGTGATCTGGGCCTGGTCCGCCTCATGCGTGATGTTCTTGAGTTGCGCCAGTTTGTCAAGGATAATGCGTTCCGTATCAGTCAGGAGCTTGCTCTGTTCGTCCGTCACTTCGGTGGTTTCCGCGAGCGCCAGGGCCTGTTGATGGCCCTGGAGACGTAGCATATCCTGTTGTATCTGGGCGGCCAGGAGTCCGCCAGTACTTGCAATATTGACAATGGTGTGCAACCGGCTCTGCGTTTCTCTAAGCTTGGAGAGGCCCGTGACGGCGAGGAGCAGGATAAACACAATAAGGATGCTAAATCCCCCAATTAACTTCACTTTAATAGTCATGTTACTCTCCTTCCTGTAACATCATTGTTCCCCCTGCAGGTATGATCCTGCGATCACGTTATGTGACGTCTTATCGTCAGAAATCTGGTCGGGCTTGAGGTGAGATGGCAACTCAGTGTGCGAAGTCTCGATTCTCTCTTCAATCTTTTCTAGTCCGCATTGTCTAATTGAACATAAATATCCACATTTTTTCTTGACAGTATGACGACCTAACTCTACCATGAAAACCCCGCAAAAAATGGAGATAACGGCGGGTGCGCTACCGCACGTGGACAGCAAGCCATACGTCTGGCTGAGAGCAACACGGCCCAAAACCTTAAAGCCAGGGAGAGACGTCCTATGCGCGCTCTGCTTTCCGGTCGGTCGCTACGCCAATTGTTGCCAGTGCTCTTCTTTCTGCTTGCAGCCATCCCGGCAGGCGCCATTGGGATGCTGTTGACCCAGAGAGCTTGGGATCGAGAGCTGCAAACGGTCCATGACCAGCATCTCCAGCTGGCGCGTCACCTGGCGGAGGCGCTGGCGCGCTATGCCAAAGACGCCGAAGCCGTGTTCCGACTCACGGCCGCGAACGTGGCTGCCGATCGGCCCGTGCAAGAGCTAACCACTCTGCTTGAACATCTGCATTTCAAGCATGTCTGTATTGTGGACGGTTCGGGGCGTGTCGAGCGTCTGCTCTCCCCGAACGCCGGCTTTAAGGCCGAGCGTGTCCCGGCACCACTCCTAGACACCCTGCGCGCCGCTGGTGCCGGGGCAGCATCCTCAATCGTGTTTAGCAACGTGCTGCCCGATCCCCGTGGCAAACCCACTCTCTTCCTGTGGCAGACCCTGGGCGAGGATTGGTACGCCCTCGGGGCCCTGAAAACCGAGTATTTCGTGCAACGCCAAAGCGCCATCAGCTTTGGCAAGAAAGGCCATGCGACCATTGTGGACCGCAGCGGCCGCGTCATTGCCCATCCGAATCCCCAATGGCGGGACGCCATGCAAGACCTCTCGCAGTTGGACCCCGTGCGCCGCATGATGGCTGGAGAAACCGGCGTAGCGCGTTTTTTCTCCCCGGCGCTGCAGGCAGACATGATTGCCGGGTTTACTATGACGTCACAGACCGGCTGGGGTGTGATGATCCCGCAACCGCTGGCAGAACTCGAGGCTCACGTCGGACAGGTACAACGCGCCGTCTGGTCCGTCATTGGTGTAGCGCTTTTGGGGGCAACCCTCCTGGGATGGTTTGTATCGCGTTGGCTTGCTGCCCCGCTGCACCGTATTGGTGCGGTTGCTACCCAGTTTGCCAGCGGTGCTTACGCGGCGCGCATCAGCGACCTCGGGGTGTTTTGCACCCGCGAGGCCGCCACCTTAGCGGCCCAATTTAATACCATGGCTGATGAGGTGACCTGCAGCTGGCAGGCGCAACAGGCAAGCGAGCAGCGCTGTCGAGAGTTTGCCGAGATTGCCGCCGATTGGTTTTGGGAAACTAACCTGCAGCAAGTCTTCACCTATACCTCGCCGTCGTCCGATACCGGTTGGCACTGGAACTCTACCTCCCTCCTGGGACACCATCGCCGCGAGCATATCGTCGGCGATCCAGACGAGAAGGTGGTGGGGCTCATCCAGAGCTACATGGATCGCGAACGCCGGTTTGATGGCGTGATGTACCAAGTGCTCGGGAGTGACGGGCACCCCCTGCACCTGGCCGTTGCAGGGAGGCCTATGTGCGATGCCGAGAGGAAGGTGGTGGGCTACCGGGGGGTGGCACACGACACCACCGCACGTCTGCGTGCCGAAGCCCAACTGCGGCAGGCCCAGCGAGCCGAGCAGCTGCGCCATGCGCAGAAAATGGAAGCCATTGGCACCCTGGCTGGGGGGATTGCCCATGACTTCAACAATATTTTGGCCGCCATTCTGGGCTATACTGAACTGACGCTGCGCGAGATCCCACAAGGCAGCCCTGCCTGGTCGCGTTTACAACGTGTCCTCACCGCCGGGAGCCGTGCGAGGGACCTGGTGCAGCAAATCCTGACCTTCAGCCGCAACAGCGAACCGGAGCGCCACCCCCTGCCCCTGCACTCTCTTGTCCAAGAAGCCTTGAAGTGGCTGCGGGCTTCGCTCCCCACCACGGTCACTATACGCCAGGAGATTGCGGAGGATGCCGGGACAGTGCTGGCCGACCCCACCCAAATGCACCAGGTACTCGTGAATCTGTGCGCCAATGCGGAATACGCCATGCGGGACATGGGTGGTATATTGGAAGTACGCCTGGACGCCGTGGAGCTGGATGCCACCTTCACCGCCCAGCACCCCCTGCTGCTCCCTGGACCACATGTCCGGCTCACCGTCCGGGACACCGGGCATGGGATGGCGCCGGAGGTGATGGGCCGGATCTTCGAGCCATTCTTTACCACCAAAGGCGTCGGGCAAGGCACCGGCATGGGCCTGGCAGTGGTGCACGGCATTGTGACCAGCCACAACGGGGTCATCGCCGTCCAGAGCGTCCCAGGGCAGGGCACCACCTTTATGATGTATCTCCCCCAGGTCGAGGCGCCGCCCCACGCCGCCGTCTCCCCCGTGGGGCCGCTCCCCACCGGGAAAGGCTGTATTCTGTTTGTGGACGATGAGGAGGCACTCGCCCTGTGGGGCCAAGAGCTGTTGGCCCAGCTCGGCTACGAGGTGGTGGCGCGCACGAGTAGTCTCGAAGCCCTGGAGGTCTTCCGCGCCGCGCCAGACCGCTTCGACCTGGTGGTCACCGACCAAACCATGCCCCACATGACGGGTGAGGTCTTGGCGGGCACACTGCGGCACATCCGCCCGGATATGCCGATTATCCTGTGCACCGGCTTCAGCCATAGCATTGATGCCGAGAAAGCCGCAGTGCAGGGGATCGATGCCTTCCTCATGAAGCCCCTCCTGGCGCGCGAGCTGGGTTTGGCCATCCAGCAGGTGTTGACGCAACGCACCGTCCGGGGCATGCCTGCCTAGCCTGGTAGCCAACGCTTTTGCAGTACCTTGACCATTCTGTCCTCATGGCAGTGCGATAGCGCTCAAGACTGTGGCGCTTCGGTCATCATCGATGCATGGGCACAGAGCACGCTCACTTCTTGACCCACTGCCCAGACGGACGCTGGATGAAGTGTCCGGACTTGGTATTGTCGATGGCAGTTTTGCCGGCGAGCATTTCAA
>WNGB01027824.1_pt1 | contig 10380 bp, 10 predicted proteins | sample 5400681 | NCBI WGS metagenome assembly WNGB01 (sample SAMN13153367, study PRJNA577476) | soil metagenome | isolation source: 115 cm soil or saprolite under grassland replicate 2 | place: USA:California | collected 2016-06-15 | reverse complement strand
ACCGGCTACGAAGAAGGCGCGGTCCGGCTCGAGCTCACGTATCTCGTCCGAGACGGTGACGGACGCGTCTTCACGCCGCTGCGCAGCGGGCAGGCCGCGTGGTCTGAGGAGGCGTTCGCGGACGACGTCGGCGAACTGGCCGGAGTGCGCGCCCGTCTCCTCGGGCTCGCACCCCTCATGCATGGGAAGTCGTGGCCGCGCGATGATCCTGAAGAAGCGGCTAAGGATCGCGCCGATTTCACACGGCTGTCTGGGCTTGGAACGTGAGTCTCGCAAGATCGAGCCTGACCCGTGCCGAATCGCCGATGCGCAGCGGCCGGACTCACGCGTGCGGGGACGCGACGCGCCCCCGCACGCGGACCACGCCCGTCGGCGAGCAGGAACTCAGTAGGAGTGCGCGGGCTCCGCCCGCGCACGTTTCCCGCGAAGCGGCGTGCTTGACTCCGAGCGAAAGCGCAGCTTTCGCCCGGCGCTAGTTAGGTCTCGAGCCGGAGCTCGGCATCGCGGATCTGCCGCCTCCGCTCCGTCAGCGCCTCCTCGGCTTCGGTCAAATGCCGGTCGCGCTCATCGAGCTCGGCCGCGCGGTCCGAGAACTCCTGCTCACGCCGCTCGGCACGCCGCTCCGCAGCGGCCGCGTGCTTTTCGCGGTCGACCGCGTCGGCCTCGCGCGCCTCGACGCGCGCCACCGCCTCGGTCAGCCACGCGCCGCGCTCTTCGAGCTCGGCTTCCGTGCGCGCGAGCTCCTGCCGCCATTGCTCCAGCGCCCGTGCGCGCTCCTCGAGCCCTGCCACGCGTCCCTCGCCCTCTCGGAGATCGCGCACGCGATTCGCGAGTCGCGTCTCGCTCAGCGCCACCTTGGCCGCCCGGCTCAGGACGCGCTGCTCGCGGTCCGCCGTCCGCGCAGCCCGCTCGTCCAGCTCCTGCGCCTGTTCAGCCAACACGCGCGCGCGTTCCTTCGCCGCCGCCTGGCGCGGAGCCAACGCCTGCTCGGCCGCCTTGAGCCTCTGCGCCTCCGCGTCGAGCTCGGCCGCCCGCGCCTCGAGCTCGGCCGCTCGCGCGGCTACCTGCCGCAGCGCAACAGCGTGGATGCGCTCCTGCTCCGTGATCTCCGTCGCGCGCAGCTCGAGCTCCGCTGCCTGCTCGGCGACCGCCGCCGCGCGCCGCTCCTGCGCCTCGAGCGCGGCCGACGCGGTCGCGATCCAGTCGCCCCGTTCTTCCAATTCGGACGCGAGCGCCCGCAGCTCGCTCGCCTGCAAATCCAACTCGCGCCGCTGCGCACGCACGTGCTCGATCTTGTCCTGGGATCGCAACACGTCCTCCTGCCGGTCCCGCAGCTCCTCCTGCGCGAGCGTGAGCCGCCGCTCCCGTTCGGCGACCTCGGCCTCCGCCTCCTCGAGCAGCTGCGAGCGGGCATCGAGGTCGGCGGCGATCTCCGCGAACCGGCGGGAGCGCGCGTCGAGCTCCCCCGCGCGGCGCGCGAGCGTCTCGTTGACGAGCCGCTCCCGCTCGCCGAGTGCTTCCCAGGCCTGGGTGAGCTCCTCCTGCTCCTCGGACATTCCCGCAATGATGACGCCATGCTCGGAGCGCCGTTCGAGGAGGCCCTGACTTACGCCACCCAGGCTCACGCCGCCCAGCGCCGGAAGGGCGGCGACGTCCCCTACGTGGCCCATCTGCTCGGCGTTGCCTCGCTCGTGCTGGAAGACGGAGGCGGCGAGCAGGAGGCGATCGCGGCGCTCCTCCACGACGCGGTCGAAGACCAGGGCGGGGCCGAGCGCCTGGTCGACATCCGCGCCCGCTTCGGCGACGACGTGGCGGAGATCGTCGCGGGCTGCAGCGACACCGACGTCGTGCCGAAGCCGGCCTGGCGTGCGCGCAAGGAGGAGTACATCCAGCATCTCGCGTCGGCACCTCCGGAGGTCGTGCGCGTCTCGCTCGCGGACAAGGTTCACAACGCGCGCTCGGTGCTCTTCGACTACCGCCTGATGGGGGAGGAACTGTGGACTCGGTTCAATCCCGACGCGGATCACCTCTGGTATTACCGCTCGCTCGTGGACGCCTTCCGCGAGGTCAGCCGGAGCCCGCTCGTGGACGAGCTCGACCGCGTGGTCAGCGAGCTCGAGCAGGTCGCAAGTATGTGATTTACAACGCATCTACTTCAACGTGAGAGGACTCCTGGTCCCCGTAGTCCTCGCGTTTGCGGTGGCGTCCCCGGCTCAGGCCGCATCAGGCCCGAAGAACCTGGGCTGCGGTGCGGGCAAGCTCGTGCTCAACGTCACGTACAGAGTCCAGAACGACGTGGACACGGGCGTGAAGGGCAACAACTGGGCCTTCGACAGCTACACGCGCGGGGTGCACGTTTGGCGCAAGAGCGCGGGGCGATTCTGCTCCGCGAGTACCTATAACGGCGTCTTCACGACGATCGAAGGCTGGAGCCCTGGCGGGAAGGCACAGCTCCCCGCGGGTGTCCGCGGCACGTTCAAGGGCTCGTCGGTGACGACGTTCCGCGGCACGTTCGCCGCGCGCGGCGCGCCGCTGCGTGGCTTCCTCGGCATGAAGGATTTCGCGTGCTCGGGCGCCGACCGGAAGGGCCAGTGCAGCGGTACGTGGGACTGGCTGCGCACGTACTTCACGGACATCGCAAGTTTCCGTTACGCGAAGTACAGGTTCACGTACCACGCGACCGAAAACGGCAAGGGCACGTGGAGTGACACGCTCGTGGGCGGCAAGATCCGCTTCAGCGGCGACATCCGGCCGCTGAAGGGCAAGAAGCCTTAGCCCTCGGAGATGTCCGTCACCGCCGCGCCGGTGACGTGCACGAGGTCGGCGGCCGCAATCCGCAGCGACTCCTCGTGTGAGCCGGCCTCGATCACGACGGTCTCCTGCTCTGCGACCTTGGGATCGACGACGACGGGATCTTTCCGGCCGCCGCCGATCGGCGGGACGGCGCCGAGCTCGAACTCCGGGTAGTCGCGCCGGAGATCTTCCTCGCTTGCGAGGTGAACCTTGTGCCGCCCGCCACCGTGGATCTCGCGCAGCTTGTGCATGTCGAGCCGAGCCGAAGCCGGGAGCACGACGCGTGTGTACCCGCCGGGCACCTTGACGACGAGGGTCTTGGCGACGTCGTCGGGCGCGACGCCGAGCGCCTCGGCCTCGGCCAAGGCTGTCTCGGTGTGCGGGTGCGGCAGGAGTTCGTAGCTCACTCCGGCATCGTCGAGAGCGCTCTTCAGATCTGACGTAGCCATTCGGAACCTCCTTCCGCTGGATAATGGCAGGCCCTCGCCGGTCGTGAATGCTCCACGAGGTGGGGTGCGTCCGAACCGAGGGGACGCAGAAGAAAGTAGAAGCGAAGGCGCTCTAGTGCGAGACTGCCGGGATGACGGCCGTCGCCGAACAGTTCGAGCTCGATCAGGCTGTTGTCGCAGAGCTACAGGCCTCCTTTCGCGGGCCGCTTGTCGGCCGGGACGATCCGGGCTACGACGAGCACCGGCAGATCTGGAACGGCTCGATCCAGAAACGCCCGGCACTGATCGCGCGCTGCGCCGGCGTCGCGGACGTGATCGCTGCCGTGAAGTTCGGGCGTCAGACCGGCTTGCCGGTCGCCGTGCGCAGCGGCGGGCACAGTTTCCCTGGGCTGTCGGTCGCCGACGACGCGCTGATGATCGACCTGAGCCCGATGAAGGGCATCCGCGTCGACCCCGAGGCGCGCACCGCGCGGGTCCAGGCGGGGGTCCTGCTCGGCGAGCTCGACCGCGAGACGCAGGCGTTCCGCCTGGCGGTCCCGTCCGGGATCGTCACGCACACCGGCGTGGCGGGACTCACGCTCGGTGGCGGCATCGGCTGGATCATGCGCAAGCACGGGCTCAGCGTCGACCAGCTCAACTCGGTCGACCTGATCACGGCGGACGGCGAGTTCGTCAAGGCGAGCGCGGACGAGAACGCGGATCTGTTCTGGGGAGTCCGCGGCGGCGGCGGCAACTTCGGGATCGTCACGGAGTTCGAGTTCAACTGCGTCCCGCTCGGTCCAACCGTCCTGGCGGGCCCGATCTTCTGGCCGATGGAGCAGTCGGGCGACGTCCTGCGGTTCTACCGCGACTGGGTCGCCGACGCGCCGGACGAACTGATGACGATCGTCGTCCACCGCAAGGCGCCGCCGCTGCCCTTCGTCCCGCAGGAGCTGCACGGGAAGCCGGTCGTGATGGTGGTCTGCTGCTGGGCTGGTGAGGTGGAGAAGGGGGAGAGGTTCATCCGCCCGCTGAAGGAGTTCAATTCACCGGTCGCGGACGTCTGCGTGCCGAAGCCGTTCCTCACGCACCAGGCCATGTTCGATCCGGCCTTCGTGCCGGGCCGTTGGTACTACTTCAAGAGCTGCGACGTGCCGGAGCTGACGGACGAGGTGATCGACATCACCGTCGAGCATTCGCTGCGAATCGAGTCGCCGCAGACGTCGTTCCCGATCTGGCAGAAGGGAGGCGCGGTCGCGCGAGTTGGGGAGAACGAGACAGCGTTCAACGGCCGCAACGCGTGCTTCACGTACAACATCGGCTGCTGCACGGAGACGAGCGAGGGCTTCGAAGCGGAGCGCGAGTGGGCACGGAACTTCTGGTCAGCGCTGGAGCCGTGGCACGAGGGCGTGTACATCAACTTCCTCGGAGACGAGGGGGCGGATCGAGTCCGCGAGTCCTATGGCGCGGAGAAATACGACCGGCTGCGTGCTCTAAAGCACAAATACGACCTGGACAACTTCTTCCGGATCAACCAGAACATCCCGCCGACCTAGCCCCGCGGCGCCGGGCGAAAGCTGTGCTTTCGCCCGGGTATTTGTTCGCCGCTTCGCGGGGAACGTGCGCGGGCCGAGCCCGCGCACTCTCATTGGGGTTCCGGTTGGCGCGGGTCGTGGTCCGCGTGCAGCGGCGCTTCGCGTCGCCGCACGCGTTAGTCCGCCTACGGTTAAGCGGCTGCGCTCGCTTAACCTGCGGCCATTGGCGCGTCTGCAATTCGGAGCGGCTCCCGGTCAATCTCTGGGCGCGCGCAGCTGGTCTGAGAGCACGCGGTACTCGGTCGCCATCAGCTTGTCCTTCGTGCGGCCGGATACATCCTTCATCGCGATCAGATGGTCGAGCGATGCGATCAAGATGAGCTCGCCCTCGACCTCGGCGGGCGCGCCTGCCGCCTCTTTCAGCTTGTCGTAGGACGGCTCACCGTCGGGATCCGCGAGGATGTCGAGGCTCCCGTACGGCGTCTCGAAGGTGAAGCGCGCCCCCGACTTCAAGGTTCGCGCGTCGAGCTGAAACGGAACCTCTGGAGGTGCACCGCGCAGGGTGGCTCCGAGCTCGCGAAGGGCAGACGCAAGCCGCCGGAGATTCTCGTTGCCGCGCGCGTAGGCGATGTCGACGTCGTAGCTCGGATACGAGGAGCCGTGTGCAATCCCGGCGAGTCCGCCGATGAGCACGAAGTCGACGCCGTGCTCGAGGAGCTTCCGAAGGATCGGTTTCGGCTGGAACTCAGCGGGTTCGGGCGACGCCACGGTTCCGCACCACGAAGTTCGCGAATGAGGCGCCGTGGTCGATTCGCTGCGAGACCGTCCGACGCAGGTTCTGCTGGAGAAGTGTCACGTCGTGCCCGTAGTCGATCGGCCGCGCCTCAAGCGCGAGTTCCTCGCCGAGCAGGTCGAGCAGGTGTTCCAGTGTGTCCACGGAGGGTGAGACGAGGTCTCGCTCGATCCGAGAGATAGCGGCCTGGGAGGTGCGAGCCCGGTCGGCGAGCTGTTGCTGGGTCAGTCCGTGGCGGAGCCGAGCCTTGCGGAGAACCTCTCCTGACTTCACGCGCTCAGCATATCAGATCTGACGTGCAATAGCATGGCGGCTCTAGACGCAGCCATCGCGCGTGGTCATCGCCTTGGACCTCGAGCTGGCCTGAGCCCGATCTAGGTTGTAGAAAATAGCAGGAGAACGGCAACCTCCTGCTACGGTTGGAGTATGAAGCGCGCACAAACCGCGGAACGCACTGTTCGCCACGTCGTCGCGCTTCGCTGCGCCGAATCGGCGGTCAGCGACGGGCGGGAGCGGCGGCGCTTGAAGCGTGTCGAGCGTGAGCTTCGGAGGGAAATCGAGGTGGGCGTCCCCAAGACACAGGCCGCTGCCGTGCTTGCCGTCAGTGTCACCGCACTCGACAAGTGGATTGGCCGTGGGCGGCTCCCAGTTGTCCGCCGGCCGGGGTCGAGCCGCGATCAGGTCGAGGCCGGGGCGTTGCTCGACCTCGCCCAGGAGGTCACGCGGCTGCGCGAGGTCGGCCAAACACGGGGCGTGCTGGCGAAGGCCTTCGAGCGACTGGCGAAGCGGGGGAAGCCCAGCCCGAAGCTTCACCCGAACCAGTCGGCTCGCGAGCTGCGGCAGCACTACCTGCGAACGACCTCACGGGATCGGCTGAAGGAGACCGCAGACCTGAGCCGCGTCCTGACGTCCCTGGCGACGCGTGGCGCCGCGGCGAGAGAGCGCCGAACGTCGAGCGCATGAGCCGCGGCGATGGTGAGTCTCCGGCGCTCGACTTCTACGGGCTGCTCCGGGAGCTACGCGAGCACGACGTCGAGTTCGTCCTCATCGGCGGCTTCGCGCTGGGTTTCCACGGCGTGCCGCGCGGGCGACTTCCGTCTCGAGGAGATGCCGGTCCCTTTCACACTGGAGGGGCTCCTTGAGGGCGGGAACTGGTCGCTCGAGACGCGACGCGGTCGTCTCGACGTGATGCAGTGGGTCGCCGGTGTCGAGGACTACGACGAGCTGCGCGCGCGAGCGGTGACGGATGACCCCCCGGAGATTGGCCGACCCATCTGGATCGCCGGTCGCGACGACCTGGTCACGATGAAGGAGGAGGCGGGTCGCCCGCAGGACCTGATCGACATCCGAGCTCTGATGATGGCGGAGGGGCTAGAGGAATAGGGCCCGAACGTCGGCTGCGCGAGACGAATCGGCGAGCGCTGTGCTGCTCAGGCGCCTGCGGTCACGGCCTCGGGCTTGCGCCCGACGGGACTCACCTGTGCCGTCCGCTCGAGCCAGGGTGTCGCCTGGAGCCGCTCGAAGCTCGCTCGGGCTTCGGCGAGGAGCGGTTTGGCCTCGTCGGCGCGGTTCTGGGCGGTCAGCCATTCGCCGTGTTCGAGTTGCGTCACCGCGAGGTAGAAAACGAAATCGAACTCGCGGAACAGGGCGGCGGCCGTGCGGAAGCGCTCGTCGACCCTCTCGCGCTCTCCTCGGACTGCGTCGAGGCGGGCGCGCAGCCGCGCGGTGTGCGCCTGCAGGAACGGCGTGAGCTCGCCGGGGTCGAGAGCCTCAGGAATCGCCAGTAGCTCTTCGGCCCTGTCCAGGTCGTGCAGGGCGAGGGCGGCCTCGATCGCCTCGACCAGACCTCGTTTGACGCGTGAGTCCGCGATCGACAGCTCGTCGCGAAGCGCGAGCGCCGGCTCGGTCGCTGCAAGCGCCTCGGCATTACGTCCCTCGGCGCGCAGAACACGTGCCTCCAGCACCGAATGACCGGCTCTGCCCTGCGCCTGGTCGCTCTCCCGCTGCTCCTCGCCGCTCGCAAACAGCGCGAGCGCCTGCTCGAGCTGGCCGCGTTCGCAATGGATCAGCGCGATGTCGAGCAGCGAGGCTCTCGCGGTCTCGCCGGCGGCCAGCGGCTCCTCCTCGGCCGCGACCGTGAGCGCCTCGTCCCAGCGGCCGAGCAGGATGAGCTCGATCAATCCGCCGGTGCGCAGGTTGGACTCCCAGCGGCGGTCGCCGCGTCGGCGGGCGAGCGCGATCGTCCGGTCCAGGAGCTCGACGGCTTCGGCGAGGCGATCGGATGCCTCGAGCACGACGCCGAGGTTGTTCTCGGCCCGCAGCGCGCTGACGTACAACTGCTCGGCGTACGCCCGTTCGGCCGCAGCCTCGAGCAGGATCCGCGCCTCAATTAGCCGTCCGCGGTTGTAGAGCGCGAGGGCCTTGCTGGTCAGTGCCTCGACGAGGACTTCGGGCAGGAGCAGCCGCTCGGCGAGGGCGAGCGCGCGCTCGAGCGGATCGTCTGCTGCGTCGGCGTGCCCGGCCACAACCCGAACGCGACCGAGTTGCGCGAGCGCGGCGGCGAGCTCGGCGCTCGGCCCGCCCTGCTCGAGCTCGGCGACTGCGTCCTGGAGCCGCGTCGCCGCCTCGTCCAGCCGGCCTTCCACGACGTCCACGTCGGCCAGCGCCGCGCTGGCACGCGCAACGCCACGACGGTCGCCTGCCTCCGAACGCAGCGCCATCGAGCGCTCGATTCGCTTGCGCGCCTCCGCCGGGCGGTTCGCCCGAGCGGCGAGCCGGCCCGCCTGCTCGAGTAGGTCCGCCTGCTGGAGCGGCTCGTCTGTTAGCTCGGCCGCCTGTTCGTAGTAGCGCTTGCCCTCCTTCGCGCCGGCGCTCGCGCGGATCGTCTCCGCGTCGTCCGCGTCGGGGGCTGCGTGGAAGGCAGCCAGGTAGTGGGATGCGAGCACCTCGGCCACCTCGTCCTCCTGGGAAAATGCTCCCTCGAGGTGCGCTGCGGCCGCGAGGTGCCGTGTCTTGCGCTCACGTTTGGAGAGCGTCTCGTAGGCGACGTGGCGGACGAGGTCCTGCAGGAAGCCGTAGTACCCGCGTTCCGGAGAGCGCGGATCCGACTGGACGCCCAGCACCTCTTTGCGTACGAGCCGGGAGAGCAACTGCTCCAGCTCCGTCTCCGGAGCGCCGGCGAGTGCCGCCAGCGCCTCCCTGCTGAACGTCTTGCCGAGCACGGCCCCGTCCTGAAGCAGGCGGCGCTCCTCGGGCGAGAGCCCGTCCAGCCGGGCCGCGATCAGTGCGTGCAGCGTCTCGGGCACCTCGAGCGTCTCGATCTCCCCAGTTGGCTGGTAGACCGGCCCCTCCTGGGCGAGCAGGCCGCGGTCGAGCAGCATCCGCACCGTCTCCACCGCGTAGAGGGGAACGCCCTCCGCGCGGGCGAGGATCTGCTCATGCAGGCGTTCAGGCAGGCCTGGCACGAGCCCTTCCAGTAGCTCCCGCATCGCCGCTTCCGAGAGTGGCTCCAGGTAGAGGGAGGTGAAGCTGCGCTGGCCAGCGCCCCAGCCGGCCCGGCGCTCCAGCAGCTCGGGGCGCGCGAGTGTGATCACGTACAACGGAAAGTCACGCGACCACTCGAGCAGGTACTCGACGAAGTCGAGCAGGCTGGCGTCCGCCCACTGCAGGTCCTCGAACATGAGCACCGTCGGATACGAGTCCGCGAGCCGCTCGAAGAACAACCGCCAGGCAGCGAACAGATCCTGCCGATCGCCCGCGCCACCTTCTTCTTGCCCGCAACTTCACCCGCGCAGACTGCGGCTGCTCGTCCTCGGCGATCCGCGCCCGCATGCGCACCATGTCCGCCAGGGCCCAGTAGGCCACGCCCTCGCCGTAGGCGAGACAGCGGCCGCGGTGCCACCAGATCTGCTCGACGATCCCGTCGAAGTACTTGTAGAACTCCCAGCCGAGGCGTGACTTGCCGATGCCGGCGATGCCGGTGACGGAGACGAGGTGCGCGCGACGGTCCTGCGCGCCGGCATGGAACAGATCCTTGATCAGCTTCAGCTCGCGGTCGCGGCCGACGAAGGGCGGCTCCAAGCCCGCCGACTTGAGCGATCCGGCTCTCCCTGCCGTCACTCGCAGCGCGGTGTAGAGCGCGACCGACTCGGCCTTGCCCTTGAGCTCGAACGAGCCGGCATCTGCGTAGGCGATCGCCGCTTCAGTCGCGCGCTTGGTCGATTCGCCGACGAGGACGGTGCCCTGCTCGGCTGCCGACTGGATGCGGGAGGCGGTGTTGACGAGATCGCCGGCGACCATGCCCTCGCCCTCGGCGCCGAGCGTGACCGCAGCCTCCCCTGTGAGCACACCCGCTCTGGCATTGAGGGCGGGGTCGAGCTCGGGCACCGCGGCGACCAGGTCAAGGGCAGCACGCACGGCCCGCTCGGCGTCGTCTTCTGTCGCGGTCGGCGTGCCCCAGACGGCCATCACCGCATCGCCGATGAATTTCTCGACCGTCCCGCCGTAGCGCTCGATCAGCGTCTTCGAAAGCTCGAAGTAGCGCGACAGGAGCTCTCTGACGTCCTCAGCGTCACGAGCTTCTGACAGCGTCGTGAATCCGACCAGGTCGGCGAAGAGCACGGAGACGAAGCGGCGCTCGGCGACGGGCGCCTCGCGGATCCCGACTGGCTGGGCGGGGCTGAGACCCGACGCTGCATCGTCGTCGAGCGCAGCGCCGCAGTCGTTGCAGAAGCGCTGTCCAGGCTCGTAGGGCTCGCCGCAGCTCGGGCAGCCCAGTACGAGCGCAGCCCCGCATCCTCCGCAGAACTTGGCGCCGGTCCTGTTCTCTGTG
>WNGB01014796.1_pt1 | contig 10380 bp, 10 predicted proteins | sample 5400681 | NCBI WGS metagenome assembly WNGB01 (sample SAMN13153367, study PRJNA577476) | soil metagenome | isolation source: 115 cm soil or saprolite under grassland replicate 2 | place: USA:California | collected 2016-06-15 | reverse complement strand
TGTAGGCGCGGACGAGGACGAACGTGCCCAGGGCGACCAGGGCTACCGCGAGCCCGCCGTAGAGCGATGTCCGACCAGGGATGGTGTCGAGATAGACGTAGTTGAGGATGGAGCTGACGATCAGCGCGACGATGATCAGCGCCGCGAGCGCGAAGGCGACGCGGTAGCGCGCGGGGCGGAGGCGGGACTGCGGGTTGGCCGCGGAGAGCATGCTCACTGGCGGTCGACCCGCACGAATCGCCGGCCGAGAACCTCGACCGGGACACCGTTTCTGATCCTCTCGACGACGAACGTGTATCGGCCGGGAAACACGTAGTGATAGCCCTCGGGCACGAGCACGGGAACGACCTCGGGCAGCGACTGCGGTGACCCGGGCCCGACCTCGCCGCGAATCGTGCCGAAGGTGTCGTACCAGCGCGCGTCGACGATGAAGTTCGAGGGCACGGAAGACCAGTCGACCCTGGCCGCGAACTCGACATCGCGCGGGAACTCGGACCGGTCCGGGCCCTCGATCTGTCCGGTCGACGAGTTGTAAACGTAGACACCGACGATTCGGGCCTGGGCGCCGGAGGCCTGACCCACCGGCTCGAAGTACGCGAACTGGATGACGCCGATGACGAGGATGACCACGCCGACGGTCGCGAAGACCAGAAGCGTGCGGTAGAGGACTCTCAATTGGTCGTATGTGGTGCCCAAGACCGCTCAGTCGAATGGATTTGTCGGCGCGTTGTCAAGAAAGAAGCCTCTAGGAGGTTTGGGGATATGCCACAAAGCGCATGGACTGACAAGCGCGAACGCCAGTACGAGCACATCAAGGAAGGGCTGATGGAGCGGGGGACTGGCGAGGAGAAAGCTGAAGAAATCGCTGCCCGGACCGTCAACAAGGAGAGGGCGCGGCACGGAGAGGCGAGGGAGGCGAGCCGGACCTCGCTCACCGACCTTTCGTCCGGTCGGCGGGGCGGCTTGCGTTCCCACCGCGGCTCGGGCGGGCGGACCTACGACCAGCTCCGCAACGAGGCCAAGGAGCGTGGCATCAAGGGCCGTTCGCGGATGAACAAGGAGCAGCTGGAGAAAGTCCTCAGCCGCTAGTTTTGCAGCGGCGCATCTGGTGCGGCGGAGAGGAGTTGAACCTCCACGTCCTTGCGGACACTAGCTCCTGAAACTAGCGCGTCTGCCATTCCGCCACCGCCGCGTCTCGGGGCGAAAAGTGAGTATACCCAGCGCTTCTTTCGAGCCTTAAGCTCCGTGCCGTGATCGCGCGGTGGCTCATCGCCGCCCTTCTACTTGCGGCGTGCGGCAACGCGGGGCCTGGCACCGGCGGGGTCCCCTCGAACACTCCGGGCCCTGTCGCCGACACCTGGCTCAGCCACGGTTCGACCTGGGTTCATATCGCCGGCTCGCATCCCTCGCCGCGATATGCAGCCGCCATGGCCTATGACGCAGCGCGCCGCGACTTCGTTCTCTTCGGCGGTCAGTTCGGCGGCGTTTCATACGACGAGACCTGGACGTTCGATGGCAAGATCTGGACCCGGCTCGACCCCACGCATAAGCCGCGGCCTCGGCGCGACGCCGCGATGGCGTACGACCCGTCCCGGCAAATGGTCGTGTTGTACGGCGGCCTGATCCCGAACGGGTCGGAGGGCTCCGAAGCCTCCGACACATGGACCTGGAACGGAGTCGACTGGACCGAGGTCAGCTACGACAACGCCGGACCTCGCTTCCGCTTTGGTGCGCGGATGGTCTCCGCGGGCGACCATGTGGTTCTCTTCGGAGGTCACGTCTTCAATGTCCGGTATTTCGGCGATGCGTGGAAGCTGGACGGATCGAACTGGATCCGCATCGACCACGATCCGACGCCGGCGGGCCGAGGGGACGCAGCCGTGGCGTGGAACCCTGACGATTCCTCACTGTTCGTCGATGGCGGCCTGGGCTTGCGTCCGGACGCAGGTCCAGGGAATCTCGGCATCGCCCGTCGAGACGCCTGGTTGCTGCGGAACGGGAATTGGACCCCCATCACCACCCCGGGACCGCCCGTCCTCTATGACGCGAGCGCGATCTGGGATGGGTCGACGCACTCGGTCGTGGTGATGTTCGGCATGGTTTGCCCGAACCCGGTTGCCGATGCATGGTCCTGGAATGGCTCGGCTTGGAAGCGTTCGAGCCTCCCTGTGCCGGCGCGTTGGTCTGCTGCTGTGGCGGAGGACTCGAGCGGCGACGTCCTCGTCTTCGGCGGGGACGACGAGAGCGGCTGCTAGATCAGGTCGCGACGAACAGCGTGTTCCAGGCGGCTTCGATCAGTTCCGGGGTGAGCTGAGGCCGCACGCCCCGGGCTGACGAAACGTCCACGAGCCGCTCCAGCAGGTCGCGCGGATGGTTGCCGCGCAGCGGCCTTCCGCCGTACATCGTCTGGATCATCTCCAACGCCTGCGGCGCCGCGGGAATCGTCAGCCTATCCCGCTCGCGCTCGAAGATCCGGCACCACATCTCCCACGTCGGGTCCGGCATCAGCACCTTGTACGCGAGCCGGCGCAGGTAAGCCTCGTCCAGCAGCTCGGCCGGCTTGAGGTTGGTCGACAGCGCGAGCTGGGCGCGGAATGGGATCTCGACCTTGCGCCCACTGGATGTGAGGTTCAAGAAATCCGTGTCCTGCTCCAGGGGCACGAGAAGGCGGTCGAGGATCTGCTTCGGAGAGACGCGCTGGCGGCCGAGGTCGTCGATGAGCAGCACCCCGCCGTTTGCCTTGACCTGCAGTGGCGCCCCGTAGACGCGGCTTCCCTCCTCCCACGTCGAGTCGAACATCTCCAGCTGGAACTCGCCACCGACCTGGACCAGCGGTCGCGCAACACGCCGCCAGCGCTTGTCGGCCGGCTGATTCGGCTCCAACCGGTGGATCGCGCCGTCGAAGATCTCCATCACCTCGCCGCCGCCGACATCCAGGGCGACCGGGAGGATGATCGGCCCGCCGAGCAGCGAGGGAATTCGGCGTGCGAGCGTCGTCTTACCGTTTCCCGGCGCACCGTAGATGAAGATCGACGAGCGCGAGTTGACCGCCGCGCGCACCGCCTCCATGACCCCCGGTGCGAGCTCGATCCCACTCAGCGCGAGGCTCACCTTGACGAGGTCGAGCGTTCCCGGCTTCGCAGCCTCGGCGAGCACCGCCTTGTACTCCTGCATCGAGACGGGCGCCGGGCCCATGTAGCGCGTGCTCGCGTCCGCGATCTGGTCGCTGCGCGTGCGCCCTTGCTTGGTGATCGAGTACGACATCCGCTCAGGCAGCGGGCGGCCCAGCCAGGGACCCTGTTCCTGCGCCAGCCCCAGGGCGTCGAGGAAGTTCGCGCCCGTCAACGACTTGAGGATCGGCTCGATGGCGGCGAACGGCAGCGCCAGCGCTTCGGCGAACTCGTAGCCGGTGACCTTGGTCGCCGATGCGGCGATGCGCAGGACCATGCCTTCGATCAGCGTGCGGTTGATCTCGGGTGGTGGTGGCGGCTCGATCTGCCGGCTGTTGGTCGCGGGCGTGGCCGACGGCACAGGTCGGGGCGAGTCGACGTGCTCGAGGATGGCGGCAAAGAGCTTCTTGCCGAATCGCGCGCGGTCGGCGTGGTCGGGGGACTCGCCCTCGCGCCGGCGAGTGATCCAGTCGGGGACATCCTTGAAGACGACTGTGTTTCCGATCAGAAGTTGCACGATGTCCGGCTCGTCGGCGGCGACCCGGACCGCGATGCGGATCAGGTAGCCCTGGCTCTTCAGCGCGGCCCAGCTGCGCTCCCACGCGACGTCGTTGCGGCCCGACCATGTCTGACGCACGGTGCGGTCGCGCGCAATTGTCACGTCCTTGCGGTTCTGGTAGCGGCGGCGCACCAGCTCGGTCACGTCCTTGTCGACGTCCTCGGCGACCAGCGCCGCGAGTGGCAGCGCTCGGTCGTCGACCGCGGGCCGGTTCTTGATCTCGAAGATGGTGTTCGCGGTCGGCGCCAGGGCGCGGATCACGCTGGCGTGGCGCGGGCAGAACGGCGTCCGCTCGATGAACTGGATGTGGCGCCGGCACCACCAGCTGTTGCACTTGCGCCCGGTCATGTCCTGGTACGCGCACGCCCAGCCGCGCCGTTCGCCGCAGTCGGAGTAAGTGCACACGCCGGAGGCCTTCTGGCCGTCGGTCCGTGTCGGAAGCGGCTTCGGCTCCTCGATCTCCTCCTCGACGGCGGCCTCGCCCGACGAGATGGCCTCGACGGGCGGGTGCGCGACGGCCGCCTTCGGCATGTAGTGGAAGGCGCCGGCGAACTCCTCGCAGGACCGGAACCGCTGGGCCGGGTCCTTTGCGGTTGCCTTCCAGATCACATCCATGATCGGCGACGGGATCGCCGTCGAGGCGCGCGGCCGGTCGAACACCTGGGAGTGCAGCACCGTGGGCAGCTGACCGGTGAACGGCGGCTCGCCGTGCAGCAGCTCGTACAGGATCATGCCCAGCGAATAGATGTCGGCGGTGGCGTCGACAGGCTCGCCCTTCACCTGCTCCGGCGCCATGTAGGCCGGGGTGCCGACCATGCTGCCGGTCGCGGTCAGCCGGTGCTTGTCGTCGATCAGCTTGGAGATGCCGAAGTCGAGGATCTTGGTCTTGCCGCGGTTGGAAATCAGGATGTTGTCGGGCTTCAGGTCGCGGTGGACGACCTGGAAATCGTGGGCGACACCGACCGCGGACAGCAGCTGCTGGATAAGGTCGATGGAGACGTCGACGCTGAACCGCCCGTACTCGTCGAGCCAGGAGCGCATCGAGCGCCCGTCCACCCATTCCATGACGATGAAAAGGACGGGACCGTCCTCGTCGAAGTCGTAGACCCGGACGATGCCCGGGTGGTTGAGCGCGGCGACGGTGGCCGCCTCGCGGTGGAAGCGCTGCCGGAAGCTCGGATCGCTCGAGTACTGGTCGGACAGCACCTTGATGGCGACCGGGATTTCGAGCCTGGGATGGGTCGAGCGGTAGACCACTCCCATGGCGCCTCGCCCGAGCTCGGCTTCGATGGGGTACCGCCCTAGTTGTGTGGTGCTCACCTTCGGATCTATGGGGGTGTCAGTATGCCCGACGGCGCCGGGCAAACCGCCCAATTCAGACCCGCCTGACGGCGGTGCTGGCTAGTTGAAGACGCTCAGCGGCAGATAGAAGGAGACGCCCCAGTTGGGCTGGTCGACGACCTGGCTGATCCGCAGGTCGCCGGCGAGGCTGCAGAGGATGTACGCGTCCTCGCGGCTGAGCCCGTGGTCGGCAACCAGCCAGTCGATCGTGTAGCGCACCGAGTTGCCGGCGTTCTCCATGAGGTCGGGCCCCAGGGCGCAGACCGAGTGATAGCCGGCAGCGTCGCTGCGCGGCTGGAGCGGAGCCGCGGGCGTGACAAAGTGGTAGCTCCAGGGGCGTGGGGCGCCGCCCTTGACCACTCCAAATCGGAGTGAAAATGTCATCGGGCATTCGATCCCGGTAACGCAGACCTCGCCGTCTCCCTGCGCGGCGTGGCAGTCCCCGGCCGAGAACAGCGCCCCCGGCACGAAGACCGGGAGGTAGAGCTTGGTCCCGGCAGTCAGGTGGCGGGTGTCGATGTTGCCCGCGCCCTTGGTTGGAGGCAGCACGTCGATCGGCCCCTTGTCGTCGGTGGCGACGCCCATCGTCCCGCAGAACGGCGCGATTGGGATGTGCACGTCGTGGCGCAGCTCGGCCGACGTCCGGTCGCCGAGGTCGAAGTAGCGGATGTATGGCTCCGGGAAGTCGGAGGCAAGCAGGCCCAGGCCTGGAAGCAAGGCCGTCCAACCCCACGACCCCGGCTTCAGCTCCAGGATCTCGACCTCGAGCGCGTCGCCCGGTTGGGCACCGCGGACGTACACTGGCCCGCCCAGCGGATAGAGGCGGTTGAAGTCCAGCTCCCCCAGCTTCGAGGCCGGGTCGCCCTTCTTGATCTGGCCGGCCGTCACTTCCTCGGTGTCGAAGTGGACGATGTCGCCCGGCTCGATCTCCACCGCCGCTGGCAGCGAGTTGTCCCACTTGTGATGGAACTTGTCGCGTCCGATTCTGTGTTGTCTTACCCCCGCCCCAATGCTCATTTGCGAACCTCCTGGGTCACCCCCTCCTGGATGGGCACCGCGTTGGCGCGCAGCACCTTCTTGTCGAACTTGCCGACCGATGTCTTGGGCACCTCGTCGATGAAGCGAACCTCATCGGGCAGCCACCACTTGGCGACCTTGTCACGCAGGAAATCGATGACCTCTTCCTGCGTGACCTGGCCCTTGAACTCCGGGCGCGGGACGGCGAACACGACTGGCCGCTCATCCCACTTGGGATGCGGCAGGCCGATCACCGCGGCTTCGAGGATCTTGGGATGCGCCATCACCGCGTTCTCCAGCTCCACCGACGAGATCCACTCGCCGCCCGACTTGATGACGTCTTTGGTGCGGTCGACGATCTGGATGTAGCCCTCGGGGGTGACTTTGGCCACATCGCCGGTCCGGAACCAGCCGTCCTCGGTCAGCTTGTCGGGGTCGTAACCGTTGTGATAGCCGCGGGCGATCCATGGTCCTCTGACCTGGATCTCTCCGAACGCGACTCCGTCCCAGGGCAGCTCCTCGCCGGTGGAGGGATCGGTGATCCGCAGCTCAACGCCCGGAACGATCACGCCCTGGGTCAGGCGTACGTTCAGCTCGTCCTCTTGCTTGGTGCCGGCACGGGGGCGGGCGACACTGCCCAGCGGTGATGTCTCGGTCATGCCCCAGGCGTGCAACATCCGCAGGCCGATGCCGTCCATCGCCTCCATCAACGCGCGCGGGATGGCGGAGCCGCCGCAGATCACGGTGTGGACGTTGGGCAGCCGCTTGCCGGTCTCTTTCAGCAAGGCCGATGTGCCGATCCAGATCGTTGGCACTCCGGCCAGGATCGTCGCGCCCTCCTGCTCGGCAAGCTCGACGACCGACTTCGCGTCGCCCATCCATCGGTCGGGGAAAAGGACCTTGCACCCGGCCATGCCGCAGGCGTAGGGCAGTCCCCAGCTGTTGGCGTGGAACATCGGGACGATCGGCAGCACCGTGTCCTTCTCGGTCAGCCCGAGGTTGTCGGCCTGCAGGACTCCCATCGTGTGGATGAACTGGGAGCGATGCGAGTAGACGACGCCCTTTGGATTGCCGGTGGTGCCCGACGTGTAGCACATGGCGGCCGCCATCTGCTCCGACAGCTTGGGCCACGGGTAACTGTCGCTCTCGGCTGCCAGAAGGGTTTCGTAGTCGAGCATCTCGCCGAGACCTTCCGGGTTGTGCGAAGGGGCCGAGGCGTCGGTCATCAAGACGATCCGCTGGATGCTCGGGATCTTTCCGACCAGCGGCTTGAGAAGCGGAAGCAGCGCCTGGTCGACGAAGAGCGTCTTGTCTTCCGCGTCTTTGATGATGAACTCGAGGTGCTGAGGGAACAACCGCAGGTTGAGGGTGTGCAGCACCGCCCCCATGCAGGGCACGGCGTAGTAGAGCTCGAGGTGGCGATGGTTGTTGAAGGCCAGCGTCGCCACGCGGTCGCCGGGCTTGACGCCCAGTCGTTTCAAGGCGCCGGCCAGCTGGTTGATCCGAGGCACCATCTCGGCGTTGGTCATGCGATGCACGCCCTGCTCGAGCTTGGTCACAACCTCTTTCTTCTGGTGCAGTCGCTCGAGCCGCCAGAGGACGTGCTGGAGACTGAGCTCGTAGTCCTGCATCAAGCCTTCCACGGCCGCCACCTCCACCTTCGATATCCCCAGAGGCCGGTTCTAAGAGCTCGATCGTAAGCCCGCCGGGCGTAGGATGCACACCCATGGTTTCGCGTGGCAGGGCCGACCTCCACATGCACACGACTGCCAGCGATGGCTGGCCCTCACCCCAACAGCTGGCCGATCACGCGCGCCGGATCGGGCTCGATGTGATCGCGGTCACCGACCACGACACGATCGAGGGTGCGCTACGCGCGGCCGACCACGCCGCCCGTCGCGGGCGGCTCGAGATCGTGATCGGGGAGGAGGTCTCGAGCCGCAACGGCCACATCGTCGGTCTGTTTCTAGAGAAGCGGATCCGCCCCGGCATGAGCGCCGCCGCGACCGTGCACGCGATCCACGAGCAGGGCGGGCTGGCTGTCGCCGTGCATCCCTTCTGGCGCACGCAGCGGCGCTCGCGCTCCGCGCAGGTGCACGGCGTGGGGTGGCTGGCCGCCGACCTCGAGTTCGACGCCATCGAGGTCGAGAACGCAACGCCCGGGTTCTACGTCTTCAACCAGCTGGCGCGGCGGCTGAACATGGGGCTGGGCTCAGCCGAGCTCGGTGGCTCGGACGCTCACATCCTGGACGCGGTGGGCCGCGCCTACACCGAGTTCCCCGGTAAGAGCGCGATCGCCCTGCGGGCGGCGATCGAGTCAGGGACCACAGTCGCGGGGCGGCAGCGCTACCGGGCGATGGGTTTGATGCGGTACGCCGCCTGGGGATTGAACCACGAGCGGTACGTCGCGGTAGTCTGACTCGAACTCCCAGCGGATGGGGAGCTTGCGCGAAGCGTCGGAGCAGTTCGGTATGCCCGCTTAGCTCAGTGGATCAGAGCATCTGTCTTCGGAACAGAGGGTCGGGGGTTCGAATCCCTCAGCGGGCACTTTTGGCCTAGGCCACCTGAGGCAGATCTAGTCGTGGTCGATATGAGTCCGCAGCTTCCGCGTTGGGTCAGACCCATGAGCAACGTGATCATCGGTCTGCGGGGCCTAGGCATTGCATTCTTCTCCTTTCACCTACTACGCATACCCGGTCGCCGCACAGGGCAAATGCGCACGACAGTCGTCTCCCCGTTCACCGTTGACGGAAAGCGTTACGTGCTGTCTTTTGGCCAGCTGGACTGGGTTCGCAATGCCCGGGCCGCAGGCTGGGGCGTGCTGCGCCGGGGACGTAGGGAGGTCAAGGTCGCCCTTACTGAGATCCCGCCGCCCGCAAACGGCTCTATCGCGCGCGAGTTTCCCCGTCAGATCCCTGCGGGAGTCCAGTTCTTTGTTCGCCTCGGCCTCGTCGACCCTCCCGGCCGTCCAGACCAGTTCGAAGCGGCCGCACGCCGGCTGGCTGTCTTTCGCTTGAGTCCGATTCAATGACCCGGCACATAGTGCTGTTGCGCGCCGTCAACATCGTGCGCGCCAATCGCGTTCCTATGCCGCAGCTCCGCGCCGCGCTGGAGGCCGACGGCTTCGGCGACGTGAAGACATATGTCCAGAGCGGCAACATCGTGCTCACGAGCAAGGCATCACCGGAGCGAGTCGCGCAGCGCGTGCACGCGCTGATCAAGAAGAAGTTCGGCCACGACATCGCGGTCGTAGTGCGCTCGCATGCGGAATTGAATGAGATCGTGAAGCGAAACCCGCTCGGCAAGGTCGCCAGGAATCCGAAGCGGCACCTCGTCACGTTCCTATCCGGCGAGTTGCCTGCGGCGGTGAAGAAGAAGCTCAGCGAGGTCGCCGGACCAGAGGAGCGGTTCGCCGTCAGCGGCCGGCAGATCTACTCCTGGCACCCCGAAGGGGTAGGCCGCTCGCCACTGTGGGAAAGGCTCGGCGCCAAGTCACTCGGCGTCAATGCGACCTCGCGAAACTGGTCCACGGTGACCACCCTCCTTGCGATGTCCGAGGAGCCAAAGCCCCGGTAGAATCAATCGGCTCCAAGCCGGGCGGCTGGCGGAACTGGTAGACGCGCACGTTTGAGGGGCGTGTGGGGTAACCCATCCGGGTTCGAGTCCCGGGTCGCCCACCACTTGATTCGAGTTCGCTGAAGCCACGTCTCTGCGACCCAGCCACGCGAGCCTGTGGTTCCGCGAAGAGGAGTGGCGAATGGACGACGTGGCGTGGCTGTTGGATTCCGACCCGGCGATCCGCTGGCAGGTGATGCGTGACCTTGCTGATGCGCCCGAGAAGGAGGTCGCGGCCGAGCGGACCCGCATCGCCAACGAGGGCTGGGGCGCACGGTTGCTCGCGCTTCAGCGCTAGGATGGCCATTGGGATATAAGCACCCCCACGTTTACCTCCACTGCCGCCGCGAACTGGTGGCAATCACTGCCACCCGAAAGGCAAGGCACCCTCTTCCCCGAATGGACCTCCACCACCTGGAGCTTGATGCTGCTGCGGAATCTCGGTCTTAATCCTGCGAGCCCAGGCGCGCGCCACGCCGTGCGCCTGGTCCGCGAGCACGTCAGATGGGAGCACGACGGCGAGCCCTTCTTCGCGGGCGAGGTGGAACCATGCATCAACGGCAAGGTCGTTGCGCTGGGAGCCTACTTCGGCGAAGACGTCCAGGCCATCGTGGAGCGGCTTCTCGGTGAGCAGATGAGCGATGGCGGCTGGAACTGCGAGCAGGAGAATGGATCGAC
>WNGB01033128.1_pt1 | contig 10381 bp, 1 predicted proteins | sample 5400681 | NCBI WGS metagenome assembly WNGB01 (sample SAMN13153367, study PRJNA577476) | soil metagenome | isolation source: 115 cm soil or saprolite under grassland replicate 2 | place: USA:California | collected 2016-06-15 | reverse complement strand
TTGCGCGGCTCATAGAGCAAAAGCACGGCGCCGCCGATTTCCACATGCCGGCCGATGAACGCCATGAGATCAACGCCTTGCGTCTCGATGTTCGCCCGCGCTGCGCCGGGAGGAATTTGCTCCAGAGCGAGCATGGCCGCGTGTTGAGCGAGTTGCTCGCGTTCGATCAGGGTGACCTGACGACGGTTCGGCCTGCCGGTGCTTTGTTTGATGCGACCGAAGTAACGTCGTTCGCCGGCGATTCCCTGCGCGGCGATGACCTCCATGGAATCGACCGGGTAGAGCGGCGCGCCCGGTACCGGCGGATGCAAATGGAGCGATGCGACGCGTCCCCTGGCGCTCGGAGGAATGGTGTTCATGACAACTGAAGTTATGCCTCCTGGCCGGATGGAGAGCAAGACCTGGAAGTGACGAGCTTTGGCGGTGGGCGCGGTGAGCCACCAAGCGCGCCGCAGTTTAGCGCGTCGCTCATACCAAGTCCAGGCACGGCTGCCGGTTCCGTAGGCGCGACAGCGTCTTGGAGTGCGGCAGCCCCCTGCCGCTTTCAGCTCGCACTTTCCCGAGATCTTGGCTGTCTCCCGGACAGGAATCGTTCTCCCCGCGGTGCCAGCAAAAGCGCCAGAGGACTGGCGCACTCCAAAAGCTTCGCCTGGTCCAGCGTCTTGCCACTGCGAAACCGTCGTCATCAGCCCTGCATCTCGTGTCGGCGATGCGTTAAACAGATCCTAAGCCCGGTGCCAATGAGAAGTTGCAAGAAAGTGAGATGCGCCGACCAAGGGCCGCCCAATTGTCGCCTTGACTTTGTCGCGCCGTACAAATAAAATCTCTGTCATTCTAATGGGAGAAAGCCTGTGAGGTGCAGGCGACGCGACGTGCGTCTTAACAGGAGAAAACTAGCGGGCTGCAGGATTATGCGTGGTATTCGCTTCCGTTTCGGGGCCGGAATTATTTGTGCGCTGGTGGTTATTTTACTGCTTTGCAACCTTCTCTCGCGAGACAATCCCGACTCGCCCTCATTCAAAAGTCCGTCGTCCAGAACGACGTCATTTGCCGCGCTTCGCCCAACAGCGTCGCCAGGCGGCCCGACGGCAGCCGTGCCTTTGGCCTTCAGTTCATCCTCGCCGACTGCCTCGACGCCAGGGCAGGGGAAGTCAATGCCGCAGGCCGACGCCGCCCAGCGTCAGTTCGCGCAATGGGTGGAACAATATTTCTCGACCTCAGGGGCGGCCGATCGGGCCGCCTTGTTGACCCAGGGAAAAGAACTGGCGATCGCACGTCGGGAAGCCCTGGCGGCATTGATCGAAATCGATCCCGAACGCGCGTTGCAGTTGGCGGCGCCGTGGAAATGGCATGAGGAATTGCCGCCCGAGATCGCCGCGTTGCTCGAACAACGGGTTAGCGGACGGGCCAACTACAGCGTGTTTGGCGCCGTTCCGTTGGAAGGTCAGCAGGAATTTGTCGGGCCCATCCTGCGTTATGTCACGCTCGACGCCGCGTCCTACCGCGCTTTTGTCTATGGACGCCGATTGCACCAGGTTTCGCAGACGGGACTGGCGTTGCACGGCATCGCGATCAATGACGCGCTGGCCGTTCACGAGGACCCCGCGCGGGTGCTGGAGCCGGACGAGACGCGGGCAATTCTGGCGAAACGACCGCCTGTCAAAGACCCGATCTGCTCCGTTTCCGGTGAGCCCGCCAATGTGATCGGCCAGCCGACTCTCGTCGCCTATGGCGACCAAATTTTTCATTTGTGCAGATCGTCGCACCTGAGCGCCCTGAATCAGCGTTTGCTCCTTGCCGACGGCGGCAATTACAGCGCCAGCGGCGGCGCGGTGACCAACGCGCCGCCGATCAGTCCCCAATGGACGCAGGGTCCCAAACGGGTGTTGTTCATGCGGGTCAATTTTCCCGATGACCCGATCGAACCGATCAGCGAATCCGAGGCGACCACCTTGATGAACCAGGTCAACGAGTTCTATGTTGAATCCTCGTTCAACAAGACAACCCTGATTTCCACAATCACGCCGTTGCTGACGTTGCCGCAGCCGAAGCTCTACTACACGTTGAACGGGCCGGGTGCGCTCATGTTCGACGCGCGCCGGGTCGCGGCTGACGCCGGTTACCTGATGCAGAATTACGATCTGGATATCGTGCGGCATGTTTCGGTGCCCGGCTTTAACTTCGGCGGATTGGGGGCTGTAGGAGGGCGCGGTGTCTGGTTGCAAAGTTCGGGTCTGGGAGTCGTCTGCCATGAGTTGGGCCACAATTACGGCCTTTTCCACGCCAATTTCTGGAACACAAAACGTCCCGACCCGCCCACTGCCGCCAACAACGGCCTTTTCGACATCGACAGTTTGATCGGCTTTGACAGCGTGATAGGCGCCGGGCACGACGTGGAATACGGGGATGCTTTTGACACGATGGGCGGTGGCGGCGGACCCGACGGGCATTTCAACGGGCTGCACAAGTACCTTCTGAAATGGGTGCCGGAGGCAAACATGGTCAGGGTGCTCGGCAGCAGCACCAACCGGCTTTACGCCCACGATTCCCCGCCGTTGTTCAGCGACCGCATTTACCTGTTGCGCGTGGGGAAGGACGCCCAGCGCGATTACTGGGTCAGTTACCGCTCGAAATACACCAACAACCTCTGGTCGCAAAACGGCGTGGAGTTGCACTGGAACAGTTGGCCGCTCACCCTGGGCTCGAGCCAGTTGCTGGACACGACGCCCGGCTCGCCCTCCGGACTCACCGATGCCGCGTTGGTCGTCGGCCGGACTTTCTCCGATGAACCCGCCGGCGTTCATATCACTCCCGTTGCGCGTGGCGCAACCGGGACCAACGCCTGGTTCGACGTCGTCGCCAACGTCGGCTGGTTTCCGACCAACGTCGCGCCCGCGGTTGAACTCAACGCGAGTCGAAACCGCGTCGCGCCCGGCGGAAGCGTGACGCTCACGGCGACGGCGGCCGATGAGAACGGCGACCCGCTGGCCTACTACTGGGATTTTGGCGACGGAACCTTTGGAAACAACTCCGCCTCCCTTGCCAAAAGTTGGAACGCCGAAGGCGAATATGTCGTGCGGTGCGAGGTGAGCGACATGAAAGGGGGCGTGACGAGCAAACATCTGGTGGTGACGGTCGGCTCACCCAACACCTTGCGGATCAGCGGACGGGTGATCAACAACGATGGCGATCCACTTGCGGGTGTCCGCGTGCACAACGGCGCGACGACCAACTTCACTTATGCCGACAACTTTCAGTGGACGTTTACCGACAGCGACGGGAGCTATACGCTGGTCAACCTGGCGCCGGACACTTACCGTCTTGGGGCCTTTCTCTTTGGCTACTTCACCGGGCCGCTCGACTTTGCCAACCCTATCACGCTCGTGGGAGCGGACGCCGGGGCGGTGGATTTTATCGCCCAGCCGCTACCTGACATCAAGGTGGCGCCTTTGAATCCCGCCCTCGAGTCGGGTCTGGTTCCGGGAACGTTCCAGATCCGTCGCACGAAAAGCCTGTATTCGCCGCTGCGCGTGCTGTTCAACCTGAGCGGCACGGCCGCCGCCGGCGCGGATTACGCCGATTGGCCCAACAAAACCTCCCAGACAAACGTCTTCAAAGTCCTTAATGGAACGGTCACCAACGTCGTGAAATTCGACTACGTGGATTTGCCGGCGGGTGTTGCTTCGACCAACATCGGCATTACGCCCATCGCCGACACCCAAAGCGAGGGAGATGAAACGGTCGTTCTGACGTTGGCCCTGCCCATCCAATCGCGGCGGGTCACGCCGACGGCGACCAATATCGTTGACATTCCCGGCTGGGAAACGCGCGACCAGGACGGACAATCGGTCACGTTCCAGACTTACCCGGACTACGCGCTGGCGCCCGCCGAACAAGCAGCGCTTGCCATCCAGGACGCGGATCCGCCGGCCAAGCCGGTCATCTCGGTGTTCGCGACCGGCGACACCACGACGGAAAATGACCAGGACAGCGGCATGTTCATCATCGCGCGATTCGGCAGGGTGGATGTTCCCGTGATCGTCCCGCTGACGCTGAGCGGGACGGCGACGCCCGGCGCCGATTACCGGACACTGCCCGACACCGTCACAATTCCACCGGGGGAATTGGTGGTCCGGCTGCCCGTCATTGCGATCGCGGATTCCTACCTGGAAGGCAATGAAACCGTCGTGTTGACAGTCGCCACGAACGAGAATTACACCGTCGCCGCCGCCACAGCCACGGTGACCATTGTGGACAACGATCTGCCGACGGTTAGCGGCACCGCCACGAGCGGGCGGGATTACAATACGTTGCCCGGCACGGTGACGATTCCGGCCGGCGCCGCCTCCGCCACTATCCTCCTCACCCCGCGCAACGACACGCTCACCGAAGGCGACGAAACCGTCGTGGTGTTTGTGGCCGACAGCGCCACGTACAACGTAGGCTGGCCAAACAGCGGCACGGTCACGATCCTCGATGACGAACTGCCGCTGGTCAACATAACAACCAGCGACGACGCGGCCAGCGAACCGTCCGATCCGGGCGAATTCACCGTCACGCGAACCGGCAGCTTGACCACCGAACTGATCGTTTATTTCAAGACCGGCGGCCAGGCGGTTCACCAGGCCGATTACGCGCCCATCGGAAGTCAGGTCCGCATTCCCCCCGGCGCGAGCAGCGCCACGATCGCGATCACGCCGATCAACGACGGTTTTCGCGAAGACCCGGAATCGGTCGCGTTGGACCTGGTCGCCGCGCCGACTTACAACCTGGGACCTGATCGGATGGCGCAACTCGTCCTCAACGACGACGATTCCGGAAGCGCGCCGGCCGTGGGGTTCTCGTTGCTCAGCAGCAGCGCGCCGGAGTCCGCGGGCACGGTCAACCTCGCGGTGGGGGTGAGCGCGAACCCGGCCGACAACGCGCCGATCGCGGTCAAATACCGCGTGAGCGGTGGCACGGCCACGCCGGGGGAGGATTATGAAACGCTGACCAACGGCGTCCTGGTCTTTCGCCACACCGACGCGACCAATCAGGACGCCATGACCAATCGCATTCAGAGCATTCCTATCACCATCATAAACGATGACGAACCCGAGCCGAATGAGACCATCGTCGTGACCTTGTTCGATCCGATCGTGATCTCTTCCATCACCACCAATATCGAGGTCGTGGACACCAACGGCATGTCCATGACCAACATCGTCGTCACGACCAACAGCACGCCCGGTTATCTCGACACGTATGAACATCACACGCTGACCATCCTGGACGACGACCTCTCGGTCGTGACCGTTGAAGCCACCGTCCCGGACGCCTACGAAGAGGGACCGGTGCCGGGCGCGTTCACCTTCACCCGCACCGGCGCGACCAGCCGCGCGCAGACCCTCTATTTCCAGGTCGCCGGTTCGGCTTCCAGCGGGAACGACTTCGCGCCCCTGGGCGATTCCATCGTGATTCCGATCGGGTACAGTGCCGTGACGCTGCCGGTTAACCCGGTGGACGACCCGGCCCAGGAATTTTTCGAGACGGTCAATCTGACTTTGCTGAGCGCTCCCGGGGCGCAACTCGGCGGGGCGAACAGCGCCACGGTGACCATTCACGACAATGATGGCACGATTGAATTCGCCCAGGTCAGCTATTCCGCTCCCGAGAACGCCGGCCCGGCGGAAATTCTGGTTCGTTACTCGGGCAGCACGAACCGCCAGGTGACGGTTGACTATGCCGCGACGGCGGGCACGGCAACCGCGGGAATCGACTTCGCTTTGACCAACGGCACTTTGACCTTCGCGCCCGGAGAAACCACGAAAACTTTCTTCGTTCCGATTATCGATGACCTGCTCGTCGAACCGACGGAAACGGTGAATTTGATTCTCAAGAATCCTTCGGGCGGAGCGCCGTTGGGCGGGCAGAACACGTCCGTCCTGCGCATTCTCGATGATGACACCGCGCTGGAATTCAGTGACGCGACCTTCACCCCCAATGAAGACGGCACCAACGCGCTCATCACGGTGCGGCGCGCCGGCGTCCTCACGAACACCGTCACGGTGGATTACTTCACCTCCGACGGAAGCGCGATTGCCGGCCAGGATTACACGGCCACGAACGGGACGCTGCGGTTCGGCCCGGGCGAATTGACCGGGGTGATCCACGTCCCCATCCGTGACGACACGTTGCTGGAGGGAGACGAGACGTTCACGGTCGCGCTGACCAACGCCCTGGGCGCCGCCCTCGGGCCGCGTAACCTCGGCACCGTCGTCATCCAGGACGACGAGTGCGTCCTGGAGTTTGATCCGCCCGCTTATTCGCTCATCGAATACGGCGGGTTTGTCACCGTCAACGTCCGCCGAACCGGCGGCACCGTGAACACCGTGCGCGTCGATTTCGCCACCCGCGACGGTTCGGCCACCGGCGGATTGCTCTACGATTATCTCGCGCAAAGCGGCACGCTGGAGTTTCGCGGTGACGGCCTGGTCCCCGCGCCCGGAGGCGGCGGCCAATTTGTTTTCCAAGCCGGCGAGACCAATAAGACCATCAGGATTTCCGTCAACGACGATGCGGTGGGCGAACGCAACGAATTATTCCACGTCGATCTGAAGAACCCGCGGTCGGTGTCGGCCAATGCGCTGGTCGGCTCCGTCACGCTCGGCAGCGCTGGCAACGCGCTGGTCACCATCCTCGACAACGAGACACCGGGCTACGCCGATTTTGAATTCAATCCCGGTCTGGGGACCGACGGCATCGTGCGTTCGGTGGCCGTCCAGACGGACGGCAAGGTGCTGCTGGGGGGTGAATTCACGGCGATCGATGGCGTGGTCGTTCCCGGCGTCGGACGCCTGCACGCCGACGGTTACCTCGACAGCAGCTTCGATCCCGGCGCGGGCGCGGATGGGCCGGTTTATTCCGTCGCCGCTTTGACGGGAGGAAAGGTGCTGATCGGCGGGGATTTCACGAGCGTCAACATCGCGTCGATCAACCGGCTCGCCCGCCTGAATGACGACGGCTTGGTGGATGCCAGCTTCGCCATCGGCACCGGGGTAAACGGACCGGTTTGGGCGGTGGCCGAAACCGCGGACGGCCGAATCCTCCTCGGGGGCCAGTTCACCACGGTTGCGGGAAAAGCGCGAGGGAATGTGGCGCAATTGCTGGCCAACGGCGCGGTGGACGACGGGTTCAACCCCGGCAGCGGCCCCAATGGAGTGGTGTACTCACTGGTGGCGCAGCCCGACGGCAAGGTGCTCATCGGCGGCGCGTTCAGCAGCGTCAATGGCGCCGGACGCAATTTCATCGCCCGCCTCAGCACGAACGGCACGGTGGATCAGGGTTTCGCGCCGAGTCCGCCGCCCGACGGCATCGTTCGCGCCATCGACCTCCAAAGCGACGGTCGAATCCTTATCGGCGGGGAATTCACCCATGTCGGCGGCCAGTCGGCGGGACGGATCGCCCGCCTTAATCCCGACGGAACACTCGATCCGACATTTGCCACCGGCGCGGGCGCCAACGGCGTCGTGTTCGGTATCGGCGCACAAGCGGACGGACGGGTCGGTGTGGGCGGTAATTTTACCTCGTTCAATGGGCGGCCTCTGAATCGGATTGCCCGATTGAATTCGGACGGCTCACTGGATGCCGGGTTTAATCCAGGCAGCGGGGCGAATGACGCGGTGCTGGCGCTCCGGATACAACCTGATTCGGCCATAGTGATCGGCGGCCGATTCACCGCGGTGGACGATCTGCCGCGCAACCACATCGCCCGCGTGCATGGCGACGAAAAATTCAGCCTCGGCCTCCTTCAGTTCAGCGCCGCGACCTACCTGGTCGATGAAAATGCGGGCAGCGTCACGATCACGGTGCGTCGTTTCGGCAATCTCAAGGGCGCGTGCAGCGTCGATTACGCGACTGGCGACGGCACGGCGAGCGCCGGGACGGATTACCAACCGGCGAGCGCCACGCTGAATTTCGCCGCGGGTGAACCGGAGAAGAGCATTACCATTGCCATTCTGGACGACGCCGCGGGCGAGGGGAACGAATCGTTCAGCGTGACCTTGACCAATGCCGTTGGCGTTGAGTTGTCCGCTCAAGCCGCGGCATCCGTGGTAATTGTCGATGACGAAAGTGCGGTGGCGTTCAGCTCGCCGGTGTACCGGGCACCCGAGAACCAGGGAACGGCGACCGTGACCGTCACCCGCACGGGCCGCGCCTCAAATCCAGCAAGCGTGGATTTCTCGACTCAGGACGGCACAGCGACGGCCGGGGAGGATTACACGGCCACGAGCGGCACGCTGAATTTTGCCCCGGGCGAAACGACCAGGCCGATCGTCCTGACGATCCGCAACGACACGGTCATTGAAGGCGATGAAACGGTCATATTGACTTTGTCCAATCCGTCCGGCGGCCCGGCCCTGGGCAACCAGAGTTCGGCAACGGTGATCATTACCGACGATGATGCGCTGCCGAGTTATTACAATCTGACCATCGTGCCTTCGCTGGCCGGTGTGGTGGCGCCGCCGTCGGGCAGCTATCCGACCAATTCCATCCAGGTGTTGACCGCCACGCCGGCGCGAGGTTACGAATTTGTCCGGTGGGAAGGCACGCTCACGTCGGGAGACAATCCGCTTTTCCTGACGATGACGCAGGACCACGTTTTGACCGCCCGCTTCCGGGTCAATGGCGCTCTGGACGGCTTCGAGACCGGCAACCTTCTGGCCCTGCCGTGGACGACCGACAGCAACAGACCGTGGACCGTCGAGAGTGAGACCGCCAGCGCGGGCGGATACGCGGCCCGGTCCGGCTTGATCAGCGACGATCAGTCCAGTTCGCTCGTGTTGGCCTTTAGTAATCCGAGCGGAGTCGGTTCGTTCGATTTCCGCGTCAGCTCTGAGGCAGGGTGGGACTTTCTGGAATTCTATTTGAACGGGGTCCGTCTCCAACGGTGGTCGGGTGAAACGAGCTGGCAAAATTACCAATTCCCGGTGTCGGCCGGGGTAAATCGCTTCGAGTGGCGTTATCGGAAAGACGCCAACTTCAGTTCGGGACTCGACGCCGCTTTCATCGACAATTTGTATCTGCCCAAAAACACACCCGACACCGCCGATCCCTCCGCCCGGCTGTCGTTATACCGGCTGCCGAGCCGCGCGTCGCTGATCGAACTGCAGGGCCAGGCCGCCCGGACGTACGTCCTGGAGGTCTCGGACGACCTGAGTCGATGGACACCCCTCTCCACCAATCTCCTGACCGGCAGCCTGATGTTCCTGGAAGACGGCCAGGCGACAAACCGCCCCGCCGGGTTTTATCGGGCCGTTACTCCTTACTAACAGGTGACTAACGCCCCTCTGGGGCCAATCCGTGTGAACCCGGATAACCTGCGGCTCGCGCCGTGGGCTACGATCTTGCGCCACTCCGCGGCTCAGCAAAAGCACGCGACACGCCGGTCTGCGCCGCCGGGCTCAGTCCTTTCGGCTTCCCCCTTGCCCTCAACACGGACGTTCCTATAATGCCGCGGTGCTCGACATCAAACTGATTCGCGAACAACCGGATTTTGTCCGGCAACGTTTGGCCACGCGTGGGGCAGGGGATGAAGCGGCGATCGACACACTCCTTTCGCTGGATGATCGGCGGCGGAAACTGCTGGCCGAAGCCGAAACACTCAAAGCGCAGCGCAATCGGGTCTCCAAAGAAATCGGCGCATTAATGGCCCAGAAAAAAAGCGACGAAGCCGAGGCCAAAAAGGCGGAGACCCGGCAAATTGGCGACAGGATTGCGGAACTTGACCGGACGGTTGACGAAACCGAAAAGGCGCGTGACGAAATTCTGGTGCGCTTGCCGAACCTGCCGCACGGCAGCGTGGTGATTGGCAAAACTCCCGCGGACAATCCGGAGGTGCGCGCCTGGGGTGCGAAACCAGAATTCAGTTTCAAACCGAAGTCGCACGTTGAAATTTGTGAACGCCTCGGGCTGGTTGATTTCGAGCGTGCCACCAGGTTGTCGGGCAGCGGTTTTCTGCTTTACACGAACTGGGGCGCGCGGCTCGAGCGGGCATTGATTCAGTTCCTTCTGGATTCGCATGTTCACCAGCACGGTTACACCGAAGTTTCGCCCCCTTACATCGTCGGTCGCGATTGCATGGTGGGCGTCGGACAGTTTCCCAAGTTTGAAGACCAGGCGTATGCCGTTCAGGAGGGCCGGAACGGAGCGACCCTCGGGACCCTCTATCTGTTGCCCACCGCCGAAGCGCCGGTGGCCAATATCCACCGCGAAGAGATATTGAAAGAGGGTCAACTGCCCGTTCGCTACTGCGCTTACAGTCCCTGTTTTCGCGCCGAAGCGGGCGCGGCCGGCGTCGGGACCCGCGGCATGATTCGCGTGCACCAGTTCGACAAGGTCG
>WNGB01029477.1_pt1 | contig 10382 bp, 6 predicted proteins | sample 5400681 | NCBI WGS metagenome assembly WNGB01 (sample SAMN13153367, study PRJNA577476) | soil metagenome | isolation source: 115 cm soil or saprolite under grassland replicate 2 | place: USA:California | collected 2016-06-15 | reverse complement strand
GCCGATCGCGCTGTTCCAGGAACTGGACGCCGAAGCGATTCTGGAACTGGCGCGGTCCCCCCGGCGGCAGGCAGTGCTGGAACATCGGATCGTCCTTGAGAAAGGCGCGCTGCCGATAGATGTACAGATCGCGCGCCCAGTCCTGGAACGGCGCGACGCGCCGCGCATCGGCCACGCTGCGCAGCAGGCCGTCTGCGTCGGCCTCCACCGCAACGCCGCGCTCGGCGAGCGTGGTCGCGCTGGGGTAGGCCCAGTAGCCGGTGTCGCCCGGCACCGCGCCGAGACGCGGCTGTCCGTCGGGCCAGCGTGGCGTCGGCTTGTTCGTCGCGGGCGGCGGCGCGATCGGGCGGGAGAAGAACACTCGCTGCCCGGTACGCGCGACGACCATCGAGACCGACCAGGCCTGCTTGCTGCCGTCGCGTGCGGCAATCCCCTCCACGGTGACGACATCGCCGACGCTCACGGTGTTGCGCGTCCAGCCCTCCCTCCGGAGATCCACGGGGCTCTCCAGCTCGATCGCCCAGTTGGCGATGGTGCCGCCGGCCGCGGCGACGTTGACGAACACGTGCGCGTGGGGATTCGACCAGTCGATGGCGGTCACCGATCCGCGCAGCGTCACCTTCTTCGCGCTGTCGAACTTTGCCGCGATCGCATGATGCGCCGCCAGCGGCGCCAATCCGATCAGGATCGCGACGCACACGACGAACCACCGCGGAAGCTCACGTCCCACGACCGAAGCGTATACACCGGTTGGTGAGCGGTCGTCAATCCATCCTCGCTATGGGGAACGTCGTCTCTCAGGGTTTGCGCGCGGCTGCCAGTTTTATCAGCTCGTCATCCGTCCAAGGCCGGCTGCGACCGACCGAGAGCGTCCGCACCGTCTTCACGGTGTCGGCATCGACGGGCGCAGCGGCCTGGCCCCACTCGCGGCGCACGTACGTCAACACGCTGGCGATCTGCTCGTCGCTCAGTTTCGAGCCGATCGGCGGCATCAGGCCAAACGCGCCCTCCTTCCCGTTCAGCAGAATGCGCGCCGGGATCTCGGCCGGCGCCAGCGTCAGCGCCGCACCGATCAGCGTTGGCGCGAGCCCGTCCTGGCCGCGGCCGTCGGGCTGATGGCAGCCCTGGCAGACGTTTCGGTAGATTTCGCGCCCGTCTTCGAATCGCCGCTGCTCTTCGACGGTGAGCGCCGGAAGGGGCGCCGAGTCGCCCGGCTTGCCCGGCCACGAGACGCGCGCGAGCACGGCACTCACGCGCGGCGCCAGTTGATCGCGTGCGACCAGCCCGATGAGCGCAACCGGTTCGCGATTCAGCCGCAACAGGGATCCGCCGCGACCGGCCGCACCGGGATCGGCGGGACGAGCTTCTGGTCTCGTATACGCATACGCGCCGCCGGGGCCGGCGCGTCCGCCCGGACAGGTTGGACATGGCGGCGCAGCCGTTTCGGTGGCGGCCGCTCGGGGCGCTGGCGTCCCCGGCATCGTCGCCCCGAGCAGCGCGACCTCCGCGCCTCGCAGCAACGCGGACCGCTGCCAGTCCGTGCGGCTGCCGTCCGCGATCCACGCGAACAGGTTCTGGATTGGCGACTCCTGCGCGCTCCGCACGATTGTGGCGGCGAGCATCGTGATCGATGCCTGCCGCTGAGGTGTTTGGCCGGCGCCGGTGCGCATCAGCCGCTCGAGCACGGCGGCTTCAGCGCCGCGCAGACCGCTGAGCGCGGCATCCAGCGTCACCGGGTCGTCGGCATGCGCCTCGAGCAATGACACCACTGCCCCGTCGCGCTCGCTCGGCTGCAGCGCGCCCAGCGATGCGGCCAGCTGGCGTCGAACGGCCCAGTCCGGATCGGCCAGGCGCTTCACCACCGCGGCCTGGAGCGGATGATTCGGTGTGCCCAGCCACGGCTCCGCAAGGCGCACGGCCGCCGCGCGCACATCACGCGATACATCGTCCAGCGCGCGCGTCACCGTTTCCGGCTCGATCGCATCGATCCCGTCCAGCGTCCACAGCGCGTGCAGGCGCACGCGCCAATCCGGGGCGCTCCGGGCCAACGTCGCGAGTTGTGGAATGACGGACCTCGGCCGGCGTTCAACGAGGAGACGCTGCGCGGTGTCGCGCCACCACCCGTTCGGATGCGAGAGCGTCGCCACCAGCTGGGCCGGCGAGGCGCTCGATAATGTCCGCAATGTCGGCATTGTCCTCAGGGCGCCCGATGTCTCGCGCCTCGTCGATTCGTGCACCACGCGATAGATTCGGCCCAACCCGATCGGCTGCTCCAGCCTGCGCGCGAGAATCTGATCCCGAAGGTACTCTGTCATCGACAGACGGTCTTCGAGGATCCCGCGATACATGTCCACGATATATAAGGTCCCGTCGGGCGCATTGGAGAGATAGACGGGCCGGAAGCGCTCGTCGGTCGAGGCCAGGAACTCCCCCTGTTCGTACGCCTTGCGCGCCTGCAGCGTGGCGCCGTCGTCGCCGAGGACGATGCGACTCACGAGATTGGCGGCGGGCTCGGCCACGAAGACGCTCCCGTAAAGATCCGCCGGCAACCCATCGCCGCGGTACACGACCGGAGCGCAGACGGCCGTGAACCGTGCCAGCGACCCGTCCGCACGCAGGATGCCGACCTGATAGGCGCGGTTGGTCGCGGGCGTGGGACGGACGGGCCAGACGACGTTCAGCTCGGGGTTGTCGTCCGCGAGCCGCTCGTAGATCCCGCGCGTGCGGAGCAGATTCGGATTGCGCGCGAAATATGACGCCGGCACGAAGTCCACGTGCAGCGCCGACTCGTTCGTATTGCGGTAGATGCGGCCCGCATCGTCCCCGGTCACGCCCCACTGTCCGCGGCGCAGCGTACGGCGCACCTCGAAGGCACCGTTCTTCAGCCGCAGCACGATGTCCTGCGCGGCGACGTGCATCCAGTTGTCGAGCCCCCAATAAAACCCGTTCGCGTTGTTCTGCGGATCCGCTTCCAGCCGGCCGTACTGATTGGTGACGAGCTCTTTGGCGTCCATGCGCAGATCGTCATTCATATCGCGCATCAGCCAGGCGTTGGGTGGCTCTCCCACGAGCACGCCGCGATCGAGGACTTTCACGGCCCGAGCCAGCACGAGGCCATCCGCGAAGACCGTCCGTTTGTCCATGCGGCCGTCACCGTTCTCATCCTGCAACACGATCACGCGGCCGACGGGGTCGCGCTCATTCGCACCGCTGATGTTTCGCATGTAGCCTGACATCTCGACGACCCAGAGTCGTCCATCCGGATCCCAGTCCATCGCGACCGGGTCCTGGACGAGCGGCTCGCTCGCGACGAGCTCGATGGAATAGCCAGGCGGCAGGTAGAAGGTCTTCAGCGCTTCGGCGGGCGGCAGCGGCGGAGATTCGTTCGAGACGTGCTGCAGGCGCGGCGGCCACGGACGCGGTGAGGGCGCGCTCTGCCTGTCCTGAGGACGATGTCCTGTGAGCACCGCGGCCGCGACGAGGAGGGCGCCTGCGCGGATTTTCGTGCGCATCGTGAAGTGTGCAGAATAGCGGCTGTGAACCGCCGTGACTTTCTGACCTGTTCCGCTCTGGCGCTGTTGGACGCGACCCGCCTTCGCTCGTGGGAACCGCTCCGAGCTTCGGCGTGGCAGGCCGCGGATGCACAACCCGCCTCGGCGGAGCCGATTATAGACATCCACCAGCATCTCGGCTACAGCGGCCGTCCCGACGACGTGCTGCTCGCACACCAGCGCGCGCTCGGCGCGACGACGACCATTCTGCTGCCAGCCGGCCGGCTCGCGACGGGCCCCTCCACGCATGGCGGCCTGGCGAACGGCCTGCAGGCGGAGGCGCTCGGGAACGAGGCGTGCGACCGGTTCGTTCGGGCGCATCGTCGCGCCTTCCTGTCCGGCGCGAACGACGTACCCGATCTCGAGGGCGCGACACGGGAGATCGAGCGCTATTTGAAGCGCGGCGCGGTGGTGATTGCCGAACAGAAGTTCGGCGTGGAATGCGACTCGGCGGAGATGCAGCAGATCTACGCGCTCGCCCGCGAGTACGACGTGCCCGTGCTGATGCACTGGCAGTTCAGCATGTACAACTACGGGTTCGAGCGTTTCCACAGGATGCTCGAGAAGTTTCCCCGGGTGAAGTTCCTCGGCCACGCACAAACATGGTGGGCGAACATCGACCGGAGCCACACGGATCAGACCGTGCTCTACCCGAAAGGTCCGGTCACGCCCGGTGGCCTGACCGACCGTTACCTGAGCGACTACTCCAACATGTACGGGGACCTTTCCGCCGGGTCAGGGCTCAACGCGCTGACACGCGACGAGGATTTCACGCGCGATTTCCTGACTCGGCACCGCGACAAGCTGCTGTTCGGCAGCGACTGCAACGATCGCGACGGCGGCGGACCGAATTGCCTGGGCGCCCAGATTATCGCGACGATCCGCCGCCTGGCGGCCAATCGGCAGATGGAGCGACAGCTGCTCTACGAGAATGCGAAGCGGTTATTTCGGCTGTGAGCGACTACTCCGGGGGCTGCTCGGAAGCTTGAAGCCGCGCGCGGAAGGCTGGCAGAAGCTATGCCCACAAACCCGTGACGGGCGTGCCTTTCACTAATTCGCGGGGCTGATTCAGGTGATTGCGGATCTCCATGTCCGGGTCGATGCCGAGCGCGAAATACACCGTCGCCAGCAAGTCAGCCGGATGAACCGGCTTCTCTTTGGGTGAAGAAGCCGTCGCGTCGGATTCGCCGTATTGGGCTCCGCGTGCGATGCCCGCTCCCGCCACCACCGCGCTGTAGCAATACGGCCAGTGGTCGCGTCCGTCGGGAGAGTTGGAGTTGCCCGACGTCGACACACCCAACCTTGGACTCCGGCCGAATTCGCCCACCGCGACGACGAGCGTCTCCTTCAACAGGCCGCGCTGGTCCATGTCTTCGAGCAGCGCCGAAAGGCCGCGGTCCAGCTTCGGACAATGCAGATTCTTCAAAGGCCGGAAGTTCGCCGCGTGCGTATCCCACGCGGTGGTCTCCGGATCGCCGTTGGCCACCGACGGCCAGTTCACCTGGACGAACTTCGTGCCCGCCTCGATCAACCGGCGCGCCATCAGCAGGCTCTGCCCAAACGTGTGCATGCCGTACCGCTCGCGCAGAGTGGGCGATTCTTTCTCCAGGTCCATGGCGTCGCGCGCCTTGCCCGAGAGCACCAGGTCGTACGCCTTGCCGTAATATTCGTCCACGGCGTAGTCGTTCAGGGCTTTCTGCAGCTCCGGCATCGATCCGTTGACGCCTTTCAGCAGCTCGAAGCGATCCTTCAACCGTTCCGGCGGGATGTCCTTTCGCAGCGACAGATCCTCCAGCTTCATCGGTTTGGCCGGGTCCTGGTACATCCGATACGGATCGTAGGCCTTGCCCAGGAATCCGGCGCTGCCGCCCTTCCCAATGATTCCGGACTCCTGCAGCGGGCGCGGCAGTTCGACGAAGGGCAGCACCGGATCGGTCGGCGGCTTCAGCTTCGACACCTGACTCCCGGCGGTGGGAAAGTCGGCGGGAGAGGGCGGCTCGAGCTGGCCCGAGGGCGATACCTTGTCGGGGGCGTAGCCGGTCAACATCTGGTAGATCGCCGCGGTGTGGTTGAACAAGCCGTTCGGCGTATAGCTCATCGAACGAATCAACGTGGCCTTGTCCAGATGCTCCGCCATCATCGGCATGTGCTCACTGATCCAGGTGCCGGGGATCTTGGTCTTGATGGGTTTGAACTCCCCGCGAATGTTCGACGGCGCATCAGGCTTGGGATCCCAGACGTCGATATGCGACGGCCCGCCCTGCAGGAAGATCATCACGACGTTCTTGGCCGACTCCCAGCCGCGCGCCCCGGCGTATTTGTTGGCCGCAGCAGCGGCGTGGGCTTCGCGCCAGAAGAAGAAGTGCGGAAGGCTCAGGCTCATCATGCCGATGGAGCCGATGCGCAGCAGCTCGCGCCGCGTGGGTCCGTCGCAGTTGCATCCGCGATGTCCGGGAAGATTCAGCATGACGTCCGTTCCTCAGTAGATGTACAGAAACGCTTTGCTGTTGAGCAACGCCCACAGGAGATCCTGGGCGCGGCTGCCTTTGGCCCCGTCCGCCAGGTACGTCACGCCGCGCTGATGCTCCTCCTGGGTCGGGAGCCGGCCCAGCGCCGCAAGATAGAGCTCGTTGACAACGACCTCGTCGCTCTTGCCGCTCAACACCAGCCTGGCCACGCGCCCGTTCGGATCCGCGACGGCATCGGAAATCGTTCGCCCATTCACCAGACTCAGCGCCTGCGAGAGGCTGAAATCGGAGCGACGCTCGCACTCGCAGGACGACTCCCGCGGCGGGCGTCCGAACACATCCAGAAACCCCTCTTTGCCGATGTGCGGGTCGACCAACTGCGAAGCGGCCGTGTCCTCGGGAACGTCAGGGAAGCGCGCTCTGACGCCCGCCGCCGATGACACGCCGTCCATGAGCTCCTCCGTCCACCGGATCGATGATGCCCTTGCCCACGAAATAACTCCACATCCGGTTGGCGATCGCCCTGGCGAAGAACGGATTGTCCTTCGAGGTGAGCCAGTCCGCGAACGCGTCGCGACGCTCGGGGCCGTCGGGAACCGCGGCAGCGCTCGACGCCAACATGAACTGCGGCTTCACGAAGCGTCCGTCCTTCGGATGCTTCATGTCGTAATCGGCGCGGCGATCGAACACGATCTCCTCGCCCACTTCGTATCCGGCGCGGATACCCACTGCCGAAAAGAACGCCGACATCTGGTAGTACTGATTCTGGGTCCAGCGCTCGAACGGATGATCGTGGCACTGCGCGCACACCATGCGGACGCCCAGAAAGACCTGCGTGGTCTTCTCCATCGCCGGCTTGGGCTCGCGCGTGACGCGGAAATAATTCGCCGCCGGATTGTCGTACGAGCTGCCGCGCGCCGTCAGCAGCTCGCGCACCAGCTTGTCGTAGGGACGATTCGACGCGATCGCGTCGCGAATCCACTGCTGGAACTCGTACGCGCCCTTCTCGCCGAGGTATTTGCGGCTGGACTGCAGCAGATCGCCCCATTTCACCGTCCAGTGATCCACGTAGTCGGGACTGGCGATGAGCTTGTCGATCACCTTCGCGCGTTTCAGGCGCGACGGCGTGGGATCGCCCAGGAAGGCGCGAACGCTCTCGGGGGAAGGCAGGCGTCCGGTCAGATCGAGCGACAGCCGGCGGAAGCACGTCGCATCATCAGTTACGGGCGACGGTTGAATCTTCAGCCGTTCGAGCTTGGCGTCGACCAGACGGTCGATGTAGTTGTGCTCCGGAAGCGGCTTCCAGACGAAGCCCGGCTTGGGATTCAACACGGTCACGGGAATCGCGCCGAACTTGCCTTGATAGCGCACCAGCAGCGTCGCTTCTCCGACGCGCTCGCCGCGGACGATGGATTTGTCGGATTCCAGTGACGCGACGTCGGGCACGTTCGATTCAATCGTCGCTTCGCGCGTCACATCGCGCGTCTGATCGTCCTGATAGCGGACCACGACCTTGAGCGACGCGGTCTCGCCCGGCCTGGTCATGAACACTTCCTGGGGTTCGGTGTGCAGCTCAACCACCGCATCTTTCGCCGGATCGCCGAATGGGACGCCCTGCGCGATCCAGGTGTAGATGGTCTTGTAATAGTCGGAATCCTTCGCGAACCGCACGCCGCCACCGTGCGGGACTTCCTGCGACGGCTTGGCCAGCATGAGGCTCCGGCCGGGATCGGCGCGATTGAAACGGCGGCCCGACAGGTCGTAGAGCAGCGATTCGTAATCGAACTGCGGATCGTAGCCGCGCAGAGAGAGCTTGAAGCCGTTCTTGCCCTTCGCCGCGCCATGACACGTGCCGGCCGTGCACCCGACTTTGTTGAGAATCGGCGCGACGTCGCGCAGAAACGTCACGCGTGGGGCGGTCTCTTCCGCGACGATCGGCGCAACCGCGACCGTCAGGGCCAGGGCGCCCGCGGCGACACTAACGACGTGAACCCGTTTGAGCATGGCCTGCTCCGACCTCGTCCACTTTTACGGTAATCGGACGCGACACGATGTCTTCCTGCTCGGTGGCACTGATGTTCACGCGACCCGTCACGTACATGTCGTACTTGGACGGCCGTGTGAGCTTGGTCGTGGTCATCGCAAACGTACCCGTGGAAGAGTCCTTCGCGTCCACCTGCATGTCAATCACCCGCACGTCGGCGGATCCCACCATTTCGGCGCTGACGGTCTTGGGCAGGGCCTGCCCCGCGTCCCGGGGCGTCCACTTCCAGCGAAACGTGATCCGGTCGCCCTCCGCCATTCGCGTGCGATCGAGCATGGTCACCTCGAGCTTCGCGGCGCGTGGTTTCGTGGGCGCCGTGACCAGCTCGAGCCCCATCCACGGCGCGGTGAGGGAGCGTTGCCGGTCGACCGCGCCTTGCTCGGTTGCGCCCGCGACGTTCACGATCATGCCCGGCCCCTCGGCCTTGCGCACGATCGTCGACCCGTCGGCCAGCTGTGCCACCCCTTCCACGGTCAGCTCCAGCGACTCGAACGTCTCGCCCGGCTCCGCCGAGAGAATCAACACGCCACGGCTGTTGCGATTCTGCGGCGTCTCCTTGACCGGCAGCCCGGCCACGACGTAGCCGCCTTCCACTCGCAGTCCCTTCGGCGCATTCGCGACCCGCAGCTGGATTTCCTCCTCGAAACCCTGTCGCTGCACGGTCACCGGAACCGCCACCGAGCCTCCCGCGGGCACGTTCACGAAGGGCGAATTCAACACGACCCGAAAGTCCTGCGCCACCGGCTGTAGCTCGGACCGCCGCGCCGCGCGAGATCCTCGACCGTGACGGTGACCTGATTCACGCCCTCCGGTGTTTCCAGGCGCAACACCGGATCGCCTGCCGTGCGGCTCTGGTTGACGTTGTAGAGATCCTCCGCCAGCGGCTCGTCGCCCGATCGTCCCAGGACCTTGCCCTGCTCGTCGCGCACCGTGATCACCGCCATGAGCTTCGACGTTCCCAGCTCGCGAGCCTGGATGCGCAACGTCAGGACCCGGCTGGGCGGCACGCGAAGCGTGAAGCGATCCACCTGGTCCGCCTTGGTCAGGCGCGCATTGATCGTCACGGGTACGGTGATCGCGGCGTCGCCAACCGGCGCGCTGACCTCCGGATCGTCGCCCACGGCGAACGGCACGGGAAGGACGGGACTGCCGGGCAGGTTCACAAAGACCTGGCGAACGTTGGAACCGGCGTTCCGCAGGTCGACCTTGATCTTCTCGGCACCGAGCGACGTCTCGACGACTTCTCCGCGCTTTCCGCCCAACGGAAACACTTCGCGCGGATACGCGTAGGAGCCCACCTTCAAACGATAGTAATTGGCCGTCTGCGTGGAAAAGCGGGAATCGCGCACGACAACGACATACTCGCCGTGTCGGGGAAAGGTGACGTCGACTCTCGGATCGAGTCCGAGCAGCGGCGCGTCTTCGCTGCGGGCGATCACCTTGCCATCGGCATCGAGAATCTCGAGCAGCGGATCGATTGCCGATCCGGATCGCCGCGCTTCCACTTCGATCACGCGCGTTTCACCGGCCCTGGCGCTCAGGCGGAACAGGTCGCGCTCGGGCCCGCGCAACGTACCGTTCAGCGTGAATGGCGCCGGCGGCAGCGGCTGCGCATCCTCCAGGCGGTCGTTGGTGTTGGGGAGCGCGCCGGGCCGCGACTCGTCCTCGGTGAATTCAGGAAACGCACCGACAGTGAACAGCTGGACATTCGAAATGCCCTCGCTCGTGGCAACCCGGATCGGGTAGACACCGACGGCCAGATCCGCGGCCGGCTCCACGAGGAACGTCGCGTAGCGGCCTTCGGCCTGCATCGGAGCGCCGGGCACCGGCGCGGGCTGATCGGGCGTCAGCAGCGTGAACGACGCCGGCATCGTCGACCGAATCTTCGCGCCTTCGCCGAGGTTCCTGCCGGCGAGCGTCAGCGTGAAGGGTTTGCCTGTCTGCGCTCCGCGCGGCTGCAGGTCGGTGATCACCGGCTGCGCCGACAGCCTCGACGCTGAAACCATCAACGCCGGGACAATCAGAACCAGCACGCGGGACGAAATCCAATTGGGAATTCGGAATTCGGAATGCAGAATTCGTGCAGGTCCAGTATTGAATGCCAAATTCCAAATTCCAAATTCTGAATTCTTCATGGCGCACCTCCGTCCAGCGGTACCGGCACGAAGCTCTTGACCAACGTGCAGTCCTTCGTACCGTACAACCGGACCTGGCCGTCGAATCCTCCGGTTGCCAGATGGAGACTGTCCGGGGAAAAAGCCACGGCATAAATGCCGGCAACGTGTCCCGTGCAGGAAGCGAGCAGCGATCCGCTGTCCG
>WNGB01014793.1_pt1 | contig 10383 bp, 7 predicted proteins | sample 5400681 | NCBI WGS metagenome assembly WNGB01 (sample SAMN13153367, study PRJNA577476) | soil metagenome | isolation source: 115 cm soil or saprolite under grassland replicate 2 | place: USA:California | collected 2016-06-15 | reverse complement strand
TGCAGACCTTCGAAGCCGAACTCAGCCCACTACAGCAGCAGATCCTCGACCTGCTCGGCGTCCCGGACGCCGCCTACACCACGAGTTGAACGAGCCACGTGGGGGGCCATATCGCCTCTCAGACGTGCGGAACGTCAGGCTGATCCGCCCGAGCCCAGCGCCGTACCGTTTATGCAGTTGGGTGTAGATGCTGCGTGGCCAGCCGCTGATGAGGTCCACCAGGGTGCGGGCGGCCACCGTCGGGGTCGCCAGCCGGAATGCATCCCAGGCGGGTGGTTCGAGACGGGCGAGGACGACCGCGTCGCGCTGTTCCGGCTCGATCGCCGCGACGATCTCGCCGAAGAAGTCGAGGTTGGCCTGCGTGCTGGCGTGCGCCATCAGCTCCGCCACTAGGTCGTGGTACCGCGTGGGCAGATACCGGCCGTCCTGGCGTAGGGTCCGGGCCAGTGCCGCCACCGGTATCCAACCGCCGGTTGCGAGTATCCGCGACCGGCGCAGAAGTGGCTCGATGGCCGATTCGGCTTCGGGTAGGGCGGCGAGGCGGGCCACCTGGTGCTCGGCAACTGATCCGCCGCGCGGGTTGGCGACGAGGATGTCCTGCGGATCCGTCGAGTACACGGCTTCGATGCCGGCGTGGTCGAACGTCCGGATCCGCGCGGCCCGTTCCGCCGGCCCAATCACCTGGCTCGGGCCCTGCCGTGGCCGCCGCTCGTCGGGCAGCAGCTCGACCAGACGCAGCCCGGCCCAGGTACCCCCGGCCATCAGCATGGCCCCGTTTGGGCTGAACGCCAGCGTCCGCACGCCTTGGTCGTCGCAGCGGTACGACCGGATGCTCCCGCCGGGGGTGACGTGGCGGATCGTGCCGTTGGCGAACCCGATCGCGAGCCAGCCGCTCGGGTGAAAGGCCAAGGCCGACACAGTGGAAACGGTCCCCAGCGCCGTCCCGGAAAACGCGGCCAGCAGCCGGCCGGTGGCCACCTCCCTGATCTGCAGCAACTGAGGGTCGGTGCGGCGGACGCAACGACCGCCGACCGCGACCAGCCGCCCGCATACGCTCGCGGCGGCAGCATGCCAGTGCGTGTCGTAGGGTATGCCCCGCCGGCGCCATTGCAGGCGGCCGGTCGACAGTGAGAAACAGTGCAGCGCCCACTGGGTGGCGAGCAGCGCCGCTTCGCCGTCACCGCTGACGACCAGATCGCCGCCCAAGTCCGGCTCGTCCCCGACCAGTTCGTCGGGCTGCAGCGCGTGCACCCGCTGCCCGGCCGTGTCCACGACCACCAGGCGGTTGAACGGTTCGGATTCCAGGTCCGCGATCGGTCCGGTCGCCGCCGGGTCCCGCCGCCCTGGATGGCGGGTGAGCGCGAGCAGCGCCTCCGGCCAGTCCGGCAGCCAGGCGAACACATCCCACACCGGCCACGCCGCCCCTGCCCGCAAGTCGCCGTCCACGACGTCCAACACCCGGACGCTGTCGCGGTCCGTCTCCGCCGCGGCCAAGAGGCTGCCGTCGACAGACGCCGCGACCGGCGGCCGGACCTGCGGGTATCCGACGATCGAGTCGAAATCGAGCCCATCGCGTACATGCACCCCCGTCGCCGAGGTAACGAACTGACCGCCATAGCCGACCGCCCAGCTACCGCCCGGCAGGGCCGCCAATGACGTCGCCCAGCCGACCCAGTTCGCTTTCGCTCGCGTCGTGATCTGTCGGTCCGGCTGGTCGGGTTGGTCGGCGGCGAACCGGAAGCCGAGACCGTCCGGTGATGGCCCGGGTTCGCGCCACCAGGTGCCCCATTGTGGATCCCAGATCTCCCAGCCGAGCGCTTCGGCCAGGGCGTACACAACCTCGGCCGCTCGGGCGTCGAGCGGTTTGGGGTGGCACTGGAGCTCGTTGAACACGACCCCGTCACCGTCGAGCGCGTCGCTGCCGGCAGCGCCAGTCCGCACGGTGGCCAGGTACACCGACATGAACGATCCATCGCGATCGAGGCTCCACGCCTCGTCCGCGTGGCGGCAGAGCCCCAGCCGCCCGCACAGCGCGGCGACCTCAGCGACCGACGCGGTACCCAGATGCTGCCGGTCGGCCCGCACATACAGGTCGTAGCCCATAGGGTCATCCTGGCGGTCGGGTACATGCCGCCGCCAGCCGCCTCGACTCGCGGGTGCTCGCCAACCGGCACACCACGTCGGACCTCGCCCTCCACGTTGTCCCGGCCGAGGGCCAGAAGGACCAACCTGCAAAATGACCGACGCGACAAATCGATCAGCGACACTCTCGGCTAGCCCCGCTGAACAGGCAAAACCTTCATCAAGCGCAACGCCACGAAGATCGAAAACTTGCAGGTTCGTCTCTACCCGGGGGCACGTCATAGATCTACAAAATCGCAGCGTGATCGGTCGGCAACTGTTGGTCGAAGCTGTCTATCTCCTGACGTGAACACGTGCGACCCTCACGGCCCCGGGCGCGATTGCGGCTGGGGCCGTCTATACGAGTCGCCATAGCAGGTCGTCCAAACTTCGACCCAGCCTCGTGACCCAACGCTGTCCGGCTCGGTGACGGATCTCGCGGGCCGCCGTGGCGGCCTGGTGCCGACCGGCGACCTCGAAGCCGTGCGTGTCGCCGAGCGTCAGCAGCATGTCGGCGTACGGGCAGTTGGGACGGCATCCGTCGGTGCGGCGGTCGAGCGTACCGGTGGCGAAGTGGTAGAGCTGAGCGCCGACGTCGCCAACGCCGCCGGGGGCGATCACGGCGGTCAGCAACTGGAGCGTCTCGCTGGCGGCCGTAGCGGCGGAGAACGGGAAGACGTTCTCGTTACGCCGCAGCGGATGATCGTCATCGAGCCCGGCCAGGTACGACGGGTCGTCCAGCAGGCCGGCGCGGCGCGGGCGGCGGGTGATCGGTGTGGGCCAGCAGCAGATAGCCGGGCAGCGTGGCCGGGGTCGGCGTCGTGGCGATGGCGCTGGCGCTGGCGGCGATCTCGGGCCGGTCGAGGAACCGGGCGCCTCAGTCCCCTCGTACTGCCTGAGCACGGCCTGATCTTGTTACGACAGGGCTTCGAGCGGGTTCGCGGACTGACCCGTTTCACTCCTGGTCCGCGGACCCGCGATCCCAGACGGCTAACCGTCCTGTGACTGGTCTTCGTAGTTGGCCGGCTGGTCGCCGGTAAGCCTGGTCCGTTGTCGTGGGTCAGGCACGACAGTTGGCCGGACTGGGCGTGGTAGTTGGCCGTCGGGTACTGGTGGCAGGCGTTGTTGGCTGCTGCGGGGGCACGCTCGGTTGGCCCGCAGGCGCACCACCAGCCGAGAAGACCATCAAGGACTACGTCTTCGGGCTGCTGGCCAAGCTGGGCGTGGTGCGGCGTACCCAGGCCGCGGTGCTCGCCACCAGGCTGTTCGCGAAGCCGTAGCCGGTCCCCGGCCGGGGCGGCACCGGCCGCAGCGATCTGCCAGAGTGATCCGGTGCATGGGGAGGACAGCGCGGCGGAGGTGGCCCGGCGGTTGGCCGGGCACAGGGTGACGGTACCAGGGCTGACCCGGGTCGGGATCGCGTGGTGCTTCGGGTCGGCCGGCGAGGAGGCGGTCGACTGGTGGCGGCGGCGGGATCCGAGCAAGCCTTCTAGGGGTTACGAACGGGTTACGAATCTCTTCCGCCGGCACCGCCGAGCACGACGGACTTCCCCGGACGAGCTATGACCTCGCCGCGCATCATTGACCATATGTGCCCAGCCCACGTAGAGGCGTGCCACGTCCGGTGGCCGATCGCTGGGGACTGGCCAGAGCTGAGCAATCAGTGCGAGGAATGCGAACTGAGAACACGCGGATTATCGAGCGGCCAAGGTCTGCCAGACCTGACGCCCGAGGAAGTAGACCAGCTACATGCGATTCACGAGGCGGGTCATGCGGTCGCGGCTCTGCACTGCGGTATGCCGGTAGCTTCCGTTGAGATCTGGCGGAGCAGTGAAAACCGGGATCGACCGGACGGCGGCGGCTATACTGATTTTGGCGAAGACGGCTGGGGCGTTCCCCTGATCGGCCGCTTGACAGTACTGTGGGCCGGCCAAGAGGCCATGGATCGGTGGCTTATGGAGACCGGCCTTGCAACGGACGCGAACCGGCTCGACGTGCGGTTCCTGGCCCGAAATGACGCACGCTTGTTCGAGGAGACGGTTGCCCAGGAAGGCTCAAATATGCCACGCGACATGGGCGTCATCGACGCTCGTGACCTTGTCGCTGCGGAGTGGGAGCAAGTAGTCTCGCTCGCCGCCGAACTGGTGACTCACCGTCGGCTCTCGGGGGATCAAGTACGCGGGTTCCTCGGGTTCAACTGACAGCCAGGCGGGCGGTCGCTCCTATCGCAGCACCGAAAAGAACTACTTGGGTTTGATCCCAGAGCATGTCCGTCCGGCGAGGACGCTCTTGTTCGTTCGACGCTTTTCAAAGTAAGCGCTTCCTTAGCACCTCCTTGGGCGGTATTCAATCCTTCGGAAGGAAATCTTCCAATGGTGCAAGGATTTGTTGAACCTCATCCGGATACATCTGAGCCCACATAGCAAGGAAGGCCCCTTGGACGACGTGTTCGGAGATGAGGCCAAGTTTTTCGCCTACTTGGCTAAAGATCACATGTGGATCGCGATTTGTGTTCGCAACCGACCGGACAACCTCCGATACCTTCGATTGCGTCTCAATAGGTAGCTGCAGTGCCACCGCAAGTTTCGCTGCACACTCATCGATTCGATCAAGCACCCGATGGTAGATGTACGTCTCTGGCCCTTCTCCGGGAAGCCTATATACCGCCTTTCCTTCTGATTCTGTTTGGCGGGAGTCACCGTCGATAATGCAGACCGACGGAAATCTCCGGACAGGGCTCAAATTGTGGAACTCGTTAACCTTTACCGCGGCCGCGTCGCCGGCCATCGCATGAATCGTCACAGCATCAAGCGCTACGCCCCCGTGGTAGCGAAGCGCAAACTCGACCCATCGCTTCGCGAATTCATCCTCGACAAAGATACCGAGCTGTGCGTCGATCTGCCCTGTGATTGCTCGCAGGGCGACAATGTCCAACTTCCCTTGCACGACGTCTCCCTCGAACGACGCCCAAATTGCTTGGGAAGGTAGGGGTATCAGCGCATCGTTTGAGTGAGTTGTGAAGAGAACTTGGGACCTCTTCCGCTTCGCTACCGAAATCAAATACTCCACCATTCGGCGGGTTGCGATCGGATGCAGGCCATTCTCGATCTCTTCGATGAGTATCAAAGCATTCTCGCCGGCCGCCTCAATCTCCGTGATCATGCGGATTACAGAGGACTCTCCGGGCACCAAAGTGGAACTCGCTATATCCCGTGCCTTCAGGTGAGACGCCCGTATAGAGCGTAACCTTTCCGCGGCTATCGACCTTGAGTCGGCTGAACTTTGATACGTCTTTATCGAGCACCTTTGCCACGGATGCGACGACTGAGGCAGCGATGCTCTCTACGCGTTCGGCAGGGACGGAGAAGCTGCTTGCAGTACAGCGCTGGAGTTCCACACGTTCGTTGGCGGGGACGGTGCGCGATACACCAAAGATTAGAATCTCTCTGCTCGGCATATCACGGTTCCAACGCTGACGGAGAAAGCTCGCGGTCCTAGAGAACTGGCCCCTCTCGTTCACCCTGCGATCAATTAGGTCGTACTCAATTGTCCATGACTGCATGCTGTCGTCATACTTGCCGCTCTTGGCAAAAAAGCGGCGAGGCTTGACGTCCTTGTAGGCTATGGCCGCCGCGCCCAAAATAGTTGTCTTGCCGCCCCCGTTTGGACCGACTAGAGCAGTTACCGGAAATTCCAGATCTACCGTTCTATCACGGAACGCTCTTACCCTTGTTAGGCGAATACGCTTTAGGTATTGTCCATAGTTCGACGCGCGGACCTTCTCAAGCAATTCTACGATTTCACTATCGCGGATTTCACTACGTGGGGCTGTCGGCACCGCTACCCCCTCTCTTGCAGGCATATCAGGCGGGCGTATGGCGGCTACACCTTACGCTACGATCTGCGCTACACCGAGTCATAGGGTGGACGCTGCTGCCGCGCCGCCGGGGGCTCAACAGACGGGCGCCGGGAGCGAAGCGGCAGGCGCCTGACGGCGCCCCCCGGTCGGCGGCGCGTCCGGCCCGCATCGCGGGCCGTCTTGAGACGGCATACGGAACTGTAGCTGATTCCCGGACACACCGGGCCATGCCATTCTCGTACATTCCCATGGTCCGCGGGGCGGTGATGACGCTCTCGACTGGTCCTCAGTCACGCAGTCACCTGCTGCGGCCCTTCGGATTCCCTTTCCGCCCCTGCCCCGATCACGTGGCGGGCGAGTGCGCAGGATTGTCAGCGAGCAGCTCTGCGAGTACGGCTGAGGCGATCTGGCGGCATTTGGTGGTGTTCTTGAACAGGCTGGTCACATAGCTGTCGGCGAAGTCCGTTTCGACGTGTCGGATCACGCGGTGCAACATCTCACTTGTTGTCGCTAGCACTTGCGCCAGCCGCTCGTCCTCGGACAACTCCGAAGACGCCCGCAGGTTGGCGAAGACGAGATGGGCGATCAGCCGGTTTCCTTGTACGGCAACGGTCTTCGGCCTTCCTTGCAGGTTGCGCTGGGCGGAGTCGAGTTCGGCGTCGACGGCGCGGAGTACCGAAACGTGGTACCAGACGCTGTGCGCGGTCAACTCGCGGGTGAACAGCCGACTGTACAAGCCGCCGGTCGTTTCCAGGAGCTGCCCGCGCTTGCTTTTGGCGGTAACCGCGTAGGAAGGATCGGCCTGGGCGCAGGCGAGGGCGTCGGCGGCTTCGACCACCGAGCATCCGTCGTCCCCGGTTGGTTCGGCTTCTCCGCGCTTGATGGCGTACCGCTTGCCGAGGGCGAGCGCGAAGTCCTGGCGGAGCCGCGTCTGCAATGGATCGAGTGCGACGAAGTCCCGGCTTTCCACGGTGTTCTGCGTGTTCGTCGCCCGGGTCACCGCGTTGCCGAAGTCCTGCGGGCAGTCGGTCAGTGAGATGAGTCGGACCCAGACCTGCGCCTGTTCGAGACATTCCGGATCTTGCCGTCCCGCGTCAGCGATGCTGGTGACGGTCTGGGCACCGTTGACGACCTGGACCCCGGTGAGCGCGAACTGGCCGTACGAGCGGTTGGCCGAGCCTACGCCAGTTTTGCGGATGTCCTGGCAGAGCACGGTGATCCCGTTGTTGAAGTACCAGAAGTGCTCGCCGCGCTCCTTCAAGGTGGTGGTTACGGAGCGGTTGACGTCGGTGGGGCCGAGCGCCTTGCGCAGGTTCGCGTCGAAGAGGCGGTCGCCGTGCTGGGCGTACCACGCGGCGATCTGCCCGGCCGAGGCGGTGCCGTAGAACGCCTGGTAAGGCTCGGTGAGCATGCCCCAGTTCTCCAGGACGACGTCCACGTCGATGGTGCCGCCGGCCAGGCCCTCCGCGAGGAACCTATGCACCTGGCTCAGCCCGAAGACCTGTAGTTCCAGGATCTCGCCGGCCTCGTTCATGCGGGCCAACTCGTCGTCGAAGGCCACCTGCACCTCGGCTCCGAGGGTTGACCCGCCGGTGGTTACCACGACGAGCACGATCCGTACTTGGGCGTCTCGCAGGGCGGTCGATACCTGAGCCGCGAACGGCTGCATTTTCGCGTTGAAGCGGTCGTATTGCTCGTCGGTGAGGGCGCGTAGCCCGGCGATGAAGTTACGCGCCTCGCCGAGGCCGATAGTGCTGCGTCCGTCGTGGCGCCACTTCGACTGGACCATGATGATGCGGGGTTGTGATTCCTCGACGCAGAGGGCGTCGATGCCGTTGTCGCCGTATCTGTCCACGATCGTCGCGGCCGCGGCCGGGGCGTCCCGCCCGGTGAGCATCTGCACCGCCAGCCCGGCGAGCCCACGCGCGAGGAGGCTGCCTGACCGGCTGTTCTGCGGTACATCCGCCAGGTCGATGCAGGAGCCGAACTCGCGCTCGATTGCCGCGGCCACCTGGCGCAGGTGCAACGACGTCACGGCTCTCCTTCAGGACGCGCCGGCTGCGACAGCCGTGCCGGACTGGACGATCAGCGGGGCGATCAACGGGCTCGGTGTTGCATGCCAGGACACGTGCAGCGCCTCCCGGGCCCGGGTGCAGGCGACGAACACAAGAGCGCGCTCCTGCTCCTGGACGACGCGCCGGGCGTGCGGATCATCGGCAGCGGCTGCCAGCCGGTTGGTTGGCGGCACGATTCCGTCACGCAGCCCGGCGATGGCGACGCACCGGTACTCCAGCCCTTTGAGCCGGTGCAGGGTCATCACGTGCACCGCCTGATCGGGTGCTCCCCCGTCGCTGCGCACGATCTCCGCGGCGATGCCACGGCCGCGTAGCGCCTCGGTCACTTTCTCGGCCAGGGTGTGGATGCGCACACCGACCGCGATGTCGGCAAGCGGCACGCCGGCCCTCTGCCAGGCGGCGACCCGGTTGGCGACGGCGCCGAGTTCGGCGGCCAGCGTCGGGTAGCCAGCTACCTCCGGTACCGGGCCTCGAAGCAGCGACCGGTAACCGTCGAGCGAGTCGACACCCTGGTCGAGGTCGTCGTAGTGGTGCCCCTTCACCAGGGCCAGCCCGGAGCGCACGATTTCTCTGGTCGTCCGGTAGCTGACCGTCAGTCGCCGGCCGCGTCCGCGCGTGTGGATGCCCTGGTGGCTGAGGACGGTGTGGCTGTCGTAGATGCGCTGGTGCGCGTCGCCGACGATGAACATGTCATCCGGCGCGTTCGGCACGACCGCCCGCAGCAGCCGCCACTGGGGCGCGGTCATGTCCTGGGCCTCGTCAACGACGACGTACCGGTACGGCTTGGTGGCCTGTTGCGCGGCCACGCGGGTCGCTTCGACCGTGACCTGTCCGAACGTGAGCAAGCTACTGCTTGTCAGGTAGTCGGCGAACCGCTCCAGCACGGTCCAGACCGCCTCCTTCTGGGGCCGGGAGAGCCGGCGCATCCGGCGGCGCGGCGCGGCCAGGTAGGCATCTTTGCTGGTGAGGTTCTGGTCGAGGACGACCCGATTCCACTCGTCGAGCAGCAGTTGCGGGTCGAGACCGGTCCCGGCCTCCGATGCCTGCACACGCAGCAACGCCAGGCACTCGTTGTCGCCGATGACATTGACCTTGCGGCCGGCCTCCCGCAGGACATCGCGGGCCAGCTTGTCGATCGTCAGGACGTCGACCCGCCGCCGAACCTTGTCCCCGCCGAGCCGGCGAAGCAGCTCGTCCAGAGTCTTGATCAGCGTGCTGCCGTACGTGGTCAACAGGATGCGCTCGTCCGGCCCCGCGGCGTCGGCGAGCGCCCGTGCCCGGTGCACCGCCACCACGGTCTTGCCGGTGCCCGGCCCGCCGGTCACCCGCACCGGTCCGGTGTAGGGCTTGCTGGGGTACGCCAGGCCGCGCTGGGTGGGATGCAGGTAGATCCGCCACCGGTCCATCGGCCAGGCGAGGGCGTCGGCCAGCTCGGCGGCGTCGGTGACGACCAGGTATGCGGCCCGGTTGACCGGGCGTTCCAGCGCGGCCGCCAGGTTGTCGGGTTCCACCCGGGCCGGGCCGGCGGCGGGGGCGACGATCTCGGCGTACACCTCGTCGGGCGGCCGGTCGACGAGCGACAAGATCACGTCTCGCTGCAGCGCCGGCAGCGGCTCGACGAATCCGAGGAGGCCCTCGTCGTCGTCGATGCGCCGCAGGGCCGGCACCAGCTCGGCCGGGATCCCGAGGTGGTCGAAGTCGTGGTCCGACACATGCGCCAGCAGCGGGGCCGAGCCGGCGGCGGCCGCTGGCTGAGCCGAGACCACAGCGTGTACCCGGGCCTGGATTCGAGCCGTCTCCAGCGCCTCGACCGCCCCGGTGGCCTTGTTGACGCTCAGCGTGATCTGTTCGGCGTACCGGTAGGCGTCGTCGTGGCGCAGTACCGTCTGCACGACGTACATGGATTCGCCGACGTGAAGCAACACGGCCCGCAGGTCGTCGGTGACTCGGGCGGTCCGGACGCGGGGATCGCGAGGATTCTTGATCGACTTCAGTCGGACGCCTGTCGAGTGAGGCTCGGTCTGCAGCTTGATGAGGAAGTCGACCACGCGCTTGCGGGCGGTGCCGTCGAGGTCGGACAGTGCGCGGTGGAGGTTGTCGGCGAGCACGATGGTCATGCCCATGCGTCGATGCCCCCAAGGTCACTTACGGTCGGACAGTGCGCGCTGACGAACAGTTAACTCGGCTCGTCAGACCCGGATCCGCGGATAGGAATACAACACCGCGTGGCATAGACGAACGGATGCCTTACCAGCAGGGACAATTGGGCTTGTCGAAGGACCAATCCGTCGCTGTGGGAAGGACACCCGTTCGGTGAAGAAGATACCT
>WNGB01052632.1_pt1 | contig 10385 bp, 11 predicted proteins | sample 5400681 | NCBI WGS metagenome assembly WNGB01 (sample SAMN13153367, study PRJNA577476) | soil metagenome | isolation source: 115 cm soil or saprolite under grassland replicate 2 | place: USA:California | collected 2016-06-15 | reverse complement strand
TCCTCGGGTGGGATGCCTCTTCTTGGATACACGAATCCGAGGCGAGGTCACACTCGTCATTGTGCCAGGCGCATGCGCGCGGCTGACGGTGCGGAAGACGACTCGGCCGACGCCGTCAGGTGCCAAAATTGGATCCGGCGAAAGCGACAAGATCGTCGCATCTTACATCGGCATTTCCGGTGACTCCGGCGACCGGGATGCCCGTTCGCGCTACGATACGACAGGGCAGCGCCAGCCGACGTCATACCAGTTCGCCCCGTTCGGGAGCTCGTGGTCGGATCACCGCATGATCGGTGAGCGAGCCTGATGGTAGATCCGGACGACCCAGAGCACGTTCGCGTGCCGCTGTTAGTCGATCCGGACAGGAGGAGCCGCCGAGCTGCGGACCAAGTCGCCGGTTACCAGACGGACCTCGGGGTCCTCGAAGTCGCCGGCGGCGAGCCGGTCAATGATCGCGAAGATCCTATTGCTGAGACTTGCTGCGGCCGCAGGATTACGCTCCGCGATGTACTCGACGAGCGCTTGGAAGTCCTCCTCCGCCTCGGGCGCGAAGGAGATGGTCACCGGCCCGCCGGCGTCGAAGCGGAGACCCCTCCTCCCATGGAGAAGCGCATCGCGATCGGTGGCCAGTTCCTCGATGAGGTGAAGATCCGCCTGGACGCGACTTCCTACTTGTCCTTCCCGGTGGAGAACCACCGCGGCGTGGTCGGCAGCGATGGCTTTGCCACGATCCACGCCAGGATGCCCACGGCCCTCCAGCTCTTCGCCGAGGGCCGTCTCCCGCCGGCCGGCGGCCCTCCGGTCGAAGTCATCGTCGGCGGGAAGCCGCTCGGCCCGATGTTGCTCTCCGAGGTGCGTTGCGTCAGCAACGGCGGACATCACGATGTCGCCGAGCTCGTTTTCCGGCCGGCAATCGCGGGTGCCCTGCGAGACTGATGCCGAGGTCGAGGACGAACATGTGCATCGCAGCACCATGGAAGAGCCAGCAAGCGGGACAATCGGTGCGCTCATCCCCGTCGGGCCAATTCCCGATCCCATGCGGTGCACTGTGCGGCGGTAGGAGAAAGTGCAGCAGAGCACCAGGCGGCTCCGGGCATCCGATCGGCGCGTTCCCGCCGGCTGGCGTCTCGGGAACCGCGGCTTTCGGCGAAAGCATTTAGGTCCGATCTCTGCGCCGCTCCGCTTCGAGCCAATCGTAGATTGGTCCCATCGGGTCGCCTTCCCATGTCCCCCGCTCGTGCCACCAGGTGTCGAACCATGGCGCGCGAGCCCGGACCATCACACCACGCCCGGCCTGGCGGATCTCGAGATCCGGCCACGCCGCGATCCGACGCATGGCGTCCTCGTGCAATCGTGTGGGATGCCCCTTCCATCGCCGCGCTTCTTCCAGCAAGGAGGCGAACTTGCGGATTGCCACGCTCTCGTCCGCCATCGGCAGGTTCCGCCAGTGGAATCCGTCGAGGATCTCATTCTTCTCGAAGCCATCGATGAGGATGTCGAGCAGCGAAGCCTCTTCCTGCGATATTCCCTTGGGCATGATGGTGACGGCTCGGAGGCTCCTATCGTCGCGCGCGACCCGTCGGACGGCAAGCGCCACGTCCGGTTCACCGATCGGTGGCGTCGAGGAAGCGGCCGTTTCGAGCAGAGACGGGTCCATTCTGATGAGCGCTGAAGGCGGAGAAGTGAGCGTCCGACCGATCATGTGAGCTCCCGCGCTTCCAACGCCATCCGGCGTGGGGCCTACTGAGGCAGCGGGGTTGCGGCCCCAGGATCCGCCCATGCGCTCTCTCCGACGCTCCGTTCCCCTTCTTGCCGTCCTCCTCGCCGCCGCCTGTTCCGGCGATCCTGGCGATTCCGGACCTGTCCCGCTGCCCGATGGGAGCTCGCCCACCGACAGCTGCGGCGATGGCACGGTCGACCGGCAGGAAGCGTGCGACGACGGCAAACCGGGAGGATGGTGACTACTGCAGCGCCGACTGTTCTACCGTGACCGGAGCCTGCGGCGACGGCGTCGTCCAGACCAACGAGGCGTGCGTCGACGGCAATACCGCCGTCGACGATGACTGCTCGGCCGACTGCACCGCGATCACCGGCGGCTGTGGAGACGGTACGACGGCGGCGGGCGAGGCGTGCGACGACGGCAACCTGGTCGATGGCGACTACTGCTCGGCCGACTGCTCGGCGGTGACCGGCGCGTGCGGCGCCGACGGCGTCGTCCAGACCAACGAGGCCTGCGATGACGGCAACAATCACGATGGCGACGACTGCAGCGCCGACTGCACCCGGATCACCGGCGCGTGCGCCGATGGCCTCGTCCAGAGCAACGAAGTCTGCGCCGACGGCAACGGCGCCGACGGCGACTACTGCGCCTCCGACTGCTCGGCCATCACCTGGGCGTGCGGTGACTTCCTGGTCCAGAGCAACGAGGCCTGCGACGATGGCAACGCGGCCGCTGGAGACTACTGCGCGGCCGACTGCGCGGCGACGACGGGAGCATGCGGCGACGGCGTCCTGCAGAACAATGACGGATGCGACGATGGCAACAATCAGGACGGCGACCTCTGCTCATCCGATTGCCTCGCCGGGCTCAGCATCTGCGGGGACGGCGTGCTCCAGGCGATCGAGGTGTGCGACGAAGGAACGATGAGATCCTCGGGCCTCGGCAGTCGGCCGGTGGGCCGCTCGAAACCGCCGAGCTTCTATTCGGCCAGGATCCGGACCAGCGTCGGATGGGCCAGCATCTCTCGCGGGGTTCTCGGTCTTGGTCTCCTTCACCTTGCGGCTCTTCGTATTGTAGGACCTCTCGACCACGAGCTTCCCCAGCGGCGAGCAGGCCGCATCGTAGTCTGCCCGGGTGAGCGCCGCGGCCTCGCCGAAGCGCATCGCTCCGAGGAACATGATCGCGTACAGCGTCCGCCGGTCCTCGGGAATGTTGGCTGCCTCGGCCGAGATGACCGTCTGCACCTCGTCGCGGGGGAAGACCGCACCGCGCCGCCAGGTCGGATCCTTGTCCTTCTTCTTCGGCAACTCGCCACGCTGGAGAACGCAAGGGTTCGAGCGAATGAGCTCCTCGGCGACAGCGTCGCCGAGCATGAGTCGGAGCGTGGCGTCGACGTGCTTGATCGTTCGCGGCGCCAGCGGCTGTCCGCCACCCGCCTGGGACCATTCTTCCGACGCTGGCCCTTGGTCCTTGTCGCGCCGAGCGCCGTCACGAAATCCCGGATGTGCTTCGGTCTGATCTCACCGATCGGTATGTCGCGCAGGGAAGGGACGATGTGGTTGTAGATCCGGCCTCGGTCATCGGCCACGGTCCCGGTTCGCCTCTTCGACAGCCACCGTCCGCGGAGCCCCTGACTGTCGCACGGCTGATGCCGGCGTGCAGCTATCGACGATCTGCGGTCGCCAACGTCGGCGTCGTCCCGAAGGCCATGCGAAAGGTGCGGGTGAGATGCGCGGTGTCGGCGAATCCAGCATCCATCGCCGCCGTGCGCACGAGCTGCCCGTCGGCGATCTGCCGCGTCGCGGCGCATAGCGCCGTCCAGCGCTTGAACTCGCGGAACGTCATGCCAGTGGCGGCCTTGAACGCGCGCATCGCCTGCGTGCGGCCGAGCCGCAACCGTTTGGCCAACTCGCCCTGGTCCATCCTCGTCATGGGGTCGTGAACGATGGCGTTGATCGCTCGTTCAACCGCTGTCGGGCACCGTTCTCGGCCGCGCGAGAACCTCGCGCGCAACTCGTTCTGCGCTCCCGAGCTCGAGGCCAAGGCATCAATCGCGAGCGCCGCGACTTCGCGTGGCACCCGCGCCGCGAGCGCTGCGGCGAGCGGAAACTCGAGGCCGTCGAAGTACAGCACCTTCGCGCGTCCGTTGATCTCCACCCAGTGCTCGACGCCCGGGCGAATGACCACGATCTCGCCTTCGATCCGTTCCGCCTGCGCGCAGACGACGAGCGGCCGGTCGAGGCCGACGAGGATGCACGTCACGGGGTTGCGGTGTGGCGCCAGTTTGTTGGCGACGAACGGGAACAGCGAGTTCGCGAACGGCGGCTGGCGATCGGTCATTGGTCGAGTCTACCAAATCGCACGTTTGTTCAACGCGACGGCACAGGCGCTGTGATACGAACTTCGAGCATCTTGGAAGGACCCAATGAACGCCACCGACGGGCGCCCGCTCAACGCGCGGAACAAGGCCAACTACATCGCGGCCAAAGCAGCCTACAACGCTCGCGAGCTCGACCAGTGCCTTGCGTTCTACGCGCGAGAGCACCAGATCATGTCGCGGCCAGCGCCGCCTGGTCGCGAGCACATTCGCGCGTTTCTGGAGGAGACGCTCGCCGGCTGGCCCGACCTCCGGCTGGAGGTCGCTCAGGTGGTGGCGGAAGACGATTGGGTGATGGGTCGTTGCGTCGCGACCGCGACGCACACGACTGCGGTCATGCGCATACCGCCGACCGGAACAGGTCGTGACTACGTTTTGGGATCTGCACCGATTCGACGAAGCTGGCCTCATCGTGCAGACGTGGAACCTGATGGACAGCCTCGCCCTCATGCAACAAGTGGGGTTGCTACCCTCGTCCTAGAGCGGCAAACCGACGAGGCGAGTCAGTCGACCGTCGAAGCGCGCGAGACGGAAGTCGTCGCCGTCCCGGTGCCACGAACAAGTGCACGTGTCCCGAGTGCGGCAACCCCGAGCTTCGGCGCGTCGGCGGGTCTGGTCCGCTACATCGTGCTGTTCGTGATCGATCTGGGGACCCGGCGGGTTGAGACCGCAGGCATCGCGCGCCAGCCACACGGCGCGTGGATGAAACGGGTTGCCCGGAATCTCACAGACAGGGACGGGTTTCTCAAGGGCATGCGCTACGTCATCCATGACCGCGATCCGCTCTTCACCGAAGAGTTCCGCCGCATCCTTCGTGACGCCGGGGTCAACCCCATCAAGCTGCCGGGACAAAGCCCCCGGACCTGAATGCCTTCGCCGAGAGGTTTGTACTGTCCATCAGGTCGGAGTGCCTGGACAAACTGATCCCGCTCGGCGAGCGGCATCTTCGCGCGGCGGTGACTGAGTTCGTGGAGCACTATCACTCGGAGCGGAACCATCAGGGCCTCGGGAACTGCTTGATCACGGCCGCCGCCGCGCGCGAGACGCCATCCAACGAGAACGCGCCGATCCGATGCCGCGAGCGTCTCGGTGGCCTCTTGAACTTCTACTAGCGCCGCATCGCATAGATCGAGAATTGGCACCTGACGGGCTCCCTGGTCGTGGAGTGGGCACCGCGAGTGTCGAGTAGCCCCGGCCCTTCACTGCGACATGACGGTCACGAACGCATCGCCGAAGCCCTTGTGCCCCGGTTGAATCGGATCGACGGTCACAAAGTCGGTGGAAGACGTTCCACCGGAGACGTAGATGCGCTGCCGGTCGGCGATCACGATGCCGCCTCCCACTTCCTCGCCGTTTCCTCCAAGGAAGCTCGAGTTCCGGAACGTCCCGTCCGGGCGGACGGCCATCACGAATGTATCGGTCGTGCCGAATGTGCCCGCATACAGCTGATCGGGATCGCCCGGAAGGATCGTCAGTGTGTTGACGACGGGGCTCGTGATGCCTGTCGTGGCCGGCGTCCACGTGTTGGCGCCGTCCGTTGTCTTGAAGACGCCATTGTTCGTGCCCGCGTACACCGTGAGCGGACTGGACGTGTGCACCGCCAGCGCAACGGTAGTCCCAAAGAGACCGGTGCCGCTAAACGTCCACGTCACGCCTCCGTCGGCGCTCTTGTAGAGGCCGTGCTCGGCCCCGGCATAGACTGTGGACGGCGTCATCGGATCGACCGCCAGCGCGGCAACGCCGTTCGGGAAGTTGCTCAGCGGGTGAAACTCGAACGTCTTTCCGCCGTCGGTGCTCTTCCAGACACCGCTCGGCGCTCCCGCATAGACCGTCGAGGGCGTCAGCGGATCGACCGTGAGAGCCTCAACGAGATCGGTGGCGGTGCCCAGGTTCCACGTTTCGCCGCCGTCGACGCTGGTGAAGACCCTGCCGAAGCCTCGCGCCGCCGCGCCCGCGTACATGATCGATGGATTGCTGGGAGCGATGGCCAGCGTCGTCACCGGCAGGGGTCTCAGGCTCAAGGTCCAGTTCGCGCCTCCGTCGACGCTCTTGAAGACGCCGCCTTCATCAGTGCCGGCGAAGACCCGGGACGGATTGACGGGATCGACGACGAGCGCCTGCACGAACAGGTTCGCGAGGCCGCTGTTCATGGCGGCCCAGGTGCGGCCGCCGTTCACGGTCTTGAACACGCCTCCGCCGAACGTGCCTGCATAGATCACCGCGGGATCGATCGGATTGACGGCGACCGCGAGGACGTCGCGATGGCCCACGCCGCCAGCGGCCGCTTGCCACGTCCCACCTCCGTCAGCGCTGGAGAACACGAGGCCGTCGCCGAAATTCGGCTGGCGCGCGCGGACCGACGGGAAATCTCCGGACTCGGTCGTGCCGGTGATCCACGCGACACCGTTGTCGTCGAGGGTGATCGCCGTCGGCGTGTCGTCGCTGTTGCCCCCGGCGTAGGTCACGTACGACGGGACGCCCGAGGCGTCGAACCTCGCGACGAACGCGTCGGTGGTGAAAGAGAATCGGCTGGGATGCTGTGGCCCTCCGAGGTGCGGCTGCGCCGGATTGAGCGTCGGGAGATCGGTCGAATTCGTGCGGCCCGCCACCGTCGCATCGCCGCACCGGTCGACGGCGATCACCAATCCCATATCATCGCCGCCGCGGATCTCGTCAGGAGGCTCAGGAGCGTCACCGCCGAGATACGTGGAGTACACGATTTGCTGCCCGGTCCGGTCGATCTTCATGACGAAGGCGTCGGTCTCTCCGCGGAGTTTCTCCTGGAATGCATTCCGCACCGGGAAGTCCGTCGAGCGCGTTCTTCCCGTGAGATAGACGTTGCGCCTGTCGTCGATCGCGACGCCATGTCCTTCGTCAGAGTCCGTCCCGCCCAGGAACGTCGAGTAGACGAAGTCGGAGCCGCCGGGGCGGATCACGCTGAGGAACGCGTCGAACTCGCCATCCTCACCCGCGTGGACTGGCTGGAGCGCATGCCTGGTCGGAAACTCGGACGATCGCGTGTAACCAGTCACGTACGCGTTGCCGGCATCGTCGATGACCATGCCGAAGCCCTGTTCTTCGTTGCTCTCGCCGCCGAGGCACGTCGAATACTCGAACGCCGAACCGGCAGGGTTGAGCTTCACGACGAAGGCGTCGTCGCCTCCACCGCACGTGGTCTGCACGGGATTGACCATCGGAAAGTCGACCGAGTTCGTCGTCCCTGCGATGTAGACGCTTCCGTGGGGGTCCACGGCGATGGCATTTCCTTCGTTGCCGGACGTCCCGCCCAGGTAGGTGGAGTAGACGATGGCCTGTCCATCGGGTGTCAGCTTCGTGACGAATGCTGCCGTGAACGCGTTGAAGTCCGGCTGGATGGCTTTCACGATCGGAAACGTATTGACGTCGACGCTGCCCGTCCTGCCGGTGAGATAGATGAACCCGCCCGAATCGACGGCCACGGCGAGCGCCGCATCCTTCCCTCGTCCGCCGAAATACGTGGAGTATGTGATGACGGGATCGATCGTCAGGCGATCGCCATGGTCGTAGGCGCCAATCTCGAAGCGGACCTGGCGTGGGCCGTCGAGGGCATAGCGGCCCGGGACGATTCGTCTGCCGTCGGCGGCATCCTGATACACGGACGGCGTGTCCATGCGGACGTACCTGTCGCCCATCTGCAACCGCAGACCGTGGCCGGCATCGCCGAGCCGGACGTCGGCGTCGTGGTCAACGCGGGCGCCGGCCGTCTGCCACCTGGCCGGATCGCTGCCGATCAGGTAGTGGCTTCGGCCACCCAGCTCGTCCGACGCATCCGACCGCGCTGATGCGTCCGCGCCGACGACTCGCATGTGCAACGCCGTGTCGCCGAGCGCGAGCGTCGCTTCGTCCCCGCTCAACACAACGGTGCTGTCAGGCGTTCGCGACACGAACTGCGTCCGCCCGTTTCCTGCGCTCCGTTCCTCGAAACTTCTCGGAAGCCGTTCGCGCGCCGCGTCGACGACGTGCCGGCCGGCTTCGTCGGACGCGGCGAACGCGTCGGTCCGCGGGCCGCAGGCCGCCGTTGTCGTCATGAGGATCGTGAAGATGATGGCACCAGGGATTCGCGTGCTGACGTTCACATCGTGCTCGTTGGACTGCTTCTCCATAGGAGACTCCTTTCAGATCGCATCTCACGTTCGCAGGCTCGCGTGCGGGCTGCAGGCGACATGCCAGTCGGCCGCTCCGCTCCTTCTCGCGACCCGACCTCGCCGGCGTGACGGGAGCCACCGCTGGGCCGCGCAATCGAGACGCGCGTCGTGTGCGTCCGCCGCCGCCCGCGAGATCCCCCGCTGGACGCTCTATCGTACGGCGATGGCTCCTCGACGCTTAGCGCGTGCGCGGGCCCATCGTGTCGCGGGGCGTGTTACCTGAACAGGGCATGCGGCAGCGAAGCTGGCCCTGCTTGGGGGCGGCCAAACGTGTCCGCCTCGGGGGGCGTGGTCCTGCTGGCGAGAGGACTGGTCGCGTATAGTGACCAGATGCGAACCGGGACCGTTCTGCTCGTCGGGCTTGCGGCTGCTATCTGTGCGGCGACGTCGATGGCCGGCTGTGAGTCGGCGAGCGAGAGCCCGCCCCTCGGAACGGGCGCGGCGAAGTCGGACCTCTGCACCGGCAGGTGCCAGCAAGTGCACACGGGCTCATGCGTGCCGACTCGCGAGCAATGTGCAGAGGTGTGCGGTGCCGGTCTGGAGCGCGTCCGCGAGGTGGACGTGACGTTTGACTTAGCGGCTGCCTCTGACCATCCGAGTGCTGGACCGGCGTTGCTCGCTCGGACGATCGGAATCGAGACTTTGGGGGGCGTGCTCACTCCGCTCGTGATCCGCTGCTCTCGGTTGCCGGCCGAGCACGTTGAGATCTTCTCGACGGCATCTGACAATCAGTCGAGCATCGAAGTTCATCTGCTGACGGGCGAGTTGCCGAGGGCGGCGGAGAACAAGACGCTCGCCAAGCTTCACCTGGCGGGCCTTCGCCGCGCGCCGCGAGGTATCCTCAGAATCGAGGTGAAGCTGGGGGTCGACCGGCGCGGGCATGTCGCCGTCAGCGCGCGCGATCTCGAGACTGGGCGAGGGCAGGACATCGTGGTCGACATTGGTCAACACTCGCCGACGGAGGCCCGCCAATGACTTGGTTGAGGGACCGGTCCCACATTCTATTCTGACCTCGCACGGACCGCGCTGACCCGGACGGACTCCTCGGTGGTGAGATTGGGCGCCGAGCGCCCGACGTTCGATGCTCCACCTGACGCGTCGCGGCTCGCTGACGCAGACAAGGTCCTCGCCGAGCAGCGGGCGAGCGAGAGTGCCCCATCGAGGTCTCCATGGCGTACACTAGTTCTATGCCGATCGAAACGGGATTGCGGGAGCAACTCCTGAAGCTGCCGGCTGAAGAACGGCAGGAACTTGCCGACGATCTCTACGAGAGCCTGGCCGGCGCCATGGACCCGGCTTGGAAGAGGGCCTGGACCGAGGAGATCGGTCGGCGGCTTCAGGAGGTAGTCGACGGAAACGCGGATCTGGTCGACGCCGATGAAGTGCATGTGTCCCTCCGCGAGGAGCTGCGAAACCAGCGCAAGTGATTCGTATCCGCTACCATCGCGAGGCTCGGACCGAGCTTCGGCGAGCGGTCCACCACGGCGAGGACGAGCGACCTGGCCGCGGTCTCGCGCTAGAAGCAGCGGTTGCGCGAGTTCTGCGACGGCTGAGAAGGTTCCCGGAATCTGCCCCTCGCTGGCCAACGCAACCAGGGCCATATCCTGTGAGGCGGGCGCTGATCCGGAAGACTCCCTACGTCATGATCGACGCCGTGCTCGAGGACGAGCTCGTCGTCATCGCGATCGCCCACATGATGCAGGAGCCCGGCTACTGGAGAAAGCGGATCGGCGATGCCGGATCCTGACGGTATCCACCGACTCTCGCAGCCTGTGGCAATCGCGCCCGTTAGCGACGGGAATCCGTTTGCCAGCGAGCAGGTCGGCTGCGCACGTTTCCCGTCCGCCCCAATCGGGCCTGGAAACCGAGCATCGCTGAGTCATGTATCTCCGCGAGTGCAAACGCACTGACAGCTGCGCGGCCCGATGTCGGAGCGGCCGAAGCAATCGACGACCGCGGCGACGGGGACGGCGACGGCCTGCTCGACCAGGGCGAATCGGGAATCTTGACCGTGCGCCTGCGCAACACCGGGTTCGAGGAACTATCGGGCACCACGGTACACGTCGCGGCGGTCGGGGAGCACAGCGAGGTGACCGACGCGGAG
>WNGB01020842.1_pt1 | contig 10385 bp, 9 predicted proteins | sample 5400681 | NCBI WGS metagenome assembly WNGB01 (sample SAMN13153367, study PRJNA577476) | soil metagenome | isolation source: 115 cm soil or saprolite under grassland replicate 2 | place: USA:California | collected 2016-06-15 | reverse complement strand
TGAAACAACGCGCAGCGCCTTCCAGAGCGCGGTCTCGCCCTCCTTTCCCTTCAGCTCGAACGTACCGACGTCCTCGTAGACAACCGCCTGCTCCGTCGCTCGGCGCGTCGCCTCGCCGACGAGCACGCTGCTGGGCTCCGCCGCCGCCTGCACACGCGAGGCGGTGTTGACGAGATCTCCCGCGACCATCCCTTCGCCCGCCGCGCCGAGCGTCACGGCTGCTTCGCCGGTGAGGACGCCCGCCCGCGCCCGCAGGCCCTCGGCGCCCGCCTCGTCGCCGAGCGCCGACACCGCCGCGACGAGATCGAGCGCCGCCCGCACCGCGCGCTCCGCGTCGTCCTCCGTCGCCGTCGGCGTCCCCCACACCGCCATCACGGCGTCGCCGATGAACTTCTCGACCGTGCCGCCATAGAGCTCGATCAGCCGCCGGCACGTGTCGAAGTAGCGCGAGAGGAGCTCGCGTACCTCCTCGGCGTCGCGCTTCTCCGACAGCCTCGTGAAGCCGACGAGATCGGCAAAGAGGACTGAGACGAGGCGACGTTCCGACGCGGGGAGTGGGTCGGTCGTTTGGGCCGGCGCGGGAGCTGCTGGATTGTCGTCGGTAAGCGCGCTGCCGCATTCGATGCAGAAGCGCATGCCGGGATCGTTGGCCGTCCCGCAGGCCGGACACGGCCGCGCCAGCGCGTGACCGCAGGTGCCGCAGAACTTCGCGGCCCCGGGGTTCTGCGCTCCACACTGGGGACACGACATCTCGCTTCGAAAGCCTAGACCTCGATCCCGCAAGAGTCACGGGTCCACGGCTCGGTACGGTCTGGGCGATGCCGCGACTGAGACGCCTCGCCGGCCGCACGTTCCACGCTGGGCGCGTGCTCACCTACACGAAAGTCCTCCCGCACATCGTCGACACGCGCTTCACGCTCGACGGCCGCGAGTACCGCTACGTCTGGCACGAGCACGCGCACACGTGGAGAGGCGAGCGCGCGGTCGAGGTGCCGATCGCGCTCGCCGAGCTCACCACGGCCGAGCCGGCTCGCACCCTCGAGGTCGGCAACGTCCTCCCGAACTTCGCACGCACCAGTCACCAGGTCATCGACAAGTACGAGACGGCGCCCGGCGTTGTGAACGAGGACGCAGCGACGTTCAGCGGCGGCCCATACGACCTGATCGTCAGCGTGTCGACGCTTGAGCACGTCGGCTACGACGAGGACCCGCGTGAGCCGGACAAGGCCGCGCGGGCTGTCCGCAACCTGCTCGGCCTGCTCGCACCCGGGGGGACGATGCTCGCGACACTCCCGATTGGTCACAACCGCGATCTTGATGACGCCCTGATGGGCGGGGCGCTTGGCGGCACCGTCAGCTACCTCAGGCGTGTCAAATGGCTGAAGTGGGAGCAGGTAGAGCCCGAGCAAGCGAAGTTGATGTACGGGTGGCCTTGGCCGGGGGCGAACGCTGTCGCGATTGCGAGGTGGAACGCCGACTAGCTTCGCGCAGTGCGTCCGCCCGAACGTTCGCGACGAGCGGCGGATTTCGACGGATAGAACGCAGACGCGCCGGAGCCCGCACCACACGGCGCGGGCTCCGGCTGAGCAGGAGGCGGTTCGCTACGCCGGCTGGAGCACCGGCGTGCCGTCCGGCTGGTCGGTCGGGCGGTCGTGCTCGAGCTTCGGCAGCCACTCCAGCCACTTCGGCAGGTACCAGTTCCAGTCGCCGAGCAGCTTCATCGTCGCCGGCAGCAGCACCGCCCGCACGATCGTGGCGTCGAGGAGAACGGCGACGGCGAGGCCGATGCCCATCTCCTTCATGTCGAGGATCGGCATCAGCGCGAACACCGCGAACGCGCCGACCATCACGAGCGCCGCGCTGGAGACCACACCGGCGGTCGTGATGATGCCGTGCGCGACGGCGTCCTCCGTCTTCATACCGCGGTCGTAGGCCTCCCGCACGCGGCTCAGGATGAACACGTGGTAGTCCATCGAGAGGCCGAAGAGGATCACGAACATGAAGATCGGCAGCCACGATGCGATGCCGCCGTTCGACTGGAAGCCGAGCAGGCCCGCGCCCCAGCCCCACTGGAACACGGCTACGAGCACGCCGTAAGCGGCCCCGACCGAGAGGAGGTTGAGGACGACTGCCTTCGCCGCGATCACGATCGAGCGGAACGTGACCAGCAGCAACAGGAACGCGAAGATCAGCACGAAACCGAAGACGATCGGGGCCTTCCGCTTCAGCAACGCGTTCTGATCGGCCGACGCCGCGGTCGGGCCGGTGACGCCGTACTCGGCGCCGGCGACCTTGCCGATCGTCGACGGGAGGATGTCGTTTCGGAGCGTCCGCAGCGCGGCATTCGACGCGGAGTCCGTGCCCTTGCCGACGAGCGGGATGTTGACGCGGGCCACTGTGTGGGCCGCGTTGGTCTCGACGTCGATCGAGCCCGTGTTCAGCCGAGCCGCGACGACCTTGGCCTTGAGCGCGGCGATGGCCTGCTGCGTCGCAGGTGCGTCGAGGTTCGCCTGGATCGCGACCTCCGATCCAGCTGCGCTTCCGTTCGAGAAGGCGTTCTGGATCTTCTTGATCGTCGGGACTGTCGGCGCGCTGTTCGGCAACGCGTCCAGCCCGCTCTGCGCGGTATGCAGATTCAAGACCGGGAAGGCCAGTGCGAGAAGCGCGGCGGCTGAGACCGCGGCCGCGATTCCAGGCCGACGCAGCGCCGGTGTCAGGACCGCCTTCCAGAACCGGTTGTCGCCGCTGCCTCGCCGAAGCCGGTGGAGGTACGGGATCCTCCCCTTCTCGACCCGGTCGCCGAGCTTCGAGAGCATCGCCGGCAGGACGGTGAGCGACCCCAGCATCGCGATGCCGACGACCATCATCGTGGCGATCCCGAAGCCCAGGTAGCTCTTGTCACCCGACAAGAGCAATCCGGCCATCGCGATCATCACCGTGAAGCCGGAGATCAGGACCGACCGTCCCGAGGTCGCCGCGGCTGCTTCGATCGCCGCGCGCGATCCCCGTCCGGCCGCCCGCTCTTCACGCTCGCGCTTGAGGTAGAAGAGCGAGTAGTCGACGCCCACCGCGAGCCCGATCAGCAGGATCACTGCGGAGACGTTCTGGTCCATCGGAACGAGCTGGCTCGGCAGAGCGACGAGGAAAACGGTCGCGATGACGGCCGTGAGCGCAAGCAGCAGCGGCAGGCCGACGGCGACGAGCGCTCCGAACACGAGCAACAGGATGAAGATCGTGATCGGGATCGACCGCTCTCCGGCCAGCTTCAGCTGGTCGCCGAACATCTTGTCGAGCGCCTTGCTCGAGCTGACGGCGCCGGCCTGACCGACGTAGAGCCCGGGATGACGCGCGCCGACGTCGCTGACCGAATTCTGGATCGCGTCGATCTTCGTCTGTGCGCCGTCAAGGTCGCCCTTCATGTCCCACACGACCATCACGGTGCGGCGGTCCTTCGAGACCTGATCGCCGTTCGCGGGATCGAGGGGTGACTTGAAGTTCTTCGTCTGAGGATTTCCCTTGACCGTGCGGACGACATCGTTGACGGTCGCACGGAACGCCGGATCGTCGACCGAACGGGTTGTGCTCTGCACGAGCACGATCTCGGTCAGCGGATTCGACTGCGGAAAGCCCTTCTTCAGGATCTGATCGGCCTTGTGTGACTGGCCGCTGTTTATGTCTTCCATCTTGATTTGCTTGGTGCCGACCTGCCCGCCGATCGCCACGGAGGCGACGACGAAGGCGAGCCAGCCGAAGACGGCGGTCTTCCAGTGGCTCGCACTCCAGCGGCCCATCCGGGCCGCGATGTTGTTCGAACGCTTCAGGGGGGACATGACTCTCCTTATGACGGGGGGCTTGCGTTGTGTCCCCAAGTTCGCAGCGCGCGTTCGCGAGCGGAATGCGGCCAGCAGGCGTCTGGGGGTGTGGGAGACCGAACTAGCCGCGGAGAAAGGCGAGCACGGCAAGCACGCGCCGGTGATCCTCTGCGGCCGGGGCGAGGCGCAGCTTCGCGAAGATGTTCGTGACGTGCTTCTCGATCGCCCGCTCCGTGACCACGAGCCGTTCCGCGATCGCCTGATTCGTCCGTCCTTCCGCCATCAGCTCGAGCACCTCGCGCTCGCGCGGTGTCAGCTCGCCGAGCGGGTCGTCGCGGCGGCGGCGGCCCACGAGCTGCGAGACGATGGCCGGATCGAGCGCCGAGCCGCCTTCCGCAACGCGACGCACGGCCGCGCGGAACTCCTCCACGTCGGAGACGCGATCCTTGAGCAGGTAGCCGACGCCCTCGGCGCTTTCCGACAGCAGCTCCATCGCGTAACCCGCCTCGAGGTACTGAGAGAGCACGAGCACGCCCGTCTCCGCGTGCTTCTCGCGAATCTCCTTCGCCGCCTGTAGCCCCTCGTCGGTGTGCGTGGGCGGCATGCGGATGTCGACGATCGCGACGTCGGGCTTGTACGAGCGCACCTTCAGCAGCAGCTCTTCGGCATTGCCCGCCTGACCGACGATCTCGAAACCCCCGTCTTCGAGCAGGCGTGCGATGCCCTCTCGAAGGAGGACCGAGTCCTCCGCGAGCACGACCCGTGTGTGCTTCGTCTCCGTCGCGTCGTCCATCGTTTCAGCCGGATCACGATCGACCCGCAACGGCGGGAAGTCAAGCACGAGGCCCGGTGCGACGAGCTGGAGGATCCGTTCCGGCTGCGGTAGGCCGCGCAGCTCGTGGGTGCCGAGGTCGCGGAGCTCGGCCTCGCCGTCGAGTGCGGCGCCCGTGTCGGCCGACGCCAGGATCTGGCCGCCGTGACCCGCCTCGCAGATGCGCGCGGCGCGGTGCACGTCGACGCCGAAATACGTGCCTTCCGAGAGCGCTGGCCGGCCCGTATGAATTCCCATTCGCACGCGCACCTCGTCGCCGGCGAGCGCCTGTTGCGCTGCGACCGCCGCACCCACCGCCTGAGCGGGCTGCTCGAACGCGACGAAGAGCTCGTCGGCGCGGCAGTCGACCTCTCGTCCGCCGGACTCGGCGACCGCCCGCCGGACCACCGTCCGGTAGCGCTCGAGCACGCCCAGGTAGTCGTCGCCGAGGCGCTGGACCAACCCCGTCGAATCCTCGATGTCGGCGAAGAGAAGCGTGACAACGCCGCTCGGCAACGACTGCCCGGTCAACCCGCTACGAGTCTATGCCCCTGGCACGAGTTGCTGGGCAAGCGGGATCACCGCCCGAATGCGCGTGCCCTCGCCGGGGCTGCTCTCGACGATGAGGTTGCCGTCGAGGGCGTCCACGCGATCGGCCAGGCCGCGCAAACCGGTTCCGCGAGCGGCATCCGCGCCGCCCACTCCGTCGTCCGCGACCTCGACGATCGCGTGGCCGTCGTCGCACGTGACACTGATGCGCGCGAATGAGGCCCGCGCGTATTTGGCGACGTTCGTCAGCGCCTCGGAGACCACGTAGAACGCCGCGGCTTCGACCTGGTCGGGCAAGCGCTGCTCCGGTAACGCTTCGATCTCCACTGGAAAGGTCGCTCGTGCCGAGAGCGTCTCGAGTGCCGGCGCAAGCCCGCGGTCGGTGAGGACGGCCGGATGAATGCCGCGTGCGAGCTCTCGCAGCTCTTCGAGCGCATGCGTCAGCTCGGCGCTGGCGTTGCCGAGGATCTCCGACGCGCCCGCCGGGTCGGTGGAGAGCCGCCCCTGCGCGAGCCGCAGTGCCAGCGACAGGGAGACGAGGCGCTGCTGCGCGCCGTCGTGGAGGTTGCGCTCGAGCCGGCGCCGCTCGGCCGCCTCGGCCTCGACGATGCGGGTGCGCGAACGGCGCAGCTCCTCCTCTTGACGCCTTCGCTCTGACACGTCGACGCCGTGGATGAGTCGCCGTTCCTCGCCTGTCTCGTCCACGATCGGCGTGCTCGACCAGGCAACCAGCCGCGGCTCGCCGGAGGCGCTGATCCAGTGGTGTTCGTACTCCCGTTCCGGCGCGTCCGTCACGAAGGCAGCTCGCATCGCGGCGGCATCGTCGCTCGAGGCGAAGAGCTCCCAGAAGAGGCGGCCGCGCGCGAGCTCGTCGTCGTCGCGACCGGCGAGCCGGGCGCAGAAGTCGTTGAAGCGCACGATCTCGCCCGCGGGCGTCACGACGAGGAAGACGCTCGTGGCCGTATTCACGACCGTGCGCAGGAAGTCACGCTGGTGCACGACCTCCTGCTCGGCGCGCTTTCGATCGGTGATGTCCCGCGTGATCGCCAGGACTTCGTCTTCGCCGCTCTTGACCATCCTGACCTCGCGGTCGCTGACGCGTCCTTCGCGGTCGACGACCTGCAGCTCGAACGTCTCCCCGCGGCCGGTCGCGATGACACGGCGAATCGCCTCCAGCCGCACCGCGGCCTCCTCGGCAGGCAAGTGTTCCTCGATCGTCGAGCCGACGATCCGGTCGAGCGGCAGCGACAGCAGGTCCGGGGCATTCGAATGAAAGTCGACGTACGTGCCGTCGCCGCGGATCCGGAACATGTTGTCGGGGATCGCGTCGAGCAGCGCGCGGTTGCGCCGCTCGCTCGCGCGGAGCGCCTGGACGCTGCGATCCTTGGCGAGCGCGAGCCGCGCGGCGGCGAGAACGTCGTCGAGCAGCTCGGGCTGGTCCTTCAGCGCGGGGTCGTGGACGATCGCTGCGAGCGGACGCCCTTCGTACGCGAGCCGCGTTACCGCCGTCCGTTCCGATTCTTCCGGCACGTCGGCGGCTCGCCCGCTTGCGTCGACGTACCCGTCGCGTTCCTCGTCCCGGACGAGGAGCCGGAGGGTCGGATCGTTGAGCGCGCGGCGCAAGCCCGCCTGCGCCTCCTCGATCGAGGGCGTCTCGGGCGTGTCCTGGAGGAGCTGAGCGGCGCCCGCGCGGGCAAGCCGCGTGCGGAGCAAGCCGGCGAGGAAGAAGAAGGGGACCGACACGAAGGCGACGGTCCCGAAGGTGCCGAAAGCGTCCGAGCCCGTCAGCCCGGTGAGCGCGAAGCTCAACCCGACGAACGTCACGCTTGCGAGCCCGCCCACGTAGACAGGCGTGAGCGCGCGTCGCGCCGGGGCGGTCGACGCGCGCCAGCGCTTCGCCAGAACCACGGCGGCGGCGACCATGAACGCGAGTCCGACGAGATTCCAGAAGACCTGAAGCGCGTCCGCGGCAGCGTCGCTGTCGACGACGAGGAACGCGTTCGAGGGGCATTTGTCGCAATTGTCGGTTGGAGTCGCATCGACGAGGAGGCTGGTGAGGTTCGCGAGCAATGCGGCGGGGTAAGCCGCGCCGACGATCAACCGCGGCCATTTGCCCTCGACGCGCCCGTTCGGGAACGCGAAGAGCAGGTGGACGAAGACGGCGACCGCCAGAGCGCCGAGCGCCGAGCCGATCGTGTACGGGAGCGAGCTGTTCGCTTCCGCGAGAGCGCTGAGGAACCACGCGAACCCGACGGCGACCATCAGACGCCCGGTGGCGTTGTCGGGCCTCCGCGCCCACCCGTACAGGCCGGTGCCGATGAACGACCAGCCAAGGAGGAGGCCGAGAACGCTCAACGCGACGACGTTCTCCTCGTGGTCGCTCGTCAACACGAGCGCAAGCGCGCCGGCTCCGGCAGCGAGGCCGACCGGCGCGATGGCGAGCCAGGGCCGCCGAAGCGGCGCGATCATCCGAGGAGCGCCGTCAGCCCGGCTCCCGAGAGCTCGGCCTTGGGAATGAAGCCGCGCGCTCCGCTGCGCTCGACGAGCGCACCGAACTCGGACGCGTCACGGCTCGACGTCAGCACGACGGCGGGTGAGTTGCCGTTCGAGAGCAGCCTGGCGGCGACGTCGAACCCATCTGTGTCCGGCAGCTGGACGTCCAGCAGGACGACCTGCGGACGGAGCCGCCGCGCCGCCTCGATCGCGCTCGCGCCGTCCTCGGCCTCGCCGACGATCTCGAACCCCTCGGCTTCGAGCAGGGCGCGCGCTGTCACGCGGAAGCTCGGGTGGTCGTCGACGATGAGGACGGTGGGTGGCACGTGGCCAATGGTCGCACCCGCAGGCATTTCGCGCCATACGGCTAGCCGCACTCTTGGACGCCTGCTGCCTCCATGGGCAGGCGCGGCAGGAGATGCGACTTTTGGACGTTGCGCTCCTGTGGAGCCGTTGCACCGGCCGCGTAGTCGTCGCCGTCGCCGACCTCCGCACAGGCGAGTCGTTCACCGTTGATGCCCCAAGCGATCGCGCCCTCGACGTGTACAACCATCCCTTCGCCTATACGAACGGGCACGCTGCGTAGCTTGCGTCGCCCCCACGTCGGCATCGGGTCAGTGCGCGTTGAGCTTGCCGATGCGAAGCTCGAGGATTCGCCCTGCAGCACGCAAGCGGTTCGCTCCGCGGGTCAGGTAGCGGTCCGCCCGTTTCGCATCCCGCGTGGCAGCCGCGACGTTACCGCTGTCGTTCTCGCTGAAGTCGAGCTGACTCCTGGTTCCCTTCAGCGTCCACTCGAACCCCTGAATGGCCAGGCTTCGAGCCCGGCGCGCGTCTGCCGTTGACGCGCGATCGCGACGAAGGCTCTCGAGGATCCGGGTCAGCTCTGCGTAGAGCATGTGCCGGTCCTGCCTCGCGCGAATCTCGCCGACGCCGCGGAGCAGATCTCGTTTGATGTCGGCCGTCCCTCCACCTGACGTCGAGGACCCGCATCCGGCGACCAGCGCGAGCGCCAAGCACCAAAGCGCGGTCGAACGACCTCGCATCCGCAGAGCGTAGACCTACCGCTATTCCTCGAGCCGCTTCAGCGGATAAATCGTCTCGCCGCGGGCGAGCATCGCGACGTATTCCTCGATCCGCCGCGCGCGCGTCTCGTGCCGCTTCGCCGTCGTGATGCGGTAGAGGATGGCGTAGCGGTTCTGGCTGTTCAGACGCTCGAACATCGCCTGCGCCTTCGGGTCGGCCGCCAGCGCGGCGGCGAGCTCGGGCGGCACCTCGATCGCGGCGGGACCGGCGTACGCGGCATCCCAGCGGCCGTCGGCCTTCGCCCGCTCGATCTCCGCGACTCCGGCCGGATGCATCCGCCCTTCGGCGACGAGCCGCTCGGCGATTCCCGCGTTCCGCTTCGACCACGGGCTGCGCCGCCGGCGCGGCGTGAACCGCTGCCGGCAGGTCGTCTCGTCGCGCCGCCGGACCTGCCCGTCGATCCAGCCGTGGCAGAGCGCCTCCTCGAGCGCCTGGTCGTAGCTGAGGCTCGTCGGCTTGACGGTGCCCTTCTTCGCGAGCACCAGCCACACTCCAGCGTCCTCACGGTGATGCTTGCGCAGCCAGGCCCGCCAGGCGGCGGCGTCGCGGACGATCAACTCCGGCTGCTCGGCGGTCACCTCTAGACGTCGGGCCGGTGCCGCTGCACCGCCGTCGCGTACGTCCCGAGGACGCGCGTGAAGGTGGCGTGCTCGCTCAGCGCCGCGAGTGCCTCCACCATCTCCGGCCGTTGCGCCGGCGCGTCGACGTCCGCATAGAAGACGTACTCCCATGGACGCCCCGGCCGCGGGCGCGACTCGAGCTTCGTCAGGTTCAGATGCCGCTCCGCGAACGCTCCGAGGCAGCGGTACAGCGAGCCGGCGACGTGACCGACGCCGAAGACGAGCGAGGTCTTGTCGGGCTCGCCGAGCGGCTGCGGGCTCCGCGACAGCGCACCGAACCGCGTGTAGTTGTCGGGGTACGTCTGAATGCGCTCCGCGAGCACGTCGAGGCCGTACAGCTCCGCGGCGCGCCTCGACGCGATCGCGCCGACACTCTCGAGCCGCTGCTCGGCGATCCTTTTCGCCGCACCCGCGGTGTTGTACTCCGCGCGAACCGTCACTTCGAGCGCGCTCAGGAATTCTTCGCTCTGCGCAATCGCCTGCGGGTGGGACATCACCTCGGTCAGATCGTCGGTCGAAGAGCCCGGCAGCGCGAGTAGACAATGATCGACCCGCACGACCGTCTCGCCGACGAGGTGCAGCCCGTGCCGAAGGAACAGGTCGTACGTCTCGTTGATGCTGCCTGCCTGCGAATTGTCGAGCGGCACGAGCCCCGCGGCGACGCGCCCCACCTCGACGGCTTCGAACACCTTGCGGATCGACGGGAACGGCCGCCGCTCCGCCTCGGGGAAGAGCGCGAGCGCGCCCTCCTCTGAATATGCACCCGCCTCGCCCTGGTACGCGACGACGTCCATCGCGGGAGCTTACGGCGCGCTAGGCTCGCGAATCGTCAACGACCATGGAGGGCCACATGCACGCGCGCGTCGCAACGTTTGAAGGTGTCGACTTCGACGCTTCCGCCGACGCGATGGAGGAGGGGAACAAACGCGTCGAACCTCTCATCAAGGAGATGCGAGGCCTGCAGCGGGCGGTGGATCTCGCCGACCGCTCGAGCGGAAAGATGCTCTCGATCGCGCT
>WNGB01014789.1_pt1 | contig 10385 bp, 5 predicted proteins | sample 5400681 | NCBI WGS metagenome assembly WNGB01 (sample SAMN13153367, study PRJNA577476) | soil metagenome | isolation source: 115 cm soil or saprolite under grassland replicate 2 | place: USA:California | collected 2016-06-15 | reverse complement strand
TATCGTCCCATCGACCCGCAGGCACTGGTGGCCCTGCTGGCGACCCGGCAGGGAGAGGCCTTGGACCGGCTAGGGCGAGACGTCCGCGACCTCTCGCGCCCCGGCGATCCCATGACGAGAGAGGTGGCGGGCAGTCGCGCCGTGGCGAACCTCGTGATGCAGCTCGTCGCCCGGGCCGAGCGGAGTGTAGAAGGAGTGATGGCGCTCGAGCTGTGGCGGCCGACGCTCCCGGCGTGGAGGCGCGCGGCGGAACGCGCGACGATGACCGTGCGCGCCCGCGGTGGCATGCCGCCGGACGCCCCATCCTGGCTCGAGCCCGCGTCTGAGGACGGTCTCGACGCTACCGCACTTCTGATCGATGACGCACAGCTGGTGATGACCTCGGGTGAAGGGGAGAGCATCGCCGGCCTCTGGACCTCGCACCCGTTGGTCGTACTCCTCGCACGGCGGGCGCTACGGAGCACATCGTGACATCCCACCGGACTCTGGTATGCATCGTTCTGCTCGCGAGCGCGTGCTCGGCGGCACCGATCCCGGAATCCCAGCAGTATCCCGCCGGCACTCCGTTTCGCGTTCAGTACCGAACCGTCGATAGCACGCGACTGCGCCTGATCGACACCGGCAACGGCACGCCGGTCGTTCTCATTCACGGGTTCGGCGCGTCGTTGTATGGCTGGCGGCATCAGCTGCCGCCGCTCGTCGCCGCGGGGTATCGCGTCGTGGCAATCGACAATCGCGGTTTCGGATTCTCCGACAAGCCGGCACACGGGTATACCAATGCGGCGTACGCACACCTCGTGGTGTCGTTGCTCGACTCGCTCGGCATTGCGAGTGCCGTACTGGTCGGGCATTCGATGGGCGGCGCGATCGCGGCGGAAGTTGCGCTGAACTCCCCGGATCGGGTCCGCGGCCTCGTGTTGATCGACGCGGCCGGGTATGGCGTGCGCTGGCCTGGCGTACTGAAGGTGGCGCGCTGGCGGTTCGTGGGAGCGATAGCGACATCGTTTCGCAGTCGTTGGGTCACAGGTCGCGTCCTGCGGTCGACATTCGCCGATCCCGCGAAGGTCACCGAAGCGGATGTCGATCAGTACTACGCGCCGGTTCCCGATCCGGGCTATGGGCGCGCCTTGCGAGGCGTGCTCCGAGAGTTCAGGTTCGACAGTCTTGGCGGGCGACTGAGCCGTGTGCAGGCGCCCACCCTGATTCTCTGGGGCGACGCGGACCGGTGGATTCCGCTGCGTGACGGCACGAGGTTCGCGCATGAGCTGCCGCGCAGCGAGTTCGTCGTCCTCACCGGGACCGGACACGACGCGCCCGAGGAATCGCCCGAGCAGGTGAATCGCTATCTGTTGGACTACCTCAAGGAAGGTCTGTCCCGTATTCCGGAGAACGTCGCATGGTCATCGCCCTGATCGCACTCCTGGCAGTTCAGCAACCGGTAGACTCCGCGTACACCGCCAAAATCCGTGAGCTGACGACCGAGCCGCGCTTCAACACCGAGCTCACCGACCATCTCCCCACCGACGCCCGAGTCCCGAGTCCCCTGAAGGTCCTGGGCTATGTCCCCGGTACCGTCGGCCGGCTCTCCTACGTCGCCGACATCACACGCTACTTCCGCGCGCTCGACGAGGCGTCCGCGCGCGTGAAGGTGTTCGACCTCGGCAAGAGCGATGAGGGACGGCCGATGATCGTGGCGGCCATCGCCGACTCGGCGACGATCGCGCAGCTCGACCGTTATCGCGACATCACCGCCGCACTCGCCGACCCCAGGCGCCTAACGGGCGACTCGGCGCAGCGGCTGATCGCGGCGGGCAAGCCGATCTACTATGCGACGGGGTCGATTCATTCGCCCGAGACCGGCTCGCCCGAGATGCTGATGGAGCTGGCCTACCGGCTGGCGGTCGAGGAGACTCCATTCATCAGACAGATTCGCGACAGCGTGATAACACTCATCACGCCAGTGACCGAGGTGGATGGGCGCGACAGGATGGTCGACGTCTATCGCTACCGCAAGGCGAACAAGAACATCGCCCCGGGGCTGATCTATTGGGGCAAGTACACGGCGCACGACAACAACCGCGACGGGATCGTCATGTCGCAGGTGCTGACGCGCACCATGATGCAAGCATTCTTCGACTGGCATCCCACGGTGCTGCACGATCTGCACGAGTCGGTGCCTTTCCTCTATACGTCGACCGGCACCGGTCCGTACAATCGCGAGCTCGACCCGATCGTGATCAGCGAATGGAATGAGCTCGCCTTCCAGGAAATCACGGCCCTGACGACTCGGGGTCTGCCCGGCGTGTGGACGCACGATTTCTACGACGGCTGGACACCTAACTACATGTTCTGGGTGGCGAACGGCCACAATTCGATCGGCCGGTTCTATGAGACGTACACCTCGCGCGGCGCCGATTGCCACACCGTGAAGCTGCCCGACCGGCAGACGTCAGTCGAATGGTTCCGCCCCAACCCGCCGCTCAACGGCGTGCGGTGGTGTATTCGCAACAACATCAATTACCAGCAGTCGGCGCTGCTCATCGCGCTGAATTACATGGCGCGCAACGGTCATCGCTATCTCGACCAGTTCTACCGCAAGGGCGTGCGCGCCATCGAGCGCGGCCATGCAAAAGACGGCCCGAACGCGTTCCAGATCCCGGCGAGCCAGGCGAGGCCGGTCGAGGCGGCCAATCTCGTCAACTTGCTCCGCTTCCATGGCATCGAGGTGCGTCGCGCCGACAAGCCGTTCAAGGCCGGCGACGCGGACATCGCGGCAGGCGATTACCTCGTGCTGCTCGACCAGCCCTATGGGCCGCTGGCAAAGAGCTATTTCAGCAAACAGGACTACGGCCCTAACGATCCAACGCCATACGACGACACGGGCTGGACGCTGCAGTACGTGCGCAACGTCGCGCTGCGCGCGATCAACGACACCACGGTGCTGCACGGCCCCACGACGCTGCTGTCCGCTGATGCGCGAGTGAAGGGTGAAGTCACGAGCTCGAACGGAAGCACGACGTACCTGATCGCGCCGACGACGGAGAGCGGACTGATTCAGTTCCGTCTCGCGCTGCGTGACGTGCGGATGTGGGCGAGCGAGGATTCGTTTACGGTTGCGCAACGCACCTGGGGTCGGGGCACGACGATCATTCCGGCCGTCGCGGGTCTGGAGCGACGGATCCGGCCCGCCGCGGAGTCGCTTGGACTCAGCGTCGTTGGCGTGGCGAACGCGCCGCCGGTCGCGCGGCACGAGCTCGATTTGCCGAGGATCGCGCTCGTGCACTCCTGGCTCAACACGCAGAACGAAGGCTGGGTGCGGTACGCGTTCGACGTGTTGAAGATCCCGTACACGTACTTGAGCGTCCAACAGCTCAACCGGCGTGACCTGCTCCGGCAATTCAACGTGCTCGTACTGCCGTTCGTCTCGAACAACCCGCAGCAGATCGTGAACGGGCTGCCGATGAACGGGCCGCCGATTCCGTGGCGGCGCACCGCGACCACGCCCAACCTGGGCGGCCCGGATTCGACCGACGACGTACGGCCCGGCATCGGACTCGAGGGGATGGCCGCGTTGAATCAATGGATCGCCGCGGGCGGCGTACTGATCACTGAGGGTGGGACGGCGGGGATTTTCACCCAGTATGGAGTCGCGCGCGGCGTCGACATCACGCCGGCAAAGCAGCTGCGCGCGTCGGGCGGGATCTACCGGGCGGTGATGAAGGATCCGCGCAGTCCCATCGCCTACGGGTACGCGGATACGCTGGCGGTCTACTTCAATCAGCAGCCCCTCTTCCAAGTGGATACGAGCACCGACGTTCCCGAGGATCAGGACGCCGACCTCACCGCCCAGCAGGCGCGGACGCGGCCGCGAGTTGTGCTGAGCTTCCATCAGAAGCGCGATTCGTTGCGGCTGTCCGGTTTGTTGGTCAACGGCGAGGAGTTGGCGGGGCGGCCGGCGGTCATCGATGCGCCGGTCGGCCAGGGACACGTCGTGCTGTTTGCCATCAGACCATTCTGGCGGTGGGAGACGCAGGGAAGCTTCGCGCTCGTGTTCAATACGATTCTGAGCTGGAACGACTTGGGGGTTGCCTGGCCGACGGCGCCCAAGCCGAGCGCGCGGACAGTGGCGGGGCAGGACGAAGGGCCTTAGATTTCATCAACCAAATGGTTGATGAAATCAGCCCATGCCACCTAAGCTAGGTAATGATAGAGCATTACGAATTGTTGCGGCCGCCCGCGAAGAGTTTGCAAGGCGTGGCTTCGCAGGCGCGCGAGTCGAGCAGATCGCCCGCCGAGCGGGCGTGAACAAGCAGCTGCTGTTCTACTACTTCCACTCCAAGCGCGGCCTCTTCCAGGCTGTGCTCGCACAATCGGCCGGCGAACTGGAGACCGCCTTGGCGGAATTGTCGTATCCGGTAGGGGGGCCGCTCGAACGGCTTCGGCTCACGCTCGCCGCGCAGTTCGAGTTCCTCGCGAGAAACCCGCAAATCGTCGCGCTGCTTGGTCAGGGAACGCGCTCGGGCGGTGGCGCGGCGTTTGCGCCCGCAATCAATCGGCTGGTCGTGTTACTGGCCGAAGGTCAGGGGCTGGGCCAGGTACGAGACGATGTCGACCCGCACCTGGCTGCCGCACAGGCTTTGATCCTGATGGTCGGCTATCTCAGCATGGAAGCCGTGATTGCCACGAGTGCCCGCCCACTCGGCGCGGACGAGCCATCGCTTCGCGAGCGCTGGCGCGAAGCCGCGGTCGACCTAGTGGTGGCCGGCGTGAGCGCCAGCTAGCACCGGCGCTTCCGTTTCGAAGATCAGGTGGCCCGCTTCGAAACGCGCCCCCCGCAGGGCCAGGCTCACCACGTCACCCAGCTCCTCCACCAGATGTACGTCGAGCGTCTTCCGCACTTCCTCGGGCAGATCATCGAGATCGCGCTCGTTATCCTTGGGCAGAATCACGGAGTTGATCCCCGCCCGCACGGCGCCGAGCACCTTTTCTTTGACCCCGCCGATCGGCAGCACGCGGCCACGCAGTGTGATCTCCCCCGTCATCGCAATGTCGTGGCGGGCCGGCCGGCGTGAGAGCGCCGAGACGAGCGCGGTCGCCATCGTCACGCCTGCGGAGGGCCCATCCTTGGGAATGGCGCCCGCCGGCACATGCACGTGAATGTCCGTATCGACGAACGACCCCTCGGGAATGCCGAGCAATTCCGCATGCGACTTCGCATACGTGAGTGCGGCGCGGGCCGACTCCTTCATGACGTCGCCGAGCTGCCCGGTCAGGAGCAGTTCGCCCTTGCCGCGCATGACGCTCGCCTCGACGAACATGATATCGCCACCAACCGGCGTGTAATACATCCCGGTCGCCACGCCGACCTGATCCTCGCCGGCCATCCGCTCGGGATGCACCTTCGGCCGGCCGCTGAGATCGGGTATGTCCTTGGGGCCGACGGTCACCTTCTCCGCCGCGCCGTCCGCGATCTTTCGAGCCACCTTGCGACCGAGCTTGCCGATCTCGCGCTCGAGCTGGCGGACACCAGCCTCGCGGGTGTAGCTCGCGATGATCTCGCTCAATGCGTCGTCGGTGAGCGTCAACTGACCGGTACGCAGACCGTTCTCAGTCAGCTGGCGGGGAACGAGATACCGTTTGGCGATCTCGAGTTTCTCGCGCTCGGTGTAGCCGGCGAAGTTGACCGTCTCCAGCCGATCGAGCAGCGGAGCGGGGATGCTCTGCAGGAAGTTCGCGGTTGCGATGAACAGCACTTCCGAGAGGTCGAACGGCACGCCCAGATAGTGGTCCGTGAACGAGTCGTTCTGCGCCGGATCGAGCACTTCGAGGAGCGCTGCGGCCGGGTCGCCCTGAAATGAGACGCCCAGTTTATCGACCTCGTCGAGCAGGAAAATCGGGTTCTTGGCGCCTGCCTGCTTCATTCCCTGGATGATGCGGCCGGGCATCGCGCCCACATAGGTGCGCCGGTGGCCGCGAATGTCGGCCTCGTCCCGGGCGCCACCAAGTGAAATACGGACGTATGGCCGGCCCATCGCACGGGCGATGGACTTGGCGATCGAAGTCTTGCCGACGCCCGGCGGTCCGACGAACAACAGTGTCGGCGCGCGCGCGGCGCGGTCGTCCTCGTTCCCGGGGGCTTCTTCTTTCGGCTCTTGCTGCTTCCGCAGCTGCCGGACCGCGAGGAACTCGAGCACCTGGTCCTTCACGTCCTGCAGGCCGTAGTGATCCTCCTCGAGGATCTTTGCCGCCTGTTTCAGATCGAGCGACTCTTCGGTGCGCTTGTTCCACGGCAGCTCGGCGACGGTCTCGAGGTAGGTGCGAATGACCTGGGCCTCCATCGATTCCCGCCCGGCGCGCTCCAGCCTCGCCAGCTCGCGATCGACCTCCTTGCGAGCCGCCTCCGGCAAGTCGAGCGCATCGAGACGCTTCTTGAGGTCGTCGGCCTCGGCCGCCTCTTCCTCTTCTCCCAACTCCTTCCGAATCGCCTTCATCTGCTCGCGCAGCAGCATCTCACGCTGGCGTTCGCCGAGCTCTTCCTGGACCTGCGATTTGATGTCTTCTTGCGCGTCGACGACGGCGATCTGGCGCTGCACGTGAACGAGGACACGGCGCAGCCGGTCCTCCACCGCGAGCGTTTCCAGCAGCTGCTGGCGCTCCAGCGATTGGATGTCGAGATGGCCAGCGACGAGGTCGGCGAGGGCGCCGGGGTCCCTGACACCCTGCAGCACCTGCTGGATGACTTCCGTGGGGAGTCCCGACTTCTGTCCCAGCTCGGCGGCACGCTCGCGGACTTCACGATGCAACGCTACGAACGCGGCATCCTTCTCATTAAGAGGAGGGAGATCCTCCGCCTCGCGAACGGTCGCTTCGAGATAGCCGTTGGTCTCGCTGTAATGCACGGCCGTCCCGCGGCTTTCGCCCTGCAGGATCAGCTGTACGCCCCCCAGATTGCGCTGCACCTGGCTGATGCGGGCGATCGTTCCGGTGGTATAGAGTACGCCGGGCGTGACTTGGTCGATATTCTCTTTCTGCGCGACCGCAAACACCTTGCGGTCGGGGTTTTTGAGGGCGGCTTCAATGGCGCGCAATGTCGCAGGACGGCCCGCGCCAATCGGCGACGCGACGCCCGGAAACAGCACGGCGTCGCGCAACGGCAGGACGGGCAAACTCATCCGGTCTGACATGGATTCTCCCAATGCTAAGTTTCGTGAACGACGGTTTGGCAAGCAGAACGCACCGTCTATGCCACGAAAAAACGCCGTCTACGGCAGGTCCGTTCCTCCTAGCGCCGCCAAAGCGGCGCGTGACTGCCAACACGACGCGTCCAGACTGTGTTGCAAGGCCGCATGGATGCGGCTAAATCTTAGTCCACGAATGGATTGCAAAACGGCATGAGCGATCTGTTGGCGCAACGGCTGAGTCAGGCCCTTGGCTCTTCCTTCACGCTCGACGGGGAGATCGGCCGCGGCGGCATGGGCGTGGTCTATCATGCCCGCGATGAGCGGCTCAAGCGGGCGGTGGCAGTCAAGGTGCTCCCGCCCGAGCTCGCGTTCCGTGAGGAAATCCGCATGCGTTTCCTCCGGGAAGCGGAAACGGCCGCCCGCCTGTCCCACCCGCACATCGTCCCGATTCATTCCGTCGGTGAAGGTCCCGAGGGACTCGTGTACTTCGTGATGGCCTATGTGGACGGTGAATCGCTCGCGGCGCGTCTCAAACGCCGCGAGCGACTGCCACCGGAAGAAGCCCGGCGCATCTTGATGGAAACAGCGGACGCACTCGGCGCCGGACATGCCCTCGGCATCATCCATCGCGACGTAAAACCCGACAACATTCTGCTGGAGGGGAGCCGCGGCCGGACGGTCCTCACGGACTTCGGGATTGCCAAAGCGCTGACCTCGACGACCGGCCCGGGAACGTTGACGGCAACCGGCGTGGCGATCGGGACGCCCCACTATATGAGTCCGGAGCAGGCCGCCGGCGATCGGGAAATCGATGGACGCTCTGACATCTACAGCCTGGGCGTCGTCGGGTATCAGATGCTCGCAGGCGAGCTGCCGTTCTCCGCACCCACCGTTCCGGGGTTGTTGCTCAAACAAATCACGGAGCAGGCACCCAACCTCCAGGACAAGACACCGACCTGTCCGGACGATCTCGCATCGTGCGTGATGCGCTCGCTCGAGAAGGAGCCGGAAGCACGGTGGCCGACGGCGGATGCGCTGCGGCGCGCGCTGGAGTCACGCAGTGCGCCGCCGTACCGGCCGTCGCGTCGCACGAGTGGCGGGGCCGCCGCGCGCGGTGAGATGCGTCTGCCGCCGCCGGCCAGATTGTCTGGCGGCGGTCGGCCGCCCGAGCGCCGGCGTACGGCTCGGCCGGCAAAGAAAGATCCCAAGTCGGATCTCACGCCGAGCGGCGAATCGAAGATGGTGGTGCGATTCCGCGACAGTTTCGTCTCGTGGGCGTCCATCTGCGGCGGACTGATGTTCATCGATCTGATCATGGGACGCGGTCTCGGCTGGTCGCTGTTTCCCACCGCCATTTGGGGCGGCTTCGGGTTGCTCCCGCAGTACATGAAGCTGTGGCAGACTGGATATTCCTGGCGTGACGTGCTCAATCGCCCCGCAGCCCCCGATGCCCAGGAAGCGCTCCACGGTCCGCGCCGCGCGTTGCCGGCGCCGAAGGCCGACGAGTTCGGCCGTCATGTCGACACGGTGCGTTTGGCACGCAACGACCGGGAGGCGATCCTCAAGATCATGGAGCGCGTCCCCGCGTCGGAGCGAAAGCTGCTCCCCGACGTCGTCGTCACGGTCGACGCGCTCCTGAAGCGTGCCGAAGAGCTCGCGCGCATGCTGCACGGCATGAGTGCCGATGTGGATGACGGCGCGCTGGCTCGAATCGAAGTGCGGATTGAAGCGGTGAAGCATCATGAAGAAGGAACGGAGCGCGAACGCCAGCTCAGCCTGCTCGACCGCCAGCGCCAGGCGCTGAGCGATCTATTGACGCGCCGCAAACGGGTCGAGGAGCAAATCGAATCGTGCGTCCTGGCGATGCAGAATGTCCGTTTCGATCTGTTGCGGCTGCGGTCGGCGGGCGTGGCGGCGGTGCTCAGCGATCTGACCAATGCCACCCAGCAGGCACGGGTGCTCTCCCGGGATGTCGATCACGTGATCGCCGCCGCGGGCGAGATCCGCGATGTGCTCAGTGCTTCTCCGGCACCCGCCTCGCCGCCGCCCCGCGGGCAGCGCCCCCGGTCCTCGCCATAGAGTCCTGCGTGACCCAGCACTCGCGCACGAGTGCCGGGCCGTTGTCCCGCTGCAACGCAAACTCCAACAACTCCACAAAACCCGCGGCGGCGTCCTCGCAGTGACCGGCCCGTAACGCGGCGACCGCCGCCAGCTCGCGGTAGCGCGCTGAGCCCGGCCGCCGGGCGGTCGCGTAGCGCAGCAGGCTGTCCGCCGAACCGGGGGGGGCGTCCAGCGCTATCTGTCCGAGCGCCTGGCTCAGGAACTCACCGGGGAACGGGTGGCGAAATGTCCCTTGGGCAGCGCTCAGCGCCCCGCGCGCCTGCGAGGCCGCTTCGCCCCAGCGAGATCCCCGCGCGGCCAGCAGCGCGAGCGCCGCACGCACCTGTCCGGTATCGGCACCTGCGGCGAGCGCCTCGCGCAGCGCCATCGCGGCCACCGGCTGGTTGCGGGCGGCGGCGAGCAAACCGCGCATCTGGAGCGCGTCGGGTGAGGCGCGCCTTCTAATCACCGCGCCCAGCACGGAGTCGGCTTGGGCGGTATCTCCCAGCGCCAAGCGAACGCCAGCGCTGCGAAGGCTCCACTCCACTGCGTTCGGTTGGGCGCGGTGGGCGGCATCGAGATAGGGAAGTACGCCGGCGTCGCTGCGCCGCATGGCGAGAATGCGTAACAGTGCGAACGGCGCTGTGCCCGCATCGCCCTTTCCGAGCTGGATCAAGGAATCGAAAACGGCGGACGCGGCGGCCCCGGGGTCGAGGAACCGGCGTGCCGCGACGAACTCGAGCCGGGGCCGATCGTCGGTGTGGTCGAACGTCGCCCGGCCCACCAGGCGTGTCACGCCCGAGTCACCCAGCAACATGCGGCCGAAGTATTGGTCGTGCGATTCGAGGCTCAGCCACTCCCTCCCGAGCGTGTACAACTCACCGCCGGGGCCGATGAGCTGCGCAAGCCATTTCCGGTCGTACGTGATCGGCCGCGGCGACGCAAGCACGACGAGATCGGCGGTGCCGCCGAACCAGACATGCACGTGCGGGAACACCGCGCGCAACGAGCGCACGATGCCGGCGACAATCGGAAGCGGCAGCTGGTACAGCTGGATCCACTGGCAAAAGACGCCGTCATCGGCGAGCCGGGCCTTCGCGATGC
>WNGB01014788.1_pt1 | contig 10385 bp, 9 predicted proteins | sample 5400681 | NCBI WGS metagenome assembly WNGB01 (sample SAMN13153367, study PRJNA577476) | soil metagenome | isolation source: 115 cm soil or saprolite under grassland replicate 2 | place: USA:California | collected 2016-06-15 | reverse complement strand
GGCGCTCAACGCCACCATCGAGGCGGCGCGCGCCGGCGACGCCGGTAAGGGCTTTGCGGTGGTGGCCTCCGAGGTCAAGTCGCTGGCCGGGCAGACCGCCAAGGCCACCGAGGAGATCGCCGGCCAGGTCGGCGCCATCCAGTCGGCGGTCGCCGACGCCGCGCAGGCGATCGAGCAGGTCCACACCATCATCGAGGAAATCTCCGCCATCGCCTCGACGGTCGCGATCACGGTCGAGGAGCAGAACCGCGCGGTCGCCTCGATCACCGAGGGGGTCAACCGCGCCTCGCTCGAAGCGCGCACCGGCGCCGAGGCCATGAGCCGCGTCGCCGGCGCCTCCAGCGACGCCCGCGCCACCGCCGCCGACGTCAAGTCGCTCGCCGACACCCTCTCCACCGAAGCCGAAAGCCTCAACACCGAAGTCCGCCGATTCCTCACCGACGTTCAGGCCGCATAGACTGCGGCCCGGCTGGAATAGGGCCGGCTAAGCCATTATGAGTTCTGGGGCCTTGAGTCCTCGCACCAGGACGGAGAGCGACGCTTGAGGATGCTGCGCCGATTCGGCCGTGCCGCTCTCGATGCCTACTATGGCTTCAACGCCAACGACGGCTGGGCGCTGGCGAGCCACATCGCGCTGTCCGCCCTGATGGCGCTGTTTCCGTTCGTGATCCTGGTCACCGCACTGGCGGCATCGCTGTTCGGCTCCAAGGAACTGGCCGACGAGGTTGCCCGCATCCTGCTCGAGACTTGGCCGCGCGAGGTCGCCGGCCCGATCGCGTCGGAAATCCACAATGTCCTCACCACCACGCGCGGCGACATCCTCACCATCGGCGTCGCGTTCGCGGTCTACTTCGCGTCCGGCGGCGTCGAGAGCCTGCGCATCGGCCTCAACCGCGCCTATGGGGTGACCGAGACCCGCAACTGGCTGCTGCTGCGGATCGAATCGATCCTCTACGTGCTGGTCGGCGCGGCGGCGCTGCTCGCGCTCGCGTTCCTGATCGTGCTCGGCCCGCTCATCTTCGCGACCGCCGTCAAGTACATGCCCTGGCTCGCGGCGCTCGAATGGAATTTCACCATTGCGCGCTACACCACGGCGAGCATCGCCCTCATCGTCGCACTCGTGATCGCACACAAATGGCTGCCGGCCGGCCGGCGGCACTTCCGTGAAATCTTTGTCGGCATCGTGGCCACGCTCGCGCTGTGGCTCGCCAGCGGCATCGTATTCGGCCGCTACCTCGCCGAATTCGCCTATACCTACGTCACCTATTACGCGGGCTTGGCCTCGGCCATGACCGCGCTGGTCTTTCTCTATCTATCCGCGTCGATCTTCGTGTATGGCGGCGAATTGAACGCCGCCTTCTGCCGCCTGCGGGACCGTGACGGCACGCCGCCGGCGGATCGAACTCCGATCTGAGGCAGACAGGCCGTATTGCAGACGTCCAAGCCCGCCCTTCGAGCGATGGCGGATCATTCATTGAGATGAGGCGATCCATCACGACGGGCAGTGCAGCGCTTCCTTGGCGCGCCGGTTGCTGACAGCGGCTCGCCATCGGGATAGTCTTGAACCGGCTGGGGTGCGGCCCACCGCACGGCCGGGCACAAAGGGGGAGAAGTCACCATGCTCGAAACCCAAAGCTTGATTGTCGTCCTTCTTATCGGTCTCATCGCCGGCTTCCTCGCCGGCAAAATCATGAAGGGCAGCGGCTTCGGCCTCGTCGGCGACATCATCGTTGGCGTCATCGGCGCATTCGTCGGCGCCTGGCTCTGGGGCCTGCTGCACCTCCCCTCGCTGGGGCCGTGGTGGTTGACCGCCATCGTCTCGGCGACGGTCGGGGCGCTGGTGGTGCTGTTCGTCATCGGTCTCGTCAGACGCAGTTGATGCCCAATTGCGCGCTCGTGGTTGCGCCGCCCGGTCGAAGCGCGGCGCCTCCACGGTGTGCCGCTGATCCTCCGCCTCGTGCAGCGCTGAACACACCTTTCGCTCGCGACCACGGGCCTTTAAGGCTCCGGGGGTATGCGGGTGCGCGGCGCCGGCTTGTCGTTCGCGTTCCGGCAGGTTTTTCACAGCTCGTCCGCGAATTCAGTGCGACCGTCGCATCTGCGCAACAGACGGCATTTTTACATTATGAATCAAAGGCTTGAGCCGGGACTCACAGGGCGTTCGAGGCGCCTCGGAGACCGCGCCGTTGTTGACATTAGGTGCGGTTGAATCGACCGTAAAACCAACAAGCTGCCTCGGCGGATGTGGCGGCTTCCGCGGCTTTCCGAGCCGGTCTGTCGACAAACACATGGGGCTTAAACACATGGGGCTTAACATGAAAAGAGTTCTCTTCGCCGCGGTCGGACTGATCGCGCTCGCTGGGCTCCCGGCCGCAGCGGCTGACCTCCCAGCCAAGGCGCCGATCCTGAAGGCGCCGCCGGTCGAAGTGTGGAACTGGACCGGCTTCTACATCGGCGGCAACGGCGGCTACAGCTGGGGCCGCTCGGACACCGATGTGTCGTTCTTCAACACGGCGACCGGTCTCCCGATCGTGACGCCGGCCGGCTCCATCTTCACCAGCAAATTCGATCTCAACGGCTGGGTCGCGGGCGGCCAGGTCGGATACAACTGGCAGACCGGCAATTGGGTTTGGGGCATCGAGGCCGACTTCCAGGGCACTGGCCAGGACGGCGACGCAACGTTCCTGTGCGCCGCGACCGCCACTGGCGGCGTCTGCTTGCCGGGTCTGACCTTCCTGCCGGCCGGCGTCACCGGCACGACGCTCAGCCTCTCACAGAAGCTGGAGTGGTTCGGCACGGTGCGGGCGCGCGCGGGCATGCTGTTCACGCCCACCACGCTCCTCTATGTCACCGGCGGCTTTGCCTACGGCTCGCTGAAGACTTCTGGTTTGCTCAGCGGGTTCACGGCCAACGGCGCGGCGGTGTCTGCGGCATTCTCCAACAGCGACACCAACGGCGGCTGGACGGTCGGCGCTGGCATCGAGGCCCGGCTCTTCGGCAATTGGACCGGCAAGATCGAATACCTCTATATGGACCTCGGCGACTTCGACAACACGGTCGCGTTTGCCGCCACCCCGACCATCGGCGCGCACATCTCGTCGCACGTCACCGACAACATCATCCGCGCTGGCCTGAACTACAAGTTTGGCGGCCCGATCATCGCGCGATACTGATCGCAACTCGACGCAAACATGCAGCGCCGCCCTCGTCGGGCGGCGCTGTTGTTTTGGGGGCAGTGGTACGTTCTGCGTTTGAGTCAACAGCTATGCGCGCGCCGCGACCGATGCCAGCACCCGGCCCAACGTGCTCGGGCTGAGCGGCTTCGACAGATAGTCGTCCATGCCGGCGGCCCGTGCGCGCGCCTCCTCGTCGGCGCTGCTGCGGCCGGACACGCCGACCACCGCGACGCGTAGACCGACTCGGGCGCGGATGCGGCGGGTCGCTTCGAGCCCGTCGATTGCCGGCAGCGTCACGTCCATCAGCACCACGTCGTAGCTCCCGCCCGCCACCGCCTCGACCGCGGCCTCGCCGGTGCCGACGAAATCAGCGCGATGGCCGAGCTCGGTGAGGATGGTGTTGAGCACGACGCGGCCGTACGGATTATCCTCGACGCACAGCACGCTGAGCGCACGCACCGGCGCCGCGCGCGCCGAGGCCGCCGCCGCATCCCCGCCTGCGGCATCCGCCTCGGCGACCAGATCGACCCTGGCGGTGAGGTGGAACGTGCTGCCGGCCCGCGGCCGACTCTTGACCGTGAGATCGCCGCGCATCGCCTTGGCGAGGCGCTTGACGTAGGCCAATCCCAGGCCGGCGCCGCCATAGCGGCGGGCGATCTCGGCATTGGCCTGGGCGAACGGGCGAAACAGCCGCCTGATCTCGGCGGGGCTCAGCCCGATGCCGCTGTCGGTCACCGTGAAGGCGAGGCGCACGCGACCGCGCGCGAGCGGCTGCGCGCCAACCTCGAGCCGCACGCTGCCGCGGTCGGTGAACTTCACCGCATTATCGATCAGGTTCTCGAGCGCGCCGCGCAGCCGCAGCGGATCGCCGATTACGGCCTCCGGCAGATCGGACGCAATCGCGACCTCCGAGGCAAGCGCCTTGGTGCCGGCGCGGGCCGCGAGCGAGGCAGCCAGCGCCTCGACGAGTTGGCGCGGCCGGAACGAGATGCGGCGCAGGACCAGGCCCGTGGCCTCGGCGCGCGCGGCATCGACGATCAGCGACGTGAGCATGGCGAGATGTTCGGCGGTGCCCTTGATCGCCGCCGCCCAGCCGCGCTCGCGCTCGCCGATATCCGAGATCGCCAGCAGCTCGCCCAGCGCCAGGATGCCGGTCAGCGGCGTGCGGATGTCATGGGCGAGCGCCGCCAGCGTCGCTTCGAGCGCGGCGCTTTTGGGCGCGGCGCTCTTGGGCGCGACCCTGCTGGACGCGCCGCGCCGCGGCTTGCGCGCCGGCCGGCGCCGTGCAGCGGATGTGGCTTTCTTCGGCATCGCACCCCGTCAACGCGCAGATTGCCATGGCGCCCCGGGCGGAACCACTACCCGAGCCCCACCATGCGGCGGATATCGGCGGGGGTGGCTCCGTCCTCCCGCAGTTGGCGCAAAGCGGTCGCCGGGGTCGATTTCGAGAGCTTCTTGCCGTCGGCGTCGAGCAGCAGGCGATGGTGGTGGTAGACCGGCGCCGGCAGGCCGAGCAGCGCCTGGATCAGCCGGTGCACGCTGGTCGACCAAAAGAGGTCCGCCCCGCGCACCACATGGGTCACGCCCTGCAAAGCATCGTCGACCGCGACCGACAGATGGTAGCTCGTCGGCGTCTCCTTGCGCGCCAGAACCACGTCGCCCCAGGCCTCCGGCGCCGCCGCGATCGTACCGGTCTCGCCGTTCGGGCCCGAGCCGCTCTCGCGCCAGGTCAGGGCGCCGGCGTGCGCGATCGCCGCCGCCGTGTCGAGCCGGAGCGCATAGGGCGCGCCACTGTCGATCAGCCGCCGCGCCGCCTGCGGAGGCCGCGCGCGGCCCGGATAGAGCGGAGCGCCGTCGGGATCGCGCGGCCAAGATCCGGTCCAAGGCCCGAGCGCCTCGCGTTCGGCCACCAGCACGGCGATCTCGGCGCGGCTCTCGAAGCTCGCATAGACCAGGCCCTGCGCCTCGAGCCGCGCCAGCGCCGCACGATAGTCGTCGAAATGATCGCTCTGACGGCGGACCGGCTCCTCCCAGGCGATGCCAAGCCAGGCCAAGTCCTCATGGATCGCCGTTTCGTATTCCAGCCGGCAGCGCGTCGCGTCGATATCCTCGATGCGCAGCAAAAGGCGCCCGCCCGCCGCGCGCGCCATGTCGAAATTGACCAGCGCCGAGAGCGCGTGACCCAGATGCAGATACCCGTTCGGGCTCGGCGCAAAGCGGAACACTGACATGGCACGTCACGATAGGATCGGAATCTGCTGCGTGCAAAGCGGGATAAGACCCGGCACAATGGCCGTCAGATCATAGCGAAGGCTGAGATATGAAATTCTCCCGCACCGACGCCAAGGCCTATGCGCGCCAGCACCTGCGCGGCATCTGGGCGGCGGCACTGACGCCGTTCAAGCCGGACCGCACGATCGACGAGGCCGGCTTCCGCCGCAACCTGCGACATTGGGTCGACGACCTCGGCGTCGACGGCGTGTTCGTCTGCGGCAAACAGGGCGAGTTCTTCTCGATGTCGCTCGCCGAGCGCAAGCGCACCTTCGACATCGCGGTCGAGGAGCTCGGCGGCAAGCGCACCATCCTGTCGTGCTCCGACCAGAACCTCGACACCGTGATCGAACTCGCCCGCCACGCGCAGGCGATCGGCTCCGACTACATCGTGGTGCACGCCCCGGTGCTGCACTTCTTGAACAGGCAGGACGACACGCTCCTCGCTTACTATCGCACGGTGAGCGAGCGGGTCGACATCGGCATCGCGCTCTGGAGCCATCCCGACTCGGGCTATCTGATGAGCCCGGAGCTGTGTGCGCGCGTCGCCGACCTGCCCAACGTCGTCGCCATCAAGTACAGCGTTCCACGAGACATGTACGCGCGGCTCACGCGCCTCGCCGGCGACAAGCTGATCGTCAGCACCGCCTCGGAGGACGAGTGGTTCGACAACATCGTCGAGCTCGGCTGGCAGCTCTATCTCTGCTCGTCGCCGCCCTATCTCTACCAGACCAGAACCGACCGCCGCATGCGCGACTACACCGACCTCGCGTTCCGCGGTGATACGGCGCGCGCCAAGACGATCCGCGACAGCCTCAACCCGGTGCGCGAGGCGTTCAAGCGCTCGCGCCCGGCCGAGAAATTTCACGCGCATTCGAAGTACTGGCAGGACCTGCTCGGCCAGGCCGGCGGCGCCGTCCGCCCGCCCATGCTCGAGCTGACCGAGGCCGAGAAGGACGCGACGCGGCGCGCCTTCGAGACCTGCGGGCTCAAGCGCGACGGCGTGCACTCGTCGGCCGCGTGACTAATTTTGCGTGGTCGCATTTTCGACGGCAAACCGCTACACACTTTGCCTGAAAATGCTCCAGGAGAGCGCCATGACAAATGGACGGCTGCGCGCCTTCAACTTCCAGACATGGATCGGCGAGAACCAGCACCTGTTGAAGCCGCCGGTCGGCAACAAGAAGGTGTTCGAAGACGGTGAGATGACCGTGCAGGTCGTCGGCGGGCCGAACGAGCGCACGGACTATCATGACGATCCGGTGGAGGAGTTCTTCTATCAGCTCAAAGGCGACATGCTGCTCAAGGTCGTCGACAACGGCAATTTCTACGACGTCCCCATTCGCGAAGGGGAGGTTTTCCTGCTGCCGGCGCATGTGCGCCACTCCCCGCAGCGACCGCAGGAAGGCTCGGTCGGCCTCGTGGTCGAGGCGGCGCGGCCCGACGAGCTCGATGCCTTCGAATGGTATTGCTTCGATTGCCACGCGTTGGTCCACCGCATCGAGGTGAAAGTGGAGCACCTTGTGAAGGACCTGCCGCCGCTCTACCAGGCCTTCTACGCCGACGAAAAGGCGCGCAAGTGCAAGAACTGCGGCGCCATTCACCCTGGCAAGCGGCCGCCGGCGGGGTGGGTGAAGATTTGACGCGTGCCTCACGCAATCCGATATTTCTCCACCGCCTTCGCATCCCATATGAGCCCGTTGCCCGGCCGCTGCGGCACCACCGCGAAGCCGTCCACGATCTCGAGTGGCTCCGCCAAAATCTTGTCGGCCCAATCCACGTATTCGAGGAAGTGGGCGGTGGGCGTCGCCGCAAGCAGATGCGCGCTCACCTCGGGAAAGCGGTGCGACGACATCTCGACGCGGTGGGTGGCGGCGAGCGCCGCGGCGCGCAGCCAGCCGGTGACGCCGCCGATGCGTTCGAGGTCGGGCATCACATAATCGGCGGCGCCGGCCGCCAGCGCCACGGCCATGGCCGCGCTTTCGGAAAAATTCTCCCCGATCTGGATCGGCGTCTTGAGTTCGCGCGCGAGCGTTGCATTGCCGGCATAGTCGTCGTGGCGGATCGGCTCCTCCAGCCAATAGATGCCTTCTTGATCGAGGGCGCGGCCGCGTTCGAGCGCCTGCGCGAGGCTGAGTGCTTGGTTGTAGTCGACCATCACGGCGATCTCGCTGCCGAGGCGCTTCTTCACCGCATGCAGCGCGGCAAGATCGTCCTCGAGCGTCGGATAACCCAGCCTGAGTTTGACCGCGCGGAAACCGCCAGCAAGGAGTTTTTCCGCCTCGTCGGCCACCCGTTGCGGCGCCATCAGACCGAGGCCACAGGAATTGTAGGCGGGAATGCGCTTTGGTTTACTGCCGATGAGCGTCGCAAGCGGCCAACCGGCGGCGATCGCGAGCGCGTCCCAGGCCGCCACGTCAAACCCCGCCATCGCCATGCGCACGATGCCCTGCACGCCGATGAGCGCGAAACGCTCGGCAAGCTTGCTCCAGAGCTCGGCGGGCGCGAGGCGCTCGCCCCGCACCACGCGCGCCACCTCCTCAAGGATTTTCGCGATCGCCGGGATCGCGGCCGGAAAATAACACCAGAGATAGGAGCGGCCGGTGACGCCCTCCTCGGTCTCGAGGTCGATGAGGATGAGCGGGGCCTTGGTGATCACGCCGCGGCTCGTACCCAGCGCATAAGTCATCGGGACCTCGACCCCGATCGAGCAAATCGCGCGCATGGTCAGGAGCGGCGGCTTCATGGCGAAAGCTTAGGTCGCCGCGACGGCGACTGCAAAGTCCGGCAAGCGTGATCGATGCTGGCAAGCGCGCCCAACTGCGCGCATAGTTAAGTGCGCGCATAGTCCAATCCGCTCCTCGTCGAGCGCATCACCCATGTTTTCGGGAGAGCATATGCTGGGAAAAGTCACGCTCGAGGATCATTTCGCGATCGAAGCCACCCTCGGCGATTCGCAACCGTTCGGTGCCCACGTGTGGGGCGAGCTGCGGCACCGGCTCCTCGACTTTCAGGACCAGCGTCTTCGGCTGATGGACGCAACCGGCGTCGAGATCATGATTGCGTCGCTCAATGCGCCGGCCATTCAGGGCATCGCCGATGCCAAAGAGGCCGCGGAGGTCGCCCGCCGCGCCAATGACGTCCTCGCGGCGGAGATCGCAAAGCGTCCCGACCGGTTTGTCGGCGTGGCCGCCCTGCCGATGCAGGAGCCGGAGATCGCGACGAAAGAGCTGCAGCGCTGCATCAAGGAGCTCGGATTCAAAGGCGCGCTCGTCAACGGCTATTCGCAGACGAGGGATCCGGGGGTGGTGGTGCACTACGACGGGCCGCAATATCGGCCGTTCTGGCGAACGGTCGAGAGCCTCGACCTTCCATTCTATCTGCATCCGCGGCCGCCCTCGGTCCGCTCGCCGCTCTACGAAGGCCACTCCTGGCTGATCGGACCGACCTGGACCTTTGCGGCCGAAACCTCGGTCCATGCGTTGCGGCTGATCGGCAGCGGCCTGTTCGACGAACATCCGCGGTTGCAAATCATTCTCGGCCATCTGGGCGAAGGATTGCCCTATTATCTCTGGCGCATCGACAACCGGAACAATTGGATGAAGGCGCCGCACAAATACGCCGCGCGCAAACCGGTGGCGGACTATTTCCGTGCCAACTTCCATCTCACCACGTCGGGCCATTTCAGCACGCCCGCGCTGATCGACGCCGTGGCCGAGGTCGGGGCGGACCGGGTCATGTTCTCCGTCGATTATCCGTTCGAGGATTTCAGCGACGCCGCCGACTGGTTCGATCATGCCGATATCAGCGAAGCCGATCGCCGCAAGATCGGGCGCACCAATGCGATGAAGCTGTTCAAGCTACCGGGGGCATGAGCTCCGGCAATGACGGACGCGTGGCTTGGCCACGCTCACCATCGATCACTTTTGGTGTCCGGCGGGCGCGGGCTCGAGCCCCGCGCTGCCTTCTGCATAAAGCACCAGCATGTCGCGCACGGCGCGGTTCATCGGCGTCGGCACGCCGACCTCGGTACCGAGGTCGACCACGCCGCCGGAGAGCCACCGCAGCTCGAGCCGCTTGCCCTGTTGCAGATCGTGGTGCATCGACGTCGTCATTTCGCGAGGCCAGCCGTCAAAGAACGGGAGGCGTTGTTCGGCGTAGTCTGCGGGCAACGCGACCCCATGGGCGCGGCCGACGGCGACCACCTCGCGCGCGAGGTCGAGCAGGAATTGCCGCGTGAGCGGGTTCTCCCGGATCGGCCCGATGGTTTGGCGCATGGCGGTGGTCGCACCGGACATCGCCACCAGCGCCACGTATTTCTCCCAGATCGAGCGGCGGACATCGTCGCTGATTTCAGCGTTGATGCCGCCGCGCTTGCAGGCGTCGTAGAACGCCTCGACGCGCGCGGAACGGCGCCCGTCGTATTCTCCGAACACCAGCCGTTGCAGCGAACCCGTCTGCACGATCACGCCCGGCCGGCCGATATTGGTCCCGACATAGGCGACGCCGCCCATGAGCGCTCCGTCACCGAGGATCGGCCACAGCATATCGTCCTTCTGCACGCCGTTTTGAAACGAGACGACGCCGGTGCCGGGCTTCGTGATCGCAAGCAGCTGGCGCGCGGCACTCTCGGTGTCCCAGAGCTTGACGCAGAACATCACCATATCGACGGGGCCGATGGTGCGGGGGTCGTCGGTCACACTGACCTTTGGCAGGTGCAAAGGCTCCGGCCCGCCTTCGACCGCGAGACCACGCTCGCGCATGGCGGCAAGATGCGCCCCGCGCGCGATGAAATGAACATCGGCGCCGCCCTTGACGAGCCGGGCGCCGAAATACCCACCCACGCCCCCCGAGCCCATGATCGCAATTCGCACGGTGCCCTCCAACCGCAAACCGACGGAGCAATACTGTGCCGGCGCTCGCGGCTCAATCGGCTGG
>WNGB01041257.1_pt1 | contig 10386 bp, 10 predicted proteins | sample 5400681 | NCBI WGS metagenome assembly WNGB01 (sample SAMN13153367, study PRJNA577476) | soil metagenome | isolation source: 115 cm soil or saprolite under grassland replicate 2 | place: USA:California | collected 2016-06-15 | reverse complement strand
ATGTCGAGAGTCCTGGGATCGGAAACCGGAAATGGGCGGCCGGACAAAAATGCGACGCCAGGACGAATTTCATCCGGCTCCAAGCGACGGAGGTAATCCGCTGCCGCGGCAATCTTGGCCAGGCGGCTCGAGGTTTTTTTCAGCTCGTAGCAGAGCGAGGCGAAATCCGAAAAGTTCACTAATCATATTCTAACACGCCGATCAAAGAGCAAAACCGCCGAAGCGGTTTTATTTAAGGGGACATTTAACCCGATAATGCCTTCCTTGATCGTTTAGCTCCGGTGACGCGGGCACATGCTGAAAATATTGAGCTGATGATCCGGGGGTGAGAAACCCGGTCGGGCGGTCATCCCAATGGACGCAGCCCGACCAGCAATATTCCGACGACTACTGTGCTGGCTTGACTGTGATGCGCATAACACTCGAAGCCTGCGAATACGATTTCCGGTCCTGGACTTTTTGTACAACACCGTTCTCCGCTTTTCCGGTGTTCGGGGCCTTTTGGCGCGGGCCTTGATCCGAGCCGATGCCAGGCTCCTGATCGACTTCGGTCCCCGCGTTCCACAGGATGATTTGTGAGGTAATGTCGCCGTTGATGGCTTTGCCGTCTTTGAACAGTTCGATGCCTGACTCGTCGGGGGCGTAGAACCAATCATTGGACTGCCCCATCATGAGAGTCATGGACAATCGGTCGCCCGGCACTGCGGAGATAGTCATTTCGTACGCGGCACCGGGAGTGATCGGCCCGGGGCCGCTGGCCCCAACCGGAGTGTTGAAAACCATGACCGACTTAATTCCCTTGGCGCCTTCGAGGGATTTGGCGAGTATGCCTGGATCGCCGTCCTCGGACTGGGCTTCGAGACCTTTGCCGCGATCCTTTTTGCCCGCTGTGAAGATTGGCGCGTTGTCCGTATGAACGACAGCCATGCCGGGCGAAAAAGCCAGCGACCACTTTACACCGTTCGACGCCGTGAACGAATCGGGCTTCGTCGTGTTTTCGACTCGAATCGTAACCTGGGGCGGCTTATCGCCATTCCCTGAGGCAGTTCCTGCGATCCCTAAAAATGCGCCGATTGCTACACCTAAGGCCGCTCCAACGACACCTAAAAAGGCGTCTACAGCTACACCTAATATTCTTGTAAACACTTTCGGTCCCTCCATCTCATGGTTATTTTGTCGACGCTGCTAAATCCTGTTACACTCAAACCGGTTCTTGCCAGATTGGATGCTGGTGTCGAACAAATGGATGCAGAGTTGGCCGAGTCGATAGGTGTGGGCACAAGGCGGAAAGAATCGCTTCGAGCCAGCCGGTCGTCTAATTAAGTGGGAAAGGAGACGATTATGACACGACGTGGATTACTACAGGGGCTATTGGCGGGAGGGATCTGGTCCGCATTAAAAGGACAAGTATCTGCGGCGCAACTATCGTCGATGAAAGAAGTTGAGGCGCTGCAAAATAACTGGAAGGCGCTTCTGGCCGAAGGAATATCGGTGCCGCGGCCCACGGAGCAACTCAAATTGACCAAAGAAGAATGGCGCAAGCGTTTGGACCCCAACCAGTTTCATGTTCTGCGCGAGGAGGGCACTGAGCAACCTGGCACGAGCCCGTTGAACAACGAAAAACGGCCTGGCATTTTTACCTGCGCAGGTTGCGGTTTGCCGCTCTTTACGTCCGAGATGAAATATGAAAGCGGCACCGGCTGGCCGAGTTTTTTCACGACAATTCCCGGCGCCTTCGAGAACAGCACGGATTTCAAACTGATTCTGCCGCGCACCGAATATCATTGCGTCCGCTGTGGCGGGCACCACGGCCATGTCTTTAACGACGGCCCGCAGCCCACGGGCAAACGCTGGTGCAACAACGGCGTCGCACTGAAGTTTATTCCGAAGGTCGGTAAGATTTGATGACTACGGGTACGTAACTGAGCACATAGCTTGGTGTTGTTGGTTGATGACGAAATGTAGTCCCGCTTGCTCTCACGCTAATCTCTCTTGTCTCCACAGGCGGATCAGCCTCAGGTCGAAGCGGGCGAGGGAATCAGAATTCGCAACGCGGTATTTTCTCTTTTAGAATCCCGCGCCCTTCGTCATTAGCTTCCAATTGGTAAGCAAAGTTTTGCATGTGAAACTCCTTTCGCTGGAGGCGATTTATGGGTTGGATAAGAAATCAATCACTTCGCCTGGACAAATCTCCAACAACTGGGTTGGGCCGAATACCGGGAATGTTCAACGGCATGCGATAGAGGCTCGCTTGCGCTGTCATATAGAGTGTCTTGCCGTCGTCGCCGCCCCAGGCGAGGTTGTGCGGATGCTTAGGGGGAATGATTGTCCCGAGATGTTTGCCTTCAGGGGAGATGATCCATAATCCGCCGGGACCGGAAACATAGAGGTTGCCTTCCCGGTCGAGTTTGATGCCATCAAGTGCATCTTCGCCCGGCGCTTTGGTCATGTCGAAGAAGACCTTGCTGTTGGACAACGAGCCATCGACGCCGACTTCGTAGCGCATGATTATTTTTTTTTCTGGGTCCCAATTGCCGACGTAAAGATATTTTTCGTCGGGTGAGAAGGCGATGCCGTTCGGTCCCTTAAGGTCAGTGCTGACGAGTTTGAGCTTGCCGTCTTTCAAACTAAAAACGCCGCTGTACGGAAGCTCTTTGCGCGGGTCGTCGTAGAATTTGGGTAAACCGAACGGCGGATCCGTGAAGAACAGCGTGCCGTCCGAGCGGTAGACGAGATCGTTGGGACTGTTCAAACGCTTGCCCTGATATTGGTCGGCCAGCACCGTGACGCGGCCATCTTTTTCGACTCGCGCGACCCGATGATTGCCATGCTCATTGATGGTCAGTCTGCCTTGCGGGTCGAGCGTCAGACCGTTGGAGCCGGGTTGAAAATATTCCGCGATGTCCTTGCCCGCGTAGCCGCTGTTCATTTTGAATACCGACAGCTTCGCGTCGGCAGCAATGTACTTGTAAATCGTATTGGCATTGGGGTCGCTGAAGAGCAGGTAACCACCCTTCAACCAGATTGGTCCCTCGGTAAACTGAAAGCCTTCGGCCAATTTAAAAATCTTCGGGTTTGCCGGCACAATCGCATCGATGGCGGGATCGAGCCGTATTACTTCGACGTTCACTTCGTGCGGCCCGACGGCAATGGGGCCGGCCGGCACTTTGTGAAATTCGAGCTTCGCATACTTCATGTAGATGTAATTGGTCGGCGGATTCGATATCGGGCCATTCACTCCGAAAATCGCCAGTTGGATCGTTTGCCTCGGTTTTACGCCGCGGCCGATGATAAGCCGATTTTCCGCGTTCCAGCCTTTGATCACCGAGCCGCCGCTTTGTCCCGCGGCGCGGGGAATCTCGCCATCGACCCAGACCTCCGCGTAATCGTCGAGCGAAGTCGAAAAGACCAAAGTCGAGCCGGTCGGATCGAAACTGCCCACGCGTACCGGCACGGTGATTTTGATTCGATACCAGTTAAAGGCAAGTTTGCCGGCGGACCGACGTTTATCGAGGGTCGTCGGATCGATGACTTCCCACTTGGAATCATCGAAGTCGGCGCGGCCCGCGTGGGGGGTGAAGTCGTAGGCTCTATTCGGTGTCCTCCCCGGCTGGCCGTCCGCACCGGCGGCTTTGAAATCGATTTCAATAATTTTTGTATCGCTGTAGCGCCAGTTGCCCTTGACGACTTGCACGCCATCATTGCCTGCCAAGTTGATTGTCGCCTCCGGTTTGCGTTTGGCGAGTGTTTCGTCCAATGATGCGGCACGTGCGAATGTGGCGGCAAACAATAGCAAGGCGGTGAGAATTATTGCGATACTGATCTGATCTGCCGCACTATTGGCTTTCTCTCCCTTGACGGAAGAGGATTGAGGCGAGGGCGCCTGATTATTTCCCCTCACCCTTGCCCACTCCCGCAAGGGGAGAGGGAATTCCTGTTTGAGCGAGCGGTGATGATTAAATACTCTCTCTGGTCTGTGTAAAATGTTTCGCATCTTCATGGTTGGAACCTCAGTTGGCTGATCGGACTTTGACGACGTAATAATTGATGGGTTTGTTAACTTCTTTGAACCAATGGGGCGTGCCGTTGGGGATGACGACCACGTCACCCTCGGTGATCGTGCGGCTTTCGCCGTCTTTGGATTCCCTGCCGCGGATTTCTTCCGGCTCGATGGTCTTGCCGTCCATGACCGTGCCGCCGGTGACGAGCGTCGCGGAGCCTTCGAGCATGTAGATGATATCCGTGTCGCGTGTGTGCACCTCGACGATGCCGGGTTTATCGCGATGACTGGCGTCGATCTTGTAATTCATTCCCCGAATCAAAGGTATTCCTTTGACGAACGCCTCATTCACTTGCTTTGCCGGCAAGTGTGTGACGGGCGACGCCGGCGATCTCATCGCGGCCTCGAAGGCGGCAGCGCCGGCGACCGCGATGTCCTCATCTTCTTGCGGCGTATTTCCGCTTACGCCGATGGCGCCGACCACTTTGCCATCGGAAATGAGCGGCACACCGCCCTGAAGGGGTGTCGCTCCGGGAAGCGCGAGGGCGGCAACACGCCCGTTCTTAACCTGGTCTTCGAAGACTTTACTCGGGCGACGAAAAATCGCCGCGGTGCGGGCTTTACCGATACCTACGTCGACGCTCGCCACCTGAGTGTCGTTGAGACGCTTCAGCACCAGTGGATAGCCGCCGTCGTCAACGACCACGATAACGACGGTCGCGTTTCTCTTTTTGGCTTCTGTTTCCGCTGCGGCGGCGATCTTGTCGGCGGCCTCGAGAGTTAGAACTTTTTTCTCCAGGAGTTGGGCGCGAACGAGAGCCGGGGGCAACAAAGCCAACGCTAGTACAAGCATAGTCTTAATAATTTTCATGATGGGTTCCTTTCGTGATTTTGCGAGAGGGAAATTACTGCTCTTGGGCCGAAGTCGTGGCCAGAGCATTAGCGCCGGCAATGGCAAGCTCTTCATCCTGCTGCGCGCTTGCGGCGCCGCTGACGCCGACCGCTCCAACGATTTGCCCGTCCGACCACGGCAATGGCTCCCCCTGGTGCGCTTTTGCTTTTGGCTTCGGCAATCGCGGCGGCGATAACTTTCTTAGCGCCGTCTAGGGTCAAACCTTTCTTATCGACGGTCTGAGCAAGAGTTGGGGAATAAAGCGCGAGCCCGAGTAGCAAACTGCCGGTGCCGGCAAAAAGGGTTTTCATTTTTGTCCCCCTGTTAATTTATTTCGAACTATTTCAGGCCGGCTCCCTGGCCGACCACAGCCAGAGTCCGCTCCATTGCCGAATTAGATGCGGCATTATTGAGAAGAGATGCGAACGGACTACGTGGGAGAAAGGGAGCGGTGAAGTGCTAGAGACAAGAGATAGAGAGATAGAAGGGCGCCGATGGTCCTCGACGGCGGTTTAGCGCCGTTCGAAGGGATTCGATCGGGGTAAAGGCTTGGAGAAGGCGAGCTTGGTAGGTCTACGCAAACTGAGGTGCGGCAGATTCTTCCCAGCGTGGCTGTACACCGGCCATATGGAGCGATGCCAGCACGCGTTTGGGTTCGCCGAGGTCGTTCCATCTAACACCGGTGACTCTCAACACCGCGAGCCGTTTCGGCAGTAGCGCGAGCACCCGATGAGAAAAGTTTGTTTCTTCCAGAAGCCGGTAAAGTTTGCTTACCGCCTTGGCCTCGGCATCAGTACCGAAAAGAGTGTTTAGGCAAGCGAAGACGCGATAAAGGGTTGGTGTGGCGCTCTGGATAATTTCAAGCAATGCTCGCACCGATGCGACCATTACGAAGCTATTCCACAAGCAGCCGCGCAGCTGCAGAACTTGAGCCAAGACTTGATTGGGCTTCTCCCAAAAGCGGCGGACGCCAAAAACGCTCGCGTGTCCTCTGATCAAAGCCGTGGGTTCGATCCATCCGTATTCAACTTCGGGGCTTTCGGGTTCGACACCGAGCAATATCACAAGGTTCCGTCTAAGGTATGCGGTGTCAAGTGCCGTACGAGTATGGGCCATGAACCGCCAATCGTCAGAGACATAATGATCAGAGGGAAAGAAAGCAACGATGGCTTGGGGATCAGCCGCGGCGATTCTCAGTAGACTGTAGAGGATGGCGGGGGCGGTGCCGGCGTTACGCGGCTGGACGACCAGATTGGCAGCATTCGTATCCGCAAGAATCTGACCGTAGTAGGGCTCGTGAACGCGGTTGACAACGTAGAGCGTTCGCTCTTTCGCCAATTGCAATGCAGCGCGTCTCTGAGTTTCCTCGAGCAGGGTCGCCCCGCCGAGCACGGAACAGAACTGTTTGGGTCGTTCATCGCCGGTGATCTTGCGAGTCAAAGGCTTGAGGCGAGTGCCATCTCCGCCAGCCAAGATCACCCCCCATTCATGTTTGTATCGTCTCGATGCGCCGGTAACTTTGTCCGTGCCCGCTTGGTGAATCATGGTTACCTCGTGAAAGCTTTGGGGGTATATCGGACGATTTTCTTTAATCGCTGCGGCCTTCGAGCAATTGAATCGGGGTTTCAACCGATTACGCATTGGATGTCAGCAGCGGGTAAAGGATGCCAAAGTTTTGAGAAAAATTTCATTCAGTGGGAGCGCCTCCGCCTGCGCTTAACCTCAATTTTTGCTCATCCCGAGGACCATCCGCGTTAGGAATTACCAGCTGCGCGTACCTCCTAACCGGTAAAGTGCTGCGCCGAGCGTGACCGGCTAAAGTTTGCCTATCGCGCTGCCCGCTTGCGAGGTCACGTTCAGCTTCGATCTCTATAAGGATGTTACGGCTCCCCGGTTAATTCCGGGTTTCGCGCAGGTTAAGACTTAGATCCGGTAGGGTAACTCGGGATTTTTGGAAGTAGTTTTCCGCGATCGTGATCAGCTGTCATCACTGGCTGTATCGGAGCCGTGCTTCATCACGGCGCGCCCGATCAATTTCCTCATCGATGGCGCTTAAGCCGAACTCTCCCGAACTAGTCGGGCTTGCTCATCGCCGGTTTGCCGCAGAAAATGCAACGTTTGCTGTTTTCATGATGGAGCTTGGCGCAGCCGACGTGCCCAGCTCCTCGAATGTGAAGATATACCTCTGCCGCCGACAACATGCCAATGAGCGGCGCGGTGCAATAGATCCACAAATCGGCCCAATGCCATGCCGCAACTGCCGAGGCGAAACTACGTGCCGGATTCATGCTCATACCGGAGATCGGCGCTTCGAATGTGATGTAAATCATTACCAATGCGCCGGCGCAAAGCCCGGTTAGTTTGTGCAGCCGCGAGTTATTCGAGACGTATAGGATGACCGTCATCAGGATGAACGCAATCGCGACCTCTGCGACGAATGCCGCAGTTGCTCCCGCATATCCGGGTGCCGTCACGACATAGTTGACTGAAGGGTGCGACGCCCACGTCGAAAGCACCGTTGAAGCCGCCAACGCGCCCAGCAAGCCGCCGACAAACTGAAACACCACATAAGAGGCTGCATCGCACTTTTTGATCTTGCCGAGCCTAAAGAAGGTAATCGTCGTCGACGGATTGATGTGGGCACCGGATTGTTTTCCCCACGGTGAATAGATGATCGCGATCGCGGTGCCGCCCATGGCCGACCCCATCAAAAAGCGTCGCAGCAGCGGATTGGGAATCGCCTGGTGAATCAGCGAAGCGGGATGTTCAAGAATCGTACCGAAGATAAATGCCGAGACCATGAAGAGCGCAAGGCAGGCGCCTTCGATGAGATACTCAGGCCAATGGCGCTTAAGAGCGTCGATCATGCTCTGATCGTGAACCACGGATGCAAGCGTCGGGATGATCCGAATTAGTTGAACTTGTCGATCAGTCAGACGTCAATTGAGAGTGATGACGTTTTTGATACCGCTGCTACGTCCGACCAGGAGATCCTGATAATTCTCCATCGGAAAACGGCCGGTAATAGTCGCGCGCAGGGCCTGAGGCCAGCGCTGTGAAAAGATCCCGACGTCTCGTATGGAAGCTTCGAAGGCGTCACGTCCGGCGTTGACCGTGCCGAAGACGACCTGGTTTTTGAGCACGAGGTTACGCATCATGAGATCGGTATCCACTTCGATCGGGCCTTTTCGGCCGGGAACGCCGGTAAAAATAAATACGCCGTTGGTGCCCAGTAGCTTGATCATATCGAAGGCTAGTCGCGAGGCGCCAGTCGCTTCGTAAACTAGATCGACGTTGCCGACTTCTTGTACCAAGGCTTCCGGAGAATGGGTTTCCGCCGATATGTACTTGGCGCCGATCATTTTCAAAACGTCGGCCTTGGGATTCGGTACCGGCTCGCGGGCGTAAACGTAGGTGTCAAAATCGTTATTCACAAGTGCCATGGCGCCCAATAGGCCGACCGGTCCGGCGCCGAGAACGACCGCGCGGTGGCAGTGTGCTGGGGCTTTGCCGGGCTGTATGGGGCAGCTCCAGGGTAGACGTTGCTGCACGTCCCACATTTGGATAAGGGCTTTTTCCGCGATGGTGAGCGGTTCAACGAGCACCGCCACATCTCGCAGCTCATTTGGAACCGGATTCATGTACTTCTCGTCATCGACAACGTACTGCGCCATGAAGCCGTGCTGCTGTTTAATGCCCCTTTCGGTGAAGTCGCCGGTGAAACAGAAATCCTGGCGGCTGTTGATGCAAGCCACGCAATCACTGTGTGGGCATGGGCGTCGAACCATGGGTACGACCAAGTCGCCGACTTTTACGCGACTCACCTCGGGGCCGACTTCAACCACTTCACCGAGGGATTCGTGCCCGATGACCAAATACTCAGTGTCCGTCGGCGGCGTGCCATACTCGAAAGCACAGATCTCTTTGTCGGTGCCGCAGACGCCGGCTTCGATCATGCGCAGCTTGACGTCCGACGGCGACGAAATTTTTGGCTCCGGCTGGTCGATGAGGCTGACTTGTTTTGCTTTGGGTATTACGGCGATGGCTCGCATAAGTTGTTCTCCTGTCGATGGCCGGTATCGGCATTTTCGGCCGCGGCTAGTGTGTTAGATGCGCGACAAGCGACAAAAGGATGCGCGCCGGAAATTAGCTCCGCGTTGATTGACCCGGCGTCGGGTGCAGCAAGGACTGACGCGTCCGGTGCAATTGCCTCGGACTCAACAAAAATGTCCGGGTAAGCTCGATGGTTTTTTTGTAGGTTTGTAAAAATGCCGTGCAGTCGCTGCAAGCTTTGAGGTGAGTTTCAAACGCCGATAGTTCTTCAAGATCGAGACGGGAAGCTAGGTAATCGGCGCTGAATTCAACTACTCTTTTGCACGTGTTGGGTGCCTCACCAAAACTACGGGACCGCGTCGTGATTCGGGAACCGATGGTTTTTTTACCAGCAATACGATGACGGTTCCGGCGGTCCAATGTGGTAATGGCGCGAATGGCTGTGCCCCCCCTTAGTCTGAGCTCGAACTTGTGATCCCTTTTACCTGGGGCTGAGCGTGGTCTAGGGACCGGCTCGCCGAATTCCGTGCGACCACTGTGAGGTGGCCGCGAGTCGAACCGGAGCCAACGACCGCACCAGCCTGACGTTGTAGCAGTCGAAGATGTTCTTCAACGCCGCGAGCACCAAGGTGTCATCTTTCGTCAGGTTGGTAAGCTCTTGGAGCAGATCCATGAAAGTCGTCGTGATCAAGGTTGTCTTTGGCCGGACCGCTCGTGTCAATTCCGTCGGTTTTAGTTTCACGTTTTCCCTCCCAAGTATTGCGCTGGTAGATTAGATGCCCCGGCTCGCTGGAAAGTTACACAGCCAAGAGGCTTGGCAGACGAAAGCGGAGTTTGGATCGGTCAAAAGGCGGGAGAAACGATTAAACGTATACCGTGGCTCGGCGGGGCGCCGATCCTCCGCGCGCGAGGCTTTATTCCTCGGATTACGCCGCGTCGACGCTTTTCCGCCGCTCCCTCGAGCTACATCGTGCGCAACTCGCGAGTGTCTCTTGGCTTTCTGTTGCCTTTCAGAAGTGCGGCACGCTCGTGGTCGCGAATCTGGTCCAATCGAGCCTGAAACCACGTAGCTCGCGGCCAAGCCCAACGAACCTGCGGCAACTGGTCGCCATTGTAATAGCCTTCATTCACCGGACTTTGGCTGAAAACGGCTTCCCAAGTGTTCATGATCTACTCCCTCCTCGCTATGATTCTACGTTGGTGTCCCGGAAAACGGATGCCCCGGGAGCGATTCGGCTTTTAAAAATTAGCCAGCCTGCAATACTTGCATTTTGCTGAAGTGTAAGCAAGCAAGATTGATCAGCCAGTGAACTGGCTCGCGAGATAAAACAAACAGGCGAGGATTCGTTGCATTTTCTTGCGTAAGAAAGCGAGCACGTTATTGCGAACTTTGGCAGGAATCGCTGGATAACTAATTGAGCCCGCGACCGACACGGTTTTC
>WNGB01021522.1_pt1 | contig 10387 bp, 7 predicted proteins | sample 5400681 | NCBI WGS metagenome assembly WNGB01 (sample SAMN13153367, study PRJNA577476) | soil metagenome | isolation source: 115 cm soil or saprolite under grassland replicate 2 | place: USA:California | collected 2016-06-15 | reverse complement strand
CGGCGTCCAGTAGTGCACGCCCTTGGCGCGGGCCAGCAGCCGGGGATTCTTCTTGAACTGCCGGTTCGCCGTGAACGGCATGAAGAAGGCTTCGAGGTTGTTGGCGGCAGGCGCGGTGGCGGGAGGCGTCATGGTGAAACTCTCAACGTTGGTAAACGGAAGCTGTCACCCCGAGCGAAGCGAGGGGCCTTTGCGGCGACGGGAAAGGTCCCTCGCTGCGCTCGGGATGACAGCAGTCGCGAGACCCTATCACCTGCTCACATCGACCACCACGCGGCCGCGTATTTCTCCTTTGAGGATTTTTGGGGCCAGAGTCATCAGGTCGGAAAGGCCCACCTCGCTCACCGTGCTGTCGAGCTTGTCGAGCGGCAGATCGGTGCCGAGCCGGCGCCACGCCTCCTCGCGCGGCGCCTTGGGCAGCATCACCGAATCGATGCCATAGACGCTGACGCCGCGCAGGATGAAGGGCAGGATCGAGCCGGGGAACGATGGGCCGCCGGCCAGGCCGCACACGGCGGCCGCGCCGCCGTACTTCACCTGAGCCAGTGCCCTTGCGAACATCACGCCGGACACCGTGTCGACGACGCCGGCGAAGCGCTCCGACAGGAGCGGCCGGTCGGGCGCCTCGCTGAGCTCCTTGCGGTCCAGGATGGTCGCCGCCCCCAGCGCCTTCAGGTAGTCGCCCTCCCGCGGCCGGCCGGTGGCGGCCACCACGGTGAAGCCGAGCTTGGCCAGGATGGCGACCGCGACCGAACCGACGCCGCCCGCGGCGCCGGTGACCAGGATCTCGCCCGCCGCCGGCTTGATGCCGTGCTTCTCCAGCGCCATGACGCAGAGCATCGAGGTATAGCCCGCCGTGCCGATCGCCATGGCGCGCCTGGTCGAGATCGAGGCCGGCAGCCTGACCAGCCAGTCGCCCTTGACCCGCGCCTTGGTGGCGTAGCCGCCCCAATGCAGCTCGCCGACCCGCCAGCCGTTCAGCACGACCTTGTCGCCGGGCTTGAAGGCGGGATTGTCGGACGCCTCTACAGTGCCACTGAAGTCGATGCCGCCGACATGCGGCCAAGTCTTCACCAGCCCGCCGCCGCTGGTGAGGACCAGCCCGTCCTTGTAATTCAGCGTCGAATAGTCGACGGCGACCGTGACGTCGCCGGCCGGCAGCCTGTCCACAGGCAGGGTCTCGATGGCGCCGCTCACCTTGCGGTCAGCGCCTTGGCTCAGAACCAGCGCGCGCAATGACATGAAAGCTCCCAGCGACTGAATCTATCGGTGTTTCTAGCAAGCCCGCGCGGTTCTCGCGACCGAGTGCAATTTGTCGGTTCCGCAAAAGGCGGACCAACTGTCCTCACGCACGGTTGCATGGCTGCCACGTAACTCTCTCTAGGGATATCAACAAAAATCTGCCGCACTTTAACAATGAAATTGCAAATGCACGGGGACGGCAGTGGGCACCCCCAACGTACTAGGCTCTATGTTCAGCGTTTTCAGCCTGCCTATCCTGTCCACGGTCCCCCGCTCGGGCACCTGGTTCCTACGCTATGCAATCTCCTTCCTGTGCCATCTCGACCGCGGCGGTCGCATCGATGATCGCCTGACCGGCCGCACCTTTGGCGATCCGTCGGGACCATCCTTCGATTTCCAGAGCTTCAGGGGTGGCCCGCTGTTCCACGTGCACGGCACCTTGCCGGACGATCATCTGTTCATCGGTCACACCGTGTGTCCCGGTTTCGCCGCCTCGGACGTCGATTGGTGGGGGGCAACGTCCTTCCATGTGCCGGGCTACGACTACCTCCACGAGGGGATGAACTACCGCTACACGCCGATCGACCTCGCGGCGTACCGCTACACGCCGGTCCGTGTGCGCGCCCTCGAACGCTCCGTCCGTCGAGGCCACGGCCGACCGATCGTCCTCGTGTACCGCAATCCGCTCGACCAGGCGGTGTCCTACTTCCGCTACGGTCAAAACCACAAGGATGCGGCGTACAACTCGATCAGCGGCCGCCCGCTGGCCGCCGTAGCCCTGCGCGACTACCTGTTCGAGAGCGCGCTGCCGTCCTACGCCAAGCAGTTCATTTCCTTCCAGGCGCTGGCCGAACGGCATCCCCTGCAGGTCCGGCTGGTGCCCTATGAGCGGCTGATGGCTGATCCGGTCGCTGTGCTGGCCGTCGTGCTCGATCACCTCGCGGGCACGGCGCTGCAGCGGCCGTGGCTCGCCGACGCGGTGTGGCTGGCGCGGGCCGCGACGGCACCCGCATCGATCGCGGCAGCCATATCAGCCAGGTCATCCCGGGCCGTGCCGACGCCCGCCTCGACGACAGGACGCGTGCCGAGGCGATGGCGTTCCTGAACCGCCTGGGGCTCGACATCGGCCTGTTCGAATGGCCGCCCGCCAAGCAAGCGGCCACCGCAGCCTAGGAGACGCTGGACAACGCGCCAACCGACCTCCCGCTCCGTCTCTCCCGACCTGGAAAGAGCAGCCCACTTGCCAGTCTCGAACGCTCACCTGGACGACCTCGAAGCCGAAGCCATCCACGCCCTGCGCGAGGCGGCCGCGGTGTTCGCCAAGCCGGTCATCCTCTACTCGATCGGCAAGGACTCCTCGGTCCTGCTTCATCTCGCGCTGAAGGCGTTCTATCCCGCCCGGCCGCCCTTCGCGCTGCTGCATGTCGACACGACCTGGAAGTTCCGCGAGATGATCGCCTTCCGCGACCGGCGGATGAAGGAGCTCGGCCTGCCCCTGGTCGTGCACGTCAATCGCGAGGGACTGGCGCGCGGCATCGGTCCGCTGAGCCACGGTGCCGCCGTCCACACCGACATCATGAAGACCGAGGCGCTGAAGCAGGCCCTCGACCTCCACGGCTTCGACGCCGCGATCGGCGGGGCGCGCCGCGACGAGGAGCCGTCGCGCGCCAAGGAGCGGATCTTCTCCCTGCGCAGCGCCGCCCATCGCTGGGATCCGCGCGGCCAGCGGCCCGAGCTGTGGCGTCTCTACAACGGCCGCCTCAATCCGGGCGAAAGCATCCGCGTCTTTCCCTTGTCGAACTGGACCGAGCTCGACATCTGGACCTATATCCAGCGCGAGAACATTCCCGTCGTGCCGCTCTACTTCGCCGCAGGTCGCATGGTGATCCAACGCAACGGCATGCTGATCCTGCGCGACGACGAGCGGCTCACACTGCTGCCCAGGGAGATGCCGGAGCTGCGCTGGGTGCGGTTCCGCACGCTTGGCTGCTATCCACTGACCGGCGCCATCGACTCGCGCGCCGACAGGGTCCCCGCCATCATCGCCGAGCTTAGCCGCTCGCGCACCTCGGAGCGCCAGGGCCGCGTCATCGACCACGGCAACGGCTCCATGGAGCGCAAGAAGGTCGAAGGCTACTTCTGATGGACGCCCGTCCCGAGGGGAGCCTGCTGCGCTTCATCACGTGCGGCAGCGTCGACGACGGCAAGAGCACGCTGATCGGCCGCCTCCTGGTCGACGCCGACGTCGTGCCGGACGACCGGCGGGCAGGCGCAGCCGATCTCGCGTCGCTGGTCGACGGCCTGCAAGCGGAGCGCGAGCAGGGCATCACCATCGACGTCGGCTACCGCTACTTCTCGACGCCGCGGCGGCGCTTCATCGTCGCCGACACGCCGGGCCACGAGCAGTACACGCGCAACATGGCGACGGGCGCGTCGACCGCCGACCTTGCGGTGATCCTGGTCGACGCGACCAAGGGCGTGCTGCCGCAGACCTTTCGGCACAGCGCGATCGTCGGGCTGATGGGCATCCGCCGCATCGTGCTCGCGGTCAACAAGATGGACCTCGTCGGCTATCGTGAGCATTGCTTCACCGGCATCGTCGAGGCCTACGCCGCGATGGCCGAGCGCCTGGGCCTGCGTGATGTCGCGGCCATCCCGCTGTCCGCCCTGCTGGGCGACAATGTCATGCGGCCGAGCGCCGCCATGCCGTGGTATCGCGGACCGACGCTGCTCGGCCATCTCGAGACCGTCGGCGCCGCCCCGCGCGAGGGCCAGCCGTTCCGGTTTGCGGTGCAATGGATCAACCGCGACACGGGCTTCCGCGGCTACGCCGGCAACGTGCTGGGCGGCAGCATCCAGCCCGGCGAGGAGATCGTCGTGCTGCCGTCGGGCACGCGCACGCGCGTGGAGCGCCTCGTCACCTACGACGGCGATCTCGACCGCGCTGTCGCCGGCCAGGCCGTCACGCTGACGCTCAGCGGCGCCGTCGATGTCGGCCGCGGCGACGTCATCTCCTCGGCTAGCCTGCCGCCGCACGTCAGCGACCAGTTCGCCGCGCACCTGGTGTGGCTGGGTGAGGCGCCGATGCTGCCGGGCCGGCCCTACCACCTGCGGCTGGGCACCGCCACGGCGACGGCGACGGTGAGCGAGCTCAAGTACCGGCTCGACATCGACAGCGGATCGCACCAGGCCGCCAAGCAACTCGGGCCGAACGACATCGGCTTTGCCAACCTGTCGCTCGACCGCGCGCTCCCCTTCGACACCTACGACGACAACCGCGAGACCGGCGGCTTCATCCTGATCGACCGGCTGACCAATGCCACGGTCGGCGCCGGCATGATCCGCTTTCCCCTGCGGCGTGCCGCCAATCTCACCTGGCAGGACTTCACCGTCGACAAGGCGGCGCGCGCCACGGTCAAGGGACATCGTCCGGCCATCCTGTGGTTCACCGGCCTGTCGGGCTCGGGCAAGTCGACGATCGCCGACGGCGTCGAACGGCGCCTGACCGCGCTCGGCCGCCACACCTACCTGCTGGACGGCGACAATGTTCGCCACGGCCTCAACCGAGACCTGGGCTTCACCGATGTCGATCGGGTCGAGAACATCCGCCGCGTGATCGAGACCGCCCGCCTGATGGCCGACGCCGGCCTGATCGTGCTGGTGTCTTTCATCTCGCCGTTCCGCGCCGAACGGCAACTGGCGCGCGAGCGGCTGGTGGGCGATGCCTTCCTCGAGATATTCGTCGACACCCCGCTCGCCGAATGCGAACGCCGCGATCCCAAGGGCCTCTATCACAAGGCGCGCCTGGGCGAGCTGCGCAACTTCACCGGCTTCGATTCCGCCTACGAGCCGCCCGATGCGCCCGACCTCCATCTGCGCACCCTCGAGATGACGGTCGACGGCGAAGTCGATCGCATCATCGAGGCGCTGCAGCGGCGCGGCGTGTTCGATTGAACCACAGCCAGGCCGCCGCCACGATCAGGAGCGCGAAGGCGATCGGCCCATGTGGTGCGGCATGAGCCGTCTGCAGCTCCCAGCCGAAGGCCACCAGCACCGCCATGTTGGCCCAGCCGGCGCGACGCGACAGCAGCAGGGCAGCGGCGACGAACACCGAGGCGGCGAAGGCCGCCCATGACGCGGTCTCGCTGACGAAGGAGCCGACGCCACCGACCAGAGGGTCGACCCACAGCGTGTTGAGCAGCAGCGCCGCCCCCTCGACTTGCTGGGGATTGAGCTTGCCGGCGGCAGCCAGGCTCTGGACGGTGAGGATGGTGCGGCCGAGCCCGATGCCGCCGATCGCGTCGAGCACCGTGAAATAGATGACCATGACAAAGATCGCGGCGCGCGCCAGCCAGACCGCCGCCACGGCCGCCGCGCCATCCTCATCGCCGATACCGTCGACCATCAGCAGCAGGCCGACGGCGACCAGGCCGACCATCGGCGTCTGGATCATGTGCAGCACCAGCCACCATCGCGGACCGAAATAGTCGAGCGCCTGGTGATGGGCCGCCGAATGGGGCTCGGCCTGCGACAGGTACTGGTACATGCCGGGATGGTTGGTGAAATTGGCCGGATGGAACAGTTCCAGGCCGATCAGCACGGCCGGCGCGAGCAAAAGACAGACCCACCACAGAATGCGCTTCATCGATCCCCCGCCCCCTGACGCGGCAGGACGATGGCGGTTCGACAGGCGCTTGCCAAGAAGCCTCTGCGGTCCCACATCTGGGACGATGTCCGCGCGTCAGTTCAGCCTCAGCCCGCACCGCAGCGTGATCGCCATCGGCGGTCCGGACCGCGTCGACTTCCTGCAGGGCCTGATCTCCAACGACACCACCAAGGTGGCGCCGGGCCGTGCCATCTGGGCGGCGCTGCTGACGCCGCAGGGTCGTTTCCTCAACGACATGTTCGTGGCCGACGGTGGCAACGACACGCTGCTGCTCGAGACCGAGCGCGAGCGCGCTGCCGCGCTCGCCAAGAAGCTTTCGCTGTACAAGCTGCGCTCCAAGGTGACCGTCGAGGATCGCGGCGCGGCGTTGGAAGTCGCCATGGCCTACGGCCCCGATGCGGCGACGACGTTGCCGATCGACGGCGCCATCGCCTTCGTCGATCCGCGGCTGCCCGATCTCGGCATTCGCGTCATCGCACCCACCGGCACGGCTGCCACGTTGCTGCAATCGCGCGGCTTCTCGGCGGCGCCCTTGCAGTCCTACGACGAGCTGCGCGTCAGCCTGGGCGTGCCCGACGGCAGCCGCGACCTCGTGGTCGACAAGGCGCTGCTGCTGGAGAACGGCTTCGACGAGCTGAACGGCGTCGACTGGCAGAAGGGCTGCTACATGGGCCAGGAGCTGACGGCCCGCACCAAGTACCGGGCGCTGATCAGGAAGCGCCTGTTCCCGGTCAAAGTGGAAGGCGCCCTGCCCGAGCCCGGCGCGGTGGTGCATCTCGGCGACCAGGAAGTGGGCGAGTTGCGCTCCGGCGTCGGCGATCGCGCGCTCGCCATGCTGCGTGTCGACGCCGCGCGCAGCGGACAGCCCCTTTCGGCCGGTAAGACACGCCTGGTTCCGGAAATCCCTGCCTGGATGCGGCTACCCGAGACGACCGCCCCCTAGTTCGTTTGTGAGATTCGCCACAAACAGGAATGCGGCGAAGTGGCGATATTTGTAGTCCGGCGAGGTTCGCCTCGCCGGAAGGGGGACTGCCATGACACGCGTCCAGGAAGGATTGGCTTGGCTGTGGTGGCACATCATGGCCGCCGTCCGCATGCTCTGGATCTGCCGGGCAGCGGTGCTGCCGGTGCTCGTCGGCGTGGCGCTGATCGTCCTGACCGACCAGGCGCGGGACATCGTCATCGCCGATGCCGCACCCTCAAGGAAGGGAGTGCCTGCCCTGGTGGCCACCCTGGTCGCGGTCACGATCTGGGCGATGATCGCCTGGTATTGGGCGCGCGTGACCGTGCAGTTCGCCTTGATCAATCCACCGCTGCCGCTTCCGCACCAGCGCTGGCATGGTTGGCTGACAGTCGAAGTGCCGAGATTGATCGGAACGGCAGCCATGCTGTCGGTCGCGCTCGCCTTCTGGAAGGCGCGCACGCTCTATTCCTATGCCGGAGACGACAAGCACGCTTCCCGCTTCCTCGTGCTGATGTTCGCCTACATGGCCATCGCCGGCATCTTCTACATCGCGGTACGCAACCGCGAACGCATCGTGCTCTGGCTGATCAAGAAAGGCATCGTCGGTGCGAGCTGGCTGCCCGATCGCAACCTCACGACCGAGATCTTCGACCCACGCCATCCTTTCGCCCGCAAGTTCCTCATCGCGACGGTCCTCGCCACACCCTTTTTCTACGTCCTGGTGCTGCTGTTCCCGGTGTCGATGAGCCACGACATCTTCCGCGGCGCCGTGCCGGCCGCCCTGTTTGGCTTTGCCCTGATGGTGCCGGTGGGCTGCTACCTCGTGATGCTTTCAGCCAAATATGAGCTACCGCTATTTGGTTCGGCGATCGCACTGCTGGTCGTGTCGCCCATGGTGTTCGGTGATTTTCACGACGTCCGCACGCTGCGCGATGCCAAGGCCCCCGACGGCACGCCGTTGGACTGCAAGCAGCAGGACGAGGCGTGGATCGCCAAGGACAAACGCCTGATGCTGAAGGAGGCCTACCTCAAATGGTGGGAGGTCAACGAGAAGCTCGTGCCCGCCCCGGTCGATGGCACTCTCAAGGCGCCACCCCTGATCATGGTGGCGACGGCGGGCGGCGCCAGCCGCGCGGCCTTCTGGACGACGCAGGTGTTGGGCGAGATCGCCGCCCGCGAGCCGCATTTCACGGACCAGCTGTTCATGATCAGCGGGGTCTCAGGCGGGTCGTTGGGAGCCGTGACGTTCCGCTCGCTGGTTGAAGCCCATCGCCTGGAGAAGAAAACCTCGCCTGTGCTCGACAAACCGGCCGAGAAGGCGCGCGAGATCATCGAGAGCGACTTTCTCGGGCCGACCTTCGCGGCCGGCCTCTATGTCGACCTGCCATCCAACGGCCTCACGCTCGTGCGCAAGCTCGTGCCTTCGGCCGTACTGCCCGACCGCGGCGTCGCCATCGAAAAGGCGTGGGAAGAGGCTTGGCAGAACAGCGGCGCCGGCAGCAACGCCAAGCTCACCTGGGACAAGGGCTTCGTCGCCACCTTCGGCGGCGACCGGCCGTGGCCTGCCCTGGTGCTCAACGGCACCTCCGTTGAGAGGGGCAAGCGCATCATCACCTCGAACATCCGTTTCTCGGCCCCCACGGCAGCCGCCTCGAACCTGTCGGGCGGCATCAACCGCTATGACACGTTCGACATGACCAAGGCCGACATCCCGATCAGCACGTCTGTCACCATGAGTGCCCGTTTCCCGGTGATCTCGCCGACCGGCGCCCTGCGCGACTGCCAAGGCAAGGTCCAGGCGCGTGTCACCGATGGCGGCCTGTTCGAGAACTTCGGCGCCTACACCCTGGACGAGGTCCTGCGTTATCTGACCCTGCGCCTCACTGAGGTGCAGAACGGCACGCATCAGGCCATGCCGGTCGCCATCCTGATCAGCAGCGACCCGTCGCTCGACCGGCTGCACCTGCGCAGCGACGGCAAGCCGTCGACAGCTCCGCCCGACTGCTCGCCCGTGCCCGGCGACAATTACCCCGATCCGAAGCCGCAATCCGGCAACCACTGGGACGAATGCCCTGCAGCCGTCAAGGATCACGCCGAGCTATTGGTCGACCCCGTGCTGGCCCTCTACGACGGCCGGGTGGCGCGTGGCGAAGCCGCCGCCACCGCGCTCTACGACCGGATCAGGGACGCCAAGATTGCCGTCCGCAATCGCCTGGCCGACCAAATCAACGAGCGCAAGCAAAAGGAGAGCCCTGCGCCGATGACGGCAGAGGATCTTCGGAAGCAGAATGACGAGACGCTGGACATGCTACGGCGGCGCCTTGACCTGGCGGACAACAGCGACTTCTTCCACTTCCGCCAGTGCCGGCTGGCCAAGCACAAGAGCCCGACCATGAGCTGGCACGATTCGGAGGAGGCCTGGGACGTGCTGCACAGGATGCTTGGCCTGGACAAGGGCTCCAACGACGAGTGTGGCAACCGCGGCGAATTCATCCGACTGTGTATCCGTCTCGCCCGGCTGACCGAAGGCATCGACGCCACCGATGCCTGCCAGAAGAAATGGCAGAGTCCGTGATAGGGCGCAGGAGCCTCACTGATGACTGCGTGCCAGTTCAGCGTCAGGCCGTCGCTTTCGGCCAGCGAGACCCGCCTGGTTCCTGAAATCCCCACGTGGATGCGGCTTCCAAAGGCTGGCGATCCTGGCCGGCACCCCTAGCCGCGCCGTTCCGCCGGGCTTAAGGTCTCGGCCTTCCAGCGTCGCCAGGAGGCCGGCCCGTGAAACTCATCAATCCCAATCCGTTCACCACCCGGCCCGAGATCGTCGGCACGTTCGGTGTGGTCGCCTCCACGCACTGGATCGCCACCGCGGTCGGCATGGGCATCCTGGAGAAGGGCGGCAACGCCTTCGACGCGGCGGTCGCCACGGCCTTCACCCTGCAGGTCGTCGAGCCGCATCTCAACGGGCCGGGCGGCGACGTGCCGCTGATCCTGAACGCCGTGCAGCGCGGCAAGACCGAGGTGATCTGCGGCCAGGGCTCGATGCCGGCGCTCGCCACCATCGCCCACTACAAGAGCCTCGGGCTCGACCTGATCCCCGGCACCGGGCTGCTGCCGGCCTGCGTGCCCGGCACCTTCGATTCCTACATGCTGCTGCTGCGCGACTACGGCACCATGCGGCTTAGCGACGTGCTGTCGCCCGCCATCGGCTACTACCTCAACGGTCATCCGCTGGTCGAGCGCGCCTCGGCCACCATCGCCACCGTCGCCGACAATTTCCGCCAGCATTGGCCGACCTCGGCCGCGGTGTTCCTGCCCGGCAACCAGGTGCCCAAGCCCGCCTCGCTGTTCCGCAACACCGCCGTCGGCAACACCTATGCCCGCATCCTCAAGGAAGCCGAGGCGGGCGGCGGCGGCCGCGAGGCCGAGATCGAGCGCGCGCGCCGGACGTGGAGCCAGGGCTTCGTCGCCGAAGCGATCGACCGCTTCTACTCCCACCAGGAGATCATGGACGTCTC
>WNGB01023082.1_pt1 | contig 10389 bp, 8 predicted proteins | sample 5400681 | NCBI WGS metagenome assembly WNGB01 (sample SAMN13153367, study PRJNA577476) | soil metagenome | isolation source: 115 cm soil or saprolite under grassland replicate 2 | place: USA:California | collected 2016-06-15 | reverse complement strand
ACTCTCTCCGCCATTCGCGCCTCTGCTCGCAACCGATCCACGCGAGCTACGGCGGGATGGCTCCGCTGACAGGATGAGATCTCGATAGCGCGAAGGCGGACGAATCCCACTCTCTCCGCCACCCCTAACCCTTTTGAGCGAACTACTTGCGGCATAGGGCGTCACTCTCGAATTCGACTGACGTGTCGACTCTCCCCTCCAGACACTCTCGAAGGCTGACGCTCAGGGTGGCCGCGCCTGAACATATCGAATATCAAGCACGTATTTAGTGATATTCGATATATCTGTTATCGGTGGTCAACAAATGACACAAGACAGAGTGGCTGGCGCTTTTCCCTCGGCCTTGCCGACGGCCCGGGCGGTATTGCGGGCGTTCATAGTCCTGAACCTGTTCCTCGGGGTGGGGATATGCGTTCTGTTCGTGGCCAGCCTCGTCGCGAGAGACGCGGTGTTCGCGGCGCTCGGAGCGAACGTCACGAATGCCAGGTTGATCGATGGGATGCGTCTCATCATGGCCATCGGGATCGGCTCGGTGGCGCTGACACACATTCTGTTGACGCGCGTGCTTGCGATCGTCGAGACCGTGCGACGCGGCGACCCGTTCGTGGCCGGCAACGCCGCGCGCCTGCAGACGACGGCATGGGCGCTCCTCGGCCTCGAGCTACTGCATCTGGCCGTCGGCGCCATTGCCGCCGCGGCCTCTTCCGCAGCCGAGCCGCTCGATCTCAACTGGAACTTCTCCGTTACGGGCTGGTTCGCGGTACTGCTGCTGTTCGTGCTTGCCCGCGTCTTCGATCACGGGACGCGGATGCGCGACGATCTCGAAGGCACGGTCTGATCATGCCTATCGTGGTGAAACTCGACGACATGCTCCACGCCCGACGGATGACGCTCACGGAGCTTGCCGAGCGGATCGGCATCACGCTCGCGAATCTCTCGATCCTCAAGACCGGCAAGGCGCGCGCGGTGCGGTTCTCGACGCTCGAAGCGATCTGCGACGTGATGCAGTGCCAGCCGGGAGATCTGCTCGGATACGCGCCGTCATCGGTCGCGGAAGAAGCGGCTGTTGCGGATCACGCGACCGCGTCTTCCGCCGCCCGCCTGCCGCTCAATCGTCCGTTGGACGCCGTTCCAGAAGAGGGTTAGCAACATGACCGATGTATCGCTGGTCCGTTTGTACGCCCTGCGCGCGGGGTACCTGTTCGTGGCGGCCGGGCTCGCGGCGACCGTCTGGCCGCTCGTGATCAACCACTCGCCGCGCTGGCCGCTGATGAACAGTGTCGTCTGCAGCATGCTCGCGGCGGTCTCGGTGCTCGCCGCGTTCGGGATTCGCTATCCGCTGCAGATGCTGCCAGTCCTTCTCTTCGAGGTTGCCTGGAAGAGCATCTGGCTGATCGCCGTTGCGCTCCCGCTCTGGTCGGCGAATCAACTCGATGCGAGGACATGGGAGACGGTGAGCGATTGCCTCTTCGGAGCCATCCTGATCCCGCTCATCCCGTGGCGTTATGTGATTGCCCAGTACGTCACGAGGCCCGGCGACCGCTGGCGGCGCCTCGGCGCAGTCCCGTCGTCGGCACTCGGCGGCGAGAAGCCTCCCGCTGCGGACCAGCCCGCCATCCCTTTTCACTGACGAGAACGGTCCCGTCTTCGCTGTTCTTCGGCGTCCGGCCCGATTACCTCCCGGTTGTTGCCGTGGTATCGCTCGTGCTCCTCGCAGTGGCCGCCACCGCGTGCTTCCTTCCAGCTCGCCGCGCCTCGCGAGTCGATCCAGTGGTGGCGCTGCAGCGCGGCTAGCTCACCCCATACTTCACCGAGCGTGACCTGTCGTGACCATGCTCAGGTGAGTTGCGCAAGAACTCGCTGAAGATTGGTGCACTCGCATGCGCCATTCCTCGCGCGACTGCCCCCACAGATCCACCCGTTCGTTCTGGAATGGCGGCGGCAGTTTTCCGGGTCCGAGATTCCGCGACCCGTTTATGCGCGACCCGCTGCGACGCGAGGTTCTCGGGCGCAATCGAGTGCAGGAAGCCGCAGTGTTGCCAACCGAGCCGAGGCTCGATCAGCTGGCGCACGTTGACTTGCGTCATCGCTGAGGCATAATCAGCGCCGCGCGGACGGACTGCTGTCCCTTTCCGCCATGATATTCACTCGTCGTCAACGAGGATCGGAGCGACTTCATGAAATGGCTCGGAACGGCTGCTGTTGTGGCTCTTGCTTTCTCGATGCTCGCGTGCAGGCGGACGCCACCGGCGTACCCGACGAGCTTTAGCGATGGCGGCATAGCCGCGCAGAACCGGATCGGCGGGTACTTCAGCAGCTCAGTGGCGTCCAGGCTCCGCGGTTGCTGGAGTCAGCTCCAGGGCGAAGGCGCGGTCGCCATGGATGTCACGTATCGCAAAGCCGGCGACAAATGGACGTTTGAAAAAGTGAGCATGACGAAGTCGACCCTTCCGAAAGGACAGGAGTCGGGTGCGCAGCGGTGTGTGGAGGAGTCCGCTCGCGACACCGCGTTCCCGATGGAGCAGAGCGAGAGCCTCGAGAAGGCCGCCGAGCAGTTCGTCGTGCGGCTGGGGTTGCCGGTGCCGCTTCCCGCCGAGGGCACGCAGATGACCCCCGACGAAATCGCCCGCATGATCGGGACAGGCGGCGGCCTGGGCGACATCGCGGGATGCTCCGAGTGTGTCAGCAATCCCGACTACCCGTATGGGCTCAAGTGCGAGTCGAGGAAGAGCGGCGGTCACCTGGACTGCAAGGAACACACCTCGAACGTCTGCTCGACGGCGCCGACCGCATGCCTGCGCGGTCTCTTCGGCGGATCGACCATCATCATATATTGACGGGGCTCGCCGCCATGAGTGACAGAAAATCGTTGACACGCCGCGGATGGCTCTCGGCAGCCGCCAGCGGAGTGGCGGGCTCGGCGCTGACAGGAATCCCACAGGCGCGTGGCGGGGGGCGGCCCGGTCAACAGGCGCGTGGCGATCGTTCGCCCTCGCTTCCGCTCGCCGAGTTCGAGCCGAAGAGCATGCTGCACGTGAGGGAGACGCACGTCGCCCGCGCGCGCTTCCCGGTCATTGACTTCCACTCGCACGTCTCGCCGCGGCCCGACTCGAAGAGGCGCAGCGTGCCTCCCGCGGAACTGCTGCCGGTGATGGACGCCGTCAACTTGCGGACGATGGTGAACCTGACCGGCGGATCGGGAGAGGCCCTTTCCACGACAATCAAGAACTTCGACCGCGCGTTCCCCGGCAGGTTCGTCTCGATGACCGAACCGGCCTGGACTCGTGCGAGCGAGCCCGCCTATGCGGCGTGGCAGGCCGCCGATATTGCCAGCGCGAAGTCAGCGGGCGCGGTGGGCCTGAAGGTGCTGAAGACGCTTGGTCTGTACCTGCGGGACGGTGGTCCCAACGGGACGCTCGTCAAGGTCGATGATCGGCGGTTCGATCCGATGTGGGACACCTGCGGCCGTCTCAAACTGCCGGTGGCCATGCACGTCGGGGATCCGGAGGCGTTCTTTCTGCCGACCGATCGCTTCAACGAGCGGTACGAAGAGTTGAGCGCACATCCGGATTGGTCGTTCTTCGGGCGGGATTTTCCGCCGTTCAAAGAGATCCTGGCGGCTCGGGATCGCGTGTTCGCGCGCCACCCGGACACGACCTTCGTGGCGCTGCATGTGGGCCACTGGGCGGAGAACCTGCAGGCAGTCGGCGAGATGCTCGACCGATTCCCGAACGTGCATGTTGAAATCGGCGCACGCATCGGCGAGCTCGGGCGGCAGCCGCGCACCGCGGGCCACTTCTTCGACAAGTACCAGGACCGCATCCTGTTCGGGACCGACGCGATCCCGCTGGGCACGGAGACCCCGCAGCAGGTGTTCGGGGAGGATTTGTACCGGATCTACTATCGCTTCCTCGAAACCGAGGATGAGTACTTCGACTACGCGCCGTCGCGCGTGCCGCCGCAGGGCCGGTGGCGGATCTACGGACTTGGCTTGCGGGAGCAGATCCTTCGGAAGGTCTATTACCAGAATGCGGAACGGGTGCTCGGGCGGAAGATTGTCTGAGGTCAGCCCCTGTTCCGCACTCTCAGGACCTCGTTCGTCATTCGAAGCTGGGTTGCCACGGCCGCAGCGGCAGGACTGTACGCGTTCGCGGGCTGGGTGCTCGATGGCGGTGCCGGGCTGGTGCGGACGGTCGTCACGACAACACACCCACGAGACGAGCTCGACCGGCGCGTGAGGGCGATCGCGGTGTCGCGCGGTGCCTGGGAAGTGCCCGAAACCGGCCTCTATGATCTTTCGCTCGACGGCCGCGGTCGGGTGACCTGGACGATCGATGACATCCCGGCGATCGAGGCCGACTCGGTCGGTGGAGGCGTCGTGACGCGGACGGTGTGGCTCGCCGCAGGCTTCCACCGCGTTGAAATCAGGCAGGCGATCGATCAGTCGGCACCGCCTGCCGCGGTCGGAGCCGCCAGGACCGGCCGGCCACCGCAACCATTGGCGTGGAAACCGAGACCACCCAGGAACCCTCGACTGCGCGTGGCAGCCCGGGTGCTGCGTGAGGTGCTCGGGTGGGTCGCGATCGTGGCCCTTATATGGTCGATCCGGCTGTCCGTCTCGGCTTTGCGCAACTGGTGGAATCGCCGCTTTCCCAGCCTGACCGCCGGGAGATCGGCTGAGGGCGGCATTCGCAAGTGGCGCGCGTGGACAGGAAGGGCAATCGCCTGGGGGATGCTCGCGGCCATCCTCGTGCACGCCGCACTGCTCAGGATCGATGCAATCAGCGGACGGTACGGGCCGGTAAGTTCACCCCGGTGGATAGCCGCTGTGCAGACCCGAACGATGGCACCTCCACAGAGCATCCGGCCCGCCTCGATCACGTGGCAACCCGAAGCGATGTACCCACACGCTGACGGCAAGGAGACGCACTACGTGAGCGATCCATACACATACCTGGCAGCCGCCAGGACCATGTCGTCGTTCTACGGCGCCCAGTTTCGCGAGCCCATGTTTCCGTTTGTTACCAGGGGCTTCCTGCGGGTTCTGAACGGCCAGGACGTCGCGGTCAGTTTCGCGTCTGCTTTTTTTTCTACGCTCGCGGTGTGGCTGACGTACGTTCTCGGCGCAGCCCTTTGGTCGCGTCCAACAGGTCTTTTGGCGGCGCTCGGTCTCTCGCTCGACTCCCACGTGATTGCACAAGCCAGCTCCGGCTGGCGCGACGACGCCTACATGGCGATGGTGACGCTGTGCGCGTACCTCATGCTGCGCTGGTGGCGAGCGGGACAGGCGGAGGCGCGCCTCATTCACCTCGGCCGCCTGCGAATCGACGCGATGTACCTGGAAGCCGCGCTCTTTGGAGTGGCCGGCGGGTTCGCCATTCTCACGCGCATCATGGCCGTCTCATTTCTTACCGCGGGAGTTGCCTGCCTTGTGCTCGCGCGGCGTGCGGCCTGGCGGCGCCATCTGGCCGCGGCGGCCCTCGCCCTTGTCACGTCGGGGTTGGTCGCCGCGCCATACTTCGTGAACTGCTGGCGCGTGTATGGCGATCCGCTCTACACATTCAACGTGCACGGGCGCATCTACAGCGTCGCCGAAAGGCACGCGGAGTGGGAGGGGAGCACCGCAGGTTACGTCGCCCAGAAGATCGCGCGACGCCCCTTCGAGATGCTGGACACCGTCGCGCAGGGACTGACGACATATCCATTCGCCAACAAGTGGAACGGCCTCGATCCCTGGCTCCCGGGGCTGGGATGGTGGGCCTCCGTGGCGTCGATTGCCGGCCTGGCCGTGTTCGCGGCATCTGCCCAGGGCCGCCTGCTGCTTGTGTTGATGGTGAGCTCTCTTGTACCGTTCTCGTTCACCTGGACCGTGGACCCGGACTTTCGATTCACGCTGCACGTGTATCCGATTCTGATGATTGCGGCAGCCGTCGCGCTGGACGCGGGTGTCCGCGGCGTGCGTGCCGTCCTCGTTTCGGGTCGCGGCGCTGCTGGAGCCGCGTGGCGAGGAATGGCATGGCTTCCGTGGGCGAGCACGGTCGGCGTCCTGCTTGCCGTCCTCTGGTTCGTAGGGCGCGTGTCACCGTCTCTGGTCTTCGCCGAGGCGCTGAAATGGCGCGAGGACGCCACCGTGTCAGCGGGTTCGCGCGACGGCGCGTCATTCGAACGCGGTTGGTCCCAGCTGATGCGCGGCGGGAATGTCAGCATGCGCGTGGCAGTCGAAGAGGGCACGCTGTTGATCCGACTGCCGGAGGAGGGTGACTATCCGGCGACGCTGCGGCTGGATCCGTTTCCCCGACCACTTTTCGATGCACCGGGCCGGCTGCCCGTAGTAGAGGTTGCGCTCAATGGCCTACCTGTTGGTGAGATCCAACTCCGGTGGACACCCAGCCGCGTGGGCGCCTACGACATTCTGCTGCCACGGACGGCGGTGCGCCGTGGCGTCAACCGTCTCGTGCTGCGCGTGAAGCGGCCTGCGGCCTCCCCGGTCCGACCAGGCCTGACCGATGGCGACGCCGTGGGGCTTTGGTACGTGCGAGCGCATCCGCCGCCAGCCCCGAAAACCACTATCGCTCGCTTCCTTCCGTCGTCGCGACACCGCCTGTAGGGCAGCCGGTCGGCTGGAGCCCGAGTGATACGCGAGCACCGCACCTGATCAGCGCCGCCTCCGCGGGACCCTGGAAGAACCCGTACCCCTTCCGGCTGTTCTTCCAGGCGAGCGGGCCCCCTACCTTCAATCCCGCGTTGGTCGTCGCCTGAACGACCTTCGTGACGAGCGCTTCGTACTGCGGATCGTTCTGCTTGAATCCCGAGAAGCTGGAAAGATCCGTGCTCGCCACGAAGACGACGTCCACGCCCGGCACCGCGGCGATGCGATCGACGAGGTCCACGCCCGCAGGATTCTCGATCATCGCGACGATCATGACGTTGTCGTTCGCGGTCTGCCTGTAATCGCTTCCCCAGAGCGCACCGTACTGGCCCGATCCCTGGCTGCGGCGCCCGGCTGGCGGATACCGCGCGAACTTCACGGCCGCGGTGACCTTCTCGATCGTGTCCACCATCGGCAGGATGATTCCGAGCGCCCCGATGTCGGTGGCCTTCTGGATGTCGCCTTCCGTCGCGTCTGGCACGCGTACGAAGGGAATCGCCGGAGCGCCCTTGCACGCCATGATCATCCGCGCGACATCCTGGTAGGTCAGCGGGCTGTGCTGCATCTCGATCCAGGTGAAGTCGAAGCCGGAATTGGCCATCGCACAGTACAGATCCGGATCGGGCAGCAGGACGGTTCCGCCGACGACCTGCTTTCCCTCGGCGAGCTTCTGCTTGACGGTGTTGTAGACGTGCGGGGCGGGCGCCTGACCGCCCGCGTTCGTCGCAAGAATCAGGAGCACTGCTCCCGAGACGCAGAGCCATCCGGAAATTCGAGCGATGCGCATACAAGCTCCTTTTTGATCCGAGGGGCTTTGCCCCTCGGACTCCCCGACACGGTCGCTCGCGGGGGCCCCTGAGATCCCCGCTCCGCTCCCGTGGCTCACTCGCTCCGCTCGTTCGCGACGCGGCAGGGGAGCTTCGCCCCTCGGACTCCCCGACACGGTCGCTCGCGGGAGCCCCTGAGATCCCCGCTTCCGCCTCCGCTAAAGCTACGGCGGACGCGCCGAAGCGCCTCCGGCGCGAAGGCGGGCGGTCACCATCGGATCGACGCTCGCGGCGCGTCGTGCGGGGACGGCGCTCGCGACGAGCGCCGCAACCGCGAGCAAGACGAGCGCTGCTGCGAATGCGCGTGGATCGGTCGCTTCTATCCCGAATAGGGACGCCTTCACCGCCGCGCTCAGGTACCACGCCACGACGGTGCCGATGATTAAGCCCGATCCCACGAGCACGACCGCGTTCAACACGACCATTCCGATCACGTTCGCGCGCGTTGCACCTAGCGCGATTCTCACGCCAATCTCACGGGTCCGCTGCGAGACCACGTGGGCCATCAGGCCGTAAATCCCTGCGGCTGAAATGACGAGACCAAGAACACCGAACAGTCCCAGCAGCAGCATGTTCAGCCTGCGCTGCGCCACGCGCTTGCCGATCAGTTCCTCCATCGTCATCACGTTGCGGAGCGGCACGTCCGGCAGGACGGCGAACACCGCGGACTTCACGGCAGGCACCACATCATACGGGCTTCCAGTCGTACGGACGACCAGCTCGGCGCCGAATGCTGAAGTTTGCGCGATTGGAATGTACGCCTCGGTTCTTGGCTCCATCTCGAGACTCGTCTGGTGGACATCGCCCACGACACCGACGATCGTGCGATTCCCATGAATACCGACGGTCTGGCCGATCGGGTCTTCACCGGGGAAGTATTTCCTCGCCGCGGACTCGTTGATAATCGCCACTGGAGTGGAATCTTTGCGATCCGTCCCATCGAACAGCCGTCCGCGTCGAAGCGGAATCTTCATCGCCACGTGGTACTCGGGCGTCACTTTGGAGACCGAGATCATTTCTCCGGCTGTGAGGTCGATGTTCTTGCTCGGAATGGTCAGAGAGGTGGCGCTGTAGCCGCCCTGAAGCGGCACGCTCCCGCCGAGCATCGACGCGTGCAGCACACCTGGGATGTGATCGATGCGCTCCACGAGCGCGGCAAACGCCGGGCCAGAATCCCGCGGCTGCGTACGCGACTCGATGCGTGGCGATATTTGCGCGGTCAGCACGTTGTCAGGGCTGAACCCGGGATCGATCCCCATCAGCGCCATGAAGCTGCCGATGAAGAGCGCCGCGCCCACGAGCAGCACGACGGCGAGCGCCACTTCGGCGACAACCAGCGCGCTTCGCAGCCGCCGGCCTCCAGCGCCGCCGATCGTTCGCGCGTTGTCTTTGAGCGCGTTCGATAGGTCCGGCTTCGACGACTGGAGAGCCGGCACGGTCCCGACCAGGATCGCCGTCAGGAGGCACAGGCCGGCGGCTGCGGTCAGCACGCGCAGGTCGACTGCGATCATCGTGACCCGAGGCACGCTCTCCGGCATGGAGGCCTTCAGGATCCCCACAGCCCACCATGCGACCATGACCGCGCATGCCGTTCCCGCGGCCGACAGCAGGAAACTCTCAATCAGGAACTGTCGAATCAGGCGCCATCGCGTCGCGCCGAGCGCGGCGCGAATGGCGACCTCTCTCTGGCGCGATGTCGCGCGTGCGAGGAGCAGGCTCGCGACATTCGCGCAGGCGATCAGCAGGACGATCGCGACAGCGCCGAGCAGCATCAACATCCACGACTTCGTGCGAGCGCCCACGATGTGGTCGACCAGCGGCCGCACGCCGATCAGGTTGTCCTTATTCCACTGTGGATTCGCCTGTTCGAGTGCCGTGGCAATCTGGTCCATCTGCGCCTGCGCCCGACCGACAGAAACACCGGGATCGAGTCGGGCGATGACCTGCAGGTAGTTGTATCGCGAACCGGCGGCGCGAATCCGTTGCTCCGTGGGCACGACGTATGGAAGCCAGATGTCCGTTGGGCGCGCGGCGCCGACAGGGTAAGTGACGCCGCGCGGTATCACTCCGATGATTTCGTACGTTCCCCGCCCACGCTCAATGTCGTCGAGCGTTATCGTCCGGCCGACCACGTGTGGATCCGCGCCGAAGTCGCGTCGCCACAGGGCGTCGCTCAGCACGACGACGCGATCTTGTCCTGGAATTTCCATGTCTTTGGTAAACGCCCGTCCGAGTGACGGCCGGACGCGGAGCACGTCGAAGAATTCCGCCGTGACGTATTCCGGCACGAGCGATTCAGGTTCTCCGCCTGGCTGGTGGAGGGTCAGCCAGCCGCTGGCGATCGCCGCCATCGAATCGAACACGCGCTGCTGTGCGGCCCAATCGATGTAGTTCTGCGGCGCGACAGCCGAAAGCGCATCGGGATCGCGCGTATCGCCCGGGACGCGGCGCCTCTGAGGCTGTCGTTCGCCCACGGCGACGAGCCGATCCTGCTCGTCGAACGGCAGCCCGCGAAGGACCACAGCGTCTACGACCGAGAAGATGGCGGTGCTGGCGCCGACGCCAAGCGCAAGGATCATCAGTGCCGCGACGGAAAAGCTCTTCGCATCGCGGAGCGATCGACACGCAGCTCATCCAGCATTGCGCCAGTTCTAACCGAGTGGCTTCGCCCCTCGGACTCCCCCGCGGACGGGCGCCCGCCTCGGCGCGGAGCCCACGCCCGTGACAAGCGCCCTTGGGCGAGCACCGAGGTGGGCTGGCGGGCACTACCGAGCTCCCTCTAAGTTGTCCGGCTGGCCTAAAGGCCAGCACCACCGAGCTCCCCTCCTAAGTTGTCCGGCTGGCCTGAAGGCCAGCACCACGCGAGCTCCCCCTAAGTTGTACGGCTGGCCTGAAGGCCAGCATCACAGAACT
>WNGB01029009.1_pt1 | contig 10391 bp, 8 predicted proteins | sample 5400681 | NCBI WGS metagenome assembly WNGB01 (sample SAMN13153367, study PRJNA577476) | soil metagenome | isolation source: 115 cm soil or saprolite under grassland replicate 2 | place: USA:California | collected 2016-06-15 | reverse complement strand
CTTTGATTCCCACGTGATACTCGCGGAACGCTTCCACGGTATCGTCCGGCAGCCATTCACCGAATTTGTCCTTTGCCAACTGGCCGGCGTACACCTCGAACCACGCGATCTTTTTTTTGCCGCCGTATGCTTTTTCGACCGCGGCATCGAACACGCGCACGCTCGCAGCCCAGATATCCGGTCCCGTGCCGTCTCCGCGGATAAATGGAATGACCGGTTGATCCGGCACATTCAGTTTATCGGTTCTGGTGATCTTCTCACCTGCAGGCGGAGCGACATCTTTATATGGCATAAGGGGCAAACTGTAGAGGCGGCTGTCACCAGCCGCAACAGAAGTCAAACCCTCCGCGGCCTGTCGTGCATGGTCATTCGAAACTGTTCGATTTCCAGTTTCAATTTACCGATACCTTCGTGAAAGACGGCGGCCGCTGGCGCTTGCTCGCCGGTCATGTCTCAAAGCTGCGATGCCGCTGGCAATGGGATCGAAACGCAACGGAATGCGGGCGATTTGAAAGAGCCGTAAGTGACCATTTTTTTATGTCCCGGCCGACAATCTCGCCTTCAATTGTTGGGTCAGCCACGCCGTCCATTCGATGTACTCTTTTGTATGCCGATTTCCCGCTGTGAATCGGCTAAAGGTAGAGGTGACTGTTACTTTGGTGATTACAATTTGGGGAACAGGTTGCTTTTCTCCAAGCAACTCTACGCCACGGGGCCATCCGGTTGTCCCACCCACAGGCTCCAAAGTAACCCGCCAATCGAAGTAAAGCTTTTTGTAGAGTCTGATTCCTCGCTTCTCTGCACCCGTCGCTTCCGACGTTGGAGTATGAGAGAGGCTAAGTTCGGTGCCGGGCGGGACGCGGAATCTGGGAAACTCCCAGTACATGCGTTCGGTTTGGAGATCAAAGAACGGATTTCCAGCGAAGACCTTTCCGATTGTAGCAGCAGAGACTTGGATTGCGTTCTCAAGCGGCGAGTCGGAACTTACGTGCGTGGTAACCACGCCGCCTCTTGTTAAAAACCCAAATCCTCCAGACTGGATTTCTGACAACAGCCGGGTGACGTAGTACTGCTCGACTGCGAGTAGGTCGTTGAACTGGTCAAAAGGTTTATTGGCATTTGAGTGACGCCACATCGTCAAGAGCGATCCCACGTTGTGCAGGCGGTTTGAAAAATCAAAATCCTCCGCAATGACTAATGGTGAAGTCCCATCAGAATTTACGAGTGCCGAAGTAATGAACGCCTCTCTGCTCGACGTTTCCTTCAACGTTGATAGAACAGAGAAAAAACCAGTAGCAAGACCGGTTAAAACCGCGGCGACGAGCGGCATCCAAAGCCGTTCGCTCCAGTTGAGGTAAGCGAGCCAAGCCGTTGCAGAAAGCAGGCATAAAAAGCCGACTGCCGGAAGAATCCAGAACATCTTCATTAGGTCGTAGGAAAACAAGATGTGCCTAACGAGGCGCCTGTAAGTCGCTCGAGTTCCAACAACGCGGTGAATCTATCGTCTGATAAGACGATGAACCGGCGACCGTCGCGAGAATATGCGTCTGCGGTGTAGAGTACCCGACCGGTCGAATCCATCTCCGACGAACAGCCCCAACTAAAACCCGCTTTGCTCACATTTTGAGCGATGATCGCCCAGTCACTTTTCGCCATGCATGGATTATGCGGCGTTCGTACTCAACACCACAACCAGAATTTGTGTCACCGCTAATTCATTTTGCATCCCGAATGCTTTTGGGATCACGGCCGCCCGGCGCGCTTCCAAGCGTCAATTTCAGCGGCGCTGATCTCGCGCGTGAATTTGGAGCGAGCCGCACGCGCTTCAAGGATTAGGGCGTCGACATCGACAGGGTGCGTTTCCCCAGTGGTAATCTTCAAAGTTGCGATTATCTCCTTGTTCAAGCTCCGATGATGCTCCTCAGCGCGTCTTTTTAGTTTCCGATGCAGGTCTGCTGGAATGTTTTTCAAAGTGATAGTCGGCATCGTGAAACCATAACGGTTCCATTATGGTTATCAATCGAGCCTGTCACCCCGTGGCATCCCCGTGTGTGTCATAAGCTTTTGGTCAGATTTGCATCGCATATGTGGTAAAGTGATGTGCGCGGTGACATCCGGACGCGCCGGTCACACTTAGATGGACGCCTGCTTTGTGATTACAATTACGCTATGAAAATTGCTTCCACTCTCGCGCTAACGTTTCTGACAAGTTTGCTACTTGCATTTGCACAAGAGAATGACGAGGCGAATGCGGTTCTCCAGACAGAACGCGACCTGGCCGCCGCTTATCTCAAGAGTGACGCGGACGCCATCGCACAAGGCGTGATGGAGGATTACACACTGACCAATTCAATGGGCAAAATCACCACGCGCGCTGACGATCTTGACGAGGCCAGGAAAAACGATCCGAAATACGAAATCTTCGAGAATTATGACATGAAAGTGCGCGTCCACGGCAATACTGCAGTCGTTACCGGGAAGACGCACACAAAAGGAATCTCGGGAGGGAAACCGTTCGATTCGCAGTTTCAATTTACCGATACATTCGTGAAAGACGGCGGCCGGTGGCGTTTGCTCGCCGGCCACGTCTCAAAGTTGCCCGCGAAGGAAAAATAAGTCGCGACTCGCAGAACCCAATCTTGCAACTCACGCGATTGGCTTGCCTGACGGCAACAACGGATTCGAGCGAGAAACTGCCACGGAAGGTTTAGCGCCGATCTCCCAATTTGCCTTGGCTTGATGGCCAGGCATATTCATCTCCGTGAGCCAGAAAGAAATTGTGCTGGATGTCATTAGCGAGTTGCCCGATGAAGTTTCTTTGGAGCAAATCGCCGAGAAGATCGAACCGCATGAAGAAGTCAAGCGACAGCTCGCCACATGGCTTGGTTGAAGATTACTTTATTTTGGCAATTTGAAGCGCCAACTTTGGGATCGCTGTCTTTAAGATCTGCCAGACAAGTTGTAAATCGATTCCTGCATAATCGTGCACGATGCGATTGCGCAGCCCGGCGACCCGCGACCATGGGATTGTCGTGTGCCGGGCCTTGAATTCAGCAGGCAGTTGTTTTGCTGCCTCCCCGATGATTTCCAGGTTGCGTACGACCGCGTCTATCGTCTTTTCGTCGGCAAGGAATGAAGCTTCGTCTAAGCCAGCGGTATAATGCTCTATTTTGTTAATCGAATTCCGGATATCGTCGAGGAGAACACCCGGTTCGCGTTTAGACATCGATTAATTCTGATTCGATTTGTTTCCAAAGCAGCGGTTTGATTGCACGTCGAGAAACCAGATCGATTTTACGGCCGGTCAACTCTTCTAGCTTGTCTGCCAGGGTAACAAAGTCCAGGCCAATCGAAGGCTCAACGTCGGCCAGAATGTCAATATCGCTTCCGGCAAAAGTTTCGCCTCGAGCCATCGAACCGAATAAGGCCAGTCCGTGCAAAGGAAACTCCCGTTTCAAAGCCGGCAAACCAGCCCGTAGGCGCTGCAAAATTTTCTCTCGTTCCGCCTGCACTGCAACATAGTACTCGATTGCGTCATTCTTTTCCAGTCGCTCTTGTACGAGTTCCCTCCACGGAAAATCGCAGACTGCCCTCATCTTCTGTATTTGCTACTTTTTCCCGCTTTGATATAATTCGCCTCTCGTGTCTCCCCAAGCGGCCAGTGGTCTTCGTTCTGCTGTAGCGGCAGCCCTGTCGGCTGCTTCTCTCTCTCCATCCGGTTACGACTTGGCAAGCAACCACCTGCCCGCCCGCCTGCTCGCGAAAGCTTTCGGAGTAGCCAGTGCGAAGGTGGATCACTGATTACTGATCACTCGGTTCTACCAATCTTTACCCTGCGGAAGCAACGGGAGTGTGTCAGCGCTCCCTGTCGCGCCGTAGCCTTGTGCGAAGGTGGATTTACGTTGCTCGAACTGCTCATCGTCATCGGCATTATCGCCGTCTTGATGGTGCTGATTGTTCCAGCGTTTACAACCATCAAGAGCGCGGGCGACGTCACCAGCGCCGCCTATACGATCAAAGGCGCGCTCGACACCGCCCGTACCTACGCGAAGGCAAACAATACCTACACGTGGGTCGGGTTTTACGAAGAGAATGTCTCAAACCCAGTCTCACCAAACTCCGATACGCCACCTGTCGGCCGAATTGTGATGTCAATCGTCGCGTCGAAGGACGGAACGATGCTTTACACTGGGAACTTAGGTACGCCTGTGATTTTGGATCCACCAAGCTCAGGAACACTCATTCAGGTCGGCAAACTAACTAAGATTGACAATGTGCATCTCAAGACTTTCGCAGCGGCAACCGCGACCCCGCCTCCCGACACCTTCGCCACCCGGCCTGCGGCCACTTCAACTGCGGCACAGGTCGGCGATACTACTCCCCCGAATCCTTCCCTGACGTTTCACTACCCTGTGGCCAGCTCGCCGGCCCAGTATACTTTTGTAAAAGCGGTCCAATTCAGCCCGCGCGGCGAATGTATCATCACCAATAGTAACTACACTTCCGCTCGCATCGCTGAGGTCGGACTTGTGCCGACCCACGGAGCTACCGAGCCTAGTCCAGTTCCTCAGAATGTCGCCGCAGTCCAAATAAATGGCTTTGCTGGCGATGTACGGATCTATAGGCGATGAACCGCTTTATTCGCCCTGAGCCCAGCGGTTCTGGTCGCCATCGCCGCGACCGGATGCGATTGAGATTGACCGGCGCCAGCGATAATCAAGGAAATTCCCTTAAACCCCTAGGGGCGCGATGGACTTTCTATCATTCTCTCAAAAATCAGGGGTTCTCCCTCATGCAAATTTCGCATTTTCGCCTTACATAAGAACCTTCAAAAACATGAAACGCTCTTTACACGGGACTACTGCATTTTCACTCGTCGAAGTCACCCTCGCCTTGGGCGTGGCCGCGCTTGCCCTGCTGGTAATCTTGGGTTTGCTGCCCGCGAGCTTGAAAACTCAACAGAGCAGTATTCAACAGACGACGGCCAACCAGATTATTTCACAAATTTATTCGTTTCTACGCGCGGATGTGCGGCTTTCCCCTGGACTATACAAACAGGTTTGCCCGGATCCGCCCGACCCGGATCAGCCGTGTAATTGGGATCAGTTGCACGGGCACTGGTTGCAGGTAGCCCAGCCGCCCGACACGCTCTATTTCACACAGGCAGGGAAGCCAACTGGAAATGTAAATGCGTCCTCTCCGCCTTCAGATGCGGTTTTTAGGGCGAAGATTACGTACAATCCAATACCCCCTACGGGGAGTACCTCGGTTGCGAATATTTTCGTTAGTTGGCCCGCACCAGTCAATCCAACAACAGGCGTTCCAGCGGGGTCGGTCACAACAACCATCTCGGTTAATCGATGATGATAAAACGATCACATATGCGCAGTGTACGAGTGACGCGCGGCGGCTTCACGCTTGCGGAACTACTCGTGTCAATGGCGGTTCTCACAATCATTACTCTGATGCTCACGCAGTTAATGACCAATGCAACGGCCATTACGCGGACTGCCCACAAGCATATCGATACAGATACTCAAGCCAGGGTTGTATTTGACCGTATGGCGCTGGACTTCGCACAGATGATCAAGCGCACCGACGTCAATTACTACGTAAAACAGCGTGCGGCCTACAACGGGCACGGAAATGGCCACGGATGGGGAAGGGGGAAGAACGCAGACCTGGGCAGCGACCAGATCGCGTTCTTCAGTGCGGTGCCAGGGTACTACCCCAGTACGTACTCTGTAGGACAGCAGAGTCCGATTTCGCTCGTAGCCTACCGCGTTACCGAAAGCAACTCGAGTGACCCTGCTTACGGCAGACTTGTACGCATGGCTAAAGGGCTGGGATGGAATGCACTCGATAGTAACCCGAATTCGAACCAAACAGACACACCGTATCCAATTGTCTTTCTGCCGCAGACAATCGCTTTGGTCGGTCGCCCGTGGGTTGCCGCCGTTAATAACACCAACACTTGCAACAACAGCCCCAACAACAGTTGCGATCCGGATTATGAGGTGATCGGCCCAGGCGTCTTTCGCTTTGAATATTACTACCTTTTAAAGAACGGGTTTCTAACGGATTGGCCCTGGGACAGGCGAGATGATACCGATCGGTTCACGATTAGCGATCCCCCAAGTATTGGGCTTAGCCAGGTAGAGTCGATTGGCGTCGCGATCGCTGTAATCGATCCGGCAGGCCGCGCGCTGCTAAATGCCGTCTCCCCCGATCAAATTCTCAATCTGGCTGGCGACTTCCCTGACTTCAAGAGCGCCCATGGCCTAGGGAATCAATCAAAGACAATCGGTGATCTGGAAGACAGGTGGAAAGCCATTGTCGAATCCACCGCGCAGACCGGCCGGTCACCTTCAGGGTTAGTTGTTCCACCAGAAGCAGCGAAGACAATCCGGATTTACAGTCGCTACTTCGATCTGAAAACGCTGTAGGATGAAGTGGCTGCTTAAAGCGGTTCCCTCACGAGAACGAGGGGCGGCGCTCATCATCGTGCTGGCCTTTGTCGTGTTGTTGACTGGGTTGGGCGTCGCTTACCTATCCAGAACGACAAGCGATCGCCAGGTTGCGCACAGCAGCTTCAACCAATCTAACGTGGATCAACTGGCCCAAAGCGCGATGGACAACGTCATCGGCGATCTCCGCCAGGAGATCGTCAATGGCTCAAGTCCTAGTCCCGCCCCCACCTTCAGCGCAAATGGAGCTACGTACAATCTCTATGTGCCGACATTCGCCTCAAACGTCCTGCCCATGCGCAGCCCCATGCCCGCACCTGGTACAACACCGGCTATTGCAAACCTTATTCGACGCAGCTCCAGGACTGATCCGGCTTTGTGGCCGGACCTCGTTGTCGGACCGGCTCGAGGGAGCCGTGCTTCCGCGGTAAATTCCCTGGCTGATGCCTCTGCTAACGGCCGCTCCGTCAGTTTGGCCCGATGGAACTCGCATTACTTAATCCCGAAGTTGAATACTGGTGACGCCGGATCCGAGCCGATCAGAACCGGTTATACCGATCCAAATTATTGGGCGCCGGATTGGGTTTTTGTTAATGATCAAGGGGTCACGGTTATTAATGCCGCGGATACATCAGTCATCGGCCGATACGCCTACATGATTTACGACGAGGGCGGGCTGCTGGACATGAATGCGGCTGGATATCCTTCGCCCACGACGATTTTACAATATGGGCGAAAGGGTTCTCTTGCTTTTACGGATCTCAGCGGACTTCCAGGCTTATCCCCAACTCCAGGCTCTACCCCGGTCGACAAGATTGTAGGCTGGCGAAACTACGCTTCTGCCCAGGCAAGCGGAACATTCCCGAATTTTAACTTCAGCAACGCAAATTCAGCGAACACTTACTACAATCTTATCCTTTCCGACCCGACCAACATTCAGTTAACAAACTATTTTACAAATTTGGCCCTGACGTACTTTACGAATTCCTTTCTCACAACGAGCCAGGCCCCTGTTTTTAACACGCAAACCGACCAGGCATTGGCAGCGCGACAGGAACTACTTAAACTTCGCTCTGGAGTGAGCGGGGGCGGAATCGGCTTTGTGAACGCACTTCAGTCCCTTGGAACCTTCTCGCGAGAAGCGCTTTCAAAGATCCCCCAATGGAGCCCCACGACGCCCGATTCGGTAAACCCGAATTTCCAGACGTTATTCGTGACAGGCCCATTCACTCGCAACGATGGAACCGCGGCTAGCGTTGGAGAGTATCTGGTCAACAAACGATTTCTGCTTCAGCGTCTCAACTGGCTTACTTACAAAGGACCGAGCGCTACGGTCGCTAATGGTGGAACACGAAACGCGGTGCCAACCTCGGCGCCCGCGATCGGAGATCCGGACTACGACCTGTGGCTGCTCACGAGGGGGGCGGATGTGAGAGATGTGAATAGCATCAGGTTTGGGCTGACGTCGGCATTCTTACAACAGGGGACAGCTCTCAACGTATTGAAGTACTTTGGGCTGGCGTGGGACGCTACAAACGAACGTTGGAACTACGTCGGGCATAGCAGTAGCCCCACTCCGATCGCTTCGATTGCAACATTCGGAGTCGGGGGCACGCAAGCCGCCACGCGTGAACCTGATTTTTTCGAACTACTAAAGGCGGGAATCCTCGACGGCTCCCTAGGTGACGCCTCTTCGCCGGATCCGGCTTTGCCTTCAGTTCATCAAGCGTCCAAGATGCTCCATATCCTTACCATCGGAGCGAACTTGATTGCCCAGTCGAGAGCGGATTCTTATCCAGTACGAATAGCCTGCAATGTGGGTGGAACTATCATGGAAGCTGTTGGTATGCCCCGTTTGCCATGCATCAACTCACTCGCCGCATGCGGCGCGGGAGCCACGCAGGCCGCCGGGGGGATCCACTGGTTCCTCATTCCCAATTTATGGGATCCTTTTCGAGATACTTGGGACCTCACTGAGGCGAATGCTGGCAACACGGGCAACAAGCCCCTGTCAACGCCCGGTTATTTGCGACCGCCCGTTAGAATACGGATCCAAGGATCAGTAGCCTTTGGAAGCGTAGCCAAGTCGTCGTCGGTTGTAAGCGGTAGCGCACAGTCGGGCGTCACAGCGTTTCCGTCCGGATTGATAAGCATCGACTCTAATCAACCTCTGGTGACAGGCGCGACATTGAACAATTGGCACGGCCGAGATGGTTTCCTGGAGGCGTATCGTCTGAGAACAAACGATATTACCAACGGCAGCAGCCTTCCTCAATTCATTACGACCAATTCACCGACAACATTTTTTGAGTGGGACTCGCTTACCACTGCGAATATGCCTCAAGCAGGCCCGGGAGGAACCCAGCGGTGGATCGTCTATCGTGTTTCGCTCGCTGGCAGTAATATCCCCGACCCAAGCGCGTTCACCCCTGCGCAGAATCCGGTACTGATACTGCAACCCGGTTTTCAGGTGACAATGGAATACCAGTCACCGAATGGTAGTTGGTATCCATATTCTTTCCTCCAGGGCAACAATGCATCGAGCACATGGATTGGTAATACGACGCCCACCAGAAACCTCAACCTCGTTACCGATTACAGTATCTACGGGAAGCTCTCTGGAACCATTCCAACCCTTCTCAACTCCTCAGATTCTGCGACTGCTACACCATGGGCGACTGCAACACTGGCAGATGCGCCGATGTTTGCTAAGGCCGACCCAAGAAGCATTCGCTTTAACAGCCAGATCGGCGTGTTGAATATCACCAGCCCGCCGATGGCATCCGCGTCGGCAGGGATCGTCGGAAGTCTCTGGCCGGATGCGTACACTACCCCGACTACACCTACCCCGCCGCCCTCTTGGACACCCGCACCGCCGTCGTTTTGGACAATGACTTCTCCCGGTCCGACGCCCAGCCCGAATCCTAATCCGGCATTATATTCGCAGACGAGCGGCGATAATGCCGCCGCCGGAACCAATCCATACGATGAGAACACATTGGTGGTTACCCAAGGAGAAACAGTTCGGCCGGTCATGATGAACAGGCCCTTCCGTAGTGTCGGCGAAATGGGTTACGCTTTTCGAGACCAGCCGTTTCGAACACTTAGCTTCTCCTCTGCTAGTAGTCCTGATACAGGATTGCTTGATCTGTTCACTACCAATGATTACAGCGACTCATCTGGGACGCGAGGCGGAGTGGTTAGTTTGAATTCGCGCCAAGCTCCTGCGCTTGCTGGCATGCTGACGAGCACAGTGAGACGAGAAGATACCCCTCGGAGTAGCGGTGCGGCGCCTGGGCCCTCCCCATCGCCGCTTGCGTCCCCGGAGGCTCATAACGTGGCTACAAGCCTAACGTTATCAACACTTACGACACCGCTTGTAAATAGAGGCGGTTTGGCAACTTTGATCGCAAACGAAACAGGATTGGGACCGAGCGTTCCAAAAACGCAACGCGAATCTATCGCCCGCGCCCTGAGCGAAACTGTTCAGACGCGCACTTGGAACTTGCTAATCGATGTGATCGCTCAAAGCGGGCGGTATCCACCGAATGCTACCACTCTTAATGGCTTCGTTGTGAATGGCGAACAGCGTTACTGGGTGCATGTGGCGATTGACCGGTTTACCGGGCAAGTGATCGATAAGCAGATCGAAGTTGTGAATGAGTAGCTCGCGGAGCAAACTGACGACACACCACCGACAACAGGACCACGGAATATTGCATGGTTAGCGATCTCAAAACTGATGGAAGCGTGGATGTGCTTGGCACGCAGCTTGAAGAAGTGATTGAGTAGGCTGATCCGCCTTCGCGCGAGGCTACTCCGAAAGTTTTCGCGAGCAGGCGGCGTGACAGGTAGTTGGTTGCCAATAATTGATTGCTGATCCGCCTTCGTTCAGCAGGCGGGGCTACCGATTTGGCTTCGCCA
>WNGB01067135.1_pt1 | contig 10392 bp, 4 predicted proteins | sample 5400681 | NCBI WGS metagenome assembly WNGB01 (sample SAMN13153367, study PRJNA577476) | soil metagenome | isolation source: 115 cm soil or saprolite under grassland replicate 2 | place: USA:California | collected 2016-06-15 | reverse complement strand
TCGCGCACCGTGTACCTCGACGACGACCGCGAGGCGGAGCTGCTCGGCGGCCAGAGCGGCGCCGGTGTCGGCTCGGACGACGCCCGGTTCGGGCGCGAGAACCAGACCCGCTACGGCGCGTTCGATCCGGCGGCGGGAGGGACGGTCGCGCTCGGCAGCGACGTGTACCTCGTCGCGCCGCCCGGCGCGGTCGGCGCGAAGACGAGCGTCGGGATCGCGCGCAAGGGGCACGAGGTGATGCCGCACCTCGACGCGGGGATGATCAACGTCACCGCCCCCGCGCACGCCGCGTACCGCTTCCTGCCCAAGGGACAGAAGTTCCAGAAGCCGGTGAAGGTCGTGCTCCCATACGACCCCGACCTGCTCCCCGAGGGCGTGCTGCCGGAGGAGGTCCAGACCTACTACTTCGACGAGGCGAAGGACCGGTGGCAGACGCTCCCGCGCCGAGAGGTGCTGCGCGGCACGCGGCAGGTCGTCAGCGAGACGACCCACTTCACCTTCATGATCAACGCCGTCATGGTCCTGCCGGACCACCCGGGCCCCGTCTCGTTCAACCCGAACTCGATCAAGGACCTCAAGGCTGCGGACCCGAGCGCGAACATCGACCTCGTCGAGCCGCCGCAGGGGAACAACCAGGGCACCGCGCGGCTCGGCTTCCCCTTCCGGCTCCCGAAGGCGCGCGGCGCCTACCAGCCGTCGCTCTCGCTGTCGTACGACTCCGGCGGCGGCAATGGCTGGGTCGGCGTCGGCTGGGACGTGCCGGTGTCGCGCGTCACCATCGACGGCCGCTTCGGCGTGCCGGAGTACGGGGGGCAGGAGCGGTACCTCCTCGACGGCGAGGCGATCGTGCCCGTGGACCGCGAGGCGGTGAGCGGGAAGTGCGTGGATGCCGCGGTGGCCGGCCGCGAGTACCGCGCGCGGGTCGAGCGCGACTTCCGGCGCATCGTGCGCTGCGGCGAGGACCCGACGCGCTACTGGTTCGAGGTCGTGGACAAGGGCGGCACGCTGTTCGTGTACGGGCACGGCGAGAACGCGCGGCTCACGAGCTACCTCCCGCGCGTCACGATGCCGCCGGTCTTCCCGCCGATCTACGACGTCGCCGAGTGGCACCTCGAGCGCGTGGTGGACGCGAACGGCAACCTGACCGAGTTCGCGTACCAGCACGACAGCCCGGCGGGTCCGGACGGCGTCCATCGCGAGACGTTCCGGCAGATCTACCTTCGCTCGATCCAGTACACGGGCACGGCCGACGCGCGCCGGGGCGCCGCCGCGCTCACCGGCGGCACGCCGGGTATCTATCTCGTCGAGCTGCACCACGAGCCCGCGCTGCGCGGGGACCAGATCATCTCTGCGCGCACCGGCTTCAAGAGCGTGCTCCGCAGGCGGCTCGGCAGCGTCGAGGTCCGCGCCACCGCGGGCACGCCGTCGGGGCTCGTCCGGAAATACGTGCTCACGTACCGCACAGGCGACATGGACAAGTCCCTCCTCGACCAGGTCGAGGTCCAGGGCGCCGACGAGTCGGTCTTCTACGCGCATCGGTTCGGCTACGAGCAGAAGGCGCAGGAGGTGAACGGCGTCCCCGTCACGCTCTTCGGCCCTCCGGTCCAGTGGTCGATGGACTCGCGCGACTACGGCCTCGGCGGCTCGGCCGAGTGGTCCTTCGGCTTCCACGGCTTCGTCGGCATCGGCTGGAGCCCGTACAAGGGCGGCGGGACGGTGGGCGTCGGGTTCGGGTACGGCCGGCGCCAGGGCGAGACGCTCGTCTCGACGCTCGACTTCAACGGCGACGGCCTGCCGGACCGCGTTTACCCGAACGCGGTGGTCTTCAACCAGGGGTCGAAGACGGTGAACGGGCAGATCTCGGGGGCGCTGGCGGCGACCCCGCCGAAGTGGGATCCGGGCGCCCTCGTCCCGTCGCGCGGCTACGGGACGGACGGCCGCCGGCTCGGGAAGGACGTCGGGAACGCCTTCGACGCGTCCGTGCAGGCGTTCTACGGCGTGGGGTCGGTGAACGTCGGCGCGAGCTACACCACGTCGAGCTCGAACGACTTCGTGCTCGACGCGAACGGCGACGGGCTCCCGGACTTCGTCAACCGGGGCGAGGTCTGGTTCAACCAGCCGCGCTCGGCGCAGTGTGACGTCCGGACCCAGACGTGCTGCCCGGCGGGGCAGTTCTGCTTCGATCAGTCGGTGGTGGTCCCGGCGCTCGGGACGCTCGGCGACTCCGCGGAGCTCCTCGACGCGGATCCCAGCATCGCCGCGGCGAACCAGGCGATGGACGACGAGCTCACGCCCGAGGACGCGGTCCTCGAGTGGACCGCGCCGTACGCGGGCGCGGTGGACCTCGCCGCCACGCTCGCGCTCGTGGACCCCGACGCGGCCTCCACCGCCCCCGAGCGGCGCGACGGCGTGCGGCTGCGCGTGTATCGCTACCACCCGGATCCCCTCGCCACGGCAGAGGCGGAGCTGCTCGCGACGTACCTCAAGACGCCGGGCGACGACACGGAGACGCCGGTCGAGCTCGGCGGGATCCCGGTCCAGCCCGGCACGGTCCTCTACTTCGTCCTCTCGACGCTCTCCGACTTCCCGATGAACGACGCGAACGGGGAGATCTCGCCCATCGAGCGGGTCCGGTTCGCGCCCGTGATCACCTACCTCGGGAGGCCCGCCGCGACGCGCGCCATGCTCGGGCCGAGCGGGGCGCCGCTGTACCGGTTCGACGCGGCGAAGGACTTCGTCGTGGCGGGCGATCCGCAGGGCCGGATCAACGTGCCGCGGGCCGGCCGGATCGACCTCGGCGTGCTCGTGAAGAAGCTCCGCACCAGCGACGACGTGCGGATCTGCGTCCAGTACCAGGACCCGCCGACGGGTTCGGACGCGCCGCAGCCTCCGGGGAAGTGCACCGCCGCGAACGGGAACGGCGTGTACGGCCTGTACCCCGCGGCCGCCGAGGTGGTGCCGGCTGCCACGCTCGCCGGCTCGATCGACGTGAAGGCCGGCGGGATGCTGTACTTCCGCGTCGACACCGACGTGGCGATCGACCCGCGCGCCGTGTCGAGCGTGAGCCTGACCGCGTCGTACGCGTGCGTCCAGGACCAGAGCGCGTGCCGCGCTCCGAGCGCCGGCGAGCAGAAGCAGCTCACGTTCCACGCGCTGCCGTACATGCCGCTGCACGAATCCCGGACGCGCCGATCTTCTTCACCGTCCGCACGCTGGACCGGCTGCTGCTGAAGGTCGAGGGCCGCCACCCCGTCGGGATCTTCGATCCTCGGCCGCTCAGCACCATCACGCGCGTCGCGGCGGGCGACCCCGTCTTCCTGGAAGCGCACAGCGAGTCGGCGCGTTCGTTCGATCCCAAGTTCTTCGGCTTCCGCGCGACGTGGAGCCTGACCTGCCAGTTCTACCCGGATGGCGGAATGCCGGGCGAGTACGTGAACTGCGCCCCGTCCGACATGCAGTCGACGTTCACGAGCGACGGCCACAAGGACTCGTGGGACGACGGCAACCAGCCGCTGCTCGCGGGCGGGTTCCACGGGTGGCGGTACGGCGCGTGGAACGGGAAGGACGGCGAGGAGTTCACGCCGTGGGTCTTCCGCGGCCCGACGCGGGCCGAGACCGCGCTGAACAAGGACGACCCCGAGGTCGCGGCGGGCGAGCTCGAGAACGAGGATCCGACCCAGCACACGAAGAAGAAGCGCCTCCGCCTCGGCGGGCTGCTCGTGCCGAACGCGACGGGCACGGTCCTGACGAACGGCGGCGACGGCTTCGAGAAGACCGGCAGCGCGTTCGTGAGCCAGGACGGCAACGTCTACTTCGCCCACGGGACGATGCACGCCGGGAAGAAGGGGCAGAGCGCGTCCGTCCGGGAGAAAGACCCCGAGGGCGCGGTCGCGGTCCCGATGAAGTTCGCGATCGGCAAGATCGGCCGCTCGAGCACCTCGGTGAGCATGTCCATCGGCGGGAAGGTCGGCTGGGGCGGCATCGGCCTGAGCCGGGGCCTGTCGCAGCAGAAGATGGACATCCTCGACATGAACGGCGACGGGATCATCGACGTCGTCGTCGCGCCGGGCATGCCCGGCCCGCTCACGTCCGCGTCGGGCGTCGTGAACGGCACCCAGACCAGCCACGTGCGGATCACCGATCCGGTCCGGCTCGACACCCGCCGCACCCTCGCGATGCGCGGGTTCGCGCAGATCTCGGAGGAGCAGTCCGGACAGGTGAACCTCGGGGTCTCCGCGGCGCAGCGCGGACTTTCGCCGAAGGGAAACACGACGTCGATGACGTCGCGGTCCGTCGAGACCGGCGGCGGCCTGTCGTTCGCGACCTCCGCGGTGCTCGAGCAGCTCGCCGACGTGAACGGCGACGGCCTGCCCGACCAGCTCCGGAGGAGCACCGACGGGTGCCCGAGCGGCGTCGCGGTGCGCCTCAACATGGGGACGTCGTTCGCGACGGGCGAGGACTGCCTCGCGCTCGCGAGCGATCCGGCGGATCCCGTCCTCGTCGCGGCGGGCCGCGGCGCGGCGAACGCGCTGCGGCGGAGCACGACGGTCACGCTGCAGGGGTCCGGCGGGATCGGCGAGTTCACGGAGCTCGGGAACCTCAGCGGCGGGATCGACCAGACCGAGTCGTGGGGGGCGAGCATCTCGGCGGAGACCAGCATTACCGCGACGAACGTGGCCCTCGTGGACGTCACGGGCGACGGGCTCCCGGACTACGTCTACAAGGACAACACGAGCGACACGTTCTCCGTCCGGGTGAACACCGGGTACGGGTTCGCGACCGCCCGCGACTGGAAGGCGGAGCGGCCCTGGCTCGACGAGCCGGACGCGCGCCGGCCGCGGCTGCGGCTCGGGCCGGCGCAGGCGCTGCTGAACGCGTTCGGCGCGGGCGTCGTCGTGCCGCTCGAGGCGAGCGGGGCTCACAGCAAGTGGCCGTCGTTCGGGTTCTCGGTGGACTTCTCGTTCCCGCTGTTCATCGTCGAGCCCTGGATGCACATCGGGTTCGGCGCGAACGTCTCGCCGAGGAAGGTGAGCGGGTTCGAGCTGGGACTCCAGGACATCGACGGCGACGGCCTCGTCGACCAGGTGCTCAAGACGTCGGAGAACGCGCCGATCTGGGCGCGCCTGAACCAGCTCGGGAGGTCGAACCTTCTGAAGTCGGTGACGCGGCCGCTCGGAGGTTCGATCGAGCTCGCCTACGAGCAGCGGGTCGGCAACACCGTCGACATGCCGCAGAGCCGCTGGGTGATGACGAAGGTCGTCGCGCGCGACGGGCGCGGGACCGGCACCGGGCACGAGCTGACGACGGAGTGGGCGTACGAGAACGGCCGCCAGGACCGCGTCGAGCGCGAGTTCCTCGGGTTCGCGAAGGTCACCCGGACGAACCCGGACGACACCTCGGTCGAGCAGGAGTTCGAGAACGGCGACGTGTTCCGGAAGGGACTGCTCGTCGCGGAGCGGATGAAGAGCGCCGCCGGGAAGGTGCTCGTCGAGACGCTGAACACCTGGGGTGACAAGATCCAGGTCGGCTTCGCGGTGGGGCCGTGCGAGGACGCGACCCCCAAGTTCCTGAACAAGGAGTCCTACTGCGGGTCGTTCTTCTCGAAGCTCGATCAGGTCGAGAAGAAGTTCTACGAGAACGAGCCGACGCCCGGCGTCGTGACGCGGCAGCGCTTCGCCTACAACGGGAACGGCGACGTCGCAGGGTTCTGGGACGACGGCGACGTCGTCGGCGACCGAGCTTCACTCTAAGTCACGACCGAAGTGGGTGGAGGTCCAGGATCCGTCCGGACGCGTGCTGCGGTCGCGGACCGCGGAGTACGACGATAACGGCAACTTGACGAGGCTCGTGAGCGCCCTCGGCCAGGGCAAGTTCGCGGACACGAACCTGAGCTGGCACGCGAACGGACTGGTCGACTACGTCGAGGGCCCCGAGAACGAGGCGAAGCAGCGGTACCGGACGACGTACGGCTATGACCCGTACGCGCTCACCTACGTCGCGTCCATCCAGGACTCGCACGGCCACCTCTCGACTGCCGAGTACGACACGCGTTTCGGCGAGCCGACGAAGACGACCGACGTGAACGGGAAGGTGACGGCGCGGAAGCTCGACGCCTACGGTCGCGCCACCCGCGTGGCCGGACCGAAGGACACGCTCGACGCGCCGACCCTCTCGATAACCTACGCGCACGCGGCCGACGTGCCGTACGCGTGGACGCGGAACCGGATGCCGCGCAGCTCCACGGACCGGACCACGACCGTGGACACCGTCATCGTGATGGACGGCCTCGCCCGCGTCATCCAGACGAAGAAGACGGCGGAGATCGCGACGTCGAGCACGACCAAGGGAGTCGGCTGGTCCGTGACCGGGCACCAGGTGTTCGATGTCATGGGCCGCGTCGCCGCGCAGGGGCAGATGTTCGCGAGCTTCAACTCGCGGCCCGAGTACGTCCCCGGCACGACGAAGAACCCGACGCTCCGCGTGTACGACGAGCTGGGCAGGACGATCCGGACGGTCGAGCCGGACGACTCGGTGACGCGGGTCGACTACGGCTTCGGTGTGCCGGCGGGCTCGATTCTTCGGCGGTTCAAGACCACGACGACCGACCCCGAGGGTAAGTCGAACGCAAGGGGAACCCGACGCAGCTGACCTATGACCTGCTCGGGCGCCGGACAAAGCTGTTCAACCGCGACACGGGCGAGATCCGATTCGATCTCGACGCCGCCGGCAACGTCGTCCGCAAGTACGATGCGAACCTCGTCGCGGCGAAGTTCGGAAAGCCGTACATCCAGTACGTGTACGACCACGACCAGCTGGTCCGGATCGAGTACCCGGATACGACCCGGAACGTCACATACGTGTACGGCAAGCCTGGAACGGCGGCGGACCGGAACGGCGTCGGTCGCGTGATCGAGGTGATGGATGATGGTGGCCGCGAGGAGCGGAGCTACGGCGCGCTGGGCGAGCTGATCTCGACCACGCGCACCATCGGCCCGATGCCGCCCTATTTCCGCGAGCAGAGTTTCGAGACGTCGTTCGAGTACGACTCGTTCGGTCGGATGATGAGCATCACGTATCCCGACGGCGAGAAGGTCCAGTACGGGTACGACGCAGGCGGTCTACTCGAGAAGGCCACGGGTCATCGCAGCGCGGGCAGCGCCGTCCCGGGCGACGAGGTCTATCTCGCCTCCATGGCCTACGATGAATTCGGGCAGCGGGTGAGATCGCTGCTTGGGAACGGCGTCGCATCGACCTTCACGTACGATCCGCTCACGCGCCGCCTCGCGTCGCTCACGACGGTGACGCCGCTCGGCCGGACGCTCCAGGCCATCCGATACGGGTACGACCGCGTCGGGAACGTGAAGACGATGGTCAACGGGATCGGCGCGCCGGTCGGCGACCGCTCCGGGACGGTGGCGTTCGAGTACGGCTACGACGACCTGCACCGCCTGACGTCCGCGTCGGGCGAGGCGAAGTCCCGGGTCCACACCATCGATCGGTTCACCGCGACGTACCAGCACTCCGACATCCACAACATGACGTCGAACGTGCAGGTCCACGAGATCGTGCACGGCGGTGACGGGCTCTCGGCGGAGCGGCCGCCGAAGACCAACCACGCGTTCGCGTACGAGTACGACTCCGCCGCGCCCCACCGTGCGCGCAAGATCGGGGACACGTTCTTCGTCTACGACGGGAACGGCAACACGCTCCGCGAGTGCCGCGACGCGGCCGGCGACCCGAGCTGCGGACCGCTGACGGATCACCTCCGCACCTACGCGTGGTCCGCGGAGAACCGGCTCGATCACGTCATCGACGGCGGCGGCGGCAACATCACCCGTTTCCTGTACGATGCGGCCGGGGACCGGGTCGTGAAGCTCGGCCGTGGTGGGGAGCAGATCACGGTCGGGCAGTTCTGGTCGCTGAAGGGGCGCCGGGCCGCGACGAAGCACGTGTTCGCCGGCAACACCCGGCTCGCGTCGAAGCTCCTCCCGCCGCCCGGTCTGGAAACCACGAGCCCTGCCGTCGTGGTCGCGGCGCTCACGGTGGCGACGACCTCCGCGACGGACGCGACGATGGACGCGTCGATGGTCGGCAGCGGGTGGCCGAACGGGACGGGCTGTGTCCCGTCGAACTACGAGCCGCAGAAGTGTCCCGTGCTGCCGGGCGGCGAGCCGGACATCAACCACCAGTACGATGACACACGGGTCCGGCCGGAGACGTACTACTACCACCAGGACCACCTCGGCTCGACGAGCTGGGTGACCGACCAGCACGCGCGGGTGCACGAGCACGTCGAGTACTTCCCGTACGGCGAGGTGTGGCGCGATCCCCGCAGCGACGCCGACGGTGCGCCCGTGCAGGGACAGCGGTTCCTCTTCACGAGCAAGGAGATGGATGAGGAGACGGGGCTCTATTACATGGGCGCTCGGTACCTGGACCCGCGACGAGCGAGATGGCTGAGCGCAGATCCAATCTTGGACAAGTACCTGCCTGATCCTGACGCCAAGTCCTTGCCGCGCGCGGGGAACGGCGGGGTGTATAACCCCGTCACGCTTGGCGTGTATGTCTACGGACATCACCGGCCGCTGTTCTTCATCGACCCCGACGGCAGAGACATTGCCTTTGCGGTTGATCCGACGGGTGCAGCAGGGAATGGCCACACATCGCTGTACTTGCAGAACCAGGGGCGGTGGGTGAAGTACGATCAGGGCGCAGCCGGGGAGGCGTCGTCGGGTGGACAGTACGGATTCCTGCTCGGCGTGAGCGCTCCAGCCGGGGTGTCCGCCATCGCGGTCGATGGCCCTCCGCCTGACGCTGTCCGCATCGCGACCACGCCAGAGCAAGACGCCCTGATCACCGCGAGCGCTCTGCGGAGCATGCAAGCTCACGAATCGGGCGAGAAGAAGTACAATCTGTACACCAATAATTGTACAGACGCGGCGGTTGACGCCGTGAACGAGTCAGGGGCCGGAATCGAGATACCGAACTCCCCGTTCACCGTGAGGCCCAATTCGTGGTTCAAGCAGCTGAAGGAATGGACTACCAAGAATTCGACCGCCTTGCCGCCCGTGACGCCCGCGGCCCCGGAGAACGCCCCCGCAGCGGGGACCGCCCCGCCGCCAGCGGAGACGGCGCCTGAGCCGGAGTCCTCGGGGGGTGGGTGATGCGACCGAGGAGATGCGCGACGGCGTAATCGCACGAGCCGACAGGAGGTTGCCGTGGGGGTGAGCGCATATGTTCCCGTGTTGTTCGTTGCCTGTATGTCATGCCAAACGGCAAACGTGTCGAGGGCGATGGATGTGACGGCCGGCTCGTTTCGGATTTCTGCCCAACTCGCCAAGTGCGAATACAAGCGGGTGGTCGGTGTCGAATACACGTTCGTGCACGGGAACGTGTCCGTCGAGAACCGTGGGTCTGGGCCGGAGACGTTCGAACTGGATGCGTTGCGCTTGTCTTTCGACGGGAACGTCAGCAAGGGAGCGGAAGTCGATAGCGTGGCGCACTTCCTGCCATCGGTCGTCATCAATCCCGCGACCGCGGTGCACAAGGACGTCTATTGGGTATTCGATGGTCGTGTTCCATTGCCAAAACTGAACGAGGTCAAGCTTCATTATGCGCGTACGCCCCCGGTCCAAAGTGATCCGCAGCCCCCTCGTCGCGAGTAAGGAGCCCCGCTCTCGCGAGCGTCGCACGGAGCGCCGATGACTCGTTTCGTGAAGGCCGTGTGCATCGCAGCGATCGCGGTGGCTGCGTTCATGGTGGGCCGTTGGTCCGTCTCGAACGGGCTGTTGGCGAAAGCGCCTGGGTCCGAACCGCGGATCGCAACCTTCTCCAGCGGCGCCCTCGGCGCGGACGACGTGCGCGCCGCGCTCGGCGGCGTCACGGACCCCGCTCACCGCCATGCGGCGGTCGAGCAGCTCGTCCGCGTCCGGCTCCTCGCGCACGCGGCGGAGGAGCAGGACCTGCACCTCACCCCCGACTTCCTCCGCCGCTACTCGGAGGACCTCGCGCGCGTCTACCTCGAGAAGGCGTTCGAGGAGCCGTTCCAGAAGAAGCTCCCGACCGAGCCCGAGCTGAAGAAGTTCTTCGAGGAGAACCAGGCGAAGCTCGCGCGGCCGGAGCGGGTGCGGATCGCGCACCTCGCGCTCCTCGCCCCGCGCTCCGACGGGGAGGCGCGGGCGCGCAAGGCCGCCGACGCGCAGAAGCTCCTGCAGGAAGCCCGGCGCACCGCGAAGGACGATTACGCGTTCGGCCGCCTCGCGCTGACGCGCTCGGAGGACCCGCGCAGCCGTCCCGCCGCGGGCGAGCTGCCCTTCGCGACGCGCGAGGAGCTTTCGGCGCGGCTCGGCCCGGAGGCGGCGGAGGTCGCCTTCGACGCGACGCCTGGGCGGA
>WNGB01029710.1_pt1 | contig 10392 bp, 11 predicted proteins | sample 5400681 | NCBI WGS metagenome assembly WNGB01 (sample SAMN13153367, study PRJNA577476) | soil metagenome | isolation source: 115 cm soil or saprolite under grassland replicate 2 | place: USA:California | collected 2016-06-15 | reverse complement strand
AACGGCTCACATTTCGCGGGCCGAAGCGACCATCGTACGCCCGCCAGAAGACAGGGTTCGCCAGGCTTGAAACGAGACTTGCGGCAACTCGTGAGGTTCTCTGCCCCTCACACGCCCCGTGCCACGCTCGATAACGATTCTCGCAGGCGCCCGATGTTCTCGGTCGCCGTACCGCGGTCGTTGAAGATGGCGCTCGCCGCCACCAGCACGTGCGCCCCCGCGGCGGCGCAGCGCGGCGCCGTCTCCGGCGAGACGCCGCCGTCCACCTCGATCTCAGCGCTCAAGCCACCTTCGTCAATAAGCCGCCGCAGGTGCGTGACCTTCGGGAGGGCGCTCTCGATGAAGCGCTGGCCGGAGGCGCCGGGATTCACCGCCATCACCATCACCTGGTCCGCCTCCGGCAGGATCTGTTCGACCGCGGTAACCGGCGTGCCCGGATTCAGGCAGACGCCCGCCTTTCGCTCGCGCCGGTGCACGTCCTGGATGATGCGGTGCAGGTGAGTGGCGGCTTCGACGTGGACGTTGATGATGTCCCCGCCCGCGTCGATGAACGGAACCGCATGCTTCTCCGGCTCGACCACCATAAGGTGAACGTCCAGCACAAGGCCAGAATTGCTGCGGATCGCTTCTACGACCGGCAGGCCGATCGTGATTGCAGGCACGAAGCGCCCGTCCATCACGTCGATGTGGATGTAGTCGGCGCCGGCCCGCTCGCACTCTTCCAGCTGCTCCCGCAGACGGGAAAGGTCCGCCGAGACAATCGATGGGGCGAGCTTGATGCCGTTGATCACGCTTCGTCCTTCAGCCGCTTGCGCGCCTCTTCGATAGCCGCCTTCACGCGGTTGGGCGCCGTCCCGCCCGGAACGTCACGAGCCGCGATGGAGGATCGTACGTCGATCGACAGCGCGTCTTCGCCGAAGAGCGGCGAGAAGCGCCGGTACTCTTCAAGGGCGAGATCGGTCAGAACCTTCTTCTCGGACTGCGCGTAGCGTACGAGTTCGGCTACCGCCTGGTGCGCGTCGCGGAAGGGCAACCCCTTGCGCACCAGGTAGTCGGCGACATCCGTGGCGAGGGTATAGCCGGTCGAGGCGGCCGCCTCCATCCTCGTGGCCTCGAATTGGAGCGCAGGCAGCATCGCCTTAATGACTTCGAGCGTGGAGGTTATGTTCGATGTGGTGTCAAAGAGAGTTGGTTTGTCCTCCTGGATGTCCCTGTTGTAGGACAACGGCAACCCCTTCATGACGGTCAGCGATGCCATCAGGTTGCCGTATACACGCCCTGTCCTGGCGCGGGCGAGCTCAGCAATGTCCGGGTTCAGCTTTTGAGGCATGATGCTCGATCCCGTCGCGAACTGAGGCGGTAACCGCACGAAGCCGAACTCCTCACTCGACCAGAGGACAATCTCTTCGGCCAAACGCGAGATGTGCATCATGAGCACCGCCGCCGACGAATGAAAGTCGATGACAAAGTCGCGGTCGGATACAGCATCGATGCTGTTCCGGCTAACGCGGCTGAATCCCAGCTCGCTCGCCACGAATTCGCGATCGATCGGATAGGGCACGCCGGCCAGTGCACCCGAGCCCAGCGGCAGCTCGTCCGCACGCGAACGGCAGCAATTGAAGCGGCTCGCATCCCGATCCAGCATCTCGAAGTAGGCGAGAAGATGGTGCGCAAGAAGAACGGGCTGCGCGCGTTGAAGGTGTGTGTACCCGGGCATGACTGTATCCCGGTTCGCCTCCGCCACCACAAGTAGCGCCCTCTGTAGCCCGCGGATCGCGGCGACGGCTTGGGTGCACGCCTCCATGACGAAGAGCCGCATGTCTGTGGCGATCTGGTCGTTGCGGGAGCGGCCCGTATGGAGCTTACCCGCCGCCGCGCCGATCTTCTCGCGCAAGCGCGCCTCGACGTTGAGGTGAATATCTTCGAGCTCCTCGCGGAACGGGAAGTCGCCGCGCTCAATCTCGTCGCGCACCTCCTCAAGTCCACGCATTATCGCCTCCGCGTCGTCGACCGAGATGATCCCCTGCTTCGCGAGCATGCGCGCATGAGCTCTTGAGCCCGCGATGTCCTGTCGATACAGCCTGCGATCGTATTCGATCGAGGCGCTGTACTTGAGGGCGAGCGGGTCAAGACCCTTCGCGGTGGGGCTCTCTGACTTGCGGTCGGCCACAGTTCTCGCAATTATATCCTGCAAGCGAGCGTGCACACACAGGGTTCGCGGCGCTAAGCAACAGGAGTGATTGATGCAGTTTGTACGACTGGGAAACACCGGCCTTCGCGTGTCGCGTATCTGCCTCGGGACGATGACCTACGGCTCGACGAAGTGGCGTGATTGGGTGCTCGAGGAGGAAGAAAGCCGCCCGTTCTTCAAACGAGCGCTGGAGTCCGGGATCAACTTCTTCGACACCGCGGACGTGTACTCGCTCGGCGCGAGCGAGGAGATCACCGGACGGGCATTGCGGGACTTCGCCACGCGTGACGCCGTCGTGATAGCGACCAAAGTGTACAGCCCGATGGGCGGCGGGCCGAACGAGCGTGGCCTTTCCCGCAAGCACATTATGGAGAGCATCGAGGGCTCGCTCCGACGGCTGGGGACGGACTACGTGGACCTGTACCAGATCCACCGCTGGGACGACGAGACCCCGATCGAAGAAACGCTGGATGCGCTCAATGACGTCGTGAGAGCCGGAAAGGCACGCTATATCGGCGCCTCCAGCATGTTCGCGTGGCAGCTCGCCAAGGCGCTCCACACCTCTGAGCTGCACGGATGGACACGGTTCGTCTCGATGCAGGACCACTACAATCTTGTCTACCGCGAGGAGGAGCGGGAGATGATCCCACTCTGCCGGGACCAGGGGATAGGAGTGATCCCGTGGAGTCCGCTGGCGCGAGGCTTTCTGGCCGGTAACCGTACAACTGACCGCAGCGGCGAGACGGCGCGCGCGAAGAGCGACGCGTTCGCCCATCAGATGTACTACCAGCAGGCGGATTTCGACGTCCTGGACCGCTGCATTGAGATTGCGAATCAGCGGGGCGTCAAGCCGGCACAGATCGCGCTGGTGTGGATGCTGCACAAGCCCGGTGTCACCGCCCCGATCATCGGTGCGAGCAAGATGTACCAGCTGGAGGAGGCGGTCGCCGCGACCGAGATCAAGCTCGATGCAGATGAGATGAGGCGACTTGAGGAACCATATGTGCCACATCGCATCCTGGGACACGCCGTAGCACCGGACATTCGCAGCTGAAGTCTTCGGACGCTGATCGCACCCAGGTCTGCCTACTTCACACGCTCGGTGGCGAAAATCGGCAGGGACATCAGCTCGCCGATAGTCTCGAGCGTGTAATCGGGCGCGATCCGCCCCGGCTCCGGTACGTCAGCGGTCTCCTCCACCGGTTCGCCCACCGGCGGCCGCCGCCAGACCGCGATCATGCCCCGCGTCTTCGCGCCCTCCACGTCGGCGCGCAGGCTGTCGCCGACCATAACGGTCTCCGCCGCCTCGGCTCTCATGCGCTCCAGCGCGTACTGGAAGATGCGTGGATGCGGCTTCATGTAGCCGACATCACAGGAGATAACGGTCGTCTCGAAAAGGTCATCGAGGCCCAGGTCGCGCATCTCCTGGTGAAAGCGGGGACCGCTGTAGCCGCGATTGGTGACTGCGCCGAGCCGGTAGCCGCGCGCCTTCAGCCGGCGGAGCGTATCGAGCACATCCGGGAACAGCTCGCGCCCCAGGAAGGCGCCGCCTAGGTTCCACGATTCCCATAGCTCCTCGCCTTGCGCCGCCGTTAGTCCGAGTCCGTGTCGGGCGGCGACTCGGCGACACAGTTCTGGGTAGCCGGGGTCGACGCAGTCGCCGTGGAAGGCGCGGCTTGTCTCCTCCTCGACCGCGAGGCGAATGTCGCGGCCGAGATAGAAGCGGTCGCCGTCCATGTCATAGCCCCACCGCTCGAGCAGCGCTCTAATCCGGGCGACCGTCTCACGGCGAACGGTCTCGCGGGGCGGCATATTCGGGAAGTGCCAGAGCGTATCGCCGAGGTCGAACAGGACGGTCGTGATCCGGCGTGTCATATGTCCTTTGGGTCGAAGCGAATGATGCCCGGGATTTTACCGAGCCGACCATCCGTCGTGATGATGCCCTCCAGGCCGCGGACCCGCACCACACCGGCGTGGATGGCGTCCCGGGGGGCGAGCTCGGGGATGGCTGCGAAAATATCCCGTGCCTCTCTAATGACCTCGAAGGTCACAGGAAGCGGATCGGGAAAACCGGCGAGAAGCCGATCAACTATCGCGATCCCATCCTGGGTCCTTTTGATGCTCCAGAAGCGATAGAGAATCTCCTGATGCAGCTCGGTATCGATATTCGCCTCGATGTCTCCGCGTTCGATTCGGCGGACCGCCTCAGCACAGCTTTCCTTGTATGGGTGCGGCCGGCCAGTAGCGTAAATGAAGACGTTGGTATCAATCAGTTTCAAGCGACTTCTCGATTGCGTCGATCCGCGCCTGAATGATCTCTTGCTTCACTTTATCCCAGTCCGGGTCGAAGTCCATCTCCTGAGAGGCGAGCCAGCGCAACGCTTCGCGTCGCTCATCTTCCCGAGGACGGACAATGTACTTCGCCACCGCCTCGCGTATCATCGCACCGACGGAGCGGCCTTCGATCTGAGCTCGCTCCTCGAGCGTTCGATACTCCTTCGGATCGAACAGCACCTCTACTCGCTTCGACTTCATGGCGTTCCCTCCGTATGCCTACGGATATCCTAGACTCAATCGGGCGCGCAGTCAACGACGACCCTACAGCCATGCGATAATCTCGGGCTAGGAATCCTTATGGCTGAAGAGCTCTACGGCATCGTTTCCACGCTCGACGACGAACGCCAGGACGCCGTCTGGCGCCTTTGGGCTGACATCGAGCGCCAGTTCAGCGTGAGCATCCGTGACACGCACGTACCGCACTTCACCTACCACTGCGCTAAAGCTTACGCGGAGACCCTCCGCGAGAAGCTCTATCGCATCGCCGCCGGCACATCGCCGATCGCGACCGGGTGCTTCTTCCTGGGCATATACAACGCACCACCGCCGCTGTTCTTCCTTCCCCTCGTCCGGACAGACGCTCTCAGCTCGCTGCATCGCAGGCTGTGGGCGGAGCTCGACGCGATCTCGACCGGAGCAATGGACCGCTACGCTGCGGAAGCCTGGATGGCGACAGTCAACGTGACGCCGGACATCGAGCGCGACATCTCCGGAGAGCTGCTGCCGTACCTGCTCGCGCGCGACTTTCAGTGGAAGATACGCATCGATAACATCTGCCTGCTGCACGACACGGGCGAGCGGCAGGTGCTGGAAGCACGCTTCGATCTCAGGGGTTAGGGGGCGTCTTCTCCCTCGCCCGGGGTCTGGGCCTGTGATTGGACGCGCATAGGCAGGCCCCAGATGTTGATGAAGCCGACCGCTGCCGTGCGATCGAACTTATCGCCCTTGTCATAGGTGGCCAGCGAGAAGTCGTAGAGGCTCTTCGGCGACCTACGGCCGACGGTGGTCGCCGTCCCCTTGTGCAGCTTGACACGCACCATCCCCGTCACGTGCCGCTGCGTGGACTGGATGTACGCTGCGAGATCCCTGTGGTGCGCCGAGAACCAGAAGCCGTTGTAGACGAGCTCCGCGTACTCCTGCGCGATGCGCGCCTTGAGCCGCCGTTGCTCCTTCGAAAGCGTCAGCGACTCGAGCGCCTCGTGCGCTGTGAGCAGCGTGATGCCCGCCGGCGCTTCGTATATCTCTCGCGATTTGATGCCGACGAGCCGGTCCTCAATGCTGTCGATGCGGCCCACACCGTGCTCGCCGGCAAGATGATTCAGTCGTTTGACGAGCGTCACCGGATCCGCCTCCTTAGCATCGAGCGACACCGGCGTTCCGGCCTCGAAGCCGATCTCGACGTAAGCCGGATCATCAGGCGCTTCCGACGGCGATTTCGTCCAAGCGTACACATCCGCAGGCGGCTCGACCCAAGGGTCTTCGAGCACGCCAGTCTCGATGCTGCGGCCCCAGAGGTTCTCGTCGATGCTGTAGGGGCTGGCGCGCGTCACGTTGATCGGTATCTTATGGTCCTCGGCGTAGGCGATCTCGGACTCGCGGTCCATCTCCCACTCGCGCAGGGGCGCCACGATCTTCAAGTTCGGCGCCAGCGCCTGCACCGAGACGTCGAACCGCACCTGGTCGTTCCCTTTGCCTGTGCAGCCGTGGGCGACCGCCGTCGCGCCTTCCGCCTTCGCGACCGCCACCATCTCGCGCGCGATCAAGGGCCGCGAGAGGGCGGTCGCCAGCGGATAGTGGCCCTGGTAGCGGGCGCCGGCCATGAGGGCGGGGAAGGCGAAGTGGCAGCTCTTCGCGCGAGCGGTCCATGCCGACGTCCACGGTGAGCGCGACGACGTCGTAGTCGCGATCCTCTTTCAGCCAGCGGATGGCGACGGACGTATCGAGGCCACCGGAGTAGGCGAGGATGATCTTCTCAGGCATTTGGTTTGCGGGTCCTGGCGGAGTCTGCGCGCACCGGCTGACGCATTCCAACCTCCGCCAGATTCCTTCGCGAAGATGAGATCTGCCGCGCGCGAGAGTGGTCATCGCTCAGAATGACAAGCGTCACTTTGGCGTTCCAGCCTCCAGGCGCGCCAGAACGCGGTCCACGATTTCGACCGCCCGGTCGATCTCTTCCTCGCTGACGGTCAGCGGCGGGATGAATCGCAGCGCCGTCGGCTTGACGTTGTTCACGAGCAAGCCTTCCTCGCAGGCGATGCCCATCGCCTCTTCCGCAACAGGACGGTCCAGCTCAATCGCCCAGATCAGGCCTCTTCCGCGCACTTCGGTGACCATAGGATGGCGGTCCGCCAGCGAGTGGAGCTTGCGCTCCAGGTATTCTCCCTTCTTCGCCGCCTGGGCGGGCAGATCGTGGTCCAGCATGTACTTGAGGACCGTGTAGCCGACTTCGCAGGCGAGGGCGTTACCGCCGAAGGTCGTGCCGTGCTCGCCTTGGCCCAGGACGGCGCAATGGTCCTTCGAGAGGAAGGCGCCGATCGGGAAGCCGCCTCCCAGCGCCTTCGCCACCGCCAGCGCGTCCGGCTCGATACCGTAGTGCTGGTATGCAAAAAGCTTGCCGGTCCGCCCGACGCCCGTCTGCACCTCGTCCAGCAGCAGCAGGATTCCGGCCTCGTCGCACCAGGCCCGGACTTGCGGCAGGTAACCGTCGTCAGGAACGTTGACGCCGCCCTCGCCCTGGACCGGCTCCAGAAGCACGGCGGCTGTCTTGCCCGTCGTCGCCTTCTTGATCGCATTCGCGTCGTTGAATGGGACCCGCACAAAGCCTTCGAGCAGCGGCGCGAACGGCGCGCGGTACTTCTCGTTGCCCGCCGCCGTCACCGTCGCCATCGTGCGGCCGTGAAAGGCGTCTTCGGCGACGATGATCTCGTACGCCCCGTCGCGCTTCTCTTTGCCCCATTTGCGGGCGATCTTGATCAGGCCTTCGACGGCCTCGGCGCCGCTGTTGCAGAAGAACACCTTGTCCAGACCCGCGCTGTCGCACAGGAGCTTCGCCAGCTTCACCTGCGGGATCGTGTAGTAGTAGTTCGACGTGTGCATCAACTCCATCGACTGCCGTTCGATCGCCTTTACGATCTCCGGGTGGCAGTGGCCGAGGCTGACCGCGGCGATTCCCGCGACGAAGTCCAGGTATTCGCGCTCGTTCAGGTCCCAGACGCGACTCCCCTCGCCGCGCACGAGCGTGATAGGCAGCCGTTTGCTGGTCGGCAGGAAGTACTGCTTCTCGAGTTCGATCCAGTTCTCGCTCATAGGCTCCTCATCCCACAACAGTACCGGCTGCGCGACCCTCAACCACACCGAGCAGAGCGTGCTCCTCCCGCCCATCCACGATCACACATTCGCAGCCCGCCCGAGTGGCGGTCAGGCATGCTTGCACCTTCGGTATCATACCGCCTTCGATAACTCCAGCCTCGATCAGGACCCCGACGTCAGCCGCCGGCAACCGCGACGCGACGGCGCCCTCCGCCGTAACGACGCCGCCGACGTCCGTGAGAAAGACGAGCCAGCGAGTACCCAGCGCCGCGGCGATCGCTCCGGCCACGGCGTCCGCGTTGATGTTCAACAGTTGCGCGCTCGGCCTCTCCCCTTCCCATTCAGCGGCTATCGGAGCGATCACGGGGATGACGCCGTCATCCAGAAGCGATGACAACGCCCTCGTTTCCACCCCCGTGATCTCGCCCACGAATCCCAGGTTCGGGTCGACTATACGGGCCCGTAGCATTCCGCCATCAGCGCCGGAAAGGCCAAACGCGCGCCCGCCCAGCGCCAACAGCGACGCTACGATCTGCTTGTTCACGAGGCCCGCAAGAACGGCGACGACGATGTCTAGCGAGTCCGCGTCCGTAACGCGAAGGCCGCGCTCGAAGCGGGTCGGTACGTTATGTCGAGCCAGCCAATCACTGATCAGCGCACCGCCGCCGTGCACCACAACCGGCCGCAATCCCCGCCGCTGGAGCGCGACAACGTCGGCCAGCGCCGTGTCGTGACTACCGAGTGTCGACCCGCCGATCTTGACGACGAGAATGTCACCCACGGAGCCGAAGCCTGTCCGACGACGAAACGTCGAGATTCTTCGCTATCGGTCGCCTCCCTGCGACCTTGACGCTCAGAATGACAGAAGGAGTCATGTCGTGTACAGGCTATTGAGCCGCACGTAGTCCTCGGTCAGATCAGAGCCCCAGGCCGTGGCTGCGCCGTTCCCCAGCCCCATCGTCACCCGCAGCCTCACCTCGCGCGGAGCCAGGCAGGCCTTGGCGGCGACGGCGTCAAACGGCTGCGGCAGGCCATCGCGAAAAAGGCACATCTCTTTCCCGTCCACGCCGGCCAAGTAGAGCGCCGTGTGCTCCTCCTTCATCTGCGCGCCGCTGTTGCCGACAGCGGAGATGATGCGACCCCAATTCGGGTCGTGCCCGTAGATCGCCGTCTTCACGCCGAGCGACTTCACGATCTCGCGCGCCGCTTTCCTGGCGTCCCCGCGAGTTGCTGCGCCCTCGACGCGTGCCTCGATGACCTTCGTCGCGCCCTCGGCGTCGCCGACCATCTGCTTCGCGAGATCGGTGCAAACGGTTCGTAGGGCCACGCGGAAGACGCCCGCCTGTGGGTGCCCGTCGTCTATCTGGCCACCACCGGCGAGTCCGTTGGCCATCACCACAACCGTATCATCGGGGCTCGTGTCGCTATCGATGTCGATCATGTTGAATGAGTCGTCCACGGCCTCTCGGAGGGCCAAATGGAGAAGGTCGCGACGGACCGCGGCATCTGTGGTGATGAAGCAGAGCATCGTCGCCATATTCGGGTGGATCATGCCGACGCCCTTGACGACGCCACCCAGCGACCATCTGCCACACCGCACCGCGACATGCTTCGGCCTCGTGTCGGTCGTCATGATGGCACGCGCGAAGTCCATCCCGCCATCCGGCGAGACCTCGATCTTCTCGATACCGGAGCTGATGCGGTCCATGGGCAGGAAGGTGCCGATCACGCCGGTTGATGCGACGACCACCTCGTGCGGGTCGATCACGAACTTCGCGGCGCTGACTTGCGCCATCTTGATCGCGTCTTTGACTCCGCGCTCGCCGACGGAGCAGTTGGCGCAGCCCGCGTTCGCCACGACCGCGCGGGCGCTTCCGTCTCCCAGGTGCTGCATCGAGACGAGCAGCGATGCGCCCTTCAACGCATTCCGTGTGTAGACGCCAGCAGCCACGCAAGGCGCCTCGGAGTAGAGAAGACCCACGTCAAGCTTGTCCCAGTCAGTCCGCACCCCTACATGCGCCGCACCGGCGAGAAAGCCGCGCGGGGTCGTCACCGTGCCGTCGGGGACAACCTCCAACCCCTTCATCACATCAGCGCTAATCTGCGTCGAATCTGCGTTCATCTGCGTCCCCATTATGGATACACCGCCGGCGCATCCAGGCCCATCGTCTCCGGGAGGCATAGCATCGCGTTCATGTTCTGTATCGCCTGCCCGGCCGCGCCCTTCACCAGGTTGTCGAGTACGTTCACGACGACCAGCCGGTCCGTCCGCACGTCAACCGTTGGGTAGACGAGGCACATGTTGTTCCCGCGCGTTTGCTTGGTGGCAGGCGGCGAATCGACGACGCGCACAAACGGCTCGCCGTCGTAGAAGTCGCGGTAGAGCTCGCGGACGGCGTCCCTCGATGCTTCGCCTGAGGGCAAAGCGCCCGGGGCGAGCGGCGCGTAGCAGGTCGAGAGGATGCCGCGCGTCATCGGGATCAGGTGGGGAGTGAAGGTCACGCGTGGCGGCCCGCTCTCTCCGGCGCGGGTGGCCGGCCATACGCGCACCGTCT
>WNGB01024355.1_pt1 | contig 10393 bp, 10 predicted proteins | sample 5400681 | NCBI WGS metagenome assembly WNGB01 (sample SAMN13153367, study PRJNA577476) | soil metagenome | isolation source: 115 cm soil or saprolite under grassland replicate 2 | place: USA:California | collected 2016-06-15 | reverse complement strand
CTGGCGACGTACCGCTCCCGCAGCGCCGCATCATCGGGCGCAGGCGACACCATCCCGAGCAGCGTCACGCGCATCGCCGCTTGCGCGTGTATGGCGCCCTCCTCGCGCACGAAGAGGCTCGCGCGCGCATCGGCCTGCAGGTTGCGCGTGTGCTCGGCAAGATCGCTCAGCAGCAGCAGCGGCTCGCCACGTTCCGTCAGCGCGTACGGCGCGAGCGAGCCAAACGGATAGCCACTACGGCTGACCGAGTGAGTCGACAAGACGCCGAGTTGATGCAGTAGCGCAGACCGGTCGGCTGCGGACCGTCGTCGAACACGTGGCCCAGGTGCCCGCCGCAATCGCTGCACATGACCTCGGTGCGCGCCATGCCGTAGCTGTCGTCCCCTTCGGTTTCTACCGCGTCAGGCTCGGCCGGCTGCCAGAAGCTCGGCCAGCCGGAGCCCGACTCGTACTTCTCGTCTGAGCGGAACACCGCCTTGCCGCACCCCGCGCAACGGTAGGTGCCAGTCTCCTTGGCGTGCTCGTACTCGCCCGTGAACGCGCGCTCGGTGCCCTTCTCGCGCAGTACGTGGTACTGGTCCGGGGTCAGCTCCTGACGCCACTCGGCGTCGCTCTTCTGGACTTTGTTCGTCATACTGCTTGTCTTCCTCAGGAGGCACTGAATTGTCATCCCGAGGAGGCACGACGAGGGATCTCACGGCCATCGGGAGGTGAGCCATGAGATCCCTCGCAAGCTCGGGGTGACATCTTCGCTCAAGGATGACACTGTATCGCTAAGGGCGGACGGTGACATGGATTGCGCCCGGCTTGCCCGTGCCGCCCGTGGAGCGGATGGCCATGTCCACGCCGTCCAGGCCAAACGTGTGCGTGCACATCAGATCCAGCGCGTACTTGCCCGAGGCGATGCGCTGAATCGCCAGCTCCACCGACTGATAGCTGTGGCCGCGCGCCGCCTTGAGCGTGATGTACTTGCGCGCCAGCCGCTCCAGCGGGAAGTCGGGCACCGTGCCGCCGATGCTCTGGACGACGATCCGGCCCTCTTTCCGTTTCACGACCTCGATCATCAACGGCACCATCTCGCTCGACGGCGCGCTCGAGGTGTCGACCGCGGCATCCACGCCCCTGCCTCCAGTCACCTCGGCGACGCGCGCGCGCACGTCCTCCTCGTCCGCAACCACTGTCACATCGGCGCCGAGCGCGCGCCCAACTTCGAGCCGTCGCGCATCACGCTGCAAGCCCACCAGGATGACGAGATCCGCGCCCGCGGCCTTGGCGCCGAGCACGCACCCCAGGCCTTGCTGTCCAGGTCCGAGCACCACAAGCGACCGACCAGGACCAGCCTGGGCTTCGACGACGCCCCACTGGACGCCGTTGCCCAGCGGTAGCGCCATGGCCGCTTGCTCGGGCGCGACATGGACCGGCATGCGATGCAGCACGGTCGCGGGCGGCATGTACAGGTACTGGCTGTAGCCGCCCCACAACGCGGGCGGGGTGTCGACCGGTGTGTTGCCGTAGCGCAGCGCGCCTGGATTGCTGTGCACATCCGTGGCCGCGCAGTGGCGGAACTCACCGCGCAGGCACAGGTCGCAGTGGCCGCACGGCAGGTACTCCTCGATGGCCACGCGATCGCCCTCTTTGACGCCCCACCGCCGCGCGAACGCGTCACCGGCTCTGGCGATGAAGCCGACGTTCTCGTGGCCCAGAATGCGTGGCCCGCGGCCCATGCGCTTGTAGCCACCCACGTCGCTGCCGCACACACCCGCTGCCTCAACCTTTAAGAGCGCCGCATCCGCGGCTGTATCGGGGAGTGCAAATTCGCGCAGCTCAGTCTGCTCGGGCCCGATTTGCACCGCTGCCAGCACCTGCTCGGCCATTGTTTCGAATCGAACCTTTCTGTTGGTTAGCGCGCCGCGATGCGAACGTCCACGAGTGCCGGTCGGCCTTCGTTCACGGCCGCGACCGCGGCGCGCATCGCTGGCGCGAGCTCGTCTGGCTCGACCACTGGACCAAAGCCCTCCACGCCCTGCGCGCGAGCGAGCGCCGCGAAGTCGACATCCGGGTCGGAGATGCGCTGCCCTACGCCACGATTTTCGACCGGCCGACCGCGGGCGCGGGCTACCCGTTCCTGGTGCTCCTCGTCGTTGAAGTACGAGCGGTTGTTGGCCACCACCAGGAGCGCGGGAATGGTGTGGTGCGCGGCGGTCCAGAGCGTGGTCGGCGTCATGAGCATCGCACCGTCGCCGACCATGCCAATGACCGGCCGTGCTGACTCCTCCGCTGCCAGCGCCGCACCAACGGTGATCGGGGGACCGGCGCCGATGCCCGCCCCACCATCACCGCCGAGGTACGCGCCTGGCTTGAGAAAATCCCAGACGCCGCTTGGCCACGCCGTGGGCATATACGCCAGTACGGCATCCTCATAGCGCTCGCCGAGCGCGCTGCGCAGCTCGCTCACCGCGCGAACGATGCTGATGGGCCGCTCGTTCCAGCGTCGCTCGCGCTGCGCTGCCCACTCGCCCTCGAGCTGAATCCGTCGGGCGCGATGCTGCTGCGTTCGCTGCTGCGTTCGCCGCCGCGCCTCGGCGTTGTCGCGTAGCAGCTTGAGCACCGCTGGCACGAGTGCCGTCAGCACAGCATCCGGCGTCGACAGGATCGGCAGCCCCGCCCGAGGCAATTCCTGGTAGTCGGCGACCCACGAGCTCACGCGCAGCGGCTCGAGCGACACGTTGATCAAGCGCGGCCAGCGAATGCTCGCACGCGCTTCGCGCCCGCCCTGCCCCAGCGCCGCGCGGAGCGTGCCGGCCGGGTCGTTGCGGTCGAGCGCCAGCACCACGTCCCCCTCGCGCAGCACGTCCGCCTGCTGCGCCAGCACGTGCGTGGTAGGAAAGGCCGCGTTGCCGCGCCGCTCCGACACCACTGCTGCGCCGAGCGTCTCCGCGAGCGCAACCAGGTCATCCCAGGCTTGCTGCGTCTGCGCAATGCGGCCCGGCAGGATCACCGGCTGCTCCGCCTGCGTGAGCCACAGCGCCGCCTGCTCGATGAGCTCCTGCGCGGGTGCTGGCGGCGCCGGCAGTGGGAAATCCGCGGGGTCGGGCAGCGCCACGGCCTCGCTCAGTTTGGCTTCTTGTAAACCAGCGTCGAGATCGACGTAGGCGGGTCCCGGCGGCTCCAGGTGGGCCGCTTGCCACGCGCGCAGCAGCGCTTCCGGGATGGCCGCGATGCTCGTGGGCTGGTGCTCCCACTTGGTGAACTCGCGCACCAGCTCGCCCTGACCGTGGGTCGTATGCACCCAGTCGATCCATGGCCGCCGCTGGGTGGCGTCCATAGGACCGTTGCCGCCCACGAGCAGCATCGGGGCGCGGTCTTCGAACGCGTTGAAGATGGCCATCGTTGCGTGCATCAGCCCGACGTTGCTGTGGATCGCGGCAGCCATCGCGCGACCGCGCAGCTTGGCGTAGCCGTGGGCGATGCCGACGGCGACCTCCTCGTGGTTGCACAGGATCATCGACGGATCGTGATTGCCGTTGTAGTTGACCAGGCTGTCGTGCAGCCCGCGGTAGCTGGCGCCCGGGTTCAGCGCGATGTACGGGATCGCCAGACGCCGTAGCAGCTCGGCCACGACATCGCTGCCCCACTCAGGCGACTTCGGCCGCGCCGTTTCGACCGCTGGCTGCTCGATGCGAATGCGCGCCGTCTCCACCGCCATAGCGGCTCAGGGTACCAATGCCTCATCCTGAGGCGAAGCCGAAGGATCTACGAACGCGACGGTAGATCCTTCGCTGCGCTCAGGATGAAGCGGAATCGCAGCCTACTCGTGCGACGCGGGCTACCGCCGCGGCCGGTAGAGTTGTGCGGCGATGCCCCACGTCGGCTTCATGGTGCCGTCCATTGCCCCCGATGCAACTGCTACGTCCACCGTCGAGTACGCCCGCCGCGCCGAAGCGCTCGGGGCGCACTCGGTCTGGGTGCCCGACCGCATCGTCTACCCCTCGCCAGACATCTTTGTCACGCTTGGCGCCCTGGCGGCTGCCACCGAGCGTGTCCGAATCGGGAGCGCGGTCGCGCTCGGCGTCCTGCGGCCACCCGTGCTCATCGCCAAAGCCGCTTCGACCCTGTCTGCGCTCTCTGATGGCCGCTTCGTGCTCGGCCTGGGCGTCGGCAGCCGCGCCGAGGATTTTCGCAGCGTCGACGTGCCGATCGAGGAGCGCGGCAAACGCATGCGCGAGCTGGTGCAGCTGCTGAAGCGAGAGCAGCCCACGCTACCGCTGTGGTTCGGCGGTCGCGCCGACGCCGTCCTCAAACGCACCGCCCGCTTTGGGGATGGCTACATCGGCAGCACCAGCGGCAGCGTCGACGGTTTTCTCGTCCGCTGGCAGCAGATCCAGCGGTACGCGGCAGAAGCCGGCCGCGATCCAGCCACGATCACGCCAGCGGCGTTGATCCACTTCAGCCTCGACTCCGACCGTGACCGCGCGCGCTCCGCCATGCACGCCTACCTCAGTCACTCGTATGGTCCCGAGCGCGCCGCCGACCTGGGCAACATGGTCGGCGCTGCCGATGACCTGGTCCGCGGCGCCGAGGCCTACTTCGGCGCCGGGGTCGAGCTGCTGATCGTCTCGAGCATCACCGCCCGCCTGCATCATCTCGAAGCGTTCGGCGACCGCGTGCTGCGCCGCTTACCGGTTTAGCGATTGCGGCCGTTGCCCTGCGTGTTGTCGCGCTCGGCGTAGGTCTGGAATTCGTCCCACAGCTCTTCGGCTAGCCGCAGGTCGCTCTTGACCTGGCCGCGCGTCCGCAGCGACACCACCGTCGTCAGGGCGTTGATCAAGCTGGCCCCTGCTGCGTACGAGGGCATCAGCCGCAGAGTGCCCAGCCGCGCCACGAGCGAGATATTCGAATACCGCGCGACCGGCGATGACAGGTGATCGGAGATGCCGATGGTGCGTGCCCCAATCCGCGTGGCGTGGCGCAGCACCCCGACCGTGAGACGGTCGACGCGGCGGAAGCTGATGGCGACGAGGACGTCGTCCGGGTGGAGCGCCACCAGCTGATCGGGCAGATCACCGCTGGCCTGTGTCAGCAAGCGCGTATCGGGCAGCAGCAGCCGCAGGCCGATGCCCAGCATCACCGCCAGTCCGTGCGAGCCGCGCGCGCCGAAGACGTACACGCGTCGCGCGGCGAGCAGCGCATCGACCGCCGCGGCAAGGGTCTCGGGCGCCAGCTCCTGGGCTGTCGCGCGGACCGACTCGGCATCTTCGTGCATCACCCGCAGTCCGGCCAGCTCGGGGGCCTCGCCCAGCTCCGTGGCGCTGGCGTCGATGCGCTCGGGCACCGCCGTCGCGCCGAAGAAGCGCTCGCGCAGGATCGACTGCAGGTCGGGATAGCCGGCAAACCCCAGCGCCTGGGCGGCGCGGGTCACGGTCGACTCGGAGACACCGACTTCGCGCGCCAGCTCGGGCGCCGACACCACCACCGCATAGCGGGTATCGGTGAGCAAACGATCGATCACCCGCCGCTTGCCGAGGCTCAATCGGTCGTAGTTGGCGGCGAGCGCGCTCTCGAGGTCAGTCGCTCCTGGCGAGTCCCGGGTGTCAGCCACGCTAACGCGCCTACTGTACGCCGGCGAGCGACAGCTCGTCGGCGAAGAACCCCCTTACCACGTGAAGTCGCCCAGAGTGCAGGTAGGGTACGCCGATCCGGCGCATCTCTGCAAGTCTGCTTGCAGACACTTGGCAAACTTGCAAGGTCGCGCTTACACTGGGAACAATGACGCACCCCGAAATGCTCAAGGCGCGCGTACGAGGTGTGCTCGCGTTTCCGATCACGCCCTTCGTCGCCGACGGCAGCGTCGACCTCGACGCCGTTCGGGCCAATGCAAGCTGGCTGCCCGACGCGGGCATCGACGCGATCGTGTCGCCCAGCGGTACTGGCGAGATGTTCGGGCTCTCACCCGCCGAGTGCGTGGATGTCACGCGGGCCACCGTCGAGGCGATCGGCGGGCGGATCCCGGTCATCGCCAGCGTGGGTTTCGGACCGCGGGTCGCGGCCGACCTCGCGCGCGAGGCCGAAGCAGCCGGCGCCGACGGCATCCTGGTGCTGCCGCCGTACTACGGCACGCCTGATCCGATCGGGCTGGTCGAGTACTACCGCGCCGTCGCCGCCGCGACGCGGCTCGGCGTGCTGCCCTATGCGCGCGACGCGGCGGTCTTTACTGCTGAGGGCGTCGAGCAATTAGCCCGCGACACTCCCAACCTGATCGGCTTCAAGGATGGTCGAGGCGACGTCCGACTGTTCCAACGTATTCGAGAGCACGTCGTCGAGCGGCTGGGCGAGGAGCGGCTGGTGTGGCTGGCCGGCGCGGGCGATGACCTGGTCGCGCCGTACTTCGCGGTCGGCGCGGAAGGCTACACGTCTTCGCTCGCGTGCTTCTGGCCCGAGGCGTCGGTCGAGCTGCTGCAGCTGGCCCGCGCGAATGACCGGCCTGCGCTGGCCAGCTTCCATTCACGCGTCGTACGGCCCATCTACGATCTGCGGCAGCGCCGCCGCGGCTACGAAGTGGCGGTGATGAAGGCGGCGATGGAGCTGCTCGGCCACCGCGCAGGTCCAGCGCGGCCGCCACTCGGCAATTTGCGCCCAGCGGAACGCGACGAGCTCGCGGACATTCTGGCTCGACTGGGTGTGCCGACTGCGGCCAAGCGCCGCACGATCGCCGCCTAGTCGCGCCGTGCGTATCGCCGACGTTTCCGTTCAGCGATTCCGCTACCCCTCTCGGGTGGTGCGCGATGCCGACGGGCACGGCCATCCTGGCGAACCACACGACGCCGCGCAATCGCTGCTGACCGTGTCCACGGACGATGGCGCGTGCGGCTACCACTTCGGCGGGATCGGCTCTGATGTTGTGGACACCATCGTCGCGCCCGTGCTGCGTGGCGAGGACCCCTTCTTCCGCGAGCACATCTGGCAGCTTCTGCGCGAGCGCCAGCGTCTCCATCTCAGCACCCTTGGCGACCGGGTCCTGACCGCGGTCGACCTCGCCCTGTGGGACCTCGCCGGTCGGGTCTTGCAGCAACCCGTGCACCGTCTGCTGGGTGCGACTCGCGATGCCGTCCCCGCGTACGCCAGCACGATGGTGGGCGACGACCTCGCCGGTGGTCTGGACACGCCCGAGGCCTACGCCCGCTATGCGCTGGCCTGCAAGGAGCGCGGCTACCCGGCGTTCAAGCTCCACACCTGGCAGCCGCCGCTGCCCGGCGCACCGAGCGTCAAACGCGACATCGCCGCCTGTGCCGCGGTGCGGGAGGCCGTCGGGCCTGACTATCCGCTGATGCTCGACCCCTTCCACTATTACTCGCGCACCGAGGCGCTGGAGCTCGCGCGTGGGCTGGAGCGGCTCGACTTTCTGTGGATGGAAGAGCCGATGGACGAGCACAGCATGTCGTCGTATGTCTGGCTGTGCGCCCAAACCTCGCTCGCCATCTGCGGCCCCGAAACTGTCGAGGGCAAGTTCTTTTCACGCGCCGACTGGATCACAGTCGTTCGGCATGCAGATGGAGGTCCACGGCGGTGGCGTTGGCAATCTCCACGCGATGTGCGCCCTCCCGCCATCCGTAAGCCGCTTCTACGAACGCGGCCTGTTGCATCCGTTCATCGATTACGACGCCGCCCCGCCCTGGCTCAACGCCCCCGTCGACCCGATGGATGCTGAGGGCATGGTCCACGTCTCGCAGTTGCCCGGCCTCGGCTACGACATCAACTGGGCATATATTCAAGACAACCTGCTTTAGTACTTCCTCGGCGCATGCGCCGCTCGCGGGATGTCTAGCGTCTTTGGAACGCCCTTCGGGCGAGGGGGCAAGCCCCCTTCACCCCCGCTTTAGCCACGCTAGCTGTTTGGCACCCGGCGTCCACCGCTAAGCATGTCGCGGGATCGGCTGTTGTTCGGAACGGCCCCGGCACTCGTGGATGCACCGGTTGTGGTGCGACGCGGCTCCGAACGAAAGGCAGACCCTGCACATAACCAGCGATGTTCGCACGGCGCTGCACAGCGAGCGGCGATGTAGCGGGGGTGAAGGGGGCTTGCCCCCTCGCCCGAAGGGCGTTCCAAAGACGCTAGACATCCCGCGAGCGGCGCATGCGCCGAGGATTACCATGAGTAGCCGTGGCGACGATTAGCAAGCGCAGACAGGTCTTAGAAGTGCCGGGCGTGTCGCACGGCAACGCCCCGATCCCGATGGGCGTCCGCATCGGCTCGATGGTTTTCTCGTCCGGCATCATGGGTCAGGATCCTGAGACACACGCACTGCCCGCGGGCGACGCACAAAAGCAAGCAGAGCTCATGTTTCAGCACGTCAAGACGCTGGTCGAAGCGGCAGGCGGCACCACCGACAACATCGCCCACATGACGGTGTTCTTGAAGGACAACGCCTACCGCGAGCACATCAACAAAGAGTGGCTCAAGATGTTCCCCGACGAGCATGACCGACCAGCACGCCACACCCTGCTGTGGGACCTGCCCGGTCAAATGCTCGTGCAATGTGAAATCGTGGCGGTTCTCGACTGAACGAGATGACAGAGCGCTGCCTGCTCATCGGCGGCATGGGCTTCATCGGCTTGCACACGGCGCGCGCGTTCCTCGACGCCGGCCAGGACATCGTCGTCACCTATCACCAGAACCGCCGCGAACCCGATTTTCTCAAAGCCGATCTGGGCCAGCGAGTGCTCGTCGAGCAGCTCGACGTAACGGACGCGAGAGCCGTCGAAGACGTCGTGAAAAAACACCAGGTGGAATCGATCGTTTATCTCGCCGTGCCGGCGCTCGCGGGTGTCTCCCCAGCCGATGAATTCAAGACCAACACCCAGGGCTACCTGAACGTGCTGGAAGCCGGTCGCCAGGCACGGGTACGGCGCATCACCGTCACCAGCTCGGTCGCGATCTACTCCAACGTCAAAACCGCGCCCTGGCGCGAAGACATGGACCTGCCCGTTGGTTCGACCAACCCGACCGAGGCATACAAGAAGGCGCTCGAGGTGCTCGGCCTGTTCTTCGGCCAGCGCACCGGGCTGGACGTCATCTTCCTTCGGGTGGCGGGCATCTTCGGCCCGCTGTATCACTCGATGTCCAACCTGCCGAGCCGCCTGTGCCACGCTGCGGTGAAAGGCACGTCGCCCGACCTGCAGAGCATGCGCGGCGGTCCGCCGCGCGCCGGCGAAGGCCGCGATCACTGCTATGTCAAAGACTGCGCGGTTGGCATCCAGCTCGCGCATGCCGCGCCGGCCCTGAAGCACCGCGTGTACAACCTTGGCAACGGCCGCGCCACCACACCGGCCGAGCTGGTGGCCGCGGTGCGCAACGCCGTACCCAGCTTCGACGTCAAGCTCGAGCCAGGTGGCACTGAGGCGCCAACCTACATGAATCTCGACCGCACCTCCGCCGAAGTCGGCTACCGGCCACGGATCGGCGTAGAGCGCGGAATCGCCGAATATATCGAATGGCTACGAAACCACCCGCAGTAACGCCGACCGACCTGGTCATCTCGGGCCACGGCAACGTGCGCCTGCACGTGCTCGATTGGGGCGGCCCCGAGCTGGCGCCGCTGCTGGTGATGCTGCATGGAGTCGGCGGCAACGCGTACAGCTTCGGCGCCCTCGCGCCACGCCTGCAGGTGCCGTATCGACTGCTCGCGCTTGACCAGCGCGGCGGCGGCGACTCTGAAAAACCGCCGACGGGCTACTCGGCCGAAGACTTCGCGCTCGATGTGCTGGCCATTCAAGATGAGCTGGGTGGCGGACGGCCGATTACGCTGGTCGGTCACTCGCGCGGCGGCTGGCAAGCGGCCTACATCGCCGCGCGCTGGCCGGACCGCGTGAGCCATCTGATCCTGATCGACCCGGCGCGGTTGACGTTCGACTCGACCGCCGATGTCGAGGACTTCTACGGCCCCGTTCGCGCGCAGCTTGGGCCCTGGCCATCACGCGACGCGGCACTCGCGTTCGGCCGCTCGCGCGATCCGCAAGCGATCTGGAACGCCGACCGCGAGCACACCTTCCTGTTCGGCTTTCGCGAGCAGGCCGACGGGTCGCTGTTGGGCAAGATGCCGTCGCGGGTGCTCGATCAGCTGCGCGAAGCGCGCGAGTCGACCGACATCACCCCGCTGCTCGACAACGTGAAGATGCCCGTGCTGCTCATGGTGGCCACGAAGGCGAGCGAGAAGCGGCAGGCCCAGAAACTCGCGTACAGCAAGGCGCTGCCGCAGGCGCGGGTGGAGTTCGTCGAGGGCACGCACCACATCCACATCGAGCAGCCCGACCACGTGGCGGCGCTGATCCGCGTCATGCTGAGCTAGCAAACGATCTACCAATCCGCTTCATCCTGAGCTAGCGAAGGATCTACCAA
>WNGB01023675.1_pt1 | contig 10393 bp, 8 predicted proteins | sample 5400681 | NCBI WGS metagenome assembly WNGB01 (sample SAMN13153367, study PRJNA577476) | soil metagenome | isolation source: 115 cm soil or saprolite under grassland replicate 2 | place: USA:California | collected 2016-06-15 | reverse complement strand
GCGGTCGCGACGGCGGAGGGCTGCCAATGCTCCTTGATGCCGACATGGGCGAGCGAGGCGCCGGCCATGATCAAGCCGCAGGGTGGCGCCGCCAGCGCCAGGGCCTGCAGGACCTTGTCGATCACGACCGGCATGCCGAGGCCCGGGATCAGCGACGTCAGCTCGGCCCAGGCAAGCCCGGCGAAGATCGAGGGGATCACCGGGTGTTTCATCATCATCAGCGCTGCACCACCCAATTTGGCGAGCAGCCGGCCGCCGCCGCCACCGGAACCGATCTCCAGCAGGAACGAACAGAGCGTCAGCATGATCAGCGAGTTGACGCTGATGATCATCAAGAGCGGCACCAGGCCCGCCTCGCCGAAGGCGTAGGTGATGAAGGGGATGCCGATGCCGACGCCATTGGAGAAAGTGGCGGAAAGGGCGAACACCGCCTGATCGCCGAGCTTCATGCCGAGCGCGTGGCCGAGCGGCATCAGCATGAAATAGAGCAGCAGACCGGTGCCGAAAAACACGACGATGATGTCGAGCTCGAGCGCCTCCAGCCGCACCTTGGCCATCGAGCGGAACAAGAGCGCGGGGAACATCGAATAGAAAGCGACCTGGGTCAGTCCACGCAGCCCCTCGGCGGTCAACAGTGTGCGGCCCAGCACCCAGCCGACCGCGACCGTGCCGAACACCGGCACGATGATGTCGATGATGGCGCTCATATATTCTGGACCGCGCGCGTCTCGCGCGCGGTCCGGAAGACTCACGCCGCCATGGCGAGGTTGCTGTAGCGCGTCAGGTGATGCTGCTGGTTGCCGAACATCAGGTCGATCATGGTCAGCCGCTTGAAGTAGTGGCTGACCGAGAGCTCGTCGGTGACGCCCATGCCGCCGTGCATCTGCACCGCGCTCTGGCCGCAGAACTTGCCCGACTTGCCGATCTGCACCTTGGCGCCGGAAGCGGCCTTGCGGCGCACCACCGAATCCTTGTCGTCGATCTTGAGCGAGGCCATCAGCGTCATCGAGCGCGCTTCCTGGGCGTTGGTGAAGCAGTCGACCATGCGATGCTGCAGCACCTGGAACTTGCCGATCGGCACGCCGAACTGCTTGCGGGTCTTGATGTATTCCAGGGTCGCCGCGTTGATCGCGTCCATACAGCCGGTCGCCTCGGCGCACAGCGCCACGATGGCATGGTCGACCGCGTCCTCGACCACGCCGAAGGCGTCATCGACCTTGCCCAGCACCGCGTCGGCGCCGACCGAGACCTTGTCGAAGGTGAGCTCCGAGGCGCGCAGCGCATCCTGGGTCGGGTAGTCGCGGCGGGTGATGCCCTTGGCCTTGGCATCGACCACGAACAGCGTCAGCCCCTTCTCCTCGCGCGCGCTGCCCGAGGTGCGGGCGAGCACGATGATGTGGTCGGCCGACGGCGCGTTGTAGGCCACGCCCTTGTGGCCCGAGAGCGACCAGCCGCTGCCTTCCTTGGTCGCCTTGAGCGAGACGTCGGCGAGGTTGTAGCGCGACTGGCGCTCCAGCCAGGCGAAGGCGAACTGCTTCTTGCCCTCGATCATGGGAGCGAGCAGCGCTTCCTTCTGCGCCTTGGATCCCGCCTTGGCGATCATGCCGCCGCCCAGCACCACAGTCGGCAGGAACGGCTCCAGCACCAGGCCTTTGCCGAACTGCTCCATGACGATCATGGTCTCGATCGGCCCGCCGCCGTAGCCGCCGTCCTCCTCAGAGAAGGCCATGCCGAGCCAGCCCAGCTCGGCGAACTGCGCCCAGTTCTCCGGCAGCCAACCACGCTCGGTGGCGGCAATCTTGCGCCGGTTCTCGAAGGTGTACTTGTCGCGAACGAAGCGCTCCGCGGCGTCCTGCAGCTGCTTCTGTTCGTCGGAAAGGGACAGATCCATTTTATCTTCCTCCAAATTCAAGTTCCTCTCCCGCTAGGGGGAGAGGAGCTGCAACTTCCATGGATCGTTATAGCCCGAGGACCATCTTCGACACGATGTTCTTCTGAATTTCGTTGCTGCCGCCGTAGATGCTCGTCTTGCGAAAATTGAAGTAACGCGGTGCGGCCGGCGGCGCGTGGTCGGGCCCGACCGGCGTCTCGTTGGTGTCCTGGAACAGCATGCCGGGCTGGTAGGGCGCGGCATACTCGCCCACCGCCTCCATGGTGAGCTCGGTGATGCGCTGCTGGATCTCCGAGCCCCGGATCTTGAGGGTCGAGACCTCCGGCCCCGGCGCGCCGCCCAGCGCCATAGTCGACAGCGCCCGAAGCTCGCTCATCTCCAGCGCCTGGACCTGCAGGTCAAGGTCGGCGATCTGGGCAGCGAAGGCCGGATCGTCGGCCATCGTGGCGCCGCCCTGCGGCTCGGTGCGGGCGATGTCGCGCAGCGCGCGCACGCCGCGCTTGGACGACGGCACCTCGGCGATGCCCAGCCGCTCGTTGGCCAGCAGGAACTTGGCGCAGGTCCAGCCCTCGCCTTCCTTGCCGATGCGGTTTGCGATAGGGACCTTCACGTTGTCGAGGAACACGTCGTTCACGTGATGGGCGCCGTCGAGCATGATGATCGGACGGACGGTGATGCCCGGCGTCTTCATGTCGATCAGCAGGAAGGAGATGCCCTCCTGCGCCTTGGCGTCGGGATTGGTGCGCACCAGGCAGAAGATCCAGTCGCCCCAATGGGCGAACGAGGTCCAGGTCTTCTGGCCGTTCACGATGTAGTGGTCGCCTTCCCGAACGGCGCGCGTACGCAAGCTGGCGAGGTCCGAGCCGGCGCCCGGCTCGGAATAGCCCTGGCACCACGACATCTCGGAGCTGCGGATGCCGGGCAGGAAGCGTTCCTTCTGCTCGTCGGTGCCGAAGGTGTAGATCACCGGCCCGACCATCTTGGGGCCGAACGGGATGATGCGCGGCGCGCCCTCTTCCGCGAGCACGTTCTCGAACAGGAAGCGCTGCGTGACATCCCAGCCCGGGCCGCCGTACTTCCTGGGCCACGTGTAGGCGAGCCAGCCCTGGCGGCCGAGCGCCTGCTGCCACTGGATGTGATCGTCCTTGTCGTAGTGCTTGCCGGAGAAGGTCTTGGCCTTCGTGGCAGGAGACAGATTGGCCCGCGCGAAAGCGCGGACTTCATCGGCGAACGCCTTGTGTTCGGGTTTGAGTGCCAAATCCATCAGCTACTCCGTCGTCCCGAGCGAAGCCGCCCGCAGGGCGGCGCAGTCGAGGGACCTTCTCTCAACGATAAGTGGCCTGCTGTGGAGAGAAGGTCTCTCCGCGCGGCCCTTCGGGCCTTGGTCGAGACGACGGGAAACCATCACAACCCCAACACCATCTTGCTGATGATCCCTTTCTGGATCTCGTTGCTGCCGCCATAGATCGTGGTCTTGCGCGTGTTGAAGTAGCGCGGCGCCGCCAGATGCGCGTAGGCCGGCCCGACCGGCTCCTCGTTCGAGCCCTGCCACAGCAGGCCCGGCAGATAGGGCGCGGCGTACTCGCCCACCGCTTCCATGGTGAGCTCGGTGATGCGCTGCTGGATCTCCGAACCCCTGACCTTGAGTCCCGACACCTCGGGCCCGGGTTGGCCGCCGTGCGCCATGCTCGAGAGCACGCGCAGCTCGGTGTATTCCAGCGCCGTCACCTGGATCTCCAGATCGGCGATCTTCTCGGCGAAGCTCTGGTTCTCGATCAGCGGCTTGCCGTTCTCCTGCTCGGCGCGCGCGATGTCCTTCAGCGCCGCGACGCCGCGCTTGGACTGCGGCACGGCGGCGATGCCCAGCCGCTCGTTGGCCAGCAGGAACTTGGCGCAAGTCCAGCCCTCGTTCTCCTTGCCGACCAGGTTGGCGAGCGGGACCTTGACGTTGTCGAAGAACACCTCGTTCACCTCGTGGCCGCCATCGGCCATGATGATGGGCTTCACGGTGATGCCCGGCGTCTTCATGTCGATCAGCAGGAAGGAGATGCCCTCCTGAGGCTTGGCCTTGGGATCGGTGCGCACCAAACAGAAGATCCAGTCGGCCCAATGGCCCATCGTGTTCCAGGTCTTCGACCCGTTGACGATGTAGTGGTCACCTTGTTTCTCCGCCTTGGTGCGCAGGCTCGCGAGATCGGAGCCCGAGCCCGGCTCGGAATAGCCCTGGCACCACCACACAGTGCTCCTGCGGATCGGCTCGAGGTACTTGGCCTTCTGCTCGTCATTGCTAAAGGTGTAGATCACCGGTCCGACCATCTTGGTGCCGAACGGGATGATGCCCGGCGCATATTCCTCGGCGCAGATGTTCTCGAAGATGTAGCGCTCAGCCGGCGTGAAGCCCGGCCCGCCATGCTTCTTGGGCCACGTATAGACCAGCCAGCCCTGCTTCCCGAGCGCCTGCTGCCAGCGCATGTAGTCATCGCGGATCAGGTGCTTGCCGTTCTTGACCTTGTCGCGGATATCAGCGGGCAGGTTGGCGCGCACGAAGGCGCGGACATCATCGGCGAATTTCTGCTCTTCAGATGTGAAAGCAAGGTCCATGCAACCCTCCCGGATGGGGCCTTCGTTTGCGCCGGAGTTTAGCCGCGAGGCCGGTCGGGACAAGCGCGATGGAGCCGGATCGCGGCTTGATCCGCCGCGAAGCGGAACAACTTTACGTAAGCCCTGCGTTACGTCAGATCGGGCTTCACGCCCGATTTTCTGGCGTAAGTCTCCGGCGACAATGCAAAAGTCAGCCCCTGCCAGTCCGGCGCGCGGCTCTCCAGCCGGAGCCGGTTGCCGCGAGCGATGTCCTGGAACTGCCGCAGCGCCGCGCGGTCGTCGAGCGACGCCGTGTCGACGCCGAGATGCTGAGCAAAGAGCCGGCAGCGCAGGTCGCGTGCGACTGCGGCATGCCAGATCGAGGCGTTCATCTCCGTGTGACCGGCCAGCGAGAAGGGATGCAGGTTGCAGGAGCCGACGGTGGCCCAGACATCGTCGACCAGCATCATCTTGGCGTGGACGTAGGCCGCGCGGCGCGTGCCGGCGTGATGTTCGGCCAGTCCCGCCAGGGTGAAATTCTCGTGACGGCCAAGCGCCTCGATGCCCCAGAACCGCGCTGCCTGCTGCGGATCGTGGCGCGCCTCGTAGACGTACTGCTCGGCGATTGCGGGCACGAGCATGACGACATCGACGCCGCGTTCGACGGCGGCCAGCAGATGACGGGCGACCTCCGGCATCGGGATGGCCTGATTCTGGATGTAGATCGTACGGCGCGCGGCGCCGATTGCGCGCTGGTACTGCTCCAGGATCGATCGCTCGACGCGCGCGGCGACATAGCGGCGAGGATCAAGCATACGCTGGATCTGCACCGTGCTCGTCCCGCATGGATCGCCGACGCGGTCGGCATAGGCCAGTTCGTCGGCAGAGTCGCACATCCAATTGCCGTCCGGCGCTTGGCGCTCGCTGGCCTCGTTCCAGCGCTCGACGAAGTTGTGGCGCACGTCCGTCGCCGATGGCCCGGTCACCTCGACATAGACGTCATGCAGCCGCATGGCGACGCTGGTGAGGTTGAGGCCACCCACGAAGGACGTCTCCGATGGCTGGCCGGCATCGATCACCCAGCTCTTCTGATGCTGGCAGAACACCGTGGCCGCGCGATCCCACCGGATCTTGAAGCGCGAGCCCCGCTTTTCAAGCAGAGCGCGATGCTCGGCCGAGCCGCCGAACATGCGAGGACTGGGCGCGGTCTCAGGATTGGGGCGCCAGACCAGGAGCCGCACATCGACGCCGCGCGCGACAGCCCGATCGAGAACGTCGAACAACGGCTCCTGGCCGTCGGGAACGAGGAAGTCGTCGGAGTAGAACGCCACGGTCAGCCAGACGCTGTGACGGGCGTTCGCGATCGCCTCGCCGATGCGCCGCATGATCTGCGGCCCGTCGATGAACGCGCGCACGCGGTTGCCGGGCCGCGCCGGATAGGGGCCCGACGTGGTGCCGGGAATGTAGGCACCGTCGACTTTCGTCACGAGGCCATCGGCGCTGGCACGATCAGGGCCTTGTCGGCCTTCAGCTTCGCGATCTCCGTGTCGCTCACGCCCGCCTCGCGCAGCACCTCCTCGCCGTCGCCGCCGATGCGCGGCGCATGGCGGCGGAACTCGACCTTGGTCTTCTCGAAATCGAGCGGGCTGGCGAAGGTCGTGACCGGACCTTCGGTGGGATGCTCGCGCTCGGTGAAGAAGCCGGTCGCCTTGAGATGCGGATCGTCCAGAAGCTCCTCGAGAGTGCGCACGGGCATGGCCGGGATGTCGGCCTTGTCGAACATCTCCAGCCACTCCTCGGTCGGGCGATGCTCGAGCAGCGAGGCCAGCACCTGATAGAGCTCGCTGAAATTCTTGGCGCGTTCGTTGCGGTCGATGAAGCGCTTCTCCTTGCAGAGGTCGGGGCGGCCCGCGAGCTCGAAGAAGGTGAGCCAATGCGCGTCGGTGTAGGGCAGCGCGCAGATATAACCGTCCTTGGTTTTGAACGGATGGCGGAACTTGTTGATGATGCGGTCGTAACCCATCGTGCCGCGCTCGGGCGTCCAGGTGGCGCCGAACAGGTGCTCGGTCAGCCAGAACGAGGCCAGGGTCTCCAGCATCGGCACCTCGATCATTTGGCCCTCGCCGGTCTTCTGGCGGTGATAGAGCGCGCCCAGCACGGCGATGCAGAGATGCAGGCCCGTCGTCTTGTCGGCGATCAGGCTCGGCATGAAGCGCGGCGGCAGGCCGTCGACGCGCGACTGCAGGGAGGCCGCGCCGCTCACGCCCTGCACCAGGTCGTCGAAGGCGGGCTTGTGGCCGTATGGTCCCTTGCGCGCATAGCCCAGCGAATAGGCGTAGATGATCGAGGGATTGACCTTCTTCAGGTCCTCGTAGCCCAGGCCCAGGCGCTCGATCGCCTGCGGCCGGCTGTTATGGATGAACAGGTCGGCCGTCTTGATCAGCTCCTTCAGCACGGCACAGGCGGCGGGCTTCTTGAGATCGAGGCAGAGCGAGCGCTTGTTGCGATTGGCCGCCATGTAGATCGGCCCCATGCTCTTGTCGCGTCCCATAGAGCCGCCCGAGACGCGCAACAGATCGCCTTCTGGCGGCTCGACCTTGATCACGTCGGCGCCCATGTCGGCCAGATGCTGGGTGGCGAACGGCCCCAGCAGCACGGCCGTCAGATCGATCACCCGCACGCCCTGAAGCGGTCCCGGCATGTCCGTCCTCTCGATTGTCTTTGCCGTGACCTAGCATACCGCCGGGGCGCGCGAGCGAAACAAATGCGGATCGGGCTCGCTGCTCAGAACTGCCGCTTGCGCTTCTCCAGGAAAGCCGTCGGGCCCTCCCCGATCGACTCGTGAAGGTCGACTTATCGGACGATGAGCGGCACGCTGCCCACGACGACCACGAGCTGGACCGCGTTGGCCAGCATGCCTTTCACATGCAAGGCGCGAAGCCGCGGCACCGCCGTGGCAACGCCGGCTGCTCTCGCCTGCAACTCCGCGTCAATGCGTTGCAGGAACCAGCGTCGAGCCATGGTCGCGAAGATCGCGACCGCGACCGCGCCGACGGCAAAGGCCGGACGCCCTGCCACGACGAAACCCACCGCCGAGACGGCTCCGGCCAGGCCCATGACCAGGAAGCGGAATCTCCATCCCGACCAATAGAAAGGTGGGCGATGACAGGAAGAACCCGACCATGGGCAAGAGCAGGATCACGGCTGCGTAAAGGGCAAGGGCATCAGGCGGCATGGACATCACCTCGCGAACGCGACGGCACATTATCCGCAGCGTCGATCGTCGCCTCCATTCGACGTTGGTCGAAATTCAGAACTTCGGCTTGCGTTTCTCCAGAAAGGCCGCGGTCCCTTCGTGGTAGTCCGGGCCGAAATAGACGTCGCGGCGCAGGCCGTGAAGGTATTCGAAGGTCGCTGGATTGATCGGCGCGGATTCAGCCAGCACGCGGATCGATTCCTTGGACGCGGCGATCGCCGCCGCCGACCGCGTCGTGAATGTCCTGGCCATGTCGTAGACGGTGTTCTCGAGATCGGCCGCCGGCACGATGCGGTTGACGATGCCGACGCGCTCGGCCCGGTCGGCGGGGATCGGGTCGGCCGAGAAGAACATCTCCTTCACCACGTTGAGCGGCAGCCGGCTCATGAAGTTGAGAAGTCCGGCCACGTTGTAGGGCAGCCCGAGCTTGGCCGGCGTGATGGCGAAGGCACAGCTTTCGTCGCCGTAGACCAGGTCGCAGGCCATGACGAGGTCGCAGGCGCCGCCCCATACCGTGCCGTGCACCATGGCGATGACCGGTGCGGGAAAGGCCTTCACCGCGCGCAACAGCTGCTCCAGCGGATCGCTGTAGGGCAGCGGATCGATATCGGCCTTGGGTAGTTCCTCGATATCGTGCCCGGCCGACCAGACCTTGCCCGCCGTGGCGCTGCGCAGCACGACGGCGCGGGCGTGCCTGGCCTTGAAGTCGTCCAGGGCGGCGATGGTCTCGGCGATCAGGCCGGCGCTCAAGGCATTTCGCTTGGTGTCGTGGTCGAAGCTCACCGTCCCGATGCTGTCGGCGAGCGATGTCTTGATGAGTGGCATGCCGGACTCCTCAGATGAGCGTGACCTTGCGCGCGGCCTGGGTCAGCTCGGCACGGAAATCCGGATGGGCGATGCCAATCAAAGCCTCGGCGCGCTCCTTGGTCGACTTGCCGCGCAAGTTGACGGCGCCGTGCTCGGTGACGACCCATTCGACGTCCATGCGCACGTCGGTCACCATCGCGACCTTGGGCACGATGCTGGAGACAGTGCCCTTCTTCGCCGTCGACTGGATGGCAATGATCGACTTGCCGCGGCGGGCGAGCGAGGCGCCCTTGACGAAGTCGAACTGACCGCCTGAGCCGCTGTATTCGTGGTCGCCGATGAACTCGGCGTTCACCTGGCCGTAGAGGTCGATCTCGATGGCGGTGTTGATCGAGATGAAGTCGTCATGCTGGGCGATGACGCGGATGTCGTTGACGTAGGACGAGGCGTAGCTCTCGAACGCCGGGTTGTCGTTCATGACGGCGTAGGACTCGGTCGTGCCGAAGGCCACGGTGTAGACGTGCTTGCGCGGATGCAGCGACTTGCGATTGCCGGTGACGACACCTTTCTGGATCAGGTCCGCCATGGCGGGCGAGAACAGCTCGGTATGGATGCCGAGGTCGGAATGCTTCTCCAGCGCCACCGCCACACCCGACGGGATCTTGCCGATGCCGAGCTGGATGGTGGCGCCGTTGGGTACCATGGGCGCCACCAGGCCGCCGATGACGCGGCCCTCGGCCGACGGCTCGGCGGCGCCCGCCTCGATCAGCGGCACATGGTTCTCGACGACGGCCGCGACCTCGCTGATGTGGACATGGCTTTGGCCGAACACGCGCGGCATGTTGCGGTTGACCTCGACGATCAGGCGCTTGGCGCGACGCGCCGCCGTGGTCGCGTAGTCGTTGTTGGTGCCGAACGAGAAGTAGCCCGCCTTGTCCATCGGCGAGGTGGTGATCACGAATGTATCGAGCGGGATGATCTCCTCGAACAATCGCGGGATCTGGCTGAAATGGACCGGCACGAAGCTCACCACCTTCTTGCCGGTCTTGACCTGTCGCTTGACGATCTCATGATCCGGACCGCCCATGAAGAAGCTGTGGGCGTCGACCTTTTCGATCACGTCCTCGGCCAGCAGCGACTTGGCCAAGGGCTCCATCGCGATCTTGTAGTAGAGGCGGATGCGCTTGAGGTCGTTGGCCCGCAGGCGGTCGGCGATCGCAGCCAGTAGCGCCGGTGGCTGGCCGATCGCCATGCCGGCGGAGACCGTTTCGCCGTCGGCGATCGACGCGACCGCCTTGGCGGGTGTCGTGAGCTTGGACGCATACAATTCCGCCGGACTGGAACTCGCCATGACACTCACCTCGAACTGCGATTTTGATGCGAGATGATAGCAGCAATTCCGCGGGCGACATGTTACTCGAAGCGGTGATGCGACTATCCACGGAGCTGAGTTAACAGATGCCCGGAGCGCTTGAAGGTCTGCTGGTGATCAGCGTGGAGCAGGCTGTCGCCGCCCCCTATTGCGCAGCCCGCCTGGCAGACGCCGGCGCGCGCGTGATCAAGATCGAGCGGCCGGAAGGCGATTTCGCCCGCGCCTACGATGCCTATGTGCACGGACAGTCGAGCTACTTCGTCTGGCTGAACCGCGGCAAGCAGTCGGTCGCGCTCGACTTCAAGGACAAGAACGATCTCGCACTGCTGCATCGCATGATCGGAAGGGCAGACGTGCTGATCCAAAACCTGGCGCCGGGAGCGGCCGAACGCGCGGGCTTCGGCTCGGCCGCCATGCGCACCAGGCACAAGCAGCTGATCACCGTCGATATCTCGGGCTATGGCGACCACGGCCCCTACAAGAACCG
>WNGB01015746.1_pt1 | contig 10394 bp, 4 predicted proteins | sample 5400681 | NCBI WGS metagenome assembly WNGB01 (sample SAMN13153367, study PRJNA577476) | soil metagenome | isolation source: 115 cm soil or saprolite under grassland replicate 2 | place: USA:California | collected 2016-06-15 | reverse complement strand
GCCTTCTACGGAAATCCTCTGGAGGGTTTTAGCGCGCCGTAATTTGGAGAACGCGGTAAAGCGGAGCGGCGACGGAACCGTTCGCGGCTGTGCCGCCCGATCTGCGGAAGGTCTCTGACCTTCCGAGAATGCTTCTTGATCTTTTCGGGCTATGCCCAGATTCAGGGGCGTAGCCCCATTGATTCAAATCGAATCCGACGGTGGGGCAGAGCCGCCACCGCACAACAGACGGCAGAGCCGCGCAAACCGAAACGTAAGGCTGAATTTGATTTTCTTGAACATCTGAAGGTGAATGCCATGAAAAGAGATCGGTCTCGTACATCGTCACGCAACCGTTTCGCAAGGTCGGAGTGGTTGAAACTTGCGCTTGCCGCTTGGTTGTTCGCAGTTTCGCTAACTGCCTTATCGAATACTTCTCGTCGTCAACACGACGGGTGACGGCGACAACATTGATGCGAGCGCCGGGTGCGACGCCGACGCCGCGACGCCGGGCGAGCAGTGCACGCTGCGCGCCGCCATCCAGCGCGCGAACACCGCGGCGGGCGACGACACGATCACGTTCAATATCCCTACGACCGAGCCGAACTGCGACGCCGGGACGGACGCGTGTACCATCAACCTGACGAAGGCGCTGCCCGACCTGAATACCAACGTCGCCATCAACGGCCCCGGCACGGACAAGCTGACCGTGCAGCGCGGCTCGGGGGGCAGTTACCGCGTTTTCACCGGGCGCTCTCCCGCCCAATCACTGACATTCTCGGGTTTGACCATTAGCGGCGGATTCACCATCGGTTTCGGCGGGGGCATCGGGGTCTTCGGCAGCAGCACGACGAACATCACGTTGAATGTCGCCGACTGCAAAATCAGCAACAACTTTGCCAACCAATCCGGCGGCGGCATTTCTGTTCCCCCCATCGCGCCGGCCGTCAGCCGCTTGAACATCTCTAACACAGTGTTCAGCGGTAACATCGCCATTGAGAATGGCGGTGGCGTCTTCGGAATCGGCGACGTCTCGAACAGCACTTTCAACAATAATGTCGCGGGGGACGCCGGCGGCGGTATGGCCGGCGTAGTGAACATCACCAGCGGCGTGTTCACCGGCAACAGCGCACATTCCGGCGGCGGCGCCGCCCTCGGCAGGGGCCTCACCGCGGGCGTCGGCGGCGGGGCGATGCAGGTTACTAACAGCGTCTTCAGCGGCAACTTTAGCACCTTCAACTTCCAAGGCGGTGGCATCTACCATTCCCGCGACACGCTGAGTGTCGTCAACACCACGATCACCGATAACGAAGGGCGCGGGCTGGTCAACGACGGCGTAAATGGCACCACAACTAACGTCGTCAGCAGCACGATCAGCAATAACGAGAGCGGCGGGATTTTCGCTAATTTGGTACCCCTCGGCACAGGCCCCACGGGCCCCATTCTGAACGTCACCAACAGCACGATTAGCGGTAACCGCTTCACTCAAGGCACTCTGTTCGGGAACGGCGAGGGTATCGGTTTTCCCAGCGGCACGTTGACTGTCACTAACAGTACAATCAGCCAGAATGAAGGCGGCGGAATTTTGCGCAACAGCCTCACAAACGATCCGGCCAAGTGGATAGTCAAGAGCAACATCATCGCCCTGAACGGGTTCGACGTCCTCGGTGATTTCACCTCGGGCGGCTGGAACCTCATCGGCAATCCGGGTACGAGCACCGGCTTCACCAACGGCGTGATTAGCGATCAGGTCGGCACAGAGGCCTCTCCGCTCGACCCGAAGCTCGACCCCGCCGGATTGCAGAACAACGGCGGCCCGACGCCGACCATCGCGCTGCTCGCCGGCAGCCCCGCCATTGACAAGGGCACCGCTACCGGTCCAATTGGCACGCTCACCACAGACCAGCGCGGCGCGGGCTTCCCGCGCACCATTAACGACCCGGCGGTCACGAACGCCGCTGACGGCACGGACATTGGCGCGTTCGAGCGCAACCCGGCGGCCCCCACGCCCACCCCAACACCAACCCCATCACCAAGTCCGTCACCATCACCGAGTCCGTCACCATCCCCCACTGCTACGCCGACGACTCCAACCTTCCAATTTGATGCTCCGGCTTATGCCGTCGAGGAGAGTTGCTCGGCGATCACTGTTCGCGTTCTGCGTACTGGACCAAGCGGAGTAAGTGCGGCTGTTGATATCACCAGCGAGGACGGCACTGGGAAGCAAAAGGGCGATTACAGTTTCGTTGTCGGCCATTTGCTTTTTGCCGCGGGAGAAACAGAGAAGATATTAGAAGTGCTCATTAATGATGACAGCTACGCCGAAGGTTTCGAGTTTGCCACGCTTATCCTTCAGCATCCGATAGACGGAACGCTCGGTGTTCAAAGCACAGCCATGCTCCAGATTACAGACAACACTTCCGAAGGTTCGACCAACCCGATCGATGACGCGCGAGCTTTTGTCTGTCAGCACTATCACGACTTTCTGTATCGCCAGTCAGATCCATCAGGTGAAGATTTTTGGACGCAACAAATCGAACAATGTGGCTCCGACGCGGCGTGCCGGGCAGCCAAGCGTGTTGATGTATCGACCGCCTTTTTCCTATCGATCGAATTTCAGCAGACCGGCTACTTCGTCATTCGCGCTCATAAGGCGGCCTTCGGAAGTGTCAAGAGCAACCCGCGGTATTCAATCTTTCTGGGCGACCAGCGCGACATAGGCGACGGGATTATCGTGGGCCAGGGCAATTGGCAACAGCAACTCGATAGCAAGAAGCAGAACTATTTGACTGACTTCGTTTCGCGCCCTGAGTTTGTGGTGCAGTTTCCGCTGGGAACTGCGGCGGCCACTTACGTCGATAAGCTTTTCCTCAATGCGGGTGCGATGCCGACAACAACTGAGCGCAGCGCGGCCATCAGCGCCTACGGCTCAGGCGACCCGACGGGACGCACGGCAGCGCTCAAGAGCGTCATTGAAAGCGGGTCGGTCTTCAACGCTGAATACAACGCGGCGTTTGTCCTGATGCAGTATTACGGATACCTGAGGCGCAATCCTGACGACGCCCCAGACAACAACTTCAGCGGTTTCGATTTCTGGCTGGCAAAGATGGAGTCGTTCACGTTGCCGGGCGAGGATGCGCGCAACGAAAGTGTAGCGCTCGCTCGTGTTCGCCGCGCGGAGATGGTGAAAGCTTTCATCATGTCTGCGGAATATCGCGAACGCTTCTTCGGCGCCTCGGGAGGGAACCAACAGGGAACATACGAAGCGGGAGCCTCGGGCCACAGGAAGAGTTCTACCGAGTGGGCGCGGGCTATTCTCGATCCCGTGCTGTTCATGCCTGGATTCGGGAGCTGAAGCGAAGCGTTAGGAATCACGTCAACCGACTGGTGTTTTAGACAACCAGAAAAAGAGGGTTCTCAAGTATCTTTTTGAAGATCTGAAGAAACTTCGCGCCGGTGGCGCCGTCGATCACGCGGTGATCGCAGGACATCGTTACGCGCATCATCAGTCTCGCAACAACTTCGCTATGTCGAAATATCGGTTTCGGTGACATTACGAATCGCGCCTTCAGGTGGATTCATAACCGCGGTGAACTCGTCGATGCCAAACCTGGCCTGGTTGCTGACTGAAAAGTGGTCCCCATGATGGCGATCAACTGGGCTAGTGGCGCCAGTTCTGTTACCACTCGCGGCGTTTACATGGTGACTTGTTTCCCGAGTCATCATCAGCCCGAGATGCGAGCGAGATGCAGTTGCGCTTTGACTTCTGATTGAGCATCGAATGTCTGTTTCTTTGTCCGAGCCGACACAACCCGCGGCAATCGCTACCGATCGCGCATTGTGCAATCCTGCGTGCTGATGGCGCTGAACTGTTGCCGACCTTGCTGTCCGAGGCACAGCCGATGGCTTTGACTGGAAAGCGGCTTCTGGTTGCCCAAGCTATGCGCAATGTTACGTACTGCATGAGGTGTTAATTCATTGAGACGCTTTGACATAGAATTGGTAGGCGCGTGGGGATTTGAACCCCAGACCCCTACCGTGTCAATCCGCAAGCCCACGCCACGTATCACGCGTCATGCGTTTTTACGGCGTAATTCTTGATTTAAGCGGCCAGAGAAGTCACTTTACGCTGCTAGAACCGTATAAGTGCCAGGCGCGTTCCGGCAAAATTCCGGCAAGTCTAATCCTGACGTTTTAAACACAGGGAAGAATCTGTTCATTGAAGATGGCCGGGTCACGGGAGTTGTCAAGTCACAGCGATCCGATTGTAAGCACAAAGTAGCGTCGTCCTGACGCCACTTTTCCCCTACGTCGCCATAAACTAAAAAGTCGGGCCAAAGCTCGGTCAGAGCCAGCGCACTCCATGGAGAAGCGTCCGAACCTTAGTGGGTTAGTCTCAAAGCCGAAGTAATTCTCCACGGCGGAGGCCCGGCATCAGATGAGCACTTTGAGGCCGCGACTCAAGCTACCGTTTTAACGATGCAGTCCAATTCTGGACCACGATGGCAGGCGACGAGGAAGACTCTTCAACGAGCACATTTATCAGAAAACGCTGGCCGTCATGGGTAACCTCGCCGGCCGAACCACCTACCGGGATAGGAGGTGTTAAGCTCGCCTGAAAAAGCGGACTCGGACTGCCGGCTTCGAAATCGTTACCGCTGGTCTTCACCTGTACGACCATGAGTTTGTTATCGGTCCCAAAATAAAACAGCTCTTTTCCATCCCGACGCCATCGTGGCTGGAAGCCTCCATTGATGGAAATCATCAATTTACCACCTGCATTGGGAAAGTTCTGAACGTAAACTTGAGCCGTTCCCGATTCGTCAGAGACGTAGGCAATCCAACGTCCATCAGGCGAAAATTTTGCCTGGCTTTCGCGGAAATTCGATTGAATGATTGGAAACGGTTTTTTGTCGCCGAACAGCGGCAATGCCCAAAGATCCCCCATCCTGTTTGCGGCGGATTCCTGATATAGAATAAACCGCCCGTCATTAGACCAGTCAGTTACGATCTTTGGGTTATCCGATTTGAATAGCAGTTCTTCATTTCCCGCGCCGTTGGACAGTTTCCAATACAGGTCAAATTGCCCCGATCTATTGGAGGAAAAGACGATTCGGCTGCCATCCGGCGACCAAACTGGATTCGTGTCCATCTCTGGATCGAACGTGAAACGAGAGCTGGTTTGCCGTGAAAGATCCACCAGCCAAATCTCGCTTGCTGATGTCAGGTCGGCGTGAAGTATTGCAACTTGCTTTTCGTCTGGCGACAGAGAAGGCGTAAGCATAAGACCGGGCGTGCCTACCGTCCCAAGTTGTTTACCTGTTCGGTCGAACCAAGTGAGTTGCGAGTTTCTAAGTATGTTACTTCTGTAAACAAGTACGCCATTATTAGAGACACAGAAAAACGCCCGGCCGTTTATTGGGTTGTAACCGATCTCTTCAGCAACCTGAGACGGCTCTCCCGAGAGCTGGAGCTTCTCAGTGTCAAAAGGTTGGGCCATCAGAGCGCCTGCTCTTAAGAATAGTAAATAGCCCGCCGCGTACATCGCACCTGAACCTGATTGCACCAGTAGTTTCGATTCCGTGGAGTCGAGCGATCCAATGTAGATACCGGAGTTTTCACCCCTTGAACCCCGAGCGAGGTATAAAAAGTGTTTTCCATCTGGCAGAAAGCGGGGCCAGGAATAGCTGCTTTGATTGTGAGAAGGATCAACTCTAAGAACAGGAGTAGTCGCGCCACCGGCCGCAGAGACACGAAAGAGTCCGCCGCTCAATGCGGGTGAAAACAGAATCACTCCGTCCTTATTCCATGTAGCTCCCCGGCTCCTCTCTGCATCAGCCAGCGTCTGTACCGCACCGCCGGATACGTCAACCTTCTTTAGCTTTCCCCCGGCAAAAAAACCGATGAATCGACTATCGGGCGACCAAAAAGCCTGGCCCCCTCCCTCAGTGCCGGGAATGGGTCGCGCAGTTAGTGAATCAATCGAGCGAATCCATAATTGTTCCTTTTGATCCGCGCCAACGACGTTGAATATGAGCTTTCGTCCATCGGGTGAAATGAAATCCGTGGCCCCGCCGAACTTCGTATTTTCTGGCGCATAAACATAGAAACGCGACAGCTCTTCGTCCTTAGTTGAGGTTGCGCTGCGAAGAGCTACGATTGCGAAAGCGACTGCCGTTATGAGAAAGAGAGCGGCCAATGACCATGAGATCAACTCGCGTCGCCCAAGTCTGCGGGGTGTTATTGCCGGCATCGTTACCGTCTCAGTAGCAGAGACGGTTGAACCAGATAACGCTTCAAGAGCAAACGCCAAATCCCGTGCAGAATGAAATCGTTCTTCCGGGTTCTTCTCCAGACAATGGTCGACGAGCCGTTCGAGCGCCGGAGAGACGTTGCGGTTTGTGGCGGACAGATCGGGAGGATCCTCTCTAAGTATCGCGCTCATCGTGTCGGCTGGGGAATCTCCGCGAAACGCACGTTGACCGGAAAGCATTTCATACACGATCGCCCCGAAGGCGAAGAGATCCGAACGATGATCTACAGGCTGCCCCCGCACCTGTTCGGGCGACATATAGCCCACTGTACCCATTACTACGCCAGGGTCAGTATCGACACGTCGCGTTGGTATATCGGTTTGGCGTGCATTGCCGTCGGCTTGGGTTAGCTTGGCTAAACCAAAGTCGAGAATCTTTACTCGTCCGTCGTTCGTGATGAAGATGTTGTCGGGCTTGAGATCGCGATGGACGATTCCTTTCTCGTGGGCTGCGGCGAGACCATGGACGATCTGCAATGCGTAGTCGATAGCGCGCCGCTGGGCCAACGGAGTTCCGCCAATGCGTTTGCGCAGTGTCTCGCCTTCCAATAATTCCGAAACAACGTAAGGTGAGCTGTCGTGCTTGCCGACGTCATAAATTGAAAGGATGTTTGAATGATTGAGTGCTCCGGCGGCACAGGCTTCTTGTTGGAATCGGTGTAAGCGATCTGTATCGGCAGAGAAGCTTGGCGGCAGAACTTTAACAGCCACGTCACGACCGAGTTCCGTGTCGCGTGCGCGATATACTTCGCCCATCCCACCCGCACCAAGTTGCGAGCGGATTTCGTAGCGGCCGAGTTTCGTGCCTGGCGTCAGACTCATCGCTTCAGACCCGCCGTCCAGTTCACCACGACGCTGATCGGGGTGGCGCTTGTTTCTTCAATCATTGAGAGAATGAGAAAGCGCTGACCGTCGGCAGTGACCGCGTATTGAGTCCTGGAATCTGTCAAATTAAGGACGCGCGTGTCGAAGAGCGTCTTGGGAGCACTAGCCTCGAATGTCGCACCCAGCGTTACGTCCACTGCCATCAGTTTCCTATCGGCGGCGATATAGAAAAGCTCTTTGCCGTCATGCCTCCATCTCGGCTGGCACCCGCCGCCCGTCGAGACTCGCCACCTGCCACCAGAAGCCGGGAATGTCTGGGCGTAGACCTCCGGCGCCCCTGACTCATCCGAAGTGTAGACTATCCATTTTCCATCAGGAGAGAATTGCCCCTGTTGTTCGTCGAACTCCGTTTGCAGAAACGGAGACGGCTGCTGGTTTCCAGACATCGGTAACACCCACAAATTCCGTTTTGTTTTCGGGTTGACTGTTTCATATAAAATGAACCGTCCATCCGAAGACCAGTCAACGGGTACTTTCCTCTCACTTGACTTGAGGAGCAATTCCTCATTCCCGACGCCGCTCGCAATCTTTTGATAAAGATTCCAAACGCCTTCGCGGCTTGAGGCGAAGACGATACGGCTTCCATCAGGCGACCAAAGCGGATTCGAGTCGCCCGCCGGATCGGTCGTGAATCGCGAAGGGATGCCGTGCGAGTCGAATAGCCAGATGTCGTTTCCCTTTTCGTTATCCGTGCGGTCAACCGTAACTCGCTTTTCATCTGGCGACAGCGCAAGAGTGAAGTAAGCACCAGCTGCGCCGAGCGATTCGATCTTCTTGCCTCCCCGGTCGAACCAGAGGGGTTGGTCAATCTGGCCGCTACCGGTGCGATAGGCCAGTACGCCGTTTTCTGAAACGGAAAAGGCGCCACGGCCGAACACGAGGCTGTATGCAACGTGTTCGGCAACCGGAAATGGTTCGCCCGTGAGTTGAAGCTCATCGGCGTCGAACCGCTGGGCCATCAACGTCTCAGTGCGCAGAAATAGGAGATAGCCTGGGGGCGCGTATGCCGCGTTTAATGGCGATGCAAGCAATAGTTTCGTTTCTTTCGCATCAAGCGAGCCGACGAATATGCCGCTGCTTTCAACTTGTTGGCTGCGCTCCAGATAGAGGAAGTGACGACCGTCGGGTAGGAAGTATGGCCAGCGACGAGAAGTTCCGGGACGCGATTGATCGAGCGCTGTCACTGGACTCGACTCGCCGCCCGCCGCCGAGATCCGATAGAGAGGACCGGGAGCAGCCTCTGCGAAGACAATTACTCCGTCGCGACTCCACGTCCCGCCGCTTGGCCTCACCACATCGCACAGAGTTTGAGGAGGCGCGCCTGATGCATCAATCTTCTTGAGCTTACCTCCGGCGAAAAATCCGATGAAGCGACCATCTGGGGACCAAAAAGGAGAAGCAGCGCCCGAAACGCCCTCCGTTCCAGGGAGCGCTTGAGCCGAGAGCGAATCAAGAGAGCGCACCCAGAGAAGATCCCGGCCTTCAAAAAAGGCGACAAAGGCCAGTCGACGACCGTCTGGTGAAAGTGCCAAGGTCGGTACTGCTCCGGTCATGGTCGCCTTCTCAGGCGGCAACACCGAAAGATTGATCACGCGCTCATCTATTGGAGCACGGCCCAAATAGGCAATAACGAAAGGCAGCGCCGCCAGCAGTCCAAGCAAGCAGACCCCTGCGACTACCCATGCCAGTCGCTCACGATTCTTACGCCGCCCCGCTGTAATCGGCAAAGCGGCTGTCAAGGTGCGGCTTGATGTCAATCCGCTCAAAGCTTCCAGGGCAAAGGTCACATCTCTCGCCGATTGAAATCTCTGCTCCGGACTCTTTTCCAAACAGTGCATGACGACACGCTCAAGCGCGGGATTGATCTGGCTGTTCGATTCAGACAGTTCAGGCGGGTCTTCTTTCAGAATCGCGTTCAGCGTCTCAATCGTCGAGTCCCCGCGAAAGGCGCGCTTACCCGAAAGCATCTCGTAAAGAATCACGCCCAGCGAGAAGATGTCCGAACGATGATCCACTCTCTGCCCTCTGACCTGCTCAGGCGACATGTATCCGACCGTGCCCACTACCGTGCCCGGGTCTGTATTGCGTTTGCGCGTCGGCACGTCAGTGCGAACTTCGCTTCCGTCCCTCAACTCGATCAGCTTCGCGAGGCCGAAGTCCAGAATTTTTACCCGCCCGCCTTTCGTGATGAAGAGGTTCTCCGGCTTCAGGTCGCGGTGCACGATCCCACGCTCGTGCGCTGCCGCCAGCCCCGAAGCGATCTGGAGGGCGTAGTCAAGCGCCTTCCGGACAGGGAGCGCGGCGCCGTGCAACTGCTCGCGCAGCGTCTCTCCTTCGAGCAGTTCCGAGACGACGTATGGCGAGCCGTCATGGGTATCAACATCATAGATTGAGAGGATGTTCGGGTGGTTGAGCGCGCCTGCCGCCTGCGCTTCCTGCTCGAAGCGGCGCAGTCGTTCTGAGTCTGCAGAGAAAGCAGCGGGGAGGACTTTGATCGCCACGTTACGGTTGATCTTCGGATCGCGAGCGAGATAGACCTCTCCCATCCCGCCCGCGCCTAGCATGGAGGAGATCTCGTAACGACCAATACATGTGCCAGCGGCGACGGACATGAGGACTGCTAAGCAATTGACATTTTTAGTTTGATCACCGGACCCTGAGAATCACAGGATTATTGTAGTCGGCTTCCGGTACATGTGCCAGATGTTACGTCTACGATTCGCTAGGGCTCAATTGAAAGTTATTGGGATAACCTCCTGAGCCAACACCTAGCATGTTCACTGAATCAACCACCGCCAGTTGGATAGGAACTCAAGGTACGCTGTAGCTGCTCGTAGATTCCATTTCTGGCGCTGCTTGCGACACATCAATGTTTATCTTCTCCGCGCTCTATCAACTACTCCGCAGTCTGCTTGTGCCTCGGTTGGTACTCGTCACGGAGAATCTGGCCCTGCGCCAGCAACTGCTGGTCCTCCGCCGTTCGACGAAGCGACCTGGGCTTCGTTACCGAGATCGCTTTTTCTGGGTCTCCTTGTCGCATCTGTGGCGGGACTGGCGCTCCATCCTAGTCATCGTTAAGCCGTGGCAGAATCCCCATGCGGAAAGATTGATCGGCAGCATTCGGCGTGAGTGTCTGGATCATGTGATTGTGTTTAGTGAAACACATCTACGGCAGATATTGCGAGAGTACTTTGATTACTATAATGGAGTCCGACCG
>WNGB01014765.1_pt1 | contig 10395 bp, 5 predicted proteins | sample 5400681 | NCBI WGS metagenome assembly WNGB01 (sample SAMN13153367, study PRJNA577476) | soil metagenome | isolation source: 115 cm soil or saprolite under grassland replicate 2 | place: USA:California | collected 2016-06-15 | reverse complement strand
ACGCCGCGATCGCTGAAGCCGCCTCGAACGGGTAGCTCAGCGGTTGGGGTCGGGGCGGACGAAGGGGAAGGCCAGGGTGGCGCGGATGTTCTGGCCGGTCAGCAGCATGACGAGGCGGTCGACGCCGATGCCGAGGCCGCCAGTCGGGGGCATCGCGTACTCCAGGGCCGACAGGAAGTCCTCGTCCAGCGACATCGCCTCGGCGTCGCCCGCGGCGGCCTTCAGGGACTGCTCGGTGAGGCGGCGGCGTTGCTCCACCGGGTCGACCAGCTCGGTGTACGCGGTGCCGATCTCGGTGCCGAAGGCCACCAGGTCCCAGCGCTCGGCGAGCCGCGGGTCCTCGCGGTGCACGCGGGTCAGCGGCGACGTCTCGACCGGGAAGTCGGTGTAGAAGGTCGGCTGCGCGGTCGCCGGCTCGACCAACTCGTCGTACAGCTCCAGCACGAGCTCGCCGGCGGAGCGCTGGTGGCCGGTGCCGATGCCGTGCCGGGCGCAGATCGGCCGCAGCTCGTCGACCGTCGTACCCGGGTCGATCGGTTCGCCGGCGGCGGCCGCGACGGCCTCGTGGATGCTCACCACCGGCCACTCGCCGGAGATGTCGACCTCGTCGAAGCCACCGTCGGCGTTCGGGCGCAGGATGTGCGGCTTGCCGAAGACCGCCGTGGCGACCTCGAGGACCAGCTCGCGGGTGAGCTCGCGCATCACCGTGTAGTCGGCGTACGGCTGGTAGGCCTCGACCGAGGTGAACTCGGGGTTGTGGGACGCGTCGGCGCCCTCGTTGCGGAAGTTCCGGTTCAGCTCGAAGACCTTGCCGATCCCGCCGACGCAGAGCCGCTTCAGGAACAGCTCGGGCGCGATCCGCAGGAACAGGTCGGTGTCGTAGGCGTTGATGTGCGTGACGAACGGGCGGGCGTTCGCGCCGCCGTGCACGGCCTGCAGCATCGGCGTCTCCACCTCGGTGAAGCCGCGTGCGGCGAACCCGTCGCGCAGCGCCCGGACCGCCACCGACCGGCGGTGCAGCATCCGCAGCGAGTCGGGGTGCATGATCATGTCGAGATGCCGTTGCCGGACCCGGGCCTCGGGATCGGTCAGGCCCTTGCGCTTGTCCGGCAGCGGGTGCAGGCACTTCGCCGCCATCAGCCACTCGGTCGCCGCCACCGACAGCTCGCCGGTGCGGCTGGTGACCACCTCGCCGGTGACGCAGACGTGGTCGCCGATGTCGACCAGGGACCGCCAGTTGCCGAGGGCAACGGATCCGGTGCGGTCGGCGGACAGCAGCACCTGCAGCTCGGTGTCGCCGTCGCGCAGCAGCGCGAACGACAGCCGGCCGTGGTCGCGGAGCCGGAGCACCCGGCCGGTGGTGGACACGACCACACCGGTCGCGGTGTCCGGGGGCAGCTCGGCGTGATCGCCGCGGATCCGCGACAGCGTGTGGGTGACCGGCACCGACGGCGGGTACGGGTCTATACCCGCGGCGGCCAGGGCGTCGAGCTTGCCGCGGCGGACCCGCTCCTGCTCGGTCAGCCGCCGTTCCGGCAGCGCCGGGCGGAGCAGCTCCTCCTCCTGCTCGGCGACCGCGCGGGCGAAGATCTCGCCGTCGGCGGCGGTGACCGCGTGGTGCTGCGCGGTGCCGGACTGGTCGACCCGGGTCCACGGACGCGGCGACGGGACGAACCCCTCGGCGATGCCGGCGATCAGCGTGACCAGGCCGAGCGAGCCGTTCCGCGGGTAGCAGATCAGCCGCGGCGACCAGCGCGGCAGGTACTTCGCGTTCGACAGGTACAGGCTCTCCAGCTGCCAGAACCGTGACGCCGCCGTCAGCATCGCGCTCGACAGCCGCAGCACAGGTCCGGCGCCGACTCGTTCGGCGTCGCTGAAGATCTCCCGGAACACCGCAAAGTTCAAGGAGATCCGGTGTACGCCGAGGTCCTGGCAGGCCTCGACGAGCGCGGTCACCATGAACTCGGTCAGGCCGTTCACCGCCTGCGGATCCCGGCGCATCAGGTCCAGCGACACGCCCCGCACGCCCCAGGGGACGAAGCTGAGCAGGCCGCGAACCGCGCCGCCCTCGTCGTACGCGAGGACCATCACGCACCGCGAGTCGGTCGGGTCGCCGAGGCGGCCCAGGGCCATCGAGAAGCCGCGCTCGGACTCGGACCCGCGCCAGCGCTCGGCCAGCGTGGTGAACTCGGCGAACTGCGCGGCGGTGAGGTCGGCGTGCCGCAGCACCTCCGCGCGGTACCCGGCCCGCTGGACCCGGGTGACCGCCTGCCGGACCGGGCGCATCGTCCGGCCCTCGAGGCTGAAGTCGGCGACGTCGATGATCGCCTCGTCGCCCATCTGGAGCGCGCGCAGCCCGGCGTCGACGTACGCCTGCGCGCCCTCCTCGCTGGCGGACAGCACCGCCGGCGACCAACCGTAGGTGCTCGCCTCGGTGAGCCAGGCCCGGATCGCGCCCGGCCAGGCCGAAGGGTCGCCGAGCGGGTCGCCGCTGGCAAGGCTGACCCCGGCGATCACCCGGTACGTGATCGCCGAGTCGCCGTCCGGGGAGAACACCACCGCCTTGTCCCGGCGGGTGGCGAAGTACGACAGCGAGTCGCGATCACCGTGCTCGAGGATCAGCCGCCGTACGCCGAGCTCCTCGGTCTGGCTCAGGTGCCGCACCTTGCGCACCGAGCGCAGGAAGATCGCGAACGCGACCATCAGCGACGCGGCCGAGATCGAGCCGACGATCAGCGCCACCCAGGCGTGCCCCTGGGTGCCGTTCTGCAGCGGGCCGCTGCGGCCGAACGTCGCGTTCACCGCCCAGACGATCCGGGCCCGCTGCGCGGTCAGCGTGTTCGGGAAGACCTCGGTGAGGAAGACGCTGACCGTGCCGGAGACCAGCAGGCCGGCCGCCAGCGCGACCACGGCCAGCCGCCGCGATCCGGGCGCGAGCCGGGTCGGGAACGCACGCCGGACCCGCCACAGCATCACGATCAGGATCAGCGTGAGCAGGATCTGCGCGCTGTCCGTGGCGAGGTCCAGCGGTGAGCTGGTGCCGAACTCCTCGATCAGGCTCTTGTCGCCGTTGACCGCCAGCGTGGAGCTGTCGATGACGATCACGCCGAGGCCGTTCAGCAGCCAGACGACCTCGAACACCCAGAGCACCCACAGCAGCGCCGCCCGCTTGCCGCGCAGCAGCGCGCTGCCGATCACGGCGAGGTACACCGCGGGGAAGACCGTGTGCCCGGACGGGATGCCGAAGATCTCGAAGGCCCGGTCGACGGCGACGACCAGGTCCTCGGCGAACAGGTGCAGCACGATGGCGAGGAAAGACCAGATCGACGCCAGCACGACGGCCTTGCCGACCCAGCCGGCGAACCGCTGCTGCCACTGTGGGATAGGCGCTTCCGGAGGCACCGAGTGATCATCCCACTACTTGCCCGGTGTGCGACTCTGACTGCCATGGGGAGGACCGTGCGGCGGTGGGTGGTGCTACCGGGGCTGGCGGAGACGGCCGAGGAGTTCGGCGCGGTCCGCGGGCTGGTGCCGGCGGGGTACGACGTGGTCGTGGTCGACCCCTGGGAAACCCCCGTGACGGCTCCGCTGCGGCAGCTGCGCGAGATCGCCGGTGACGGTCCGATCGGGCTGGTCGGGCACTCGATCGGGGGCCTGGCCGCGCTGCGCTGGGCGCTGACCGCGCCGGACCAGGTGGTCTCGCTGGTGCTGGTGGATAGCTCGCTGCCGAGCGAGGACGGCCGTACCGCGTTCTATCCCGGCCGGCGTGGTGACCGGGCGGTGCGGCATGCCCTGCGCGGGATCGGCCGGGTCGGTCTCCCACGCCTGGTCGGCCCGGTGCTGCGCGACCTGCTGCTGTGGCTGAGCAGCACCTCCGGCCGCGACCCGTTGCGCCGGGCAACGGTCCGGGACCGGTACGGCGGGCACGACTCGTGGCTGCGGTTCTGGAACGAGCTCGCCGCCAGCTGGCCGCTGGCGAAGGAGGTCGGGAGGCTGCTGGACGGCGGAGCGCGGCCGGCGCCGACGATCCAGCTGGTCGCGGGCGGTTCGCGGCTGGCCCGGCTCGGCAACGGCTGGCTGCACCGCCAGCACAACCTGTCCCGCCGGCTCGGCTCCCAGCTGGTCGTCCTTCCGGATGCGGCACACCTGGTTCACATCGACCGCCCGGACGCGATCGCCGCCGCCATCATCGAGACCGGTACGACGTCCCGCCGTCGCTCGGGCTGAGTCTGGTCACCGTGCGCGCGGCGGTGTCGACGACGTACGCCTAAGGTGACAACAGGGAGCACCACGTTCGGGAGGCGAGCCGGAAGTGTCACGCGAGTCCGAGGTCATCGAGTCCTGTCCGACCGGGCTGTTCGTCGGCGGTGAGTGGCGGGCCGCTGAGGGCGGCCGCACGTTCGGGGTGGAGGATCCCTCGACCGGTGCGACGCTGTGCGATGTCGCGGACGCGTCGCCGGCCGACGGGAAGGCCGCGCTGGACGCCGCCGTCGCGGCGCAGGCGGAGTGGGCCGCGCACCCGCCGCGGGAGCGGGGCGAGATCCTGCGGCGCACGTACGAGCTGATGACCTCCCGCGTGGACGACCTGGCGCTGCTGATGACGCTGGAGATGGGTAAGCCGGTCGCGGAGTCGCGGACCGAGGTCGCCTACGCGGCGGAGTTCTTCCGCTGGTTCGCCGAGGAGGCGGTGCGGATCGGCGGCGACTACACGACCGCGCCGAGCGGCAAGGGCCGGGTGCTGGTGATGCGGCAGCCGGTCGGCCCGTGCCTGCTGATCACGCCGTGGAACTTCCCGGCGGCGATGGGGGCGCGCAAGATCGGTCCGGCGGTGGCGGCCGGCTGCACGATGGTGATGAAACCTGCCGGGCAGACACCGCTGTCGATGCTGATGCTGGCGTCGCTGCTGGCCGAGGCGGGCCTACCGCCGGGTGTGCTGAACGTGATCACGACCAGCGACTCGGGTGGCGTCATGGAGCCGCTGATCAAAGACCCGCGGGCGCGGAAGCTGTCGTTCACCGGCTCCACCGAGGTCGGCCGAAGGCTGCTCGCGCAGGCGTCGGACCAGGTGCTGCGGACCAGCATGGAGCTGGGCGGTAACGCGCCGCTGGTCGTGTTCGGCGACGCGGACCTGGATGCCGCGGTCGACGGCGCGATGATCGCGAAGATGCGCAACATCGGCGAGGCGTGCACCGCGGCGAACCGGATGTACGTGCACTCCTCGGTGATGGAGGAGTTCGCCCGGCGGCTGGCCGACCGGATGGGCGCGCTGACGATCGGCCGCGGCACCGAGGACGGCGTCGAGGTCGGACCGCTGATCGATGCCAAGCAGCGCGACAAGGTGGCCGGTCTGGTCGACGACGCGGTCGCTCGCGGCGCGCGGGTGCTGACCGGCGGCAAGGTTGCCGACGGCAACGGATACTTCTACCCGCCGACGGTGCTCGCGGACGTGCCGCGGGACGCCCGGGTGCAGTCCGAGGAGATCTTCGGCCCGGTCGCGCCGCTGACCTCGTTCGACACCGACGACGAGGCGGTCGCGCTGGCGAACCACACCGAGTTCGGCCTGGTCTCGTACGTCTTCACCGCCGACCTGAACCGCGCGCTGCGGGTCTGCGAGCGGCTGGAGACCGGCATGATCGGGCTCAACCAGGGCATGGTCTCCAACCCCGCGGCGCCGTTCGGCGGGGTCAAGCAGTCGGGGCTCGGCCGCGAGGGCGGCCGCGTCGGCATCGACGAGTACCTGGAGACCAAGTACGTGGCGGTCGCGCTGTAGATGGTCGACATCCGCACCGACGCCGGCACCCGGGCGCTGTACGCCGCGGACGCGTCGAACTACCGGGTGGTGCCGGACGCGGTCGCGGTGCCGCGCGACGCCGGTGAGCTCGTCGAGGCGGTCGCGATCTGCCGGGAGCGCGGGCTGCCGCTGGTGATGCGCGGGGCGGGCACGTCCGTCGCGGGGAACGCGATCGGTGGGTTCGTGGTCGACACCTCGCGGCACCTCACGCGCTGCGAGGTGGACCCGGCGTCGCGGACGGCGTACGTCGAGCCCGGGGTGGTGCTGGACGACCTGCGCCGGGCGGCGGCGGTGCATGGGCTGACGTTCGGCCCGGACCCGTCGACGGCGAGCCGCTGCACGCTCGGCGGGATGATCGGCAACAACGCCTGCGGCACCAGATCCGTCGCCTACGGGACGACCGCCGACAACGTCGACTCCCTGGACGTGCTGCTCTACGACGGCACTCGCTTCACCGCCGGACTACTTGCCGACGGCAACCACATCGGTACGGCGGTCCAGCGGCTGGTGTCCGAGCACGAGCTGCTGATCCGTCGGAGGTTCTCCGGGTTCTCCCGCCAGGTGTCCGGGTACGCGCTCGACCGGCTGCTGCCGGAGCGCGGCTCGCACCTCGCGCGGGCTCTGGTCGGCACCGAGGGAACGTGCGTGACGGTGCTCGGAGCGACCGTGCGACTGGTGGACCTGCCGGCCGCGAAAGCCCTGCTGGTGCTGGGCTTTCCGGACTCGGTCGCGGCGGCCGACGTCGTACCGGCGATCCTTCCGCACCGGCCGATGACGGTGGAGGGGATCAACGCCGCGCTGGTCGAGCGGTTGCCCGCCGAGGTGCGGTCGGCCGCGGCGGAGGTGCTGCCGGCCGGGACCGCGTGGCTGCTCGTCGAGGTCGCCGCCGAGTCGGTCGTTGCCGCCGGCAACACCGCGGAGACGCTCGGGCGCGAGCTCGGCACGTCGTACGCGGTGCTCACCGAACCCGCCGCCCAGCAGGTGCTCTGGCGGGTTCGGCGCGACGGGGTCGGGCTGGCGACCCGGCGCGCGGACGGCTCGGAGGCCTGGCCAGGGTGGGAGGACGCGGCGGTGCCGCCGGAACGGCTCGGCCGGTATCTGCGCGAGTTCGACGACCTGCTCGCAGAGTACGGCTACTCGGCCGGGGTCTACGGGCACTTCGGCGAGGGCTGCCTGCACGCGCGGATCGACTTCGACCTGGCCAGCCCGGCGGGTGTGAAGCAGTTCCGCGGTTTCGTCGAGCACGCCGCCGACCTGGTGGTCGCGCACGGCGGCTCGGTGTCCGGCGAGCACGGTGACGGCCGGGCGCGCGGCGAGTTGCTGCGCCGGATGTACGGCGACGACCTGGTCGCGGTGTTCGAGCGGTTCAAGGCGATCTTCGACCCGGCGGATCGGATGAATCCCGGCGTGCTCGTCCGGCCGGCGCCGCTGGACGCCGACCTGAGGATCGTGCCCGGCCGCGAACTCGCGACGGTGTTCACTTACCCGCACGACGGCGGGTCGTTCGCCGCGGCAACGCGCCGGTGCGTCGGGGTCGGCAAGTGCCGGCAGGACTCGGCGGGCGACGGCGTGATGTGCCCGAGCTGGCAGGTCACACATGCCGAGCAGCACTCGACCCGGGGCCGGGCGCGGCTGCTCGGCGAGCTGGTGCGCGGCGACCTCGTCACCGACGGCTGGCGGTCGACGGAGGTACGCGACGCGCTCGATCTCTGCCTTGCCTGCAAGGGCTGTCTGACCGACTGCCCGGTCAACGTGGACATGGCGACGTACAAGGCCGAGTTCCTGCACCACCACTACGCCGGACGACTGCGACCGGTGTCGCACTACTCGATGGGCTGGCTGCCGCTGTGGGCCGGGCTCGCGACCGCCTCCCCGCTGACCGCCCGGCTGGCCAACGCCGCCGGCAGATCCGCGCTGGCGAAGCGTCTCGCCGGGATCGCGCCGGAGCGCACCCCACCACCCTTCGCCACCCGGACCGCGGTACGCCGACTGCGACGGCTGGACCCACCGGCCGGCGCGCCGTCGGTGCTGCTCTGGCCCGACACACTCGTCAACCACGTCCAGCCGGAGATCGCACTCGCCGCCGTGCGCGTGCTGGAGTCGGCGGGGTTCCGCGTCGTGGTCCCGCGCGAGCGGGTCTGCTGCGGGCTGACCTGGATCTCCACCGGCCAGCTCGGCGTCGCCAGGCGGGTGCTGCGCCGCAGCCTGCGGGTGCTTGAGCGCTACGGCGACCTACCGGTGGTCGGGCTGGAGCCGAGCTGTACGGCGGTGCTGCGCGCGGACGGTCCGGACCTGCTCGGCGACGACGACTTGAGCCGCGACGTCGCGGCTCGGACTCGGACGCTGGCCGAGCTGCTCACCGAGCACGGCTGGCAGCCGCCGCGGCTGAATCGTGAGGCGCTGGTCCAGGTGCACTGCCACCAGCACGCCGTACTGGGGTTCGATCCCGACGCCGCGCTGCTCGCGGCCGCCGGCGTGACGGTCGAGCGGGCCTCCGGCTGCTGCGGGCTGGCGGGCAACTTCGGTTTCGAGCGGCAGCACTACGACGTGTCGATGGCGGTAGGCGAGCAGAGTCTGTTGCCTGCGGCAAGGAGTGCCGCGGCGGACGCGCTGATGCTCGCCGACGGGTTCAGCTGCCGTACCCAGCTCGCCGACGGCGCCGGCCGGAACGCGCTGCACCTGGCGCAGCTGCTCGACCTCGCGCTCCCGGCCGACTGACGCACCGCGCTTCAGCGGAGCGGGTCGGTGACCGTCACGCTCGTCAGGTTGTATTCGGAGGCGAGCAGTGACCTTCCCGACCAAGCAGGCCCTGATCGGTCACGCGCTCGAGATCGCCGAGGAGCGCACCGAGAACCGTCCTCGGCGTGCTGCCGAGGCGGGCCGGGACGTGCTGCGCGCGGCGGTGCTCGACGTGCTGCCGCTGACCCCTGACGCCGCGCAGATGAACCATGTCTGGGTCAGCTCGTGGGACGGCGCACTCGCCGACGCCGAACGTCGTACCGCTGAGAGGGCCCGCTACCGCCGCTGGCGGTCACGGTTGCGGCCGCTCGTCATCGCCGCGCAGGAGCGGGACGAGTTGCGAGCCGGCGATCCGGACGACCTGGTCGCGACGATCGCCGCATTCACCCACGGGCTCGTCGTGCAGGCGCTCCTCGACCCGCGCGCGTTTCCGCGGAAACGTCAGGTCGCGCTCGCCGACGCCTTCCTCGACGACCTCAGCTAGTGGCCTCCACGGTCACCGGCACACCGTTCACCGCGGCGGTTCCGGCGAGCTCGTCGACCAGGCCCGCGTCGGTGACGTCGTTCACGCTGACGCCGGCGACGCCGGTCGCGACGCTCAGCCGGACGCCGGAGCGGGCGTGGCCGAAGCCGTGCGGCAGGCTGACGACGCCCGGCATCATGTCGTCGGTCGCCGCCACCTCGACCTCGACCGAGCCGGACGCCGACGACACCCGGACCAGGTCGCCGTCGACCAGCGAGCGCTCCTTGAGATCGGCGGGGTTCATCAGCAGCTGGTGCCGCGGCCTGCCCTTCACCAGCCGCGCCGAGTTGTGCATCCAGGAGTTGTTGCTGCGCAGGTGCCGGCGGCCGATCAGCAGCAGTCCGTCGCTCTCGGCCACGTCCAGCAGCGCGGCCGCGGCCCGCGGCAGGTCGCCGAGGATGACCTCCGGAGCGAGATCGATGCGCTTGGTGCGGTTCCTCAGCGCGCCGGGCAGGCAGGGCTGGAGCGGGCCGAGGTCGATACCGGGCGGCGTCCGGCGCAACCGGCCGAGCGACAGCTTGTACGGTCCGGTCCGCAGGCCGAGATCCACGATCCGCGCCGGCGACATCCGCAGCGTCGCGAGCGACGTCAGCGTCCGCCGGAGCCGCTTGCGGCTCAGCGTCCGGCGCGCGTACCTGGTGCCGACCCCGCGGAAGATCTCCCAGTCGTGCCGGGCGTCCGCGGGTTTCGGCAGCACCGCGGCGTTCCAGCGCGCGACGTTGCGGACCGCGAGCTGGTAGAAGGTCAGGTCGTAGTGGTCGCGCTCCAGCGGCGGCGTCGGCGGCAGGATCACGTCCGCGTGCCGGGTGGTCTCGTTGATGTACGGGTCGACCGACACCATGAAGTCCAGCGTGTCCAGCGCCTGGTCGAGCCGGTTGCCGCTGGGCGTCGACAGCACCGGGTTGCCGGCGACCGTCACCATGGCGCGGATCTGGCCCTTGCCGGGCGTCAGGATCTCGTCCGAGATCGTTGCCGACGGCAACTCGCCGCCGAACTCGGGTAGGCCGCGGACCCGGCTGCGCCAGGCGCCGAGATGTCCGCGGCCGAGCCCGCGCAGGATGTCCACGGCCGGGCGCGGGAACAGCGTGCCGCCGGGCCGGTCGAGGTTCCCGGTCACGATGTTCAGCACCTGCACAGCCCACTGGCAGATCGCGCCGAACTGCTGCGTCGACACCCCGTTGCGCCCGTAGCAGGCGGCCCGGTCGGCGGTGCCGAACTCGGTGGCGATCCGGCGGATCACGTCGGCGTCGATCCCGGTCACCGCCGCGGCCCGCTCCGGCGTCCACTCGGCCACCGCCGCGCGCACCTGCTCCACGTTGTCGACGTACGACGCCGGGCGCGC
>WNGB01014763.1_pt1 | contig 10396 bp, 4 predicted proteins | sample 5400681 | NCBI WGS metagenome assembly WNGB01 (sample SAMN13153367, study PRJNA577476) | soil metagenome | isolation source: 115 cm soil or saprolite under grassland replicate 2 | place: USA:California | collected 2016-06-15 | reverse complement strand
CGCTTTCTGCTCGTCGTTGGTCATGCGTGCAATCAGGCCTTCGACAAATGCGCGATTGAATTGGACCTTATCAGCTATCCGAATTTCCTTGTCACCCAGCGCGCTCAAGGCTTGTGTTGCGGCAGCGCCGTCACGTTCGGCTAATGCGCAGAAGAGCCAATTCTCAGCGGTAGCGGATCTTACAGCAGCGGGATTTGTCGCCCGAAGCGAATCGATCGCCTCATGCAATGGGCGGGTATTAGCGTTCACATCCAGCTCCCAGCTCGGAAGAGCTAGTTTCATAAGGACGTCGTCGGGTTCGGCGACAGCTAGAGCGCGGGTCAGCCATCCCTTTGCTTCCGCATAGCGGCGAAACCTCGCGTAATCTGATGAAAGGGTCCCAAGCGTTTGAAGGTCGCGCGGGTCTAGCTCGGCTGCGCGTTCCAGATTTCGTCTGGAGTCTTCCCAGTGCCCTTGCCGTCTCTGGATGAAACCAATCATTTGAAATATGCGCGCGTTGTTGGGAAGAGTCTGGCGAGCGACTTCCAGTTCGGCCAGCGCGCCGTCATAATCTCCATAACCTCGATAGAGATGCACCGCTTGTGCGAAGTGCGCTTCGCCCGAATCCGGCTTCAGACGAAAAGCGGAATCGATCGCGTCCTTCGCCATGGCCAACCGCACGGGGGTATGGTCGATCCCATCGAAATAAAGCTGATCATGAGCAAAGGCCAGTTGGCAATACGCATCGAGAAACGATGGGTCGCGCGCGACAGCCCGGTTCAGCAGATCGACAGCCTGCATGAAAGAATCCGCGACCTTGGCGCGCGAATAAAGATCGAAGGCAACGAGATCCCCGGTCGGTTTGCTCTCAATAGCCACTTTCTCAGCGGGTGTAATTTTGGCATGAAGCTGATTAGCGACTTTTTGCGCGATCTCGCTTTGGATTGCGAACACGTCGTTTAAATCGCGGTCATATTGTTCAACCCAGACGTGGGTATCAGTTTGCGTGTCGATCAACTGCGCGTTTAGACGAAGATGCGTGCCAGCTCTACGGACGCTGCCCTCCAGAACATGCGATACCCGCAGATCATTTCCGATCTGACGGAGATTTCGTTTGCCACGGTAATCCATGACACTCGTCCGGCTGATGACTTTCAGGTCGGCGATCTTCGCCAGCTTCGTCAGGATGTCGTCCTGCACACCATCGGCAAACGCGCTGTCTTCCTTCTGTTCGCTTAAATTTTCAAATGGCAGAACGGCAATTCCGTTGTGTACCGGATGCCGGATAAATTCACTCTTCCAAACGATCCAGCCAGCGGCCGCTGCCAAAGCAACTAGGCATGCCGCCAGGAGCGCACTGGTTGGATTACGTCGCACCCATTTCTTTCCTCGGGCAAAAATTCCGGCGTGACGCGCCTGAATGGGTTCGTGCTTTACCCAGCGTTCCAAATCCTCAGCTAGCGCGAGCGCGGACGAGTAACGTCGTTGCGGATCTTTCTCGAGACACTTGAGACAAATCGTGCTGAGATCGCGATCTATTTTCGGATTCAACAGGCGCGGCTGCCGCGGCTCAGTGTCGAGCAGTAATTTGATGGTCTCGTAGGTTGTTCCTCCGGCAAAAGGCGGCTGCCCAGTGAGCAATTGGTAAAGCACTGCGCCGAGGCCGTACACATCTGTTGCGCTGCTGACAGCTGCGTTCTCTCCCAGCGCTTGCTCAGGGGCCATGTAACTGGGTGTGCCCAGCACTTCCAGCGTGCGCGTGACTGTGCTCTCAGTCTCGAGCAATCGCGCAAGACCAAAATCAGTCAGATGCGGTTCGCCTTCTGCATCGAGTAGAATATTTCCCGGCTTGATGTCTCGGTGCAGAATACCGTGTTCATGCGCGTAGTGCACGGTGCGCGCTACCTTGGCGATTAGTTCCGCCGCCTGCCGAATGGGCATCGGTTCGTGCCGGACTATTTCATCGAGTTGGCCGCCTTCGATGAATTTCATGCTGAAGTAGCACGAGCCATCGCGTTCTCCGACTTCATGGATTGGGACGATACCGGGATGCTCCAGGCTGGCGGCGGCTTCCGCTTCGCGGCGAAAACGTTTCAGATGCGCTTTGCTTGCCCACTGACCAAGCCCAATCACTTTTAATGCGACAGTGCGATTGAGACTTTTTTGCCGCGCTCGAAACACCACGCCCTGGCCGCCGCGACCGACCTCTTCCAGCAATTCATAATCACCCAGCTCTCCCAATAGCTCCGCGGCTTGCGCGGTGGTTTTGTCTTGTGACGCTGATGCTCGATCTTCGCCTGTAGGTTGTTCCACGCGGCCGGAGTCGCCGACTCCGGCTACAGTTGCGTCCGGTGGGATCGTCAGCGCGATTTTCAGTACACATTTGGCGCAAAGACCTTCCGGCGCGTCGGAAAAGATCTTGGCGCCGCATTTCCGGCAAATTCTGATTACCCTGATCATGGTCGGGGTCGATCCCGCACTCCCCCTTTGTACTCCGTAAAATTCTCCCATACGTTACACGGACACGAATTTCGCTAATTCACACCAATTGATCCAACAGTTGACTCCAGTCTCATGAAATTCGTGACAATTCGTGTAATTCGTGTCTACGCTTCGACCACCGAAATTAGATGGCGCAGCTCGTCTTCGATATCGCCGGGTGTCGCAACGGTGTGGGCGATTTCCTCTCGCAACAACGATTGATAGCGTTGGCGAAATCGGTAAAACGCCTGCCGGATCGCATTTTCGGTCATCCCCAAGCGCGCGGCGATCTTCCCCTGTGATGGCGCGCCCGGTTCATCCGGCAGCAATTGCTTCAACGAATCAAACAACGTGGCATTACCTGCCGCGCGGTATTCATCCTTCAATCGGTTGATCACGCGCTCAAGAACCGTCAAAGCCCACCGCCGTTCGTAAATCATTTCGGCAGTCACTGGATCTGTTGGTTCCATATCAATTCGCTCGTCAGCCCGCAGTTCTTCCAGCGGAATGAGCCGCTGGCCTTTCCCCCGCTTGATCGCCATCGCGCGACGCTGTTCGTCGGCCAGAAAATATTTCAGCGACGCAAGCAGAAAAGAGCGAAGCCGTCCTTTTTCTCTCCGAACAGCACCGAAACTTCTACGCTCCAATAGCTGCGCAAAAAATCCCTGGGTAATATCCTCTGCCTCCGCCGGTCCAACGCCTTGTCGCCTGACAAAGCTATAGATGGGTCGCCAATACATGCGGCAAAGTTTTTCGAGCGCCTCTTGTGCAGCTGGCGACTCACCCTGCGCCTCTAGCACGACGCTCCAGTGAGTGGTAGTAAATGCGGCGGCTCCGTTTCGCGGGCTCGAACCAATCCCAGTCAGTGACGTCACCTGATGATCAGCAGGCACACTACGATCTAAGGAAAAAGTCGCGACGAGATCAAGCCTGCATCCACTCACCACAAACGCGAACAAGCCCCGCCTTGTTGCCAACGCGTCTGTTGTTTGGGCTAATCAGACGAATCGTTCGCTGCCTTCACGGTCCGCAAGATACATTGCCAACGACAGTGTACGTGGCAGCGGGATGTCCGTTGTCGCGCTGCCCTTTAACAAACGTGTGATCCACCAGGAGAGTTGACCGCTCCAAGTTTTGGGTCTCTGGCGTGTCGCCGGTAAACGTCCTTCCGTTTACGGCTCCAAGTAGATCACCCGGTGCTGGGCTGCCAACTGCGGACTTCGGGACAATCAGCGTAATCATTCCATCGGCGTTAAAGCTGCTTCCCGGCAGGAACCCGATTTGAGTTTCCGTGGGAACGCCAATAACCAGACCGATCACAGCCGTAGCGATAGTGCCATATTCAAAGGTGGCTGTTCCGTTTTGGTCGGTCCTCATGCCGACATAGAGCTGCTCGGCTGCCGGGTCGTACGACTGCGCAGCATACGAGTTCCAAACCACTCTCCACCTGCTGCTGGGCGGCACGCTCGCCAGATTCGTGACCTTCAGCTTGAACATGAGGTTGGTTGTTCCGGGAGGCTCAGCGACGGCTAACCAGTCGATCGCCAGCGAGGCAGGCGCTAGCCCCTGCAGCGGCTGTTCCGGATGACCCGGAGGCGTTTTTTGAACAATCAAGCCGGTACAGGTGTTGCCGAGGTATGGTGCTGCAACTTCATTGTTTCCGCATGACATGCCGGCTCCATTTACTGCGAGCACCTTGTAGTAATACGTTTTGGTGGGATCAGTGGCAGTAGTGTCGTCATACGTTGTGCGACTTCCCGAAACAGTTGTTAGTTGGGTCTCGGCGCCGCTAGCAATGCCTCGCATGATCCGGTAGCTGGTGATGTTGGCGTTACCTGTATCGGCCTCCGACCAGGCGAGATGAACCACGGAGTTGACCCGGCGCACGGTCACCAACGGTATGCCCGGTGCCGATCTGGCGTGCAGCGGATTCGGCGGATCGAAGCTGGCAAGCAGCCGGCGTCCGCTCGATTGTCGCGCGATTACGCCTCTAGCGGTGTAAGCGTTGCCCTTCGCAGCTGCAGCCGCCTGAGCACATGCGCCATCGGCGCATCCATCAACGTAGCCGACCTGCACGCGTCCCTGCTTGTCAACGGTCATGTCAAAGAAGTCGAGCAGATTTCGACAAATGTCGGCTTGGCCGTGCATCCAGATGCAGCCGCGTTGTAAGGGATCCTTTGGAGTGACATCGGCAGTGGTCCAATGCAGTCCTCCGTCAAACGTACTTGCAACATAAAGGTGCCAGATACCGTTGAAGCTGTTCGCCGACTCATCGCCTGAGGTCGTTGAGCCATAGAACGCCACTGCGGCGCGTCCGCTATCGGCTGCTACTGCCGCGGGGTAAGCGATGTTCTTCAGACCGTAAACTGCGCCGACGTCATAGATGTTCTGCCAGGTCTGGCCGCGGTCGATGGATGTCGCCACAATTGCGTTGGAGCCCCCGATAGCGCTGGCAGCCACTGTGCTGCTGGACATCGCGAAATAGATCTTGCCATTGTTATCGATTGCTACGGCCGGGTCCTGAATATTCGCACTAGCGCGCGTCTGGCTGCTTGCATTTTGGACGGGACGTACATTCCACGTGAGACCGTTATCTTCCGAAACGACAACGGCCCCTGTGCCGCCGCAGCTGTTATTGGGAAAGTAAACAGTTCCGTCCGGTGCGACTTTTACGTGCCCGTGTATTCCGCCGCACTGCGACGTGTAGGTGGGTACTGGCGGGCCATATGTGGCGCCTCCGTCGTCGCTGCGCAGACAAAACGCAGTGACCAAGTCTTGCGAGCAATAATAAACAGCATTCGGGTATGGGCCGTGAGGTGGAGCAGGTGTGTGATATGGACCACCACCAATTGTCTCGTGATCGATTCCGGATCCCAGCGGGCCAGAGCTTGGTGACCAGCCGGCATAGCTGGGCTGGCCCAACGGATCGAGACCGTCGGTATCTGTGAATGAAACTTTGCATGTCGGCGAGGTAAGTGTGAGTTCTCCCGCAAACACACGGCCAGTCTGGCGATCTGTAAAACCGATGGGATCGGAATCTACGAACTGCGACGTTATGGCGGAACTGTTATACCAAGTTGCACTCTGGCCGTTTGCGGGGCAGCTATCGTCGAACTTGATGAACAGAGTTTGCAGGTCCGACTGAAAATTCGTCACGCCGGAGGCAGAGTTTGGTGAATTCCAATTAACACCGATGGAAGGCTCACCGGCATCGTGTGCTATATATTCGACCGTGTGCACCGCGGGCCCCTGACTGCTGTCGGTGACTTGCACTAACGTTCCCGGCGCCTCGAAGTTTTGGAAGCCGATCTTCGGCCCCCTGTCCTGAGGCGCCGAAGGAGCTAATGCCGTTCCCGCTGATGCAGAGACTGCACTGGCGCTTCCGGAATATTGGAAGCCTGCAAAGGCACTAAAATAAACCACGTGCACGGAAAATTGCCCGGTGCCGACATCGGGATTGCTTGGATCAAGATCGACAACTTCGGGCGGTGTTCCACCGTGAGCCGAGGTACCACCAGGCACAATTGGACCCGAGTTGTCGCCTTTGTGAACATAGACATCGTAATCGCTCAGGCCGGAAGGATCGGCGCAACTGATGACAATGCGCGCCTTGAGGCCAGCCCAGTTTGTTGGCGTGCCGGATAACGTTACCACGAACGTGTCGCAGTTTACGCCTTCGACACATGTGCTTTCGTCCAGTGAACCGCCGCCAGCCGCCGTTCCCACCCAATTCACGGCTGGGCCACCGGGATTAAGTGTTCCGGAACTGGGCATCGCCGAGTGCAAACGGGCTGTGAAGACCCCGAATACAATCAGGAAAATACCCGTAACAAAAAAAAGCGCGCCGATAGTGGCGCGCGCGGTCATTGAAGCGGAGGAAATCTTTTTCATAGGCAGAGGGTTGTAAATTCTGCTCTAAGATTCGGGAAAATGGGCGATCGCGGTCGCCTCAGCGCGCTTGATAATCTCGCTTGTCGGAAACGCTTACAGCCGCTGAAGCGCTTTTTGGGCGAGTGCCTTCGATTTCTCGAGCTTGGTCTCTTCGTCATCGGTTCCGCCGATGCCGATCGAGATGAAGGCGTCACCTTTTAGAACGTAAAGGACGCCGCCGAATCGGTTGGGAATCCAATACGCAGCATCGCCGAGTCCGCTGATCGTTTTGGGCGCAGGTCCTTCTTCCTTTTCCGCAGTCTTGCTCTCCGATTTATCTTCGGGCTCCTTCTCGCCTCCGGCATGAGGGCCAAACTTTTCCTTCCAAAAATCCTTTGGACTGCCGTTATTCCGTTGCTTCGGGTCATTGCGGACGAGTGCCAGATTCACTGACTTGCTGAAGTTTGCTGCGGTGTAGAAACATTGGGAGACGAGCAAACCTCCATTCGAACTTCGGCTGTTCTTCGCCTCATTGACGGGCGCTGCCTGAACTGATTGCACGTCTTCTTTCGAAAGCAGAGCGCAAGCGTCGCGCATCTCCGCACTGCCTCCTCGTTTATTGCACCCGCAGAGACTCAGTAGAATGGAAATTGCGACCAATAGGCTGCGCATTGAAGAACTTTTGCCTAACGAACACCGTTCGACAACGTGTGTGGGGACGATTTCCCGGACGTGATCAATCGATGCGCTGTCAGTTAATCTCGCGCACTGGCCACTACGTTGCTTCGTCAGTTTACGAATGTTAGCGTCGCCTGCCTCTGATGAGCCAGAACTACAAAGATACTCTGAATCTGCCGCGGACGGAGTTCCCGATGAAGGCGAATCTTCCTACGCGCGAGCCGGAGATGCTTAGAGCGTGGGAGGAGACGCGCCTTTACTGGCAAATTCAGAAATCGCGAGAGGGTCGAGAACTGTTTGTCCTCCATGATGGGCCGCCTTTCGCCAACGGCGATGTCCACATGGGCACTGCGCTCAATAAAGTTCTCAAAGATTTCGTGGTGAAATCGCAGACCATGCTGGGCAAACGCGCGCCGTACGTCCCTGGCTGGGATTGTCACGGCCTTCCAATCGAATACAAAGTGGTAAAGGAATCGCGCGCTCTTTCTCCGTTGGAGGTCCGGAAAAAATCCGAAGCGTTTGCGCGAAGATTCATAAACATTCAGCGCGAGCAATTCAAGCGGCTGGGCGTATTTGGCGATTGGGAACATCCGTACCTGACGATGGATCCCAAATATGAAGCGGAAATCTTGCGCGCATTCGCGGTCTTCGTCGAGGAAGGCCTGGTGTACGAGGCGCAGAAGCCGGTCTTTTGGAGCACGGGCGCGCAAACCGCGCTGGCCGAAGCCGAAGTGGAATATCAGGAGCGCGACGACACCGCGGTTTACGTCCGATTTCCCATTGCGAGCGGCGAGTGGAAAGACAAGGCGAGCATCGCTATCTGGACCACGACACCATGGACCTTGCCAGCGAATTTGGCTATCGCCGTTGATCCTGACGAAGCGTACGTGGTTCAGAAATTCTCACGTAACGGTGCGACGGAGACCTTGCTTCTCGCCGCGAAATTAGTTCCGCAATTTTGTGCAAACACAAACTTTCATCCGGCGGGTGAACCGCTTGCGTCATTTCCCGGCGCGAAGGTTGGTAAGATCAAAGCGCGCCATCCATTTCTCGATCGTGACGCTATCGTGCTGACTGCCGATTTTGTGACGATGGACAGTGGCACCGGCGCAGTCCACATCGCACCAGGCCATGGCGCGGACGATTACGCTTTGGGGATGGCAAAGAACCTGGCCATCTTATCGCCGGTCGATGACCATGGCCGTTTTACCGACGAAGCCGGTTTGCCAAAGCTAACGGGAAAATATGTTTTCGACGCCAACCGTGACATTGTCGAATTGCTGCGCGAGCGCGGGATGCTGATTGCGGAACAAACGTTTCATCACTCTTATCCGTACTGTTGGCGCTCGAAAACACCGATCATCTTTCGCAATGTCGAGCAATTCTTCATCCGAATCGATGAGCTGCGTGGCGAAGCGCTCGATGCGATTCACAACGAGGTGAAGTGGATTCCAGCATGGGGCGAGAATCGCATCGCGGGCACAGTCGAATCGCGCCCCGACTGGGTCATCTCGCGGCAACGAAGCTGGGGCGTGCCGCTTCCAGTTTTCTATTCGAAGGAAGGGGAAGCAATTCTCGATGCAAAAATCATCCGGAAGCTCGCCGATCTGGTCGGCGAGCGCGGCTCAAATATTTGGTTTGAGTTGGATGACGCCGCTCTTGCCCGCGAACTCGGCCTGCCGCCGGGTACAACGAAGCGCAACGACACGATCGATGTCTGGATCGACAGCGGCGTTTCGCACAAAGCCGTTTGCGCGCTGCATCCAGAGCTGCGCGATCCCGCCGACATGTATCTTGAAGCCACCGATCAACATCGCGGGTGGTTTCAATCATCGCTCATGACCAGCATCGCGCTGAATAATCGCGCGCCGTACAAGATTTGCGTCACGCACGGTTTCGTTGTCGACCTCGACGGCAAAAAGATTTCGAAATCGGGAACGTACGAGAAACCAACAGCCGCCGATCACTTCGTCGGCCGGTACGGCGCGGATCTGCTGCGGCTTTGGGCCAGCAGCATCGATTACACCGCTGATGTCCCATTTTCTGAGGAAATGTTTACCCGTCTGGGCGACACCTATCGCCGCATTCGAAACACGCTGCGCATTCTGTTGGGCAATTTGTATGACTTCGAATCAGGAAACCAGGAAACCAGGAAAAACTTGAGCTTGATTGACCGGTGGATTCTCGAGCGAATGGATGAAGTGATTCGCGATTGTCCAGCAGCCTACGAATCGTTCGAGTTCCACAAGGTCTATCACACGCTCAATCAATTTTGCGCCGTCGACCTGAGCAGCCTCTATATCGATATCACTAAGGACCGGATGTATTGCGACGCGGCGGATTCGCCGCGTCGGCGTGCGACTCAAGTGGTGATGCATGAGATTTTCGACGTGCTGTGCAGGTTGCTAGCACCCATTCTTGCATTTACGGCCGAGGAAGCGTGGCGGCATTCAGAAGCAGGGGGTTCCGTTCACCTTGAGGAATTTCCTCAACTACAGGATCGATCCCGCGATGGCGGGACCAGTGCTCAGGTGGCGGAGCTGTTGAGATTACGCAGCGTGATTGGGCAGGCGATCGAGCGCGCGCGGCAGGAAAAACTAATTGGCAACACGCTGGAAGCGCGGGTCGTGTTGAATTCGAACTCCGACGTCACAGAGAAGATCGACAAGGAAGAACTCGAAGAATTCTTCATCGTGAGCGATCTGACGATTCACCAGGCGAAGGAGGCGAGCGTTTCGGTGACGAAAACGCCGTATAAAAAATGCGCACGTTGCTGGCGCCATCGGCCGACCGTCGGCGCGAGCAAGGCGCATCCGGATTTGTGCGATCGGTGCGAAAGCGTGGTTACGTCTGACAAAACGACCTCGGAACGGGGTGGTAGGGGCGATTGACCTAATCGCCCTGGGCGGTTCAGTGAACCGCCCCTACCAATATAAGGACAAATGAAATTCATTCTTTTTCTCTCGCTGCCGCTCTACGCGCTTGACCAATGGAGCAAACAGTTGGTCTTGCGATTCATCGGCCCTTATGAGGCGCACATCATTGTGCCGGATTTCTTCAGTCTGGTTAACGTGACCAACACAGGCGCAGCGTTTGGATCATTTAGGGGGAACAACACTTTCTTCATTGTAATTTCGATCGTCGCGTTAGTGGTTGTGGTGACCCTGCTCGTCAGACCGCGACGGCCTGATGCGTGGCGCGATCTCTCCCTTGCACTGCTGCTTGCCGGAATTTTGGGTAATGTGACCGATCGCCTGCTATACGGGCATGTGATCGATTTTCTCCTGTTCAATTTGCACATTCGGTACGCCGACCCGTGGCCTGCCTTTAACGTAGCCGACTCGTGCATCTCAATTGCGATAGTACTCTTCGTCGTTCACTCTTTTCG
>WNGB01027730.1_pt1 | contig 10399 bp, 9 predicted proteins | sample 5400681 | NCBI WGS metagenome assembly WNGB01 (sample SAMN13153367, study PRJNA577476) | soil metagenome | isolation source: 115 cm soil or saprolite under grassland replicate 2 | place: USA:California | collected 2016-06-15 | reverse complement strand
CGATGGCGCCGACGACCGCGGCGGCGATGGCGTCGGTTCCGGTCGACAAGGCCGGCGTCGGCTCGGCGGTGATCAACAGCATGCGCCAGGTAGGCGGATCGCTGGGCATCGCCATCATGGGGGCGCTGGTCGCGACCAAGGTAAGCGTCCAGCCGTTCGATCCGCGCTACGCGGGCGAGTTCGTCCCCGGCTACCACCGCGCCCTCCACGTCGGCGCCGCGATCCTTCTCGCGGGCGCAGCGGTCGCCGTCGTGACGATCCGAAAAGTGCACCACGCCGAAGAACCTCAAGGCGCCCCCGAACCAGCCATCGGCTCCTAAACAGAGGACCTGAGCCACCGCCAAGGCCGGACGCTAAGGCACGCGAAGCGGCCTTAGCGGGAGGCGAACTAACGCGGGCGGGGACGCGAAGCGCCACCGCCCGCGCGACGGGACCAGTCGCCGGCCACCGCAGGAACGAGAGGCAAATCGCAACCAACCGCCGCCGGAGCCGGGCTTCGCCCGGCGGGAGGCTCATCCAACATCCAGCGGGACCACCTTCGGCGCGAAAGCGACAGCTTTCGCGCCGCCTAAAAGAGGAGACCCCCCGGCTGCGGCTCCGGGGGGTCGATCCTTAGGCGACTCCGCCTTCTTGGCGGTCTCCCCGGGACTTGGCTCTGCGGCCCAGCCACGCCCCTTGTGGATTCCACCGGGTGAAGCGCCTCCTGCAGCCGACCCTGGCGTCAAGCCCGGTTGCAAGATGGCCTCACTGTACGAGTGTTCCGGGGGTCTGTCAAGTAGCTCGGTCAAGTGAATTGCGATAGGCTTGCTTGACCCATTTTTGCCCAAAACATGACCTTTTCGGGGGATGTCCAAAAGGACGGGTTGAAGTTTGGTGAAGCATGTCGTCTACTACGCCGTACTTGTCTGACTCGACCGCCACCCGTCAGCAGCAGCGAGCCTTGGCAGCGCAGGCCGGGCTCCGTCTCGGCGAGCGCCTGCGGCAGCTACGTGTCGCCGCGGGCATGACCCAGACCGACCTGGCCGGAGACCGGTTCTCGAAGGAGTACGTCAGCCAGATCGAGCGAGGGAAGACCAGGCCCACGCGCGAGACGATCGGCTGGCTCGCGGAGCGGCTGGGCGTCGACCAAGGATTTCTCGCGAACGGCGTCTCCGCCGACGAGCGTGGCCGCGTCGATGCAGCTCTCGCCCGCGCCGGTGCCTTGCTCGAGGCCCGCCGAAACGACGAGGCGCTCGAAGAGTTCGAGACCATCCGCTCGGCCGTTCTCGCGACGGGCCTGGCGGAGCTCGAGTCGCGAGCCCTCTGCGGAGAGGCCACCGTGCGGATGCGACGCGGCCAGATCCGCGAGGCGATCGCGTTGCTCGAACGGGCGCGCGGGCTCAGCGAGGGGAGTGCGTTCTCGGACGTTGAGCGCGCAGACGTCCTCTTCCGGCTCGGTGTCGCTCGGTACAAGCTCAACAGCATCCAGACCGCGATCGGCCTCTTTGACGAGGCGCTGAAGCTGGCGGAGCGGTCCGAGATCCCGTCTGACTACCTCCGCTCGAACGTTCTCGCCTATCGCTCGCGGTGCTATCGCCGCCGACGCGATCTCGAGGCCGCGCGTGAGGACGTCGAACGTGCGCTCGAGCTGGCAGAGAGCCTCAACGACAAGCGCACCGCGGCGGACATCTACTTCGAGGCCTCGATCATCGCCGATCGCGAGGGCCACTGGGTTCTCGCCCGCTCCTATGCCGAGCGTGCGAAGGCTGCATACGAGGAGCTCTCGGACCGGAACAACCTCGGCCGTCTGCTGAACAACCTCGGCGGGATCAACTTCCTGCTCGGGCATCCCGACAAGGCCGTCGGGTTCCTGAAGGACGCCGTCCGGATCGCGCTCGAGGTCGGGAACGATGCGGAGGCGGCACATGCGGTCAACGGCATCGCCCAGGTTCACCTCCGCGCGGGTGACGTGCAGCGCGCGGAGGAGCAGGCTCGTTACGCGCTGGAGCTCCTCGGCGACCGCATCGACGAGGTTGCAGAGATCGGCAACGCCCAGCTCGTGCTCGGACGCGCGCTGCTCGAGCAGGACCGCCTCGACGACGCCGAGGAGGCGTTCCGTGCAGGCGAGCGCGCGTACGACCAGCTCTCTTCAGCGAGTCATCGCGCTTCGGCGTGGGTCGCCCAGGGCGACCTCGCGGCTCGGCGTGGCGACGATCGAACGGCCGCCCGGCTCTACCGCCAGGCCGCCGATGCCCTGCAGGACGTCCGCTTCTAGCCCATGAAAGGGGGTGTGCACGTGTCCAAAGCCCGCCTGATCTATTTCGCGGTCTTCGCGATCATCATCGTGGCCGCTCTGCTGCCGGCTCTCAGTCTGTGGCCGGAAGGACAGCACGACGGCGCCGACTTCTAGAGTGAACGCGTGCGCGCTTCGCTCGCCATCCTTGCGCTGATTGCGCTCGTGGCAGGTTGCCCCTGACGGACGAGTCTTCGGAGCGAGGCGCGCGCAAGACGGGGGAATCACCGATGCACCTCCATGCAGACGTTTCCGAGACCTGCAAGGCTTCGGGAGGATTGTGTCGTCCGTAGACGGAGAGTCCGGAAATCTCGTCAGCGTCCGTGAGGTCGCGGCGCAGCTCGGCGTGCATCCCGAGACGATTCGGCGACTCATCCACGACGGACGGCTCGACGCAGTACGCGTGGGTCGCGTCCTCCGCGTTCACCGCGAGGCCGTCGATCGCTTTCTCGCGCGCCAGCGCGTAAAGCCCACGCGTTTTCAAGCCTGACGTCGCGGACAAACCGGCCCGACTTGATCGCGCGCGTCCTGCACCCGGAGCTGGATCCGATCGGGCTGCTCGAGGCACACCCGGCGAGCTCTAGTGCCGGAGTTGTCCGGCGTGCGTGCGCTGTGAGATAATCCCGGCACTTCAAAAGGGAAAGTATTGGGGAGGGCAGATGGCTGGGAATGGCTACGCGAAGCCGGTGCTCGTCACGACCGACTGGGTTGCCGAGCACGTGAACGACTCGAGTCTCGTCGTCGCAGAAGTGGACGAGAATCCGGATCTCTACGAGGAAGGGCACATCCCCGGCGCGGTCAAGCTCCACTGGCGCGAGGATCTCCAGGATCCCGTCGAGCGCGATCTCGTCGAGAAGGACGAGTTCGAGCGGTTGATGGGCTCACTCGGGATCTCAAACGACACGACGCTCGTCGTGTACGGCGACAAGAACAACTGGTTCGCCGCGTACGCCTACTGGTATCTCAAGATCTACGGACACGAGGACGTGCGAATCCTCGACGGCGGCCGCCAGAAGTGGATCGACGAAAACCGCGAGCTCACGACCGATGTAGCGGACGTGAAGCAGGCTTCCTACAGCGCGCAGGACCGGGACGAATCGATTCGCATCTATCGAGACGCCGTGCGCGACGCCATCGGCGCCGAGGGCAAGGCGCTCGTTGACGTGCGCAGCCCGCAGGAGTACTCCGGCGATCTGATCGCTCCGCCCGGCTATGAACAGGAAGGTGCGCAGCGAGGTGGCGAATCGGCGAGCGCAGCGCGCATACGTGGTTCGTCCTGCGCGAGCTGCTCGGGTACGAGGACGTCCGCAACTACGACGGCTCCTGGACCGAGTGGGGAAACCTCGTCGATGTTCCAATTGAGAAAGGCGCTTAGCGCCTTTCTCAATTGAGGGTTGGGTTCGCCCGCTTCGCGACAAGGGATCCGGCCGTCCGTCTTAGGCGCCCAGTCCCTCAGCGGCGACGCGCTCGATCACCACGTGCGGGATGCGGGCGCGTGGGCTGAGACGTAGCAGCAGCCGCACGATCTCGGCGCAGTCTTCCGGCTGGATCATCTCCTCCGGCGGGAGCTCGTTCCACTCCGTCATCGGCGTCGCGACGAAGCCTGGACTGAGGGCCGTGGCACGCACGCCGCGTTCTTGCTCGGCACGGTTGAGGGTGTTCGTGAACGCGATCACGCCGGCCTTCGCCGCGCCGTAGACCGGGAGGAACGGTGTCGGGGTCGTCCCCGCGATCGACGCGAGATTTACGATCAGCCCGCGGGCCTCGCGCAGGAGCGGCAGCGCCGCAGCCGTTACCAGCATCAGGCCGCGGAGGTTGACGTCGAGCTGGAGATCGAGACGTTTCGTGGGCAGGTCGTCGACCGCTCCGGCGAACCCGACTCCCGCGGAGTTCACGAGAACGTCGAGCCGCCCGTATCGGTCGCGGTGCTCGGCGACGACGCGCCGGCAGTCGTCCTCGCTCGCCACATCCGCAGCGACGGCGAGCGCGCCGAGCTCCTTTGCCGCGGCTTCGAGCTTGTCGCGCGTCCTTGCGGCAACCGTCAGCTCGAATCCCTCTTCGCGGAGCACGCGTGCGATCGCCAGTCCGATACCAGAAGAGCCTCCGGTCACGAGCGCCGCCCGCTCCATGAGACATCTTTGCAACTAGTGGTTCGGCCGGCGAACGTTGCCGGCCAAACCACTGGGAAGGTGACACGACGCACGTGCAGAACTGGGCGCTGGGGGAACCGTCAAGGCTCCTCCTCTCCCCTGAACGGCGGCGACGTGCTGGTTGCGTCGTCGCCGTCTTTTTTGCGGGAATACACGGAGCCGGGGCGTCGTAACAACCTGAACCGAGGGCAGTCTGTAGACGAAATCGGTGGAGATCCCTACCCTTCGCGGTTCAACGTCAGGAGGAGCTGTTTTGGACATCGGGACCGGGCGCGTGAAGCTCACAGACCTAGCCTCGTGCGGAGGCTGCGCCGCCAAATACTCGGCTGCGCGCCTCGAGCAACTTCTTGCCGGATTTGTTCCCGTTGAGGCCGAGAACCTCCTCGTCGGCCTGGCACCTGCCGACGATGCCGCCGTCTACCGCCTCGATGACGAGCGCGCGCTGATCTTTACCCTCGACTTCTTCCCCCCCGTCGTCGACGACCCGGGCGACTACGGCGCGATCGCCGCGACGAACGCGCTCAACGACGTCTTCGCGATGGGCGGCGTGCCGCTGCTCGCGCTCTCTATTGCGGCCTTCCCGGAGGAGCTCCCGATCGAGATGCTCGCGGAGATCTTCGCCGCCGCCGACGAGCAGGTGCGCGCCGCGGGCGGACTGCTCGCGGGGGGTCACACCATCCGCGACGCCGAGCCAAAGTACGGGCTCGCCGTAGTCGGCACGGTGCGTCCCGACGGCATCTGGCCGAAGAACGGGGCGCGGCCCGGCGATGCGCTCTTCCTGACGAAGCCGCTTGGGACCGGTCTGATCATGACGGGCTACAAGAAGGGTCTGGCGGGACAGATGCAGCTCGAGCGGGCGATCCGCTGGATGAAGACGCTCAACAAGGATGCGGCGGACGTGTTGCGGCCGCTCGAGCCGAACGCAGTCACCGACGTGACGGGCTTCGGTCTCTTCGGCCATGCGCACGAGGTGGCAGATCGCAGCGGCGTGGCCATCAAGTTGGAATCCGAGCGTTTCCCCGCAATCGACGGGGCGCTCGACCTCGCGCGAAAGGGCGTGCGCACGAGCGGCGATCCCCGCAACCGCGATTTCGCCGCCGCAAATGTCACGACGAACGGACTCCCCGAGACGCTCGACGTGCTCGGCTACGACCCGCAAACGGCCGGCGGTCTCCTGGTTTCGGTGCCGGCCGAGCGGGGCGCGGCGCTCGAGGCCGAGTTCGCCGCGCGACGGCTCTTCATCCGTAGGATCGGCCGCGTTGAGGAGGGCGCCGGAGTCATCGTCCACTGACATCGCTTGCGATGTCAGCTTCAGGACGCGCGGGCTTCGCCCGCGTGTCCGTCTGCGCCGCTCTCCGATGCGCTTGAATCGACACTACGGTATGAGCCACCTCGGGATGATCCACGGGCGCTTTCAGCCCTTCCACAACGGACACCTGGAGTACCTGCGCGGGGCGTCGGCGCATTCCGACGAAGTCTTCGTCGGAATCACGAATCCCGATCCGACGCGGATCAGGGAGGAGCCGAGCGATCCACTCCGCCACCTCCCGGAGTCGAACCCGTTCACGTATGTGGAACGGTTGTTGATGATCGAGGCCGTCGCCGAGGACGAGGGCATTCGCGCGCACGTCATCCCGTTTCCCGTCAACCAACCGGAGTTGTGGTCCGCGTACGTGCCCGCGGGAGTGACTCAGTACCTGCGGCTCTTCTCCGAATGGGGCGGAACGAAGCTCGACCGGATGCGCGAGGCGGGCTACGACGTCGTGGTGCTGGATGAAGGAGCCGACAAGGAGATCTCCGGCGCGGACGTCCGCGCAGCGCTGCGCGCAGGTGGGGATTGGGAAGCGCTCGTCCCGCCTGGAGTGGCACGGGTGATCCACTCGCTGAACAGAGTCACGGTCTGAGTTGCATCCGATCGTCGTTTTCCTGCTCGATGGTCTTGCCGACCGTGCGCACCACACGCTGGGCGGGCTGACCGGACTCGAGGCTGCCGAGACGCCGAACCTCGACCGGCTTTGCACCTCGGGGTCGTGCGGTGTCCTGTATGCGATCGGCCCGGGGCGTGCACCGTCGAGTGAGGTCGCGCACTGGTCGATGCTCGGCTATCGCCCCGACGAGTTTCCGGGACGCGCCGTGTTCGAAGCGCTCGGGCGCGGCCAGGAGGTGAGCGCCGAGCATGTGTTTGCGTACGCGGCGCTCCGTCCGGCGGAACGCCGGGAGGACGGTTGGTGGCTGACTGGGCGGCCGGATCCCGAGCGTGACGCAGAAGAGGCGGAGCGCCTCGTCGCTGCGTGCGACGGCATCACGATCGACGGGCTGAGCTTCTTCCTGTCTCATGTCTGGCGGGGAGAGGCCGTTCTCCGCGTCTCCGGCGGCGCGGATGAACGGGTCACGGACACCGATGCGTTCTTCCGCGACCGCCATCCCGTGCTGCGGCCGCAGGCGTTGGTGCCGGACGCGGAGCGGACGGCGCGCGCGGCGGAGGAGTGGAGTCGCGAGGTGATGCGACGGCTCGAAGGTGAGCCCTTCAACGTGATCACGCTCAAGTGGTGGGGGCGCCCGCACGACGTTCCGACGTTCGAGGAGCGACACGGATTGCGCGGGACGTTCGTCGCCGGCTCGGCGTTCCTCCGCGGGCTCGGACGCGCGGTCGGACTCGCGCCGCGTGACGAGCCGGAGACCGACGACCCGGCAGGGGATCTTCGGGGCCGCGTCGTGCTCGCACGCGAGCGGCTCGACGCCGGCGAGACGTTCGTGTTCTGCCACGTCAAGAGCGCCGATGCCGCTGGGCACACGAAGGATCCCCGCAAGAAGCGGGCGATGATCGAGATCCTCGACGGAGCGCTCGACGATCTCCCAGTCGACCGCGCGATCGTCTGCCTCACGGGCGACCACGCGACCCCCGCGTATCCGGACGTGATCCACTCCGGAGATCCGGTGCCGTTCGTCGTCGCGGGTCCGGGCGTGCGTGCCGATCGTGTGAGCGGGTTCGGCGAGTCGACGTGCGCGGGGGGGATCTTCGGCCACCTGCGCGGGCCGGACATGATGCCGGTGCTGCTGAACGCGGCCGACCGGCCGCTGTTCCTCGGCTCGCGGCCGACGCCGTTCGACGGCGCCGACGGCTATCCATCGATCCTCGATCCGCTCTGAGCGCCACAACTACACTCGGCGCGTGAACGCGTACCCGACGGCGCTCGCGCGGTTGCGCGGACTCGTCCTCTCTCCGGCCCAGTTCCTTCCGCTCGCGCTCGTCCAGATCGGCGCTCTCTGGCTGATCGTCGGTACCGGCGCCGCCGTGCGGCTCACCGACTCCGGTCTCGGCTGCCGCCACTGGCCGGGCTGCGAGGAGGGGCATCCACTGCCCGCGAAGGACGGACACGCGTACATCGAGTTCGGCAACCGCCTGTTCGGCGGCGCCACCATCGCAGTGGCGCTCGTCGTGTGGCTTGCCGCACGGCGTACGACCGCGCTTCCGCGCTGGGTCGTTCAGCTCGCGCTCGTGGTTTTTCTCGGCACGCTCGTCCAGGCGCCGATCGGGTTGCTCGCAGTGGCGAGCGACCTGCGCTGGCCTGTCGTGATGCTTCATCTACTCCTTTCGATCGCGCTTCTCGGCGGCGCGACGGTTCTCGCCCTCGAAGTGCGGTCCGCGGTCGTCGGACGCACGGAGCCGCTGGTCCCGCTCGAGCTTCGCCGGCTCGGTGTCGCTTTCGTGATTGCCTGCTTCGCGCTCATCGTCAGCGGTTCGTTCGCGACCGCCGCGGGCCCGCATTCCGGCGGTGGGAAGGCTGAGGACATCGATCGGCTCGGGAGGCTCGAGCCGGTCGTCTACGTGCACGGCGCCGTCGTCGCGATCTTCCTCTGCACGTTCCTGTTCAGCCTCGGCTACCTCGGCGCGCGGCGCGAACGTTCGCCGCGCCTGTTCATGCTCGCCGTCGGGGTATTCATCCTGCTGCTCGCGCAGATGGGCCTCGGCGAGCTCCAGTGGCGCACGCATCTGCCGTGGGGGTTGGTGCTCGTCCACGTCATCCTCGGGGCTACGGTCTGGGTGGGGACGGTGGCCCTGGCGACGCTTTTCTGGCGGCCGAACGTAGACTTGGCCGATCGCTGAGGAACTCCGAGTCGTCGCCCGGCCGACGCTCCGCGCGCCGGTCCTGATCTCCGCGTTTCGCGGCTGGAACGACGGCGGCCAGGGAGCGTCGCTCGCGGGTGGATATCTCGCCAAGACCTGGGAAGCCGAGCGTTTCGCCGAGATCGAACCGGAGGGATTCTTCGACTTTCAGGCGACGCGGCCGCACGTAACGCTCGTCGAAGGACGGACGCGAAAGATCGACTGGCCCGAGAACGCCTTCTACCACTCACCGATTCCGGGCCTCGAACGAGATGCGGTGCTCCTGCTCGGGATCGAGCCGAATCTCCGCTGGCGCGCGTTCACGGGAATGATCGTCGATCTCGCGCGCGAGCTCGGCGTCGAGCTGGTGATCACACTTGGGTCGCTGCTCGCGGACGTTCCGCATACGCGCCCTTCGCCCGTCACGGGCGGAGCAACCGATCCCGAGCTGATCGAGCGGCTCGGGCTACAGCGCTCGCGTTATGAGGGACCGACGGGCATCGTCGGGATTCTCCACGACGCGTGCAACAGGGCCAAGCTCCCTTCGGTCAGCCTGTGGGCTGCCGTTCCCCACTACGTCTCCCTCGCACCGAGCCCGCGCGCGGCGCTTGCGCTCTGCCAGCGTCTGGGCGACATCCTCGGAACGACGATCGACACGGACGAGCTCGAGGAGGCCACGGAGCGCTACAGCGAGCAGGTGAGCGAGGCCGTTGCGTCGGACGAGGAGACGGCCGCCTACGTGGCAGAGCTCGAGCAGCGGGCCGAGGAACTCGACGCGGAGGCGGATCTTCCCTCAGGCGAGACGCTCGCCGCAGAGCTCACGCGTTTCCTGCGCGAGCGCGAACGCGGCAACGGCGGACCCGAATCGGACCGAGGACCGTCGGAGCAGCCCTAGCGCTACTAGCCGAACGTAAAGGCGTACGCCGCCAGCCCTGGGGTAAACGACAGCTCGAGCACACCGTCGCGCGCGCTCTTCTGGGCGACAAGCGTGTAGAGCTGGTCGCTCGTGATGCGCACGACCCCGCGCTTTGCGCCGTTCAGCGTGACGCCGACGACTCCGCGTCCGCCGAGGACGAGATGCACCGTGCGCGCGTGGAAGTGCAGCCGGAGGCGTGCGGCGTTGCCGGCGACGATTCGCTCCGCTTCCACCGTCCAGGTCCCCGAGTACGCGAATGCGTCGCGCCCGAGCGCAGGGGGAAACCGGTAGCCCGCCGGCGTGTCGCTCTTCAGAGGCGAGCCTGCATAACCCGCGATGCGCGAATAGCCGAGATACGACTCCGGTGTACGCTGCTCCGTCGGCGTCCGGTCGGGCATGCGCACCGCGCTCGGCAGGGATTCGCGTCCTGCTTCGAGCAGGAGCCGGATGTCGTGCTCGGTCTCGTCGTAGCTGCCTTCGCCGAAGTGGACGTCGCGAACGTGACCTGCCTGGTCGACGAGGTAGTCGGCGGGCCAGTACTGGTTCCCGTACGCGTTCCAGGTCTCGAACTTGTTGTCGAGCGCGACCGGGTAGTGGACGTGCAATCGTTTGACGGCGGCGCGCACGTTGCCGAGGTCGTGTTCGAAGCCGAACTCGGGGGAGTGCACACCGAGGACGACGAGGCCCTTCGAGCCGTACCGGGCATCCCACTCTTTGAGGTAGGGGAGCGTGCGCAGGCAGTTGATGCAGGAGTACGTCCAGAAGTCGACCAGGACGACCTTCCCGCGCAGCGCATGGAGGCTGAGACCCGGCGTATTGATCCAGGCCGAGATGCCGCTGACGTCCGGCGCCACGCCGTAGTCCTTGAGCGGGACCTTGCCGAGGCGCGAAGCCAGACGCTCACCTCGCGCCACGAAGACCGGCTTGCTCTTTCCGGCTAGGCGGTCGAGCCG
>WNGB01018242.1_pt1 | contig 10399 bp, 6 predicted proteins | sample 5400681 | NCBI WGS metagenome assembly WNGB01 (sample SAMN13153367, study PRJNA577476) | soil metagenome | isolation source: 115 cm soil or saprolite under grassland replicate 2 | place: USA:California | collected 2016-06-15 | reverse complement strand
GCGGCGGGCTGGTGTCCCATGGCGCGGCATGTGGCCCCTGAGTCGCTTTGTGGGCCGGGCCAGGGAGCTGGCGCTGCTGCTCGAGCGGCTCGCTCTCGCGGCCCGCGGGCAGGGGCAAGCCGTGGGCCTTGTCGGGGAGCCCGGCATGGGCAAGTCCCGGCTTCTGGCGGAGTTCGCCCACAGTCTGGACGGACAGCCGGTGACATACTGCGGAGGCCACTGTCTGTCCTATGGCAGCGCCACCCCCTATCTGCCGGTGCGCGACCTGCTCCGGCAGCTCTGGGGCCTGCCAGACACGGTCGCCCCTGACGCCCTCACCGCCACCATCCAGCAGCAGCTACGCGCGGCTGGGATCGTCGCTGAGGAAGAGCCCCAGTTGCTGCTCCAGCTCCTGGACGTGCCGGGAGAGGCGGAGGCCCTGGCGGCGCTCAGCCCCGAGGCGCGCCGGGCGCGGACCTTTGCGCTGCTGCGGCAGCTCTTCCTGCACGCCAGTCAGCGCCAGCCGCTGGTGCTGGCGGTAGAGAACCTGCACTGGAGCGACCCCACCTCGGACGAGTGGCTGACGGCGTTGGCGGCACGGGTGGGCGGGACGCCCATCCTGCTCCTGGCCACCTACCGGCCGGGCTATCGGTTGCCCTGGCTGACGCACTCCTGGGCCACGCAGGTGGCGCTGCCGCCGCTCACGCCCCCCGACAGCCTGGTGGTGGTGCAGGCGGTGCCGCAGGCGGCGCAACTCCCGGCCCGCCAGCAACAGGCGATAGTAGCCCAGGCGGCAGGCAATCCCTTCTTTCTGGAGGAGTTGGCGTGGGCGGCAGTAGCGCACGGCGACCAGGCCTGCCCCCTGCCGCTGCCGGATACCATCCAGGCAGTGCTGGCGGCACGCCTCGACCACCTCCCGCCGGAGACAAAACGCCTGGTGCAGATCGCGGCTGTCATTGGCCCCGAGGTGCCCGTACCGCTGCTGGAGCGGGTGGCCGGGCTGGCGGAGGACGTGCTGCAGCGCAGTCTGGCGCACCTCCAGGAAATGGAGTTGCTCTACGAGACGCGACTCTTCCCCGAGCAGGTCTACACCTTCAAGCATGCCCTCACCCACGAAGTGGCCTACAGCAGTCTACTCCAGGGGCGGCGGCGGGTGCTCCATGCCTGTATCGTTGAGACTCTCGAGGCGCTCGCCGGAGATCAGGTGGCCGATGGGTCTTCTGGGGCGAAGGGCCTGCCTGTCGGAAGGCAGGACCCGGACCAGGTCGAGCGCCTGGCGCACCATGCCCTGCGGGGCGAGGTGTGGGACAAGGCCGTGACTTACTGCCAGCAGGCCGGCGCCAGGGCCTATGACCGTGCCGCGTTCCGCGAGGCGGCGATCTACTTCGAGCAGGCCCTCCAGGCCCTCGTGCACCTGCCCGAGTCCGGCGACACCAGGGGGCTGGCCATCGAGCTCCGCCTCGCTTTGAGAAACTCGCTACCCCCACTGGGAGAATACGGGCGATGCCTTGCCCTGTTGAGTGAGGCCGAGACCCTGGCCAGAGCGCTCGACGATCGGGCCTGGCTGGTACGGGTGCTGGCCAGTATGGGCCAGGCACGCAGGCTGACGGGAGACCACGACGGCGCCATGGCGGCGGGCCGGCAGGCCCTCGCGTTGGCAGTCGAACTCGGCAAGAGTGCCTTGCAGGTGCAAGCATCCTATAGCCTGGGGCAGACATACTATGACGTCGGCGACTTCGGCCGGGCAGCCGAGCTGCAGCGGTGGAACGTGGAGGCGGCGGACCGGGAGTCTGGCACGTCCAGTATAGACTTGCGGAGCTGGTCCCTGGCATGGTTGGCGCGGACCTTGAGCGCGCTTGGGGCCTTCGCCGAGGGCCAACGCCACGGGGAGGAGGCGCTCCGCCTCGCCACGCTGGACGGCCGAGGGCAAACCCCGGTCATTGCCCACGCCTGCCTCGGGGAGCTGTACCTCGCCCAAGGAGACCTGGAGCAGGCCATCCGGGTGTTGGAGCCGGGCCTGGCCCTCTGTCGTGCCTCCGGCGACCAGACATGGTTGCGGGGGATCACGGCGAACCTGGGCGCTGCCTATGCGCTCCAGGGGCGCCTCGCGGAGGGGCGTGCGCTGTTTGAGGAGGCGACCAACGTAAGTCTCCGCCCGGGCGCGCGTCGTGCTGTCCTCGGGGGCAGCTCAGCGAGGTCTGTCGTCTGGCGGGACGCAGCGATGAGGCCTGGCAGCACGCGTGCCAGGCGCTCGACCTGGCCCGGCAGCAGAAGGCACGCGGGGACGAAGCGCGCGCGCTGCACCAGCTTGGCGTCGTCCATGCCCACGCCGACCTTCCCGATGTCACGCAGGCCGAAGCCCACTACCAGCAGGCCCTGGCCCTGGCCGAGGAGCTCGGCATGCGCCCCCTCCAGGCCCACTGTCACCTGGGCCTCGGGACCCTCTACGCCACCACTGGTCGGCGGGAGCAGGCTCGCACTGCCATAGCTGCCGCCATCACATTATACGGTGCTATGGACATGGTATTCTGGCTGCCGCAGGCAAAGGCAGTGCTAGCGCAGATAGAGTAAGAGGGGCAGGGGGACTCGCGCTGCCTCATCTTGGTATTCTGGCCGAAACGTACGGGCGAGGAGGGCAGGACGAAGGGGGACTGCAGGGGCGGAGCGGCCAGAGACAGCTTGGAGCTGTTGAGGCCTATAGCCATCACACGAGTAGCCGCTCTGGTATATTCATACTTATTGCCAATAGTAAATTGCTCAGACGTACACTACCAACTGCATGTATGAGGTGCACGCAAGTATGGCATCTCTTACCAAGTGGCATTGGTTCTAACCTTTTTTGTGAGACACACGATGCACGTAACCATTCGTCTTGCTCCAGAAGTCGCTCCCATTATTCAACAGGTTGCCACCGAAAAAGGCCAAGATGTCGCGAGCTTCCTCGAGGAGTTTGTCCAGGAGGCTTTTACTGTTCCTCGTCAATCACGGACGCTCGATGAGATTCTCGCGCCATTTCGTGCGCAAGTCGAAGCCAGTGGCATGAGTGATACGGAACTGGAGGCGTTCTTCGAAGCCGTGCGCGAAAAAAGATTTCAAGAGCAACAGAGACACGGCTAATGCGCACGGCAGGGCCCCCACGTGTTGTGTTTGATTGTATGGTCTTTCTCCAAGGAGCGGCACGCCAGACCAGTCCAGCGAAAGCATGCCTCGATCTCGCAGAAGATGGCTTTGTGCAGCTTTGTCTGAGTGCTGAGATTGTGGCAGAGGTGAAAGATGTGCTCACCCGGCCTGAGGTGCAGAGGAAGTTTCCTGCCCTGATTCCTATGGACGTCGAGGCGTTCATTGCCAGGCTCTCAATGGCAGCGGTGCAGTTCCTGAAGGTGCCGGCAGAGTTGCACTATGAGCGAGACCCCAAAGACACCCCATACATCAATCTGGCTCTGGTAGCCCAGGCTGAATATCTCGTCACCCGTGATACGGATTTGCTCGACTTGATGCATGAGACAACTGAACAAGGCAGAGCTTTCCGGTTCAGATATCCCTTCCTGACTATCCTCGATCCTGTGGCCTTTCTGAGGGCGATGCGAAGTCGGAGTAGCTAAGGAGCAGAGCGGGCCCTGCCTTCCTTCCAATAGCGAAGCTGACCAACTCGACCGCATGGCCCAGGCAGCGCTATTGCAGGCGAAGCAGCAGTAGAACCAGTTGGTGGGGGAGTCCTGACCTGCTCGCGAGGTGTGTGGAAAATGATCGACGGCGAGAAAGCGCTAGTGACAGGCGGAGCGCACGCCATTTTTTTGAGAGTCTGCCGCAAGGCGGTGCTATACTCGTCGAAAGCATTGGTTGAACGCTTTGCTAAACCCGACATCCTCATGAGTAACGCGGTGCACCAGCACACGCAGCCCATGACGGGCGAGCCTAGCTCCGAAAGGCAGAGGAGGGTCTACTGTATGGCACAGATGACAGGCGGGGAAGCCTTGGCACGGACTCTAAAGGCCGCAGGGGTGGAGTATATCTTTGGGATCTCGGTGGGCTCCCAAGCCCCCTTTACTATGGGGGCGATGCGCTTAGGGATGCACATTGTGACTGTGCGGGATGAGAAATGCGCCGCTCTGATGGCCACGGCCTATAGTAAAATCAGCGGCAAGCCGGGGATATGCCTGGCCTCTGGCCCGGGGGCGGCGCACCTGGCCCTGGGTATGTATGAGGCGTTCAACGCCTCAAACGCCATCGTGACGATCACCAGCGATGCAAGCGTGGCTGGCATGTGGCGGCCCGGCAGCACGTATATGGACCAGCAGGCGTTATTCCAGCCCATCACCAAGTGGACGGTACGTGCCGAATCGCTGGCGACGCTTCCCAACATCATCAGAAGGGCGCTCGGGGTCGCAACGACGGGAAATCCTGGCCCGGTGGCAGTGATCGTGTCCAACTCCTTATTTGCGGCGGAGGGGGATTTCCAGATCCCTACGGAAGCCGAGAGGGCTCAGCATCCAGCGTTCCGTGTGGCCCCTGGGGCCGCAGCGGTTGAACAGGCAGCGCAAGTGCTCCTGGAAGCCAAAAGACCGGCGATCGTCGCTGGTGGCGGGGTGATGTTGTCCCAGGCGGCTCAGGACCTTCTAGCACTGGCCGAGCTGATGGGCATCCCTGTGGCCACGACGCACGCGGCGCATGGGGCGTTCCCCAGCGCGCATCCTTTGAGCCTTGGCGTGGTGGGCAACCCTGTGGCAGGTAGTCGTGGGAGGATCGCCAACAAGATCGTAGGGGAGGCCGATGTCCTGCTCGCCGTGGGGACCAGAATGGATGGCCGGACAACGCGTGGGTATACTCTGATCCCTCCTACCACAAAGCTCATCCAGATCGATATTGACCCCCAGGAGATCGGCAGTACCTATCCTGTGGAGGTGGGTCTCGTAGGCGATGCCAGGCTGGCCCTGGAGGCGCTGCAGGCCACGCTCACGCCAAAAGTCACGCGTCCATCGTCCCTCGCCGATACGCCGAGGGCCAGAGAGATTGCCGCCATGACAGAGGAATGGTACACGGAGTTCGCCCCGCAGATGAACTCCAACGCGGTACCCATCAAGACTCCGCGCCTGTTCAGGGAAATGCAACACTTCATCAATGACAAGACCATGGTAGTGGTGGACGCTGGCGGTTCCTCGTACTGGTCTCCTGCCTATCTGGAGCTGGCCCCTGAGAACCAGGCCCTGTACCCGCGGGGCGCGGCGGCGATTGGGTCGGCTCTGCCGATGGCGCTAGGAGCCCAGTTAGCCGCGCCGGAGAAAAGGGTGATCTGCATCTCCGGCGACGGTGGATTTGGCTATAACATTATGGAGCTCGAGACGGCGGTCAGGCTCAACCTCCCGGTGGTGAACATCATTGTCAATAACCAGTGTCTCGGCATGGAAAGGCGCGGCTATGTGGATTATGCCGGGGAGGTGCCCGCAGAACCGCTCGCCTTCAGCCCGCAGGACTTCAGCAAAATCGCCCAGGCCTTTAATTGCTTTGGGGCCCGGGCGGAACGGCCCGGTGACATTCGTGGGGCCATTGCCGCGGCCCTGGCTTCCGGGCGACCTGCCGTTGTGGATGTGCTTACCGATCCGGAGGACAGTGACTCCGAGAGGACGCGGCCCTGGCGGTCCTATTGATGATGTAAAGAGGGGCACAGCACGCCGTGCCCCTCCTTGAGCGCCATCTATCCAGCCTTTCAGCTACTGCTAAGCCCACTCCTACTCTAGGAAGAGATCTCTCTGACGCACGCCGTCGGGGTACAGCTAGTAACGGCAGGGGGCATCCTGGGGCGCGCTAGGTCAGGGCTAGGCATAGATCACATCTTTTCAGCATTCAGGCACACGGCCCTTCAATGTATCCGCCCCGTAGCTTGCGCCACCTGGCCCGTGCAACGAGCTGACTTGAAAAGTACGTTTGAAATTCTTATTCTCCTGCTTTATCCCATTTATCCACGGCGTTGCAGCCGAGAGGACATTTCAAGTACTCTTGCTTGATGTTGGTCACTGGGAAAGGACTATTGTGAAGCCGGATCGGATCAATACCTGGCCTTCGCGAGAACGCCCACGGGAGAGGTTAATTGCGGAGGGACCGGATCATCTTACCGATGCCGAGCTGTTAGCCATTATCCTGCGGGTCGGTCGCGGAACATTTAAGACGGATGTACGAGGTGATACGGCCGTAACACTCGCGCGCTCACTGCTTGCTGACTTTCAGGGGTTGCCTGGGCTCGATCGTACCGACCGCCGCGATCTTCTAAAATTCCCCGGGGTGAGTATTGCTAAAGTTGCCCAAATCAAAGCCGCTTTCGAGTTGGGTAAACGCCTGTGCTCTTTGACTTCGAAGCCACGTTCGTTCGAATCTGCCTCAGAAGTTGCCTCTTACCTTCGGCCTCAGTTGGTTGGGGCTCGGCAAGAAATCGTCATAGCTCTCTTGCTCGATGGTCAGAACCGCCTGCTTGAAGAGAAAGTCATTGCCGAAGGAACGCCAACACAGACAACTGTGTATATTCGTCGGGTGCTTGAAGAGGCCCTGCGAGCATCTGCTGCTACAATAGTGCTAGTGCACAACCATCCTTCAGGGAACCCGGAGCCCTCGCCAGAGGACGACGAAACTACCCAAGACTTGGCTAGAGGGGCAAGATTGATAGGTCTGTTCCTTATCGATCATGTGATTATCGGTGAGACCGGGCATTATAGCTACGCTGATGCGGGAAGGCTGCAGGAGTTTCGGGAATCATAGGAGATTCTGCATCTATGGCGGGAAAAAGTTATCCTAAGGCCGATCAGATACGCCTGCGCGGAAACCAGGTTTTCAGTCCCGTCCGCCAGAAGTGGGTCCAGCTCACCCCTGAAGAGAGAGTTCGTCAGGAATATCTACAGGTTCTCGTTAATGAGTACGGCTATACAGTCGATCAGATTGGCGAGGAATTGGAGGTAACCGGGCGAGGCTCGGGACACGCTCGGGCTGATTTTGTTGTCTGGCGAACCACTCAGGACAAGGTGGACGGTAAAAATCCATTGATCATCGTCGAGTGTAAGGCCGACAATGTGACGATCAAGCCAGCCGACTATGGGCAGGGGGACAACTATGCTCGCCTTACCAACGCCGCTTTTTTAGTCACCCACAATAACAAGGAGACCAGGTACTGGCGAGTCATCCATGAGAGGATGCCCAAGACGCTAGAGGAGATTGAGAACATCCCTCATGCTGATGCATCGGACAAACAGGTCCAAGAGTTGCTTTCCCGTCTTAAAGTCTTCAAAGAGGATGAATTCGCCAATCTACTGCATCAGTGCCATAACGTCATCCGCAATCGCGAGAAAAAAGATCCCGCTGCGGCCTTTGACGAAATTGCCAAGGTTCTGTTTATCAAGGTCTGCATCGAGCGGCGCCTCCGCGCTGGTCGCCAGAGGCAGAATCTCTTCACGGCGGATTTCCTCGATCAACAGGCCCAGATTCATGACGACCCGATTGGAGTGCTCTTCGATCAGACGAAGAAGGAGTACAAAGCCGATCAGATCTTTGAGCCTGATGAAACGGTGAACCTCAAGCAGGCAACGGCAAGGGAGATCGTCCGGCTTCTCGAGCGATACAATCTCTCCGATACGTCAGAGGACATTAAAGGTATTGCCTTCGAACGTTTCCTCGGGCGGACCTTCCGAGGCGAGATCGGACAGTTTTTCACACCGCGGACCATTGTCGAATTCATAGTCCAGATGGTCGAGCCCAAGGAAGGAGACATCATCTGCGACCCGGCCTCCGGTTCGGGTGGGTTTCTCATCCGTTTCTTCGAGCTTGTCCGTGAGCAGATCATGGCAGATGTGGATCGCCAATACCGTGAATTCAAGGAGCAAGTCGAGGACCAAGCTTTTTCAGGCCCAAAACGCGCGGAACTCCTTAGCGAGAAATACGAAGCACTGCAAAAAACTATCGACCCGAATCGCAAAGGTTCGCGGTTGTGGGACCTGGCGAATCGGTGCATTTTCGGCTGCGACGCTAATGATCGCATGGCGCGCACAAGCAAGATGAATATGATCATGCACGGCGATGGCCACGGCGGCGTCCACCACCACGATGGTTTTATCAACGTGAACGGCATTTTTGAGGAGCGCTTTGACATTGTCCTGACAAACCCGCCTTTTGGCGCCAATGTTGAAGAAAATGACGTTGTGCTAGAGGCAGACATTTCTGTTCCAGATGAAGTAGAAGAACGTTATCGTCAGGAATACGGAGAGCTATACGAGGAAGCCATTGCACGTGTCCGAGCAGCGAAAGGCAAGCCAATTACTTCGCTCTTCGAACTGCCAAAGAAATCTGGGCGCATTAAGACGGAAATTCTATTCATCGAACGCTGCCTCGCGCTCCTGAAGCCTGGTGGTCGCCTTGGCATCGTCCTGCCAGAAGGTATTTATAACAACCCCAGCCTTTCCTATGTGCGTGAGTATGTGGAGGATCGGGCCTTCATTCGGGCTGTGGTTTCATTGCCCCAGGAAACGTTTTACTCTGCTGGAGCGAGTGTGAAGGCAAGCCTCCTCTTTTTGCAAAAGTTTACTGAGCAAGAGCAGGACGAGTTTGACAAGAAGAAGGCAGAGGCGCAGGCTGAAGTGGAGGCAAAATACAAAGACGAGATCGCCACTCGTATTGCTGTCCTTGAAGCCGACATCGCGGCTGCGAAGAATGACAAACAAAGGAAAGTTGAACTCATAAAGGCGCTCAGAGACTACCGCCGCGAGATGGACGCAAAGATCAAACGTGAAGCGCGGGTACTTCTCAAAGAGCGTTTTGCTTATTGCATATTTCTCTATGAGGCGGAGAAAGTCGGTATTACAGCGACGGGAGAGGATGATCAGAACGAACTCTACCCTAACTCTAATATCCCGTCGGGTGTCGAAAAGACAGCATTGGAGCTACATAGAGAGTTCCGCGAAGATCCCGAATCGTTCCTCCTTGCGGAGAATGCTGCATGAGAGCTACAGCTAAGGGTTGAAGCTGGCAAAGAATATCCCATGATCGGCGTCAAATGGTACGGAGAAGGAACCTTCCTGCGGGAAACGGTCAAAGGTGAAGCCCTCAGCGCAGCCTATGTGACACCGGTTATCCCTAATGCCTTTATATATAATCGTCTTTTCGCCTGGAAGGGATCGTTTGCTGTTGTGCCGGAGGAGCATCAGGGTTGTTTCGTTTCTAATGAATTCCCACAATTTACCGTCGATGAGCAACTCATTCTGCCGCGTTATCTGTACCTGTTCTTTATGTGTGACAGCACAATCCGAGTAGTAGATGCATCATCCATCGGTTCTGCTGCGGTAAGCCGCAACCGTTTCAGAGAAGATGCCTTTCTTGATTTTGAGATTCCCCTGCCACCGATCCCTGTCCAGCGAGCGATTGTTGAGCAATGGGAAAAGGCTCAAAAGGCAATTTGCGATACTGGGAAACGTGTAGAACGATTGGAGGAAGAAAACGTCGCTCGCTTCTATAGTGATTTAGGCATAGTGCAGAAGGACTACAGAGATCGATCGAAGGCATTTGCAGTTATGTGGAAAGACCTTGAGAGATGGTCTGTCTCTTTTATGGGAGACATGGTTACAGGGCTGGGGTGCTCCCCTTTGTCTTTATATCCATATTCCCGCCTTGGGGAGCTTGCGACTGTTTCCTACGGCATTCAGAAGAGCCCGGCAAATCGTCCAGGTCAGCATCCCAGACCCTATCTGCGTGTCGCTAATGTTAGGAAGGGTTACCTAGATCTTAGTGAGATCAAGGAAATCAATGTGCCTGACGGAGAGATGGACACGTACCGGCTTGAGCCAGGAGACATTTTGTTTGTTGAGGGAAATGGGAGTCGTTCTGAACTTGGCAGAGTTGCTATGTGGAACGGGGAAATTCCAAACTGTGTTCATCAAAATCATCTAATAAAGGTTCGGGTCAATACCTCTCTCTTGCTGCCCGAGTTCGCCATGACTTGGTTCAATACCGATGTGGGACGCGTTCACTTTTTCCGTTCAGCAAAGACATCATCTGGCCTTGGTACAATTAATTCTGGAGAAGTACGGAGCGCGCCTATCCCCCTTCCGCCTTTAGATGTTCAGTGGAAGATTGTGAGGAATGTTGAGAAGAGACGAGCAGAGATTGCTCAAAGGCAAGAGAAAGCTCGTCGCCTTGCCGTTGCTATCGAACGAGAAGTCGAAGAGATGATCGTGGGTATTCGGCCAGTTCCTGAGGCTATTGGACTACAAAAGACGAGTGTATGAGCCAGAGACGCCAGAGAATCGAATTTGAGGGACTGCTTCAGCAAAATGTCCTCGGGACATTTTCGGTCATCCGTGGTTTTGCTGACCTCCGCGACCTGGCTGCGGTGTCAGTGGCCATACCGTATGAGGGGAGTGGCCTTGGGGACGGTAAAGGATACCAGCGT
>WNGB01016449.1_pt1 | contig 10399 bp, 9 predicted proteins | sample 5400681 | NCBI WGS metagenome assembly WNGB01 (sample SAMN13153367, study PRJNA577476) | soil metagenome | isolation source: 115 cm soil or saprolite under grassland replicate 2 | place: USA:California | collected 2016-06-15 | reverse complement strand
CCTGCGCCGGCTGGACCTGCTGACCCAGGTGATCGGCCAGGTTCCGCCGTACGTCTGGCGCGACTATGCGGGCGTGGACCCGCGACAGGGCTAGGGTCTATCCCGAAGGGCCACCACCCGAGCCAGGGAGCGCAGCATGCTCGTCGCCGTCATCGTGATCGTCGCGCTGGTCGTGATCATCGCGATCGCACTCGTCGTCTCGTACAACCGCTTCGTCAAGCAGCGGAACCTGATCCAGGAGTCCTGGCGGCAGATCGACGTCGAGCTGCACCGGCGGTACGACCTGATCCCGAACCTGGTCGAGACGGTGCGGGCCTACGCGGCGCACGAGCGGCACGTGTTCGAGGAGGTCGCGCGGCTGCGCACCCAGGCGGTGAACGTGCAGGGTGCGAGCCCCGAGCAGCGGGCCCAGGCCGAGTCGGCGCTGAGCGCCGGGCTGCGGCAGATGATGATCTCGGTCGAGGCCTACCCGCAGCTGCAGTCCAACCAGAACTTCCTCAACCTGCAGCGTGAGCTCACCGACACCGAGGACCGGATCGCGGCCGGCCGGCGGTTCTACAACGCCAATGTCGGTGACTACAACACCCGGGTCGAGTCGTTCCCGTCGAACGTCATCGCCGGCATGTTCAAGTTCGAGAAGGCCGGCTACTTCGAGGTCGAGGACCAGAACGTGCGTTCGGTTCCGCAGGTCTCGCGGCGAGCAGGCGCCGCCGCAGGTCGCGCCGGGACAGCCTTCGTCCGGCGCGGTCCAGCCGCAGATGCCGGGCAGCAACGGCCAGGCCGCCCCGCTCCCGCCGGCCGGCCCGCCGTCGTACGGGCCGCCGAGCGGTCAGCAGTTCGGCGGCCCGCCCGCCGGCACCCCCGGCCCGCAGGACGGCCAGCCGCCGTTCACCGGCGGCCAGTAACACCCCGCGTCCCCCGCGTCCCCCCGCAAAGCACCGGCTTCCGCCCAGCTGGCTTCCGCCCGCTGAGCCTCGGCCGGGGCCGACGCTCGGGGGTCGGTCCCGGCCGGGTCGACATGCGGCCCGCGTACAGCCGCGGAAATGGATTCAGGCCCGGGTCGCGGTGCTGGCAATCACCACGCCCCGGGCCTGCCCTCCCCCCGGTACCGGCGAATACACTGCCGCGCTGAGATACATCCGGCGTACATCACCGGGTCGCCAGGCATCGTCACGGCATGTCACGATGGGGCGATTCCCCGATGACCAGCCGATGACCAGCATGGGTGGGGGCACCAGTGCGCAGTCTGCGGTACGAGATCCTCGGACCGATGCGGCTGCAGCATGTCGACGGGCAGGCGCTGCGCGCGAGCAAGCCCCGGCAGCTGCTGGCCACGCTGCTGCTGCACCCGAACCGGTTCGTCTCGACCGAGCTGATCGCGGACGCGCTCTGGGAGGGCTACCCGCCCGCGTCGGCGACCGCGAACATCCGCACCTACGTCCGCGCCCTGCGCTCCGCGCTGCAGCTGGCCGGGCTGACCGCGCCGATCGACACCTCCGCGGCCGGCTACAGCATCGAGGTCGGCGTCGACGAGCTGGACGCCAGCCTGTTCGAGTCGCTGCTCGCCGAGGGCGGGCACCTGCGGGTCGCCGGTGACGAGCGGCAGGCGATGGAGGTCTACAGCCAGGCGCTGGCGCTGTGGCGCGGCCGGCCGCTGGAGGACCTGACCCCGGCGTCGGCCTGGGAGGGCTCGCTGGCCCGGCTCGAGGCACAGCACCGCGGCCTGGTCGACACGCTGCTGGAGCTGCGGCTGGCGAACTCCGACCACACCGGGGCGGCGCTGCTGCTGAGCGACCGGCTGACCGAGGACCCGTACGACGAGGCGCTCTGGGCGCAGCTGGTGGACACGCTGGTCGCGGCCGGGCGGCTGAACGAGGCGCGGTCGACCTACGAGAAGGCGGTCCGCACGCTGGCCGACGACCTCGGGGTCGAGCCCGGGCCGGAGCTCGCCGAGGCCGGGGCCCGGGCGGCCCGGCCGGCCAAGCGTCGTACCGGCCTGCCCCGCCCGGCGGTGGTTGCCGGTGGCGACGTGGCGCGCGTGCCGTCGCAGCTGCCGCTGGACCTCGCGGACTTCAGCGGGCGGGCCGCGGAGCTGGAGCGGCTGCGGGACCTGATCTGCGGGCGGGACCCGGTGCGGCCGCCGATCGCGGTGATCTCCGGCCCGCCCGGGACCGGCAAGTCCGCGCTCGCGGTCAAGCTCGGGCACATGGTGCGGGAGTCGTTCCCGGACGGGCAGATCTATCTGCACATGCGCGCGTCCTCGCAGCCGCGGGAGTCGTCCGGCGCGCTGCACGACCTGCTGCGCAGCCTCGACGTACCGGACTCGGCGGTGCCGGCGGACCCGGAGCGGCGCTCGGCCGCGCTGCGCTCGGAGCTGGCCAGCCGGCGGGTGCTGATCCTGCTGGACGACGTCGGCTCGGCGAGCCAGGTGCTGCCGCTGCTGCCCGGCACCGGCGAGTCCGCGCTGGTGATCACCAGCCGGCGCCGCCTCACTGACCTGGCCGGCGCGGACAGCGTGCCGCTCGACGTGCTGGACGACGCCGACGCGGCCGCGCTCCTGTCGCTGGTGGCCGGGCCCGGGCGGGTCGACGGGGACGACGCCGCGGTCGCCGAGATCCTGGAGGCGTGCGGCAACCTGCCGCTGGCGATCCGGATCGCGGCCAGCCGGCTGGTGCAGCGGCCGGATCTCGCGGTCGCGGACCTGGCCCGGCGGTTGCGCGACGAGACGCACCGGCTGGACGAGCTCAGCCTCGGCGAGCTCGCGGTCCGCAGCAGTGCCGACCTCAGCTACGGCTCGCTCGGGCCGGACGAGGCGCGGCTGTACCGGGTGCTCGGGCACATCGCGGTCGGCGACTTCTCCGCCCGCGCGCTCGACCCCGTGTTCGGCCGGGCCGGTACCGATCGCGGCCTGGACCGGCTGATCGAGGCGAACCTGCTGCAGACCAGCTCGGTCGACTCCACCGGGCATCCCCGGCACCGGCTGCACGACCTGATCCGGCTGCACGCCGTACAGATCGGGACCGAGGCCGAGCGGGCGCAGGCGATCGAGGACCTGCGGCTGGTGCTCGACGCCGCGCTGCGGCAGTGCCGCCGGGCCTGCGCCGCGCTGCCGTTCGAGTACTTCGGGGTGCCGGAGCTGGAGCCGGGCAGCCCGGCGGACGACGACAAGCCGATGACCGGGGACGAGGCGCTGACCTGGCTGGACGCCGAGCGCGGCACGTTCGTGCAGCTGGTCCGGGCGGCGGCGAACAGCGGGCTGCATGAGCACGCGTGGCGGATCGCGGCGGCGTGGGGGCTGTACCTCGACATGCGGGCCGGGTTCGACGAGTGGGACGAGTCGCACCAGGTCGGCCTGGCATCGGCGCGGGCGTGCGGGAACCGGCGCGGCGAGGCGATCATGCACCGTGACCTCGGCCAGCTGGCGCTGTACCGCGACGACTGGGAGCCGGCGTACGAGCACCTGACCGCGGCGGCGGAGATCTTCGACGCGATCGGCGACCGGCTCGGCGCCGGTGTCACCGGCGTGGGCCTGGGCACCTGGCACCGCGAGCGTGGTTTCCTCGACGTGGCTCTGGAGCACTGCGTGCGCGCGATGCGCGCGTTCGTCGAGGTCGGCGACGCCAACGGCGAGGCGGTCGCGCGCAGTGCGACCGCGGCGATCCACCTGTTGCGCGACGACGCGGACACCGCCTCGGCGTATCTCGCGCCGGCGTTCCGGCTGGCGCGGCTGCTCGGCGACCCGCACCGGGAGGCGAAGGTGCGACGCCGGATCGCTGAGGTGCGCGAGCACCAGGGCCGCAACGACCAGGCCGTCCGCCAGCTGCGCACCGCGCTCGCGATCTTCGAGGGGCTCGGGGACGACCACTGCGCGTCGTACACCCGTGCCTCGCTCGGCCAGGCGCTGCTCGCGCTCGGCGACCAGGCGTCGGCGCGGCGGATGCTGCTGGCCGCGCTGGAGATCGGGCACCGGCTCGGCGACCGCAGCGCGGAGGCGCAGGCCGCGTACCTGCTCGGCGAGCTGCACCGCCAGGCCGGCCACCTCGACCCCGCCCGCCGCTACCTCGGCCGCGCCGCCCGGGTCTGGCAGCTCGTCGCCAACGACGACCGCGCCGCCGACATCCGCCGCACCCTCGCCACGCTGTAGCGGACCCCGCCCGGGCGGGGATTCGGAATGTATGGGGGATGTATACGTGCACGGCAGGATCGGTTCCGGCTGACGGTATGGGGCCGGCGAGTCGGGGTAATCGCGGAGGTGCGCGTGACGCGGGGGGTCGAGGTGCAGGAGGGGAACCACCGCGGTCTCGCCGGCTCAGCCGTCAGTAACCGGATGCAGCGTGGGGACGCACACCGGGAGGACACACACCGGGGGGACGGGGGGCGTCGCGGGGGCGCGGCGGAGTGGTTGATCACCGCCGCGAACCCGCGCGACGTCGACGCCGCCCTGGACTGGCAGCTCGAGCGGGTCGGGTCGCGCGCCTGGCAGGACTGGTCGCTGAAGTTCCAGCGGATGGCGTTCGGCTACTCGCTCGACACCGGCTGGCACGACGAGGCCGAGGCGCGGCGCTGGCTGACCGACCACGGGCACCTGTACGACGGGCTGCCGCCGCGCGGTGCGCTGGTCTGGTACGACGACGGCGGCACCCCGCGCGTCGCGTGCTCACTCGGCCGCGGCCGGGTCGTCGGCGCGATCCCCGTCGTGGCGATCGCGGACCTGGACTGCCTCAGCGCGTCGTACCGGTGGTCGGCGCCGCTGTTCCCTTTCGCGCATTAGAGCGCTTGCCGAGGATGTACTCGACCGCCATCGGGATCACCGAGACGAACACGATCAGGATGAGGGCGGCCTCGAGGTGGTCGTGGATGAACCTCACCTGGCCGAGGTAGTAGCCGAGCACCGTGACGCCGGTGCCCCACAGCACCGCGCCGATGCCGGTGTAGAGGAAGAACCTCCGCGGGTCCATCCGGCCGGCGCCGGCGACGACGGTGATGAAGGTCCGCACGATCGGCACGAACCGCGCCATCACGATCGCCCGGTTGCCGTACTTGTCGAAGAACTCGTGCGTCCGGGTCAGGTACTGCGGCCTCAGGAACCGCGCGTCCGGTTTGCGGAACAGGGCCGTGCCGAGCGCGCGGCCGATGTAGTACCCGGACACGTTCCCGGCGAACGCGGCCACGCTGAGGATCACGCAGGCCAGCCACAGCGGCACGCCGATGGTGCCGGCGGCGACGAACAAGCCGACCGCGAACAGCAGCGAGTCGCCCGGCAGGATCGGGAACAGCAGCCCGCACTCGATGAACACGATCGCGGCGGTGCCCCACAGCGCCCAGTCCCCGAGCTGGTTGAGCACCCACTCGGGGTCCATCAGGTCGGTGAGGTCGAGTGAGATCAGCTGCGTGATCAGAGCAAGCACCGGCACAGGGTAGCCGCTCCGGCGGCGGGCCGGGTCACCGGCGACGGCTAACCTTGCGCGGGTGAAGCCTGTGCCTGCTATGGATGGGGTCGGCGTCGGGCCGTGGCAGGGCGAGTGGCCGGACGACCCCCGGTACGACGCGGAGCTGCTGGCGCACGGCGACCGCCGCAACGTCGTCGACCGGTACCGGTACTGGACGGTCGAGGCGATCGTCGCGGACCTCGACACCCGGCGGAACCCGTTCCACGTCGCGATCGAGAACTGGCAGCACGACCTCAACATCGGCTCGGTGGTCCGCACCGCGAACGCGTTCCTGGCGGCCGAGGTGCACATCGTCGGCAGGAGGCGCTGGAACCGCCGCGGCGCGATGGTGACCGACCGGTACCAGCACGTGCGGCACCACGCGGACCTGGCCGAGCTGGCGTCGTACGCGAAGAGCCACGAGCTGCCGCTGCTGGGGATCGACAACCTGCCGGGCTCGGTGCCGCTGGAGACGTACGACCTGCCGCGCGGGTGCGTGCTGCTGTTCGGCCAGGAGGGCCCGGGGCTGACCGCCGAGGCGCACGCGCTGTGCGACGCGGTGCTGTCGATCGCGCAGTTCGGGTCCACCCGCTCGATCAACGCCTCCGCGGCCGCCGCGATCGCCATGCACGCCTGGATCCGCCGGCACGTCTTCGGCTGACAACTCCGGTCGCCGGAGATTTCGTGGCCCGGTGGCACTCCCGGCGGTAGCCTGTGGCGCATCGCACAGCCAGGCCCGCTGCCGACCGGCGCGGGGACTCGTGGAGGGGTACTGCAGATGAGTGAATCGGTCCCGAAGTTCCTCGCGAAGATCGACCTTTTCGAGGGGCTGTCGCCGGACGTGCTGTCCGACCTCGCGAGCCGCGGCACCACCCTGTCCAAGCTCGCCGGCGCGACGCTGGTCGAGCAGGGCAGCGCCGACGCCGGCCTGCAGATCGTGCTCGAGGGCTCGGCCGACGTGTCGGTCAGCGGGGTGGCGCGCCCGTCGTTGTCGCCGGGTGACTACTTCGGCGAGGTATCGCTGATCGACGGCCTGCCGCGGTCCGCGACGATCGTGGCCGGGCCGGACGGAGTGACCACGTTCGCGCTGTCGGCGCTCTCGTTCGCGCCGGTCATGAGGGAGAACTCCGACGTCGCGCAGGCGCTGCTGAAGGCGCTGTGCGCGCGGCTGCGGTCGCTCGAGGCGAGCTCTACCGAGGGCTGAGCCGCCGCTACGCCGCCGGTGTGACGACGCTCAGCCGAGCTCGTCGCGGCGGCCGCGCAGGAACGCGATCTCGGCCGCGTTCGCGGTCCGGGCCAGCGCCTCGTCGTACGCCGTCGCGGCCTCGGCGGCGCGGCCGAGCCGGCGCAGCAGGTCGGCGCGGACGGAGTGGAAGACGTACGACCGGTCCAGGTCGAGGCTGTCGACGATCGCCAGCGCCGCCTCCGGCCCGTCGACCTCGGCGACCGCGACCGCGCGGTTCAGCGCCACCACCGGGCTCGGCGCGACCGCCATCAGCTGGTCGTACAGCTGGAGGATCTGCCACCAGTCGGTGGGCGGGCCGTCGCTGTGTACGGCGTTGATCGCGGCCTGGATCTGGTACGGCCCGGGCTGGTTGCGGCGCAGGCACCGCCGCACGATCTCCTGACCCTCCGCGACCAGCTCGCGGTCCCACAGCGCGCGGTCCTGGTCCGAGAGCACCACGAGCTCGCCGGTCGCCGAGGTGCGCGCGGCCCGGCGGGACTCGGTCAGCAGCATCAGCGCGAGCAGGCCGAGCACCTCGGGCTCGTCCGGCATCAGCTCGGCCAGCAGCCGGCCGAGCCGGATCGCCTCCGCGCACAGGTCCTCGCGGACCAGCCGGTCGCCGGAGCTCGCGGCGTACCCCTCGTTGAAGATCAGGTACACCACCGCCAGCACTGCACGCAGCCGCTCCGGCAGGTCCGCGTCGTACGGGATCCGGTAGGGGATCCGCGCGTCGCGGATCTTGCCCTTCGCGCGCACGATCCGCTGCGCCGTCGTCGCCTCGGGCACCAGGAACGCGCGGGCGATCTCCGGTGTGGTGAGGCCGCCGAGCAGCCGCAGGGTGAGCGCGACCTGCGCGGCGGGGGCCAGCGCCGGGTGGCAGCAGGTGAAGATCAGCCGGAGCCGGTCGTCGCGCACGGGACCCTCCTCTCGCGGCGCTCCGGCCTCATGGAGCAGCGCCGCCTGGGCGTGCTTGGCGTCGCGCCGTGACTCCCGGCGCAGCCGGTCGATGGCGCGGTTGCGGGCGGTGGTGATGATCCAGCCGGCCGGGCTCGGCGGGATACCGTCGGTCGGCCAGCGCTGCACGGCCGCCGCGAAGGCGTCCTGGACCGCCTCCTCGGCGAGGTCGATGTCACCGAGCACGCGGACCAGGACGGCCACCGCGCGGCCGTACTCCTCGCGGAAGACCGCTTCGACGGACGTCGGTCAGCCCTCGCCCTGGCTGAGCCCTTGAATGGGCCGGACCTCGACCGCGAGCGGGCTGAGGACCTCCGCCAGCTTGCGGCCCCACGCGAGGGCCGCGTCCAGGTCCTCGGCGGCGACGATCGTGAAGCCGCCGAGGTGCTCCTTGCCCTCCGCGTACGGGCCGTCGGTGACCAGCACCTCGCCATCGCGCGACCGCAGCGTGGTCGCGGTGCTCGCCTCGTGCAGCCCGACCGCGAACACCCACGCGCCTGCGGCGCGCATCTCGTCGTTCAGCTTCGCCAGGTCGCGCATGATCGGGTCGAGCACCTCGGGCGGCGGCGGATCGCCGTCGGGCTGGTAGATGCTCAGCAAGTACTGCTTCATTCGTCCTCCCTGTTCAGAACGTTATCGCCGGCCTCTCACCCGCTACACGAACGCATTCCCCGCGAATCGACACCAACCCCCAAACATCCCGTCGTCGGGCCCTTGTGACCCGGCGTGTCGCGGATCGTCGGGCCCTTGTGACCGCGCGTCGCGCGCCTCGACAGGGCTCGAGGCCGCGTACGGCCGGCAGTCGAACAGGACGCCGGAACGTCGTACCCCTTGACGGGGCGACGCACATGACGCGCCGTGTTCGACGGCTCGACGAGGTGTTCACACCCGCGAGTTCCTGTACGACGGTCGCCGGCGCGGAAGTCACGAGGGCCCGACGATGCGCGACACGCCGGGTCACAAGGGCCCGATGAAGGGGTTGGGTCAGTCGGTTTGGGTGACCTTCTTGAGGCCTCGGGGGGCGTCGGGGTCGAGGCCGAGGCGGCGGGCCAGGGCCTCGATGGTGCGCTGAGCCGGGATGACCAGGGCGAGTGGGGCGAGGGTCTCGGGGAGGTCGGGGCCGGGGAGGTCGACGTCGCAGCGGCTCGCGAACTCGGTGTCGCCGCCGATGCCGAGGATCCGGCTGCCCTTCTCACGTACGGTCGCGGCGAGCTCGGTCATGCCGGGCAGTGCCGGGCCGTCGCCGGCCGCGACCAGGATGGTCACCAGGTCGGCGTCGACGACCGCGATCGGGCCGTGCTTCAGGTCGGCGTACGACAGGCCGCGCACCGGCTGCAGGCAGGTCTCCTCGAGCTTGAGCGCAACCTCGAGCGTCGTTCCGAACGACAGGCCGCGGCCGCTGGCCAGCACGTCGTGGGCGCTCGCGAGCAGCGCGGCGGCGTCGTCGACGCGCGCCTCGAGCGCCTGCGCCGCGACCTCCGGGACGCGGGCGATGCCGGCGTCGAGGGTGCCGGGCGTGGGCGCCAGGGCGTCGACGGCGACGGCGATCGCGGCGAGCTGGGTGGTGTAGGTCTTGGTCGCGGGCACGGCCTTCTCGACCCCGGCCTGGGTGGTCAGCGCGACGTCGGCCACGGAAGCGAGCGGGCTGTCCTCGTGGTTGGTGATGCCGACGACCGCGGCGCCGTTGCGCCTGGCCCATTCGGCGGTGTCGATGATCTCCTGGGTGGCGCCCGACTGGCTGACCGCGATCACCAGCGAGTCGCTCAGGTCGTACGACGCGCCGTAGAGCGTCGCCACCGACGGCGCGGCCAGCGACGCCTGCCGGCGGGCGTGGATCTCGGTCAGGTAGCGCCCGTACACGCAGGCGTTGTCCGACGATCCGCGGGCCACGAACATCACGTGGCGGCGGCCCTCGCCGAGCCGGCTGACCCGCTCGCGCAGCGGCAGCAGGTGCTCAAACGTCGCGGCCAGCGCGGCCGGCTGCTCCGCGATCTCGCGGGCCATCTGGGTCGTCTCGGGCGTATCGGAAACCACGATGCTCACTGGTCCTATCTGGTCTTAACAGGTATGCTGCACACGCTAGCAGTGGCGGCAACCAGAGGGCGAGGCTCCGGTGATGGCGGCGACGAAACGAGCCCAGGTACGCGAGGTGCTCGAACGGCTGGTGGACAACGAGTTGCACCCGGGTGACCCGATCCCGTCCGAACGGGCACTGGTCGACCGGCTGAACGTGTCCCGGGTGACGGTCCGGCAGGCGATCAGCGACATGGTCGAGAACGGCGCGCTGGAACGCGTGCACGGCAAGGGCACCTTCGTCACCGGCCCGCAGGTCGACTCCCAGCTGCACCTGACGTCGTTCTCCCGCGAGATGCGCGCCCGCGGCCTCGAGCCCGCCACCGTCGTGCTGTCCGCTACCGAGATCGACGCCGACGCGCACACCGCGCAGGGCCTGCGGGTCGCCGAGGGCACCAAGGTGATCCGCGTCGAGCGGCTGCGCACCGCGGACGGCTCGCCGATGGCGTACGAGATCGGCTACTACCCGGCCAAGCTGTTCCCCGGCCTGCTCGGCCGCGAGCTCGGCACCCTGTACGACGTGTTCGCGAGCGAGTACGACGTGGTGGTGACATCGGGCGAGCAGACCGTCCGGGCCGACAACGCCGACGGGCACGTGGCCCGGATCCTGGGCGTCGCGCGCCGGGCGCCGCTGCTGGTGCTGGAGCGGACTACCTTCGCCGGTCGCCGTGTGGTGGAGTTGTCCTGGTCGGCGTACCGTGCGGACCGCTACCGGCTG
>WNGB01013552.1_pt1 | contig 10399 bp, 11 predicted proteins | sample 5400681 | NCBI WGS metagenome assembly WNGB01 (sample SAMN13153367, study PRJNA577476) | soil metagenome | isolation source: 115 cm soil or saprolite under grassland replicate 2 | place: USA:California | collected 2016-06-15 | reverse complement strand
GACGTCAATCGACGCGGTGGTGGTGCCGGCGTCGGGCCGGCGCAAGAAGCTGCTCGTGGCCGACATGGAATCGACCATGATCGAGAACGAGATGCTGGACGAGCTGGCCGAGTTTTTAGGCCTGCGCGACAAGATCGCGGCCATCACGGCGCGCGCGATGAACGGCGAGATCGACTTCGCCGGCGCCTTGAACGAGCGGGTCGGGCTGCTGAAGGGCCTCGACGTGGCCAGGCTCGACGAGGCGGCCAGGCGCATCCGCTACATGCCGGGTGGCGCCACCCTGGTGGCGACCATGAAGAAGCACGGCGGCCATTGCGCCCTGGTGTCGGGCGGCTTCACCCATTTCACGGCCCTGGTGCACAAGGCGCTGGCCTTCGATTCGCATGCCGCCAACGGCCTGCAGCATGACGGCCGGACGCTGGCCGGCACGGTCGACCTGCCGATCCTGGGCAAGGAGGCCAAGCTCGCCACCCTGCAGCAGCTGGCGGCCGAGCACGGGCTGTCGCCCGCCGACGCCGTGACCGTGGGCGACGGCGCCAACGACCTGCCGATGCTGAAGGCGGCGGGCCTGGGCGTTGCCTTCCACGCCAAGCCCGCGGTGGCAGCCGAGGTGGCCGCGCGCATCGATCACGGCGACCTCACCGCACTCCTCTACCTGCAGGGCTATCGCCGCGCCGATTTCGTCGAAAGGACCGACCCATGACCGACTCCGTCCAGATCGTGCTCGCCAAGCGTCCGGCGGGCGACGTGACCGCCGACTGCTTCCGCGAGGAGAAGGTGAGCCTGCCCACGCCGGCCGACGGCGAGGTGCTGGTGCGCTCGCGCTTCCTGTCGCTCGATCCCTACATGCGGCCGCGCATGACCGAGCTGCGCTCCTACACGCCGCCCTTCGAGCTCGACAAGCCCTTGACCGGCGGCTCGGTCGGCGAGGTGGTCGAGTCGAAGAACCCGCGCTTCGCCAAGGGCGACACGGTGATCGGCATGCTGAACTGGGCGAGCCACACGCTCCATGACGGCAAGGGCCTGCGCAAGATCGACCCCGCGGGCGCGCCCTTGTCGGCCCATCTCGGCGTGCTGGGCATGCCCTCCTTCACCGCCTGGTACGGCATCCGCCACATCTGCAAGCCCAAGGCGGGCGAGACGGTGTTCGTGTCGGCGGCCACCGGCGCGGTCGGCCAGGTGGCGGGCCAGCTCGCCAAGCTTGCCGGCGCCAGGGTCGTGGGCTGTGCCGGCGGCGAGGACAAGTGCGCCTGGGCGGTGCGCGAGGCGGGCTACGACGCCTGCTTCAACCACAAGACCGAGCACGATGTCGGCGCCGTGCTCGACAAGCTCTGCCCGCAGGGCATCGATGCCGATTTCGAGAATGTCGGCGGCAAGATCTTCCATGCCGTGTTCGAGCGGCTGAACAATTTCGGCCGCGTCGCCTTCTGCGGCGCGATCTCGGAATACCAGGACCAGACCCCGATGGCCGGCCCACCGAAGATGTTCACCATCGTGCAGCGGCGGCTGACGCTGCAGGGCTTCATCGTCTCCGACCACGTAGCCCTGATGGGCGAGTTCGTGAGCGAGGTCGGCGGCCTGGTGAGGGAAGGCAAGCTCAAGAGCCGCGAGACCGTCATCGACGGCCTCACCCGCGCCCCCGCGGCCTTCATGGGCCTGCTGAAGGGCGAGAACTTCGGGAAGCTGGTGGTGAAGGTCGGTTAGCTGGGGGCGCGCCACTCCAGTGGCGCGTCTTCTCATGCTCTTTTGGACCGCCGGCCTCCGGCCGGCTCATGATCATGAAGCCGGCCAGAGGCCGGCGGTCCGGAAGACCATGACGCGCCACTGGAGTGGCGCGCGCCCAGCGATTACTTCGTCAGCCTGAGTGCCGCGAACCGGGGATCGCCCTGGCGTTCGACGAACAGCAGGACCGAGCGCTTCTTGGCCTGCTGCAGCTTGCCCACGAGGTCGGTGACCTCCTGCGGCGTGGTGACCGGCTTCTGGTCGACCTCGAGGATGACGTCGCCCGCCTGGAGCTGCTTCTCGGCTGCCGGGCTGTTGGGCGCCACCTTGGTGATGACGACGCCCTTCACCTGATCGGACAGGCCGTACTTCTCGCGCAGCTGGTCGGTGACCTTCTGCAGGGTGAGCCCAAGCTGCTCCACCGTCGAGGTGACCGGCTGGTCGGGCTCGGCAGGCTTCTTGTCGCTGCCCTTGGCGGCCGCGTTCGTCTTGCCCTCTTCCTCCTGCTCGCCGATGCGCAGCTTCAGCGGCACTTCCTTGCCGCCGCGCCAGACCACGACGTCGACCGTGCTGCCGACGCGGGCGTTGGCGACCAGCCGCGGGAAGCGGCGCAGGTCGAGCACGTCCTGGCCCGAGAAGCTCAGGATGATGTCGTTGCGCTTCAGACCGGCCTTGGCGGCCGGGCCGTCGGCCACGACGTTGGCCACCAGCACGCCGCGGGCGCGGTCGAGCCCGAAGGAGTCGGCGATGTCGTCGGTGACGCTCTGGTAGCTCACGCCCACCCAGCCGCGCTTGACGCGGCCGAACTCGCGCAGCTGGTCGGCGACCTGCTTCACGAGGTTGGACGGGATCGAGAAGGCCAGGCCGGCATTGACGCCCGACGGCGAATAGATCGCGGTATTGACGCCGATCACCTCGCCCTGGGCGTTGAACAGCGGACCGCCCGAGTTGCCCTTGTTGATGGCGGCGTCGGTCTGCAGGTAGTCGTCGAGCGAATCGTTCAGCGAGCGGCCGCGCGCCGAGATGATGCCGGCCGTCACCGAATGGCCGAGGCCGAACGGGTTGCCGATGGCGATCACCCAGTCGCCGACGCGCTCCTTGTCGGAATCGCCCCACTTGATGGCCGGCATCGGCTTCTTGTTGGGCGGCTCGACCTTGAGCAGGGCGACGTCGATGCGGCTGTCCGAGCCGATCAGCTTGGCCTTGAGCTGGGTATCGTCGCGGAAGATGACCGTGATGTCCTCGGCGCCCTGGATCACGTGGTTGTTGGTGACGATGTAGCCATCGGCGTCGATCACGAAGCCCGAACCCAGCGACGTGCCGCGGCGCTTCTGCTCCTCGCCGCCGCGCTTGTCGAAGAATTCCTTGAACAGCTCCTCGAACGGCGAGCCGGGCGGCAGCTGCGGCATGTCGCGCAGCTTGGGACCCTGCTGGGGCACGTTCTGGGTAGTGGTGATGTTCACCACGGTCGGCATCAATTTGTCGACCAGCTCGGCGAAGCTGTCGGGCGCGTTGCGCGTGGGTTGCGCCACGGCGGGCTGCGCCAACGCCAGACCAAGCGAGACCACCGCCGCGACGGTGGCGGACCTCAAAACACCAGGAAAATCAGTGAGAATCACGTCCGACCTCCAACGGCGCTCAGGCCTCAACGGATCGGAACGGCCGGCGCCGCGCGTTCGAGTTACTGTCTACATGGAGCCCGATTGTGGCGCAAATAAAGAGGCGTTGATGTTGCTGATTGTTTCAGCTTTTCCACGGCGTTTGCGAAATTCGACTGACGGCGTTGCAGGACTGCCACAACGCCGTCGCTACGGTATTTGCCGCCGGGTTTTCCGGCGCTACTTCTTGGCCGCCGGCGGCCCCGACGGGTCGTTGAAATAGCGGAAGAAGTCGGTGTCCGGGCTCAGGATCATGGTCGATCCGCCAGCGCCGAAGGCCTGCTTGTAAGCCTCCATGCGCCGATAGAACGCATAGAAATCCTTATCCTTGTTGAAGGCCTGGGCATAGATCCGGGTGGCCTCGCCATCGGCCTCGCCCTTCAGGATCTGGGCCTTAAGCCCGGCATCGGCCTTGATGACGGCGACCTCGCGGTCGGCCGTGGCGGTGATGCGGGCCTTCTCCTCGTCGCCCTCGGCGCGCAGCTGGCCGGCCTCGCGCTCGCGGTCGGTCTTCATGCGGTTATAGACGGACTGCGAGTTGGCCTGCGGCAAATCTGCACGCTTGATGCGCACGTCGACGGTTTCGACGCCCAGCTCCTTGGTCTTGGCGTTCACCCGGCGGGTGATCTCGTCCATCAGGTTTTCGCGCCGGTCGGTCAGCACCGCATGCAACGGCACCGAGCTCAGCACGCCGCGGATCTCGGAGTTGATCAGCGAATCGAGCAGCCCGCGCAGGGCCGCCTCGCCGCCCGGCACGGTCTGGGCGAACAGCTTGGCGGCCGTGATCTTGTAGCGGGCATAGGCGTCGACCACGAGGCGCTTCTGGTCGCCGGCGATGATCTCGAACTCCTCGGCTTCGTAATCGAGGAGCCGGCGGTCGATGCGCTGGATGTCCTGGACCAGGGGGATCTTGGCATAGAGGCCGGGATCGACCTTGGGCTCGCCGACGATGGCGCCGAACTGGCGCACCAGCACCTGCTTGGTCGGATCGACGGTGTAGAAGGTCTGGGTCACCAGGAAGATGGCGACCGCGATCGCGATCAGCGCGATGATCGAACGGTTGGTCATCGCGTCGCTCCCGGAGCCGGAGGGGCAGTGCGCGGCGGCACAGGCGTCGCTGGCTGGCCGGACTTCAATTCGGGCAGCGGCAGATAAGGAATGACGCCGCCGGCGCCTGACGAATTCTTGTCGATCATGACCTTGTTCACGTTGCGAAGCACTTCCTCCATGGTGTCGAGGTAGAGCCGCTCGGTCGTGATGTCCTTGGCCTTGGCCCACTGCTCGTAGACCTGGTCGAAGCGCTGGGCATCGCCGCTGGCGCGGGCGATGATCTCGGCCTTGTAGGCCTCGCCGCGCTGGATGATCGATTCGGCCTCGCCCTTGGCCCGCGGCAGCACTTGGTTGCGGTAGGTGTTGGCCTCGTTGATGCTCTTCTCCTTGTCGGCACGCGCCGCCTGGACGTCGCGGAAGGCCGCGATGACCTCTTGCGGCGGGTCGACGCGCAGCAGCTGGATGTTGGATATCCGCACGCCCAGCCCGTATTCATCGAGGATGCGCTGCAGCAGGTCCTTGGTATCCTGCTCGATGCGGCTGCGGCCCTCGGTCTGGGCATATTGCAGGTTCGACCGGCCGATGACCTCGCGCATGGCGGCCTCGGCGCCGGCGCGCACGTTCTCCTCCGGATTGCGCACGTCGAAGGCGTACTTGAAGACGTCCTTGATCTGCCACAGCACGGCGAACTCGATGTCGACGATGTTCTCGTCGCCGGTCAGCATCAGGTTCTCGGTCGAGGTCGGACGCGGGCCGCGGTTGTACGTCGTCGAGCGGTCCTGGCCGCCGCGCGAGCCGATGACGACGCGGCGCTGGTCCTGGACGTTGACCACCACGACGTTGCCGATCGGGCCGGGCAGATTGTAGTGCAGGCCGGGCTCGACCGGCTTGCCGAAGGGCTTGCCGAACACGAGCTGGATCGCCTGCTGGTTGGGCTGCACGCGGAAGAAGCCGGTGACCAGCCAGATCACCAAGCCGAGCAGCACGACGAGGGCGATGCCCTTGTAGGAACCGAAGCCGCCGGGGATGAGGTTCTTCAGCCGCTCCTGGCCCTTGCGGATGACGTCTTCCATGTCGGGCGGCCGGCGCGAGCCGAACGGGCCGCCGCCACCGCCTCGATTGCCGCCGCCGCCGCCACCCCAAGGCCCGCCGCCACCGCCGCCACCGCCGCCGCCCCAGGGGCCGCCGCTGTTGTTGTTCCACGCCATCGTTCACCTCAGGGCCACGGGCCGTCTTGCCCGGCGCATTGTCGGCTTTGATTTCAGGTCGCGCTGCATATATGTGACGGCAGCAACACCTGCAATCAAGCGGCGACACAATATTGCGAGAGGCCGCGGAAACACGCACCCATGGCTGAAATAACCGAATCGGCCGTCCGCAAGGTCCTGGACGCCGTCATCGATCCGGCGACGGCAAAGAGCGTCGTGGCACAGGGCATGGTGGGCGGCATCGCCGTTCGCGGCGGCCATGTCGCCGTGACCCTCGATGTCGACCCCGCCCGTGGCACGGCCTTGGAGCCCCTGCGCCAGGCCTGCGAACAGGCCGTGCGCGCCATGCCGGGCGTGCTGTCGGCGACGGCCGTGATGACCTCCGAGCGGCCTGCGCCGACTGCGCCTGCGCCGCAAGCGCACTCCCATAGACATGCCCAAGGTGCTCCGGCCGCCAAGACCACCGGCGGCGGCGGCCGCATCGACGTGCCGGGCGTGAAGCACATCATCGCCGTGGCCTCGGGCAAGGGTGGCGTCGGCAAGTCGACGACCGCGGTGAATCTCGCCCTCGGCCTTGCCGCCAACGGCGTCAGAACCGGCCTGCTCGACGCCGACATCTACGGCCCCTCGATGCCGCGCATGCTCAACGTCAAGGACAAGCCGGAGTCGGTCGACGGCAAGGCGCTGAAGCCGATCGAACGTTACGGGCTCAAGACCATGTCGATCGGCTACATCGTCAACGAAGACACGCCGATGATCTGGCGCGGCCCCATGGTGTCGAGCGCGCTCGAGCAGATGCTGCGCGACGTGCAATGGGGCGAGCTCGACGTGCTGGTGGTCGACATGCCGCCGGGCACGGGCGATGCGCAGCTCACCTTGGCCCAGCGCGTGGCGCTGGCCGGCGCGGTGATCGTCTCGACGCCGCAGGACATCGCCCTGGTCGATGCCCGCAAGGGGCTGAACATGTTCCGCAAGGTCGCGGTGCCCGTCCTGGGCTTCGTCGAGAACATGAGCTTCTACCTTTGCCCACATTGCGGCGAGCGCTCGGAGATCTTCGGCCATGGCGGCGCGCGCGAGGAGGCCGAGAAGCTCGGCGTGCCGTTCCTGGGCGAGGTGCCGCTGCATCTCGACATCCGCACCACGTCGGATTCGGGCCATCCCATCGTCGTCGCCCAGCCCGACAGCGTGCACGCCCAGATCTACAAGAACATCGCCGGCCGGGTGTGGAAGCAGCTCTCGGCCAACCAGCGTGGACCTCGCGCGGCGCCGAGGATCGTGGTGCGTTAGTCTTGCCGGAGCGCGGACCTCCAGGTCCGCTCATCTTTGCTGGGAGCTAAGCCCGCTTGCGCTTGCGTCCCGCTGCCGCGGCTTTGCGCGCGTCCCATTTGCCGATCATGCCGTGCACGCCGATCATCGAGCCGGCGACCAGCTCGAGCGCCAGGAACCGCCGTTCCTCGACCCAGCCGGGAAGCTGGATGTTGAGCGCGAGATCGCGGCGGAAGCCGAACTGGTTGTAGTACTCGGGATCGCCGACCAGGATGATGCGGCTGTGGCCCAGCATGCGTGACTGCGCCATCGAGTGCCACATCAGCGCCTTGCCGTAGCCCAGGCCGCGCAGCTCGGGCGAGATGGCGAGCGGCCCCAGCAGGATGGCCGGCCAGCGCTCGTTGATCAGGATCGGCCAGTTGCGGATCGAGGCCACCATGCGGCCCTTCTGGTCGATGGCGACGAAGCACAGCTCCTTGATCGGCTTCACGTCCTCGCGCAGGCGATAGACGGTCTTGTGTGTCCGGTCGGGACCGAACGCCGCCTCGTTCATCTCCTCGATGGCTTCATCGTCACGCGCGCGCTCGCGCAACAGCCGCAGCCGGCCAGGGTTTCTCTCCATGGCGCCAGTTATGACAGCGGGCGACAGTGACCTCAATCCGCTCTAGCATCGACCGATGATCACGGAAGAAATCAGGGCGATGCTGACGGCCAAAGCGAGCGCCCTGTCGCGTCGATCGGCCGACGATATGGCCACCCTGCTCCATCCCGATTTCGTCTACGTCAACGCCGGTGGCTACAAGCTCAACAAGGCTGAGTACATCGATGTCGGCTGCACCTCCGGAAAGCTGGTGTTCCGCAGCCAGAAGGTGAGCGAGCTCGAGGTCCGGCAGTTCGGTGACTGCGCCGTGGCGACCATGACCCTCGATGACCAGTTCGCGCTCGATGGCCGGGAGATCACCGCGACCTTCCGCTCGCTCTGCATCTTCACCAGGAAGGACGGACGCTGGCTGTGGGCTGCCGGCCAGACGATGCGGCCGCAGCTATCTTAGGCCGAGCGCCGCCATCAGTTCGCGCCATTCGCGTGGGTTGAGCCCGCTCGCCTTCTGGTCGACCTTCTCGCCGGCGATCATGCGCTTCACCGCGGCCAGCCCGGTCTTGGACAAGTGCGCGCCGCCCAGGCGGTATTCCACGAAGGCGTCATGGCTGATCGGGCACCAGCGCTTCAGCGTATCCAGCATCACGTCGGCGTAGACGCGGATTTCGTACTGCGCGTGCGCATCGGCGCGCAGCGACAGGAAATGCATGAGATTGTGGAGGTTGGTCTTCCAGTACCACTGAGTATAGAAGGCGAGCGACAGGTTCATGCGGGCGAGCTCACGCGCCAGGCCCGAGCGCTCGGGATCGAGCGGCTCGCCTGTCTCGCCCTCATTCAGCATCTCCATGTAGTGCTCGTACACCAGCTCGGCGTCCTTCTTGAGCAGCGTGAAGACCCGCTCGGCCTCCTTGCCGGCCAGGACGGCATCGCGGCCCTGGCGGTTGGCCTTGCTTTGGGCGGCGAGATGCTCGGGCCGCGGGATGTAGTACTCGTTGTCGAGGATCGAATAGCGCGCCGAGTATTCGTTCACGTTGGCGGTGCGATGGCGGATCCACTGCCGCGCCACGAAGATTGGCAGCTTCACGTGGTACTTGATCTCGCACATCTCGAACGGCGTCGTGTGGCGATGCCGCATCAGATAGTTGATCAGCCCACGATCCTCGCTGACCTTCTTGGTACCGCGGCCGTAGCTCACCCGCGCTGCCTGCACGACGGCGGCATCGTCACCCATGTAGTCGACGACGCGGACAAATCCGTGATCGAGAACGGGCAGGGCCTGGAAGAGGATCTCCTCCAGTTGTGGAGCGATTGGCCGCAGCGTCGGCTGCGCGCCACCACGGGCTTGGTCGATCTCGGCCTGCTGGTCAGTGGAGAGGGGCATGGCAGGGTCCTGCTTTTCTTTGGGCGCACTTTAGCGGCCGACACGCCTCTGCCAACCGTTCTTGCCCACAAATCCGTTGATACTCAGTAGTGATAACGACACTGAGCAATTTCGAGTTGTCTATCAGCACCCTGACCGGATACACGGTAGACTACCCGGTGCTCACTATTGATTCGCCGTGACCACCATCCGGCGTAGGCCCCCCGAAGTGGTTCAGGCTTGCCTATCCCGGCGAACGGCGTGCGCGACGCTTCCTTAATGAGCAGGTTGAGACGGCGGGCAATAGACGGGTCTGCTTCCTGCCAATACAGATAGTCAGCCCAACCCTGCGCCGTGAAGGCAATCTTCACCGCTTGGCTCGGCGACGACCTTTTGCTGACTTGGGCTCGACCAAAGTGCGCGGTGTCACCTCACCCCGCTCTGCAGCCCTGATCGACCGTAACAGGCGGCGCGCGTTAGCCGGGCTTCGCATCAGGTAAAGCGTCTCTTCCATCCCTCGATATTCTTCTAGAGAGAGGACGACGACCGCCTTGCCGCCCCTCCGCGTCACAATGAGCGGCGACCGGTCATCGCTCACTTTGTCCATCAGACGCGCGAGATCCTGACGCGCACGACTATATGAAATCACGTCCATAGGAATGGCTCCTGTACAGTTTATTGTACAAGTTTGTACGATGCAGCGGTACGAAATTCGTACCCGGACCCGAGCGACTGCGCCTTCAAAAGGCCGGCCCAAGTGCTTATATTGGTCGTGTCGGGAAACCGACTATGGCGATAAACGCCGCGTGGAATAAGCGTTTCGGACCCGGGGGCAGTACCCGGCGCCTCCACCATTTCACCTCCGCTTCCTTCGGGAGCGGAGTCGATGGGGGCGAACCAGGATCGACGAGCGTGGTAAAGGCGCGGTTTTTGCCCGGTATGGTTCCGCCGTGACGGGCCATTCACAAGTGCTAACGATAATACCGTTACACTCGCTGCTGCCGCCTAAACAGCGGACGTAAGCGCGGTTCGGGAGGGCACCGGGCAACAGAAGCCCTCCCACTTCATCCGTCGTATTCGGGGTTTCCTGCGATTGACTCTGGTGGTACGCGGGTCGACCATACTTTGCGAAATTTCCGACAGGCCATGAACGATCGCTTCCACTACGACGCTCTCGTCGACGATGCGCTGCGCAGCGTCGTTCGTCGCGTGCTGACGCAGGTCGCCGAGAAAGGCCTTCCCGGCTCGCACCATTTTTACATTTCGTTCCGCAGCGGCGACCCCGGCGTCGTGCTGCCCGACTATTTGCGTGCCAAGTACCCCGAAGAGATGACGATCGTGCTCCAGCACCAGTATTGGGACCTGATCCTCGGCCCCAGCCACTTCGAGGTGACGGTGAGCTTCAACAAGCAGCAGGAGCGCATCCGGGTGCCGTTCGCAGCGCTTTCGGCCTTCGTCGATCCGTCGGTGCGCTTCGGCCTGCAATTCGACCGCAAAGACAAGGCCGGCGAAAAGGCCGAGGCTCCCGCCGCCCCGA
>WNGB01039612.1_pt1 | contig 10401 bp, 11 predicted proteins | sample 5400681 | NCBI WGS metagenome assembly WNGB01 (sample SAMN13153367, study PRJNA577476) | soil metagenome | isolation source: 115 cm soil or saprolite under grassland replicate 2 | place: USA:California | collected 2016-06-15 | reverse complement strand
TCTTCGAGAGGCTGAAGGGCGCGTTTCGCTGAAGCGGGTCGCGATCCGCGTGTCGCTCGAGCGCGCGGAAGCAGCCCGCGCCGAGTGGCTCGAACGCTTCCCGCAGGGCCTGGAGGAGCGCCTGTGCGGAACAGAGCTCGAGCTTGCGGCCTACACCGAGGCGGAGGCTCCGCCGGGCGCGCTCGTCGAGGATGTCGAGCCCGGCTGGGAAGAGCGGTGGCGCGACTTCCACCGGCCGGTGCGCGTCGGCCCGTTCTGGGTCGGGCCGCCGTGGCAACTGCCGCCGCGCGACGCTGTGCCGCTCGTGATCGATCCGGGTCGTGCGTTCGGGACCGGCGCGCACGCGACGACGCAGCTGTGCATCGAGCTCGTCGCCGAGCTGGAGCCGGCCTGCCTGCTCGACGTCGGCTGCGGTTCGGGCGCGATCGCGATCGCGGCAGCGCTGCTCGGCTTCTCACCGGTCGTCGCTGTCGACGTCGACCCGGCCGCGGTCGACGCGACGGTGCGTAACGCCGCGGTGAACGGCGCGCCGGTCGAGGTCCGGCAGCTCGACCTCGTGACGGAACCGCTGCCGTCAGCCGACGTCGCTGTGGCGAACATCTCCGCCGAGCTCGTCGAGACCGTGCTGGCTCGGACCGATGCGCACGTCGTCGTCGCATCCGGCTATCTCGAGCGCGACCGACCGCAACTCGGTTCGTATCGACGCCTCGAACGGCGCCTCCGCGGCGGCTGGGCCGCCGACCTGCTCGAGCGCGCGGAGTAAAGTGCCGCCGACATGGCGACGTTCGGTGTCCGCTTCCTCGGCTGCAAGGTCTCACACCTCGACGCGCAAGAGGTGCGCGAGCGGCTGCTCGCCGACGGGCACGTGGAAAATGAAGGCGGGGCGGACGTCGCGGTCGTCAACACGTGTTGCGTCACGCACGAGGCGCTCTCGAAGTCGCGGCAGGCGGCCGCACGTGCTGCGCGCACGCATACGCGCGTCTTCGTCACCGGCTGCGCGGCGAATCTCGAGGGCGACCAGTTCGCGGGCCTGCCGCAGAACGTCGTCGTCGTCCGTCGCCGCAGCGAGGAGACCCCGGCCGCCGTGGCTGCGGACGTCGGCGCGCTCGGCTGCGTGCAGGACGATGCGCGTCTCGACCGCGTGCGCGCGTTCGTGAAGATCCAGGACGGCTGCAGCTTCTCGTGCAACTTCTGCGTGATCCCGCTCGTCCGCGGCGGCACACGGAGTCGCCGCGCGGAGGCGGTGCTCGGCGAGATCCGTCGCCGCGTCGCGCAGGGACACCGCGAGATCGTCCTCACCGGAATCAACCTCGGCTGCTTCCGCGACCGCGAGGCCGGCTACACGCTCGCACGGCTCGTGCGCGAAGCCGGCGAAACGCGGGGACTCGCGCGTCTGCGCCTCTCGTCGATCGAGATCAATCACGTCGACGACGAGCTCGTGTCCGCATTGCGCGACACGCCGGCCGTCGCGCACCACCTGCACGTGCCGCTTCAATCCGGGGACGACGGCGTGCTGCGCGCGATGGGGCGGCGCTACTCGGCTGCGACGTATCTGCGCCGCCTAGCGGCACTCGACGACTTCAACCTGACGGCGGACGTGATCGTCGGCTTTCCCGCCGAGGACGAGAACGCATTCGCCAACACCGTTCGCGTCGTTCGCGAGGCCCGTCTGACGAAGCTCCACGTCTTCCCGTACTCGCCTCGTCCCGGCACGAAGACCGCCGGCGACGATCCAGTGCCGGCGGCAGTGAAGAAGGAGCGCAGTGCGCGCCTGCGCGAACAGTCGCGCGCCGCGTGCCTGGAACACTGGCGGTCGAAGCTGGGCGGCGGCGACACCGTGCTCGTCGACCGGCCGGGACGCGGCTACGGCGACGATTACTCGCCCTGGCTCGTCCGGGGCGACGTCGGCGAGCTGGTCCGTGTACGCGCAGCCGCCGTCACCGAGGAGGGGATCCTCGCTGCCTGACGACTGCCTCTTCTGCCAGCTCTACCGGGAGGGCGAGCACGTCAACTCGACCGACGGCTTCGTCGCGATACGCGACATCAATCCGAAGGCGGACACGCACCTGCTCGTGATTCCCGAGCGGCACGTCGAGACGTTCCGCGACGTGGGCGAGTTTCCGCCCGAGGAGGCACGCCGCATGCTCGTGTTCATCGCCGAAACGGCGCGTGGCGTCGGGCTGGACGACTACAAGGTCGTCGTGAACGTGGGAAGGGGTGCGGGGCAGGCGATCTTCCATCTGCACTGGCACATCCTGGGCGGCAGGATTCGAGGTCTAGCATGAGCCTCATCGATCGCATGGAGACGGAGCTGAAGACGGCCATGCTCGAGCAGGACAACGAGCGGCGCGACGCGCTGCGCTTGATCCTCGCCAGCCTGCGCTCGGCCGAGAAGGAGCTGCAGCGCCCGCTCTCGGACGACGAGGAGCTGCAGGTGCTGCAGCGCGAGCGCAAGCGCCGCGTCGAGGCGGCGGAGGCGTTCCGCGGCGGCGACCGTGAGGAGCAGGCGGAGAAGGAGGAGCGCGAGCTGGCCGTGCTCGAGGAGTTCATGCCGCCGCCGCTGTCCGAGGAGGAGCTCGAGGACATCATCGACGACGTGATCGCGGAGGTCGGCGCGACGAGCCTCCGCCAGCTTGGTCGCGTGATGGCCGACGTGATGCCGCAGGTCGCAGGCCGCGCGGATGGCTCGATGGTGAGCCAGCTCGTGCGCGAGAAGCTCGCGTAGCCCGAAACTGCTCCTACACTTGGCGTGTGCAGGAAGTTCTCGACGTTCCGAACGAGGTGGCGGCCGAGCTCGCGGGGGTGAGCGACGGCGTGCTCGACTCGCTGCGGGACCGGCTCGACTGCACGATCCGGCTGCGCGGCAACCGGCTGACGATCGAGGGCGAGGAGCCGAAGGTCTCAGAGGCGCGCGCCGTCGTCGAGGAGCTGATGGAGCTCGTCGAGGGGGGCCACGAGATCGGGCCTTCGACCGTCGACGCCGTGCTCGGGGCGCTCGACGAGACGGACGACATCCGGGCGGTCTTCGACGACGTCGTCTGGCGCCACCGCGGGAAGAAGATCGCGCCGAAGACGGTCACCCAGAAGCACTACGTCGACGAGATCCGCACGTGCACCGTCACGTTCGGCATCGGCCCGGCGGGTACCGGCAAGACGTACCTCGCGGTTGCGCTCGCCGTCGCTGCGTTGCAGGAACGACTCGTCAACCGGATCATCCTCACGCGACCCGCCGTCGAGGCCGGCGAGCGGCTCGGCTTCCTTCCTGGCGACATGCTCGCGAAGGTCGATCCGTATCTCCGCCCGCTGTTCGACGCGCTGTACGACATGCTCGAGGCCGATCGCATCCAGGCGTATCTCGACAAGGGGATCGTCGAGGTCGCGCCGCTCGCGTTCATGCGCGGCCGGACGCTGAACGACTCGTTCATCATCCTCGACGAGGCGCAGAACACGAGCCCGGAGCAGATGCACATGTTCCTCACCCGCCTCGGGTTCGGCTCCAAGGTCGTCGTGACGGGCGACGTCACTCAGGTCGACCTGCCGCGCGAGCAGGCGTCCGGCCTGATCCACGTGCAGGACATCCTCTCCGGGATCGACGGGATCGCGTTCGTGCGCTTCACGAACCAGGACGTCGTCCGGCACAAGCTCGTGCAGCGGATCGTCGAGGCGTACAAGGAGCACGCCGACCAGACGGGCACCACGCGCTCGCGCTGAATGGTCGGGATCGAGGTCTCGAACCGAAGCGGCGTCGACGTGGACGAGGAGGCGGCTGTCGAGGTCGCGCAACGGGTGCTCGCCGCCGAAGGGCTCGGCGACGGCGAGCTCGGACTGGCGTTCGTGGGTCCGGAGGAGATCCGGAAGCTGAAGCGCGACCACCTCGGGCTCGACGAGGCGACGGACGTCCTGTCGTTCCCGATCGACGGCAGGGACCCGGTGCCCGCCGACGTCCCGCGCGCGCTCGGCGACGTCGTCCTCTGCCCGCAGGTCGTCGGCGACCGGTGGCGCGAGCCGCTCGTGCACGGCCTGCTGCACCTGCTCGGCTACGACCACGGCGCCGAGATGAAGGCACGGGAGGAGGCGCTGCGATGACGGGCCCGCAGCGGCGCGCGCCTTCGATCATCGAGAGCTTCAACTACGCGTTCGAAGGGATCATCCACGTCCTCCGCACGCAGCGGAACATGCGGATCCATTTCGCGATCGCGCTGGCCGTGCTGATCGCGGGGCTCGCCGTGGACGTATCGCGGCTGGAGCTGATCGCGCTCCTCCTCGCGATCGCATTCGTGCTGATTGCGGAGATGATCAACACCGCGATCGAGGGTGCGATCGACGTTGCCACGACGTCGTTCGACCCGATGGCCAAGCTCGCGAAGGACATCGCGGCCGGGGCGGTCCTGATCGCGACGGTGAATGCGATCGCGATCGGCTACCTCGTGTTTTCGGGCCAGGTCGCGAACCGAAGCGACCGCCTGCTGAACAGGCTGCGCGACGCGCCGGTGAAGCTGACCCTCATTTCGCTCGTCGTCGTCATCATCATCGTCATCGCGACGAAGGCGATCAGCGGTCGTGGAACGCCGCTCCGCGGCGGCCTTCCCTCGGGCCACGCTGCGGTCGCGTTCGCGGGCTGGATGGCCGCGACCTACGTCCTCAGCAATCACGAGCACCGGTTTCTCATCTCGACGCTCACGTTCATCATGGCGCTGCTCGTCGCCCAGACGCGCGTCGAGTCGGGTGTGCACTCCGCCCTCGAGGTCACCTACGGCGGCCTGCTCGGCGCGCTCGTCACGCTCGCGCTCTTCCGGGTGTTCGCATGACTACCCAAGAAAATGCTTCGCATTTTCGTGGGGGCCCGAGTTCTCTAAAGGCTTGGCAATGACGGGCGAGGAGCTCGTCGCGCGCGCGAAAGCCGCAGCCGCGCGGGCCTACGCGCCGTACTCGAGCTACCTCGTCGGGGCGGCGGTCGTCGCACGCGACGGTCGAGTGTTCGAGGGGGGGCCCGGCGACCTCGAGGCGATCGGGATCACGGCGTCGCCGTGCGGCGGCTGCCGCCAGTGGCTGTGGGAGTTCCGGCTCGACCGCGTCACGTTCCCGAACCGCGCGGGCGAGATCGTCACGTACACGCCCGCGGAGCTGCTGCCGGAAGCCTGGGATCTCGACGCGTGAGGAGCGGCTTCGTCGCCGTCGCCGGCCGTCCGAACGTCGGCAAGTCGACGCTCGTGAACGCACTGTGCGGCGGCAAGGTCGCGATCGTCTCCGACAAGCCGCAGACGACGCGCCGCAGGATCCACGGCATCGCGACCGGCGAGGACCATCAGCTCGTGCTCGCCGACCTGCCCGGCTTCCAGCGGCCGCGCGACCCGCTCACGGAGCACATGCAGCGCACGGTCGAGCGCTCGTTCGAGGAGGTGGACGGCGTCGTCTTCGTGCTCAGCGCGCGCGAGCGGATCGGCGCAGGCGACCGCTTCATCGCGCAGCGCGTGTTCGCGCTCGGCGCGCCGGTGGTGATCGCGCTGAACAAGGTCGACCGTCTCAAGCCGGGCCACATCGCGGCGCAGATGACGACGGCCGCGCGCCTCGGCGACTTCCGCGCCCTCCATCCGGTCAGCGCGAAGACCGGCGACGGCGTGACGGCTCTGCGCGAAGAGCTCGTCGAGCTCCTGCCGGAAGGGCCGCTGTACTTCCCCGAGGAGCAGCGCACCGACCTGCCCGTTGACGCGCAGGTCGCCGAGCTGATCCGCGAGAAGGCGCTCGCGCTGACCCGAGACGAGGTGCCGCACGCGATCACCGTCGAGGTCGAGCAGATCGACGACGAGGCTGTCACCGCCGAACTGCTCGTCGAGACCGAGTCGCAGAAGCAGATCCTGATCGGACGCGGTGGCTCGATGGTGAGAGAGATCGGCACGCGGGCGCGGCCGGAGATCGAGCAGCTGCTGGGGCGGCACGTGTTCCTCGAGCTGCGGGTGAAAGTGAAGCCGCGCTGGCGCCAAGACGAGTCGCTGCTCGAGCGGCTCGGGATCTAGTGCCTTAGCGTTGCCGCGGCAGGTAGTAGCGCTTCAACCAGCGTGACAGCCCGTCGAGCCCGGGAAAGAGCACGCGCTCGGTCACGTTCGCGAGGTCGAGCTTGTCGCGCACTTCCCACTTGAGCCCGGCCGGCACGACGATCCGCCGCCAGAGCCCGGGACGGGAGTCGAGCCACTCCTCCAGTGACGCGTCGGCCCGGGACAGCAGTGAGAAGAGCGCGTACTGGTTGACGATCCGCGCGTCGAAAGACGGCGGCTCGACGAATAGTGCGAACTCGCCCAGCTCCTCCATCGCCGCGGCGTTGTCGATCTCGTCCGCGAGGAGCTCGGTCGTGAAGACGTCGGCGCCCTCCCGCTCGAGCATCGCCTTCAGCCGCTCCGGCAGCAGCTCGTGCACCTGCGTGTAGTCGACGCACCAGACGACGCCGTCGCGGTCGAACTGCGTTAGGTCGGCCGTCACGAAGTGCAGCGCCACGTAGGGGGAGAACGTCCAGTCGAGCATCCGCGTCGGCAGACCGTGGTGCTGGCCGAGCGCGAGCCAGTTCCAGATCGAGTCGACGGGCACCTCGTCGATCGCTGCGTACTTGCGGAAGGCGCGGACGATGTGCCGCTCGAGCTCGCGCGGGTCGCCGCCCAGGCGCGCGAGGCTCGTGCGCAGGTCGTCGCGCGCGTCGCCTCGGCCCCGGTAGGCGTAGCTCGTCCGGTGACGGCCGAGCGTCTCCTCCCAGGAATCGCCGAACAGCTGCTCCTGCAGCTCCAGCCAGGACGAGACGGCGATGTCGTTCACGCCGCGCGGCGCAGCAGGAAGAGATCCTGGTACGGATTTCCTGCGGCGCCCTCCGGCACGAAAGACACCTCCTCGAATCCGTGCGGCAGTAAACGCTCGCGCACCCACGCGGGTGGATGGAACGTCGTGCAGAGATTCGTACCGGGCACCTCGCCCCAGCGCACCACGAGCTGCCCGGCCCGGAAACGCTCTCGCTCGCCGTCGTCGAGCCGCTCGAGGTAGCGCTCGCCGTGCGTCGTCAGCAACACGAACCCGCCCGGTCGTGCGACACGGTGGAGCTCCTCCATCCAGTCGTGCTGGATCGCTTCGGGCAGGTGCGTGAGCACCGACAGCGCGTACGTCAGGTCGAACGACGCGTCGGCGAACGCGAGCGGCGGTGAAAGTCCGTTCGTCTCGAAACGGGCGAACGGGAGGTTGTCGCGGCACCAGTCGATCGCGCCGCCCGAGAGGTCGCTGCCGGCGATCTGCGAATCCAGGCGCGCCCAGTTGCGGATCACGCGACCGCAGCCGCAGCCGAAGTCGAGGATCGAGCCCAGCGCCTCGACGCGCGTGCCCGCGCCCTCGAGCGCTTCGCTGATCGACCGCGCCGCGAGGCGGCCGCTTTCCAGGAACCACGCCGCGTCCGGTGTGCCGGCGACGCGAACGATTAGGTGCGCGGGCGGGACGGGCAGGCCGTCTGCCGCCGTGGGCTCGGGAGCGTGGGGCATTCGTGCGGCGCGCAGCCGCTCGTACGCACGATAAGTGGGCGCCAGCAGGCGCGTACGCCCGAGCAGTCGGAGGAGCGCGTTCTTCACCCGCGCCGCCGAGCGTACACTGGTCCCATGGCGCAGGCGCCCGCACTTCCGCGCGGTTTCGAGCTGCCGCTCGAGCCGCGGCTGCCGCGCATCGGCTCCGTCGACCAGGTCGCGGTGGAGGGCCGGGCGGGCGAGCTGGCAAAGCGTTCGATCAAGCGCGAGTCCAAGGTGTTCGCGCTCGAGCTCGCGATCCGCTGCATGGATCTGACGACGCTCGAGGGAGCGGACACTCCCGGCAAGGTCTCGGCGCTCTGTTCCAAGGCCGTTCGTCCCGACCCGACTGACACACACATCCCTTCGGTCGCCGCGATCTGCGTTTATCCGAATCTCGTGCCCGTTGCGGTCGAGCGCCTGCGCGGCAGCGGAGTGAAGGTCGCGTCGGTCGCGACCGCCTTCCCGTCCGGGCAGTCGCCGCTCGAGGCAAAGCTCGACGAGGTGCGCTGGGTCGTCGAGCAGGGCGCCGACGAGGTCGACATGGTGATCGATCGCGGCGCCTTCCTCTCCGGTCGCTACGCGAAGGTCTACGACGAGATCGTGCGTGTGAAGGAGGCGTGCGGCGAGGCACACCTGAAGGTGATCCTCGAGACCGGTGAGCTCGGCACCTACGACAACGTGCGCCGCGCGAGCCTGCTCGCGATGGCTGCCGGGGCCGACTTCATCAAGACGTCGACCGGCAAGCTTCCGAGCGCCGCGACGCTTCCGGTTGCGCTCGTGATGCTGGAGGCGATCCGCGACGTGCACGAGGAGACGGGGCGCGTGGTCGGCTTCAAGCCGGCGGGCGGGATCCGGAACGCGAAGCAGGCGGTCCAGCATCTCGTGCTCGTGCACGAGACGGTGGGCGTGGACTGGCTGACGCCCGACCTCTACCGGCTCGGCGCGTCGTCCCTGCTGAACGACATCCTGATGCAGCTCCGCAAGGAACGGACCGGCGCGTACCGAAGCCCGGACGAGTTCACGATTGACTGAGATTCAGCCGCGCAAGAGCGCCACGCCGGCGCCGACGAGCTGGGAGTACGCACCCGCGCCGGAGTCGCGCGAGGTCGTCACGCTGCGCGAGCGGTACGACCACTACGTCGGCGGCGAGTGGCTGGAGCCGAGCGAGACGTACACGACGATCTCTCCGTCGTCGGAGGAGTCGCTCGCGCAGATCGGCCAGGCGAGCCCGGAGGAGGTCGGTCTCGCCGTCGCCGCCGCGCGAGACGCGTTCGCGAACGGCTGGTCGGCGCTGCCCGGCGCCGAACGCGCGAAGTACCTCTTCCGCATCGCGCGCATCCTCCAGGAGCGTGCCCGGGAGTTCGCCGTGCTCGAGTCGCTGAACGGCGGCAAGCCGATCAAGGAGTCGCGCGACGTCGACCTGCCGCTCGCGGCGGCACACTTCTTCTACTACGCCGGCTGGGCGGACAAGCTCGAGTACGCATTTCCAAATCGTTCTCCCAAGCCTCTCGGAGTAGCAGCGCAGATCATCCCGTGGAACTTCCCTTTGCTCATGCTCGCGTGGAAGATCGCGCCGGCGCTCGCGTGCGGGAACACCGTCGTGCTCAAGCCCGCCGAGACGACGCCGCTCACGGCGCTCCTCTTCTGCGACGTCGTGCGCCAGGCGGAGCTCCCGCCGGGCGTCGTCAACATCGTCACCGGCGACGGCCGCACCGGCGCCGCGCTCGTCACGCACGACGACGTCGACAAGATCGCGTTCACCGGCTCGACCGAAGTCGGCAAGGCGATCCAGCGCGAGCTCGCCGGCAGCGGCAAGCGGCTGACGCTCGAGCTGGGCGGCAAGGCCGCGAACGTCATCTTCGACGACGCCGCGCTCGACCAGGCGGTCGAGGGCATCGTCAACGGTATCTACTTCAACCAGGGCCACGTGTGCTGTGCGGGTTCGCGGCTGCTCGTGCAGGAGTCGATCTACGAGCAGCTGATCGGGAAGCTGAAGCGGCGCCTTTCCACTCTGCGCGTCGGCGATCCGCTCGACAAGAACACGGACGTCGGCGCGATCAACTCGAAGCTGCAGCTCGAGAAGATCGAGGAGCTCGTCGCGGCGGGCAAGGAGGAGGGCGCGGAGATCTACCAGCCGCCGTGCACGCTCCCGGAGAAGGGCTACTGGTTCGCGCCGACCGTGTTCACGAACGTCGCGCAGAGCTACCGGATCGCACAGGAGGAGATCTTCGGGCCGGTGCTCTCCGTGCTCACCTTCCGCACGCCGGACGAAGCCGTCGAAAAGGCGAACAACACGATGTACGGCCTGAGCGCGGGCGTGTGGACGGAGAAGGGCTCGCGCATCCTTTGGATGGCAGAGCGCCTGCGCGCAGGCGTCGTCTGGGCGAACACGTACAACCGCTTCGACCCGGCGTCGCCGTTCGGCGGCTACCGCGAGTCCGGCTTCGGGCGCGAGGGCGGGCGGCACGGGCTCGAGCCGTACCTGAGATTCGAATGACACGCCTCCCCGTCAGGAAGACCTACAAGCTGTTCATCGGCGGCGCGTTCCCGCGCAGCGAGTCGGGGCGCACGTACGACGCCGAGGGGCAGAACGTCGCGCGCGCCTCGCGCAAGGACGTGCGCGACGCGGTCCGCGCGGCTCGCAGCGCTCTCCCGAAATGGGCGGGCATGACCGCGTACAACCGCGGCCAGGTGCTGTACCGGCTCGCGGAGATGGTCGAGTCGCGCGCCGCCGAGTTCGCGGACCTCTGCACCGGCCGCGAGGAGGTCGAGCGCTCGATCGACCGCGTCGTCTGGTACGCCGGCTGGGCGGACAAGCTCTCGCAGGTGCTCGGCGCGTCGAATCCCGTCGCCGGCCCGTACTTCAACTTCA